>Ga0101941_1000474_pt1 | contig 68462 bp, 56 predicted proteins | sample DewCreD2012metaG_3_FD_75242 | JGI IMG/M metagenome (GOLD analysis project Ga0101941, IMG submission 75242) | Hot spring sediment bacterial and archeal communities from British Columbia, Canada, to study Microbial Dark Matter (Phase II) - Dewar... ... | reverse complement strand
TGCGGGCTGATGATCGGCAGGCCCTTGACCTGGCCGTACAGCGCCCGCGCGATCTCCCGCGTGCGCCCATCGGCCGGAAACAGGCGGTCGTCGTGAAATACCAGAGGCCGGGTCATGGGGCGTCACATCTGAAAAAGGAGCGGCCGACGCCCAGCGCCGGCCGTGGGAGAGGTGGAGGTTACGGCGTCGTGATCACGGGCTTGACCGTGACCCAGTCGAAGTCGGCGACGCCCTGTTTCGCCTGGCCCGCGCCGCCGTAGGTGAACAGGGCTGGACGGGCGCCCTTCCACCAGCTGAAGCGCAGCGGAGCGGGCGTTCCCAGGGCGACGAAGGTCTTGCCGCCGTCCAGGCTGTAGCTGTAGCGCGCGGTCTGGTCGGCGACCGCGACCCGCAGGTCCAGGGCTTTCGTCGGCAGGATCGGGCCGGCGGTTTCCTCCCCGGCCGACGAGAAGGTCACGCGCGAAACGCCGTCCTGCCGCGCGACACCGATCCAGCTGATCCCCTGTCCGAACATCGAAAGCCCGGCGCGCTGGCCGTCGGCCAGACCGGAGGCGTCCAGGCGGGCCGTGATGACCGAGTGCTCGCTCTGCAGCACCTGGGTCAGGGTGTTGCGGGCCGAGACCAGGTTCGGCGCCGGGGCCGAGGTCAGGCGCATGAAGCCGGGGCGCTGGGTCAAGCTCCAGCGGCGGTCGTCGGGATTGTGGTTCCATTCCCACTGCGGACCCAGCGTCCTGGCCGAGAACGTGTCGGAGGTCTGGGGCTGGACCGACGGGAAGGCGCCGCCCCCATGGGGACCTAAGTCGGGCATGGCGTGCTCGGCCACCGGCTGGCCGGCGGTTTCGTCCGGACCCGCGCCGGGGATGGGCTCGCCCATCACCGGCCAGTCGTCCTTCCAGGACACCGGCTGCAGGTGGACGATACGGCCATAGGCGCCGGCGCTGTTGAAATGGATGAACCAGCCCTGGCCGGACGGGGTCTCGACCCAGCCGCCCTGGTGCGGACCCTTCCAGGCCGTCTTGCCGGGCGCCAGCACCGTGCGGTGCTCGTAGGGGCCCCAGATGTTCCTCGAGCGCAGCACGGCCTGCGGGCCGGTCTCGACCCCGCCGATCGGCGCGAAGATGTAGTACCAGCCATTGCGCTTGTAGAGCTTGGGCCCCTCCAGCACGGGCAGGGCCTTGGCGTCTTCGACGATGACCCTGCCGCCGGGCAGCACCGACTTGCCGTCGGGCGACATGCGGTGAAGGACCAGCGGCCCGGCCCCGACCTTGCCATGGACCAGATAGGCCTGGCCGTCGTCGTCCCAGAACGGGCAGGGGTCTTCGAGACCGGACTCGGCGATCACGGCGACGGGCGCGCTCCAGGGGCCTTCTGGCCTGGTCGCGGTCGACATGAAGACGCCCTCGTAGGGCGTGGCGAAATAGACGTGGAACAGCCCGTTGTGATGGCGGATCGACGGCGCCCAGACGCCGCCGGCGTAGCGTTGGCCCACCGTGCGCTGGTCGCGGGGCATCCGCGCGCCGGTGTCATCGGTGGGGACCGGTCCGGGCAGGTCGTATTCCGGGGCGAAGGTCAGCTTGGGCAGCACGTGGCCCAGGATCGTCCAGTGGACCAGGTCCTTGGACTTCAGCACCGGCAGGCCCGGCGAGAAATGGAAGGTGGAGGCCACCATATAATAGCTGTCGCCGACCCGGATCACGTCGGGATCGGAATAGTCTGCGTGGAGGATCGGGTTGCGGTAGGTCGCGACGGGTTCAGCGGCCTGGGCCGGCGCGAGCGCGCCCGTCCTACCCAGGGCGAGAGCTGAAAGTCCCGCCAGTCCCAGCTGTTTCACGCGCATCGTACAGGCCTCGTCGGAAAGCGGTCGAACTCGAAACTGGCAGGGCATTCGGGCGCGCGCAGGGCGGGGAAGGACCGCCGAACGCGCGCGCCCGGGCCAGGAGGAAGCGTCGAGCGGTTCGGGGTGATCGGGCCCGGCGCCGCTCGAACAGAAACACACGCTTCCTCCAGACATCTCTAGAACTTCAGCTTGCCGCCCAGGAAGAAGGTGGTTCCCAGCACGTCATAGGTGGCCGCGTAGGTGTTGGCTCCCGGCGACGCGCTGCCCAGGACCGGCGGATCCTTGTCGGCGATGTTGTTGACGCCGCCGTACACCTGGACGTTCTCGACGAGGTCGTAGCTGAACGACGTGTCGAAGTAGTTCTGGGCCGGCAGCTTCGGGTTGGTCAGGGTGGCCAGGTCCGGAACCGTGCCGCCCGCGCGCTTGGGCAGGATGTAGCGGTCGGTCGTGACCCCGCCGATGTAACGGTGCCGCAGGCTGAGGGTCAGCGGCCCTGTCCGCCAGGTCACCCGCGTCCCGCCCTTCCACTCGGGGATGGGCTGGCCGCAGGTCGGGCCGTAGGCGCCCACGCAGTAGTTCTTGATGTTCGGGAAGGCCTGGACGGGCGTCGAGGTGAACTCGTCGGTCCAGGTCCATTCCGAGCCGATCTCGAAGCGGCTGTCCTGGCTGAGGCCCGGAATGCCGAAGTCGGCGCTGAACCGGTAGTTGGCCACGAAGTCGATGCCCGCGGTCTTCAGGCCGTCGAGACCTGTTCGCGTCACGGCTATGAACTGGTGGTCCACCCGGTGCGGTTCGGAGATCCCGAGATCGCGGCCGACGTGGAAAGCTTCGTGCGCCGCTCGCGCGTGGACGGGCTGATCGTGCTGCCGCCGACCTCCGAGATCGCCGCGATCCCGGCGCGCCTGACCCAGCTTGGCGTGCCGTCGGTGGGCATCGCCTCGGTGCTGCTGCCCGAATATCCCAGCATGCTGGTCAGCGACGAGCGGGGCGCGACGTTCGAACTCGGCCGGCGCCTGGTCGAACTGGGGCACAGCCGGATCGCGCTGATCGAAGGGCCGCCGCACTTCCGGTCCGCGCAGGAACGCAAGGCCGGCTTCCTGGCGGCGCTGCCTGAACCCATGCCAGCGGCCTATCTCCAGAAGGGCGACTACGGCTTCGAAAGCGGCCTGGCCGCCGCCGAGGCGCTGTTGTCGCTCGACCCGCCGCCGACCGCCATCTTCGCCTGCAACGACATCATGGCCGCCGCGGTGCTCAAGGTGGCCCGAGAGCGCGACGTGCAGGTGCCTGGCCAGTTGTCGGTGGCCGGGTTCGACGACAGCGACATCGCGGCGATGGTCACCCCGGCCCTGACGACGATCCGGCGGCCCTTGACCGACATGGCCAGGCTGGCGACCGAGACCCAGCTGGCCATGATCGCCGATCCGAACGTCGTCCAGCCCCACAAGTCGATCGGCTTGAGCCTGATCCAGCGACAGTCGGTGGACGTCCCCGGGAAGGCCTAGAACCGCATCTCCAGCCCCGCGCGGAACTCCCGGCCGGTGCGGTGCTGGTAGTTCGCCAGGTCGCTGGTGTCGGAGAACTGGCGGTGGGCCGCGTTCAGCAGGTTGCCGCCCGCCGCCGTCGCCCACCAGCCGCGCGCGATACGGTAGCGAGCCGACAGGTCCAGGCTGGTATAGGCGTTGACGCCGTCCACATCGGCGCCCGTGGGGGCGGGGATGGCGGTCAGGTAGCGGCCGCGATGCGACAGGGTCGCGCGCAGGTCCAGGCCGTTGCGGCGATAGGCCGTGGTGATCGTTCCCACCAGGCGCGGCGAGCCCAGGCTGTCGTGGGCGATGAACGGCTCGCCCCTGAGGTTCCAGAACCGCATGCGCGAACGGCTGTAGGTCAGTCCGGCGCGGACGCTCCAGCCGCGCAAGGCCGGCGAGGCCAGGTCGAGCGGCGCCTGCAGCGCAAACTCCACGCCATCCAGGTGACCGCCGCCGCGGTCGGTCCGCGTCAGGAACTGCCAGACTGGCAGGTCGGGCGCGCAGCCGGGCAGGCGGCCGCAAGCGATCCGCGCCACGCTGTCGGGCAGTCCGAAGGGATTGTCCGAAAACAGCGAAGGTTCGGTGAAGCGGGCCTGAACGGCGGAATGGATGGTCTTGTGAAAGTAGGCGGCCGAGAGGACCGCGCCGGGGGCGAAGTACCACTCCACGGCGGTGTCCAGGGTGTTGGCCCGCGCGGGACGCAGCAGCGGGTCGCCCGCCGAGACCGATCGCAGACCGCCCGTGGAGACATTGACGCCGGGTCGCAAGCTGCGCAGGTCCGGGCGCGCCATCACACGCGCGGCGGCGAACCGCAGCAGCAGGTCGTCGCGGGGTTCGAAGGCCAGGTTGAACGACGGCAGCAGGTCGTCGTAGTCGCGTGTCGCAGAGGCTGGGGCCACGAAGCCCGGCGCGTCGGCGTCGACGGTGAAGCCCTGGGACGCTTGGCGGGTGTGGGCGTAGCGCAGGCCAAGGTCGCCGCGCAGCGACCGGGCGGTCGGAACCACGAAGGCCGCCTGCAGATAGGCGGAACTGTCATGCTCTTCGACCGCGTAATTTAGGCCCAGAAGCGGTTCGGGTCCCACATCCAACGTGTCGCACGCGCTCGACCAGCAGGCGGCCTTGAAGAGGGCGGAGGCGACCGCGATGTCCGGCGCCAACCAGGCCTGGGGCGTTCCGGCGGCGGTGTTGAAGCGGTCGGACCAGGCCTGGCGCAGATAGGCGGAGGGCGCGATCGCGGCGAGCGCGGGCGGGATGTTGGCGTTGAGGTTGGCGATCGTGCCGTCAGAGCGCCCCTGGGTGACCGCTTCGGTGCGGTAGGACTTGTGCTGCAGTCCCCCGCGCAGGGTCAGGTTGGCGGACGGCGTCCATTCCAGGTCGAGGCCTACGGTCTTGAAGCTGTTGTCGACCCAGTTGGGCTCGGTCCTCAGCTCCGCCAGAGTCCAGTGGGCGGGGCTCGCCAGGTCGGCCGAGCCGAAGTTGATCAGCGGGCGTCGGCGGTCGCTGAAGTCGTAGGCGAAGCCCTGGACGTCGTACTGATCCAGCTGGACGGTGGTCTGCAGCGGGTTGCCGAAGTCGGATCGACTGTAGCCGGCCAGGGCCTTCAGGGTCAGCCGATCCGAGAGGCGCTGGCTGGCCGAGAGCGTGGTCTGGCGGAAGATGGTCTCGAGGCGATCGAACCGCGACTCGGAGCGGACGTCGATATTGTCGAACGTTCCGGCGATCAGCACCGGCAGGCCTGGTCGCGGGGTGATGACCGTGGCCTCCCTCACCCGGACGGCGGCCAGGCCGCAGTCGGGCGTCAGAGGCGTGCGGCAGGCGCCGGCCGTGCGAAAGGTGAAGCTCTCCAGCAGGTCCTCGCGTCGCTCGGAGGACAGCTCGGAATAGAGAATGTCCAGGGCGACGTCGGTGCGGTCCGACGGCCGCCATTTCAGGCTGCCGGTCAGGCCCAGTCGCTTCTGCTCGATCCGGAAAGCTTCGAGGCGGGGGATACGCGGATGGAGGGCCGCGTTCAGCGTCGCCAGGTCCGGCGCGCCCGGCGCCGCGCTCCCAAAGCCCGGAAAGACCGTGTCGCCTGCCTGCCATTGTCCGGCGTTGGTGCCGACGTCATCGACCGCTCGTTCCGAATAGGCGGCCGAGATCAGGACCCCGAACCGGTCGTCCCGCGTGCGGCGTGACAGGACGGCCGAGACGCGGGGAACGGCCTTGCGGCTCCCGAAATTGTAGGCGCTCTCAACCATCAGATGGACTCGCGAGCGCGGACCGTCCAGGGGCGAGCGGGTCTGCAGATCGACGGTGGCGCCCAGGGAGCCTTCGTCGATATCGGCCGACGGGGTCTTCTGCACCCGGATCTGGTTGAAGAGATCGGCCGCGAAGACGTTGAAATCGAAGGCCCGTCCGCGATTGGTCCCGCCCCCGGCGTTCGATCCGCCGAACGTGGCCAGGGTCTCCATGCCGTTGATGCGGACGCGGGTGAACTCGCTGCCGACCCCGCGAACGCTGACCTGCCGGCCTTCGCCGCCGTCGTTGGTGACGGCCAAGCCGGGGATCTGCTGCATGGCGCCGCCCAGCCCCGGCTCGGCCAGGTTTCGAAGATCCTCTCCCAGCAGGATGTCGCTGCTGTCGGCCGAGAGGCGTTTCATCCGCAGGGCTTCGCTGCCGGTGTCGCGGGCGACGACCAGCACCGTGCTCAAGGCGGCGGGCTCGCTGTCCTCTGGGGGCAGGAGCCGTGAACGAGACGGAGCGATCGCGGGCGACGGCGGGGCGGCCCTGATGCTGATCACGCCGTCGGCGCTGATCGACAGGTCCAGGCCCGAGTCGCGCAGCAGGCGTCGCACCGCCTCGGCCGGTTCCAGGCGACCGCGCACCGCCGGCGCCGATCGTCCTCGGACCAGGCCGGCCGGGGCGATGATGATCGCCCCCGTCTGGCGCGACAGGACGAGCAGGGCGGTCGACAGGGGCTGGGAGGCAACATCGACGACCTTGGTCGGCGCGGCCCGCGCCACGGTCGGCGCCAGGCCCGAGCCCAGGGTCAGAGCCGCGGCGATGGCGACAAGCCGGGGGCCGCGCGCGCCGACGCGGGTCCTATGGCGCATGACGCTCCGGTGGGCGCTTTGGATCGACGGCGACGAGGACCCGGCCGCCGCGACCGTCGGGGGCCAGGCGGACGGGCAGCACGCGCGGCAGTTCGGCGACGAAACGGTCGGCCTGGGCGATGTCGAGGGCGGCCGTGACCTTCAGCCGGCCCGTGGCGGCGGAATCGATCGTCAGCGGCCGCTGGCTGTAGCGATTGAGGTCGGCCACGACCTCGGCCAGGGGTGCGTCGTCATACGCCAGGCGGCCCTGACGCCATTCGCCGGCCTGGTCCGATCGGGCCAGTGCGCCGACCGTCAGGCCGCGCGCGTCGGCGACCGCTGTCTGGCCGGCGCGCAGAGTGACCGCGCGATCCTGGTCGCCGTCCAAGACCTGGACGGCGCCCTGTTCGACCTCCACCCGCACGCCGCGGTGGGCGCCGTGGTGGACGTTGAACCGCGTGCCAATCACCCGGACCGTCGCGTCGCCGGCCTGGACCGTGAAGGGCTGGCCGCTCTGGTGGGCCACGACGAAGAAGGCCTCGCCGCGTTCCAGCGACAGGGCGCGCGGCCGCCAGCGGGAGGCGGCCCGCAGGCTGGACGCCGGGGCCAGGGTGACCTGGCTGCCGTCGCTGAGCGCGATCAGCCGGGTCTCGCCCGCCCGCGTCTCGTAGGCGGGGGCGGGGAGGGTGACGACGACGATGGCCAGGCAGGCCGCCAGAAGGCCGCCGGCGGCCATGGCCGGGATGCGCCATCGCGCGATCGGGCGGACGGCGGGGCGACCGATGGACCCCGCGATCGGCGAGGCGCGGAGCCCGCCGAGCATCAGGATGACGCTTTCGGCCTGCTCGTAGGCGCGACGGTGCAGCGGGTCGGCGTCCAGCCAGGCGCCCAGCAGCCGTGAGCGCTCGGGCGGGAAGTCTTCCCCCGCCACCGCCAGGACCCAGTCGCGGGCGGTCTTGCCGATCGGCGAGTCAGGATCGACGGCTTCGTTCACGCGACAGTCCTCGATAATCGGCGGTTCCATGGATCAGGGCGCGCTGGCAGACGGCCAGCGCTTCCTCGACGGTCTTGCGCACGAGCGATTGCGAGACGCCGAAGCGTTCGGCGATCGCCACGAAACTCTGGCCTTCCAGCCGGTTGGCCAGCAGATACTGCCGATGCCGCTCGGGCAGGCCCTGAACGACCTTTTCGAGCAGGCTCATCTGCTGCTTGGCGATCAGGGTGCGCTCCAGGTCGGGGGTCTCCTCGCTGTCGAGCGCCAGCAGCGGCGCCGAGGCGTCGAGGGTCCGACTGGCGCGCGCCTGGCTGCGCCGTTCGTCCAGCATCAGATTGATCGCCACGCGAAACACGAAGGCGCGAGGGCTTTCGAGCCGCTCGGCGCCCTCCAGCTCGCCCAGCTTGAAGAAGGCCTGCTGGGCCACGTCTTCCGGGTCGGGTGGGCCAGGACCGAACCGCGCCCGCAGAAAGGCGCACAGGTCTCGCCACTCCCGGGCATAGGTCGCCGAATAGGACGGGCGATCGCGCCACCGACCTTTGCCAGCGTCCTTGAGCTCGGCGCCGCGCGATCCCGCGACATCCGACCCGACCCCGCTTGGCCTGACGACTCGAAGCTTGGGCGTCTTCGCCTCGAACACCGGTGCTCCCCAGTCGCGTCGGTCTTTTTCTTGAGCGGGACGATGGGAGGGAACGGGTCGACGATCAACCGAAACCGAAAAAAATGCGGGCGAGGCGAACTTTCTTGTGCGGATCGAGAGGCCGAAATCGTCGTTTCCTTCCGCCTTCTAAAGGGGAGAAATATTCAATGATTTTAGGATGATACCGATAACTTTTCCTCTTTTCTACCGGTTCGCGCCATGTCTATCCTTATGACACCGGTGACAAAGGCCGGGCGAATTAAGGCGGCTGAACCGCCAGGACGAATTGGGGAGGAAGAGTCCATGACTAGGTCCGCTGACCGCCGGCTTTTCGATCGGCCTCGCGACGACCGCCGCTCTGGCTCAGACCGCTCCGACGCCCAATTCCGACGCGAGCGTCGTCGAAGAGGTCGTGGTCACCGGCTATCGCGCGTCGCTGCGCAGCGCCATGGAGACCAAGAAGACCTCGGACGTCATGCTGGACGCCATCAACGCCGAGGACATCGCCGACTTCCCGGATTCGAACCTGGCCGAATCCCTGCAACGCCTGCCCGGCATCTCGATCGACCGCGACAACGGCGAAGGGCGCACGATCAGCGTCCGGGGCCTGAGCGGCGACTTCAGCCGGGTGCGGATCAACAACATGGAAGCGCTGTCCACCGGCGCCAACAACGACGCCGGCGCCAGCCCCAACCGCTCGCGGGCGTTCGACTTCAACGCCTTCGCCTCGGAGCTGTTCAGCTCGGTGCGGGTGCGCAAGTCGTCGTCGGCCGAAGCCGACGAAGGCTCGCTGGGCGCCACGGTCGACCTGATCACCGGCAAACCCTTCGACTACAAGAACGGCGCGTTCGCGGCCTCGGTCGAGGACTCCTATTACGAGAACGGCAAGACCCACAGCCCGCGCTTCACCGTGCTGGCCTCGGACCGCTGGTTCGACGGCAGGGTTGGCCTGCTGGTCTCGGGCGCCTACGCCAAGCGCAAGTCCGTGGACGATAACTATGGTCGCGGCGCTGGTTCGTCCGACTACACCTATCGGGGTTCGACCTGGACCGGTGACGAACTGCCCGGCCGCGCCGGCTTCGCCGCGCCGACCGGCACGGTGTTCCGTGCCCTGATCCCCGCGCCGGCCGGCACCACGGGCGCCGCGCTCGACGCCTACAAGGCCAACCCGGCCAACTACTATAATCCGATGGCCAACCCGGACGCCTACGCAGCCATGACCGGCTCGGACCCGGCCGCCTACGCCAAGCTGTATCCGAATTGCGCGGCGACGGCGGGCCAGCCGGTTGCGACCCTGACCCCGACGACCCCGGGCTGCAACGACTCGCTGATCCGCTTCCCGGCCCTGCCGACCCTGAACCAGAAGAATGTCGATACCGAACGCCTGGGCCTGACCGCCGCGTTCCAGGTCCAGATCAGCGACCGGACCCGTCTGACGGTCGATGCGCTGTATTCGCGCTTCGAGAGCTCCACGACCAACTACGGTCTCTCGCCGGTAGGCCTGAACCGCAACAACACCAACGCCAGCTATTCGTACGGCGCCAACGTGCCCACGGCGACCGCGCGGGCCGGTTCAGCGATGACGGCCGCCCAGCGCCGCGCGCTCTATCCGGGCGCCTGCACCTTCGCCGAAGAGACCGAACTGAACCCGGGCCAGGATTGCGGCCAGTCGATGTTCGGCGCGACGCCGCTTCCCGGCTACAGCTTCAGCTACAACCCCAACAACCTCGACCCGTACGAGTACTACACCAACCCATCCTCGCCCGGTTACGCGGGAGCGGCCGCGTCGCTGCCTTTCCGCGGCGCCCTGATCGGCCGTCCGGCGGTAAAGCTGCTCGACGCCGAGGTCGTGGGTCAGAACGCCGAGTATCTGAAGCTGGGCAATGTCGACTGGCGTTCGGCGGCCGACCGCGGCGCCTACACCACCGACTTCCGCCAGTTCTCGGCCGATCTGACACACGAGTTCAGCGACCGATTCCGCGGCGCCTTCAGCGCGGGCATGTCGGAATCGACGAACAAGAACCAGGGCACCCTGGTCGAGTTCAACTACATGGACGCGGCCGAGCCGTTCATCTTCGACGAGCGCGAGGCCAACGGCATGCCGAGGTTCGACGCCGGCTTCAACGCCGCGGATCCCAACAAGTGGGGGATCGTCAAGGGCTTCTCGGGCATGCGCAATTACGAGCGCACGACGGAGAACACCTACAAGGGCCTGAAGGCGGACTTCACCTACGAGCTGGACGACAACTGGACGATCCAGTTCGGCGGCGCCGGCCGCAAGTTCGAGTTCAGCACCGACCAGTATGAGCGTAACAGCGATCTGCTGAACCCGACCGAGCGCGAGGCCGGCGTCAGCATCGCGTCGCTGGGCCAGGTCATCGACTTTGGTCAGGGCCTGAAGGTGCCCGAAGGCACGACCACCAGCTTCTTCGCGCCAAGCCTGGAAGCCTTCAGCAACGTCTTCGGGTTCGACTGCAACTGCATCAACAAGTACGGCGATTTCCGCATCACCCGGAAGCGCAACCGCTCGGCCTCGTTCGCCGTGTCCGAAGAGAACCTGGCCTACTACGCCCAGTTCAACTTCAACTACGACGTCCTCGATGGCCGTCGCCTGTCGGGCAACATCGGCGTCCGCCAGGCGCATACGTCCGTGAACGCGCAAGGCGAGACGACCGCGGGCCGGCCGATCTACGGCGAGAACAGCTATGACGACACGCTGCCCGCCGGCAACGTGACCTTCGAGGCCTTCGAGAACTTCTACATCCGCGCCGCCGCCGCCAAGGTCATGGCCCGTCCGCTGCTGGGCAACCTGTCGCCGGCCGTGACCGGCATCAGCGTTCCCAGCGACGGCTCGGTCACCGGCGGCACGCTGACGGTGGGCAATCCCAAGCTGTCGCCGTTCCGTGGCGAGGCCTACGACGTCGCGGCCGAATGGTACTTCACGCCCGGCGGCCTGATCAGCCTGGGCTATTTCCGCAAGGACATCGCCTCGTATCCGCAGACGATCTTCTACGAAGCGCCGCTGTCGGAATTCCTCGATCCCGAGGCGATCGAGGCGCTGAAGGCGCAGTTCCCCGGCACGACCGGCGGCGACGTCTTCCGCCGCGCCTATATTGACGCCGACGCGCCGTTCCTGGCTCGCCAGGTCCGCGACGCGCCCGGCGGCGTCTTGCAGGGGTGGGAGTTCAACTACCAGCAGGACCTGACCTTCCTGCCCTGGTATTTCAAGAACCTCGGCGTCCAGTTCAACATGACCAAGCTGGACACCGAGCTGACCTACATCCTCGATCCGGGCGCGGTGAACGCCACGACCGGCGCGGTCACCAAGGCGCCGACCTATGGCAAGGGTCCTTGGCTGGGCGCTTCGCCCAAGGGCATGAACTTCACGCTCTACTACGAGACCGAGAAGTTCAACGCCCGTGTCTCGGTCGCCCATCGCGACGAGTACTACACGACCTATCCGCTCGCCTCGGGCAACTGCGATCCGGGCCTGCAAGCCAACGGCTCGGCCTGCGACGGTCCGCTGATCAACGAGTTCAACGGCGCCAAGGCGACCACCAACGTCGATTTCTCGATGCGCTACCAGCCGCTCAAGCAGGTCAGCATCACCTTCGAGGCGTTGAACCTGAGCAATGAGATGAACGAGCGGTTCAGCTATGCCGACCCCGTCATTCAGTCCTACGGCGGCGCGGGCCCGAACTACCGGGTCGGCATTCGCTACAAATACTGACTCCATTCGGTCCGCGGTCGGCCGGCGTGCGCGCCGGGTCGATCGCGGCCGACCGGTGGATCGGCGGCGCGCAGGGCGAGCCGATGATCCTCGGTTGTTAAACCGCCTCCCGCGGTGACTTAGGCGGACAGCCGGCTCTTTTCGGCTGTCCGCCGCCTTTCTCCAGTATCGAGTCCGGAGACGACGGATGCGCCGCGCAGCTTATCTTCTCGCCTCCTGCCTGATCGGCGGCTCCTTGTTCGCCTTGTCGGGCGTCCAGGCCCAGACGCCCGTTCCCAACCCGCCGCCGCGCTTCAACGCGATCAAGATCGTGCTGGTCGGCGACTCCACCACGGCCGTGCAGGGCGGCTGGGGGCCCAGCTTCTGCGCCAAGCACGTGACGTCGTTCGCCGCCTGCATCAATCTGGCCCGAGGCGGCCGCAGCAGCGGCAATTACCGGACGGAAGGGTCGTGGGCCTTGGCGCTGAACGAGATCAAGTCGGGCGGTTTCAACGACACCTACGTGCTGGTCCAGTTCGGCCACAACGATCAGCCCGGCAAGCCCGGTCGGTCGACGGACCTGGCGACCGAGTTTCCGGCCAATCTGAAGGCCTATGTCGATGAGATCCGCGCCGCCGGCGGCAAGCCGGTGCTGGTGACCCCGCTGACCCGCCGCCAGTTCAAGGACGGCAAGCTGATCGACGACCTGGCGCCCTGGGCGCAAGCCGCTCGCGAGGTCGCGGCCGAGACCAGCGCGCCTTTGGTCGATCTGCATGCCGACAGCTATGCGGCCGTCCAGGCCATGGGCGCGGCCGAGGCCACGCGCTTCGCCCAGAGCCCGCCGCCCGCTCACGTGCTGGAAGCGGCCACGACCGGCACGACGATCGCGGCCAACACGCCCGCGCCGGGCGCCGCCGGGGCTGTCGCCGCCGCGCCGACCGCCCAGAACAACGCCGCCGTCGAGCCGATGGGGCAGGCCAAGCTGTCGTTCGACTACACGCATCTGGGCGAGACCGGCGCGGATTATTTCGCCACCATCGTCACCGCGGACCTGGCCAAGGCCGTGCCGGCCCTGCGCCGGTTCCTGATCCCCTAGTTTTCGCGTTCCGAGGACCTCGCCATGCGGATGACCCGTAGAACTACTTTGGGAACTACCCTGGCCCTCGCGGCCGGAGCCGCGACCAGCGGGCTCACTCAGGCCCGCGCCGCTGACGGCGTCTCGCCGCTGCGCCTCTGGTATCGCCAGCCGGCCAAGGAATGGGTCGAGGCTCTTCCGGTCGGCTCGGGCCGGATGGGCGCGATGGTGTTCGGCGGCGTGACGGCCGAGCGGCTGCAGTTGAATGAAGACACGCTGTGGGCTGGCGGACCCTATGACCCGGCCAATCCCGAGGCGCTGAAGGCGTTGCCGGAGATCCGGGCGCTGATCGACGCCGGCGACTACGCCAAGGCCACCGAGATCGCCGACGCCCGCTTCATGGCCACGCCCAAGCGTCAGATGGCCTATCAGACGATCGGCGACCTGAAACTCGCTTTCCCCGGTCTGGACGGGCAAGCGACCGACTATGTCCGCGACCTGGACCTGGACGGCGCGATCGCCACGACCCGCTTCAAGGTGGGCGGGACCGGCTACACCCGCCAGGTGATCGGCAGCTATCCCGACCGGGTCATCGTCGTGCGGCTGACCGCCGACAAGGGCCGGGCGATCAGCGTGGATCTGGCTTTCGAAAGTCCGCTGAAGTCCAAGCCGGCCTCCCGCGTCGAGGGCCGCGACACCCTGGTCCTGGCCGGCGCCAACGACACCCAGCAGGGCGTCGCCGCCCGGCTGACGTTCGAATGCCGCGTCCAGGTGCTCAACAAGGGCGGGGCCCTGAGCGCCAAGGACGGCGTCCTGTCGGTGGCCGACGCCGACGAGGTGCTGCTGCTGATCGCCGCCGCCACCAGCTATCGCCGCTTCGACGACGTGGGCGGCGACCCGGTCGAGATCAATCGCGCGGTGCTGGCCAAGGCCTCGACCAGGCCGTGGCGCATGCTTCTCGCCCGTCACCAGACCGACCATCGGGACCTGTTCCGGCGGGTGAGCGTCGATTTCGGGACCACGACGGCGGCGCTGAAGCCGACCGACGAGCGCATCAAGGTTTCGCAGACCACCGACGATCCGGCCCTGGCGGCGCTGTACTATCAGTACGGACGCTACCTGCTGATCGCCTGCTCGCGTCCCGGCGCCCAGCCCGCCAACTTGCAGGGCGTCTGGAACGACAGCCCCTCGCCGCCCTGGGGCGGCAAGTACACGATCAACATCAACACCGAGATGAACTACTGGCCGGCCGAACCGACGGGCCTGGCCGAGTGCGTCAAGCCGCTGATCGAGATGGTCCGCGACCTGTCGGTCACCGGCGCCCACATGGCCAAGGTCATGTACAACGCCCGCGGCTGGGTCACCCATCACAACACCGACCTTTGGCGGGCCAGCGGGCCGATCGACGGCGCCAAGTACGGGGTCTGGCCCACGGGCGGGGCCTGGCTCTGCAAGCACCTGTGGGACCACTACGACTACAACCGCGACCGCGCCTATCTGGCCGACGTCTATCCGCTGATGCGCGGCTCGGCCCTGTTCTTTCTCGACGCCCTGGTGGTCGATCCGAAGTCCGGGAAGCTGGTGACCAATCCGTCGATCTCGCCCGAGAACGCCCACGGCCACGGCTCGTCCCTGGTCGCTGGACCGACCATGGACCAGGCGATCATCCGCGACCTGTTCACGTCCTGCATCAAGGCCGCCGCGATCCTGGGAACCGACGCCGCGTTCAGCGCCCAGGTGACGGCCGCCCGCGAGCGGCTGGCCCCCTACAAGATCGGCAAGGACGGCCAGCTTCAGGAATGGCAGGAGGACTGGGACGCCGGCGCCGTGGATATGCAGCACCGCCACGTCTCGCACCTGTACGGCGTGTTCCCCAGCGACCAGATCGCCATCGACACCACGCCGGCGCTGGCCGACGCGGCGAAGGTGTCGCTGAACACCCGGGGCGACATCTCCACCGGCTGGGCGATCGCCTGGCGGCTGAACCTGTGGTCGCGGCTGGGCGACGGCGACCGAGCCCACAGGATTCTGTCGCTGCTGCTGGGTCCCGAGCGAACCTATCCCAACATGTTCGACGCCCACCCGCCGTTCCAGATCGACGGCAATTTCGGCGGGACCTCGGGCATGACCGAGATGGTCCTGCAGAGCCGCAACGACCAGATCCTGCTGCTGCCGGCCCTGCCGTCAGCCTGGCCGACCGGACGGCTGACCGGCCTGCGGGCGCGGGGCGCGGTGGGCGTCGACGTGGTCTGGGCGCGGGGCAAGCTGGAGACGGCGGTGTTCACCGCCGCCGCCGACAGTCGCCACCATGTGCGCTACGGCGCCTCGACGATCGATCTCGACATGAAGAAGGGTCAGCGCGTCCGCCTGTCGGCGCGCGACGGCGTCCTGCGGAAAGCCTGAGCGTGAACCGACGGATCGCCATCGTCTGCGGGCTCGCCGTCCTGATGCTCGGCCTGGACGCCCAGGCCGCCACGACCCTGCGAGTCGGCAAGGGCGGGGCCTATGCCAGCGTCCAGGCCGCCGTCGATGCTCTGCCGGCGGACGGCGGAACCCTGGAACTGGCGCCCGGCGAATATCGCGAGAAGCTGACCATCGCCAAGCCGAACGTCCGGCTGATCGGCAAGGGTAAGCGACCGCGGGACGTGGTGCTGGTCTGGAGCGACGGGGCGATCACCGCCGGCGGCACGTTCAAGTCGGCCTCGGTCAACGTGTCGGGCGACGGCTTCCGGGCTCGCAACCTGACCATCCAGAACGACTATCACCTGAAGGACGCCCGCCCGTCCCAGGCCGTGGCCCTGGCGATCACCGCCGACCGGGCCGTGCTGGAAAAGGTGCGGCTGCTGGGCGCCCAGGACACGCTGTACGCCGCCAGCAAGAAGACCGCGCCCAGCCGGCAGTACTTCCGCGACTGCTACATCGAGGGCCACGTCGACTTCATCTTCGGCGACGCCAAGGCTTTCTTCGACCGCTGCCACATCCATGGGATCGCCCATGAGACCGTGATGATCACGGCCCAGAGCAAGTCCAAGCCCGACCAGGACAGCGCCTATGTCTTCGACCGCTGCCGGATCACCGCCGATCCGGAGGTGGGCGAGCTCTGGTTCGGCCGCGCCTGGCGTCCCTACGCCACCGTCATCTTCATGCGCAGCCGCATCGACGCGGCCCTGCATCCGGAGGGCTGGCGCGAGTGGACGCCGGGCAAGACCGACACCCTGAACACGGCCACCTTCGCCGAGTTCGCCTCGACCGGGCAGGGCGCCAATCCCGCGACCCGCGAACCCCGCAGCCGTCAACTGACCGCCGACCAGGCCAAGACCTGGAGCCGCGACGTGTTCCTGGCCGGTCCTGACGGTTGGCGGCCGTGATCGGCCGCGCCCCGTTCCAACACCTGATTGCCGTTCAAGCCCCGTGAGCCGGACCATGCGCGTAGACCGACGAAGCTTTCTGGCCGCAGGCGGCCTGGGCGTGGCCACCAGCCTGGCCCCGAGCCTCGCCAACGCCGCCGAGGCCGATCCGCTGGCCATCGCCGACGAGGGCTGGAGCCTGTGGGTCGACCAGGCGGCGCCCTGGAAGGACGACGCCATCCACCTGCCCAGTACGGTCGACCTGAAGACCCTGCCGATCAATCCGCCGACCGGCGGCTGGGCCAGCCTGGCGGCGAGCGACGCCCTGCGCGTGGACCTTCCGACCACGGTCGAGCAGCACCTGTGGGGCAAGTTCGGCACGCGGCCCTACGGCGCCGACGAGTACCGCTACGCCGAGGACGACGATGTTCCGCAGTACGGCGCCTACAAGGGCGTGTCGTGGTGGTCCAAGGCGATCGACATTCCCGTCTCGGCCAAGGGCCAGCGGGTGATGCTGAACATCCGCGGCGCGCGGCTGCGGGCCGAGGTGTTCCTGAGCGAGCAGTTGGTCGGCTATTCGATCATGTCGGAACTGCCGTTCAGCTGCGACCTGACCGCCGCCATGCGCCCAGGCCAGGCCAACCGCCTGGCGATCCGCATCACCAATCCGGGCGGGCGCTTCGACTGGCGCGACAGCACCACCATGATGTGGGGCAAGGCCAAGCTGTTCGCCTCGCATGGCTTCGGCGGCCTGGATCGGGGCCTGACCTTGAGCGTCCATCCCCTGTCGGCCCGGATCGACGACGCCTGGGTGCTGAACACGCCCGACGCCCGGCGGGTGACCGGCCTCATGGAGGTCGTGCTGGACAAGCCGGTCGCGGCGAACAAGGTGGCCGGCCTGCGCGCCAAGGCCGGGCTTGAGCTGATCGACGATCGGACAGGCCGCCTGGTCCCGGCCGAGGTTCGCTTCGAGGGGCTGGAGGCGATCGACGCCACGCGCGTGCGGGTCCGGTTCTCGGTCGACGCGCCGACCGCCAAGCTCTGGGACCTGGACACGCCCGAACTCTACCGTCTTCGATTCCGCTGGGCCGAGCGCAAGGGCGTGGTGGATACGCGCGAAGTCCGTTTCGGCTTCCGCTGGTTCGGCGTCGACGGGGTCGGGACGGACGCCATGCTGCGCCTGAACGGCCGTCGCGTGCGGCTCTATTCGGCGATCTCATGGGGCTATTGGGGCTTCAACGGTCTTTGGCCGACGCCGGAGCTCGCGCGTCGCGAGGTGACGGCCGCCAAGACCCTGGGCCTCAACGCGCTGCACTTCCACCGCAACGTCGGCAAGCCCGAGGTCTTCACGGCCATGGACGAGATGGGCCTGCTGCGGGTGATGGAGCCCGGCGGCGGTCGCCACGCGATTGGCAAGATGCTGAAACCCGGCGAAGACCTGTCGCCCGCCGACGCCTTCAGCCGCCAGTTCATGTTCGAGAAGTGCCAGGCCATGGCCCGGGCCTTCCGCTCGCACCCCTCGCTGGTGCACTACACCCTGCAGAACGAGATCGGCGCCGACCTGGCCAATCCGGACGTCCAGTGGGTGCTGAAGGCGATCCACGACATCGATCCTAGCCGGGCGGTGATCCTCAACGATGGCTTCGTCAAACGCGGCGCGGCCCAGGCGATGTATCTGCCCTACAACGACCACTACCACCGCTCGGACGTCGAGCCATGGGGCGGCTGGTGGGTCGAGCACCAGGGCGCGGGCGACCAGTGGTACGACAGGTTCTACCAGCACAAGGACGAGTACATTCACCGCCAGACCGGCAAGCCGTTCATCGTCGAGTTCGGCGAGATGCAGGGCTGCGCCGTCGCCGACAACCATTCGGCCATGCTGGTCGAGATCCTGGCCAAGGGCGGCAAGAGCTACGACCTGGAGGACCACAAGGCGGTGGTCGCGCCGACCAACGGCTATCTTGAGCGTTGGGGGTTCAACAAGGCCTTCCCGACCAGCGAGAGCCTGTTCCTGTCGGTGGGCCGCAAGGCGTACGAGGCCTGGCGCGAGTACCTGGAGAACATCCGGATCGGTGACAGCGTCGATGTCGCCGCCATCTCCGGCTGGGAAAGCACGGCGATCGAGAACCACTCGGGCATCGTCGATGTCCTTCGCGGCTTCAAGGCCGATCCGGCCCTGATGAGCCAGAGCCTGCGGCCGGTGCTGGCGATCGCCAAGCCCCGGGCCCGGGCCTATGCGGCGGGCGACATCGCCGAGCTGGACCTCTACCTGTTCAACGACACCGGCAAGGCCGTGTCGGGCGAGATGGTGCTCAGCCTGATCGGGCCGGACGGAAGCGTCGAGATCCTGGGCCGCTGGCCGGTTCCGACGGGCCAGGCGCCGGACGTCTTCAGCTATCTGGTGGCCGAAAGCGTCCGGACGCCGGCGCTGCGACGCCCCGGACTGAACGTGATCCGCATCGCCTTTGGCGATATCGTCTCGGACCGCGAGATCTGGGTGACCGGCCCGGCCGCGCCCAGGGCGGCCAAGGCGGCGCGTATCGGCGTCGCGGGCATCGCCCGCAGCCTGCGTGATCAGCTGGCGGCCGTTCCGAGCGTCGTCATCGAGGAGTTCAAGCCGGGCGTCCGTTACGACGGGATCATCGCCTCGGGGCTGAAGAGCGACGAGATCGTGCGACGCCAGGTGGGCGAGCAGACCGGCCTGGAGGCCCAACCCAAGAAGGGCGACAAGCCCGTCGTCATCCTGGGCGACCTGCCGCCCGAAATCCTGGCGGCGGTCAAGGCGGGCGTTCCCCTGCTGGCCATGGTCCAGGAAGACGGCCTGGCCGAGGGCGTGGCTAAGCAGCTCTCGGGCCTGGGCCTGTTCGACTATGCCGGCCAGGTCGGCGGCCTGCGCGCGCCCTGGATGGGCAACTGGAACTATGTCCGCACCCATTCCACCTTCGCCGGCCTGCCGGTCGACATGGGCATGAGCGTGCTGCATCAGGTCGAGGGGCAACCATCCAACGGGCTGCTGGTCGAGGGAGGCGGCGTGGAGGTGATCGCCGCCTACAGCCGCGACCATGACCGCAAGAACGGCGCGGCCAGCTTCATCGCCCGCAAGGACCGCATGCGGGTTCTGGTGCATCGGCTGCCCGACATGGCCGGGCCGCTGCAGCGGCGCTGGTTGGCCAACGCCATCCAGTGGTTGGCTTACGAGGCTTGAGGGAGAGCCGCATGACCAGGTTGATCGATCGGCGGGCGATGCTGCTGGGAAGCGCCCTGGCGCTTCCGGCTTTCGGCGCGATCGCGGCGGCGGCGCCCAAACCCCGCATGTTCGAGCGCCTGGGCTGGGCGGCCGGCACGCCCGGCGGCGATGGCGGTCAGGTCATCCGGGTCACCACCCTGGTCGGCGACGGTCCCGGCTCGTTCCGGGCCGCCGTCACCGCCAAGGGGCCGCGCACCGTGATCTTCGACGTGGCCGGGATCGTCGATCTGGGCCGCAAGAGCATCAAGATCGTCGAGCCGTTTCTCACCATCGCCGGCGAGACCGCGCCGTCGCCGGGCGTGACCCTGATTAAGGGCGGTCTGGCCATCGAGACGCACGACGTCATCATCCGCCACCTGCGGGTGCGGGCCGGTCGCGACGGGGCGGCTTCGCGGAGCGGTTGGGAGGTCGACGGCGTCACCTGCTGGAAGGCCCACGACGTGATCGTCGACCACTGCTCGATCAGTTGGGCCACCGACGAGAACCTCTCGGCCTCGGGTCCGCGCTTCACGGGCGGTGAGGATCCGAAGGGCTGGCAGGCGGGGACGTCGCACCGGATCACCTTCAGCAACAACATCGTCGCCGAGGGCCTGTCGAACGCCAGCCACGTCAAGGGCGAGCACTCCAAGGGCAGCCTGATCCACGACAACGCCGCCCAGGTGCTGATCGTCGGCAACCTCTACGCCCACAATCGCGAGCGCAACCAGCTGTTCAAGGGCGCGGTCGAGGCGGTGTCGGCCAACAACCTGATCTACGACCCAGGCACGCGCGCCATGCACTATGCGCTCAACGCCTCGGAGTGGGCGGGCCATACGTGGCGGCCCGGACGCCTGGCGCTGGTCGGCAACGTGGTCAAGGGCGGGGCGTCCACGGACCCGCGGCTGCCGTTCCTGGTCGTGGAAGGGCAGGGCGACCTGGACCTCTACGCGCACGACAATCTGGCGACCTACGCCGACGGCCGCGCGATGCCGGCCAGCCGAGTCATCCCCGCCGATCCGCTGCCGAAGATCCGGCCGCTGGCCCGGCCGCCGGTGTGGCCGGAAGGCTTCCAGGCGATCGATGCGCGGCGGGTCGAGGCCAGGGTCCTGGCCAAAGCCGGTGCGCGGCCCTGGGACCGCGACGCGGTCGATCGCCGCATCGTCGAGGCGGTGCGTACGGGAACCGGCCGGGTGATCGACGACGAGCAGCAGGTCGGCGGCTATCCGCGCTAGCCTGGCTTGGAGGCCAGGATCGCCAGCAGTCCGTCGATCGAATAGGGCTTTCGCACCAGCGGGAAGCCTCCCGCGCCCTGCTCGACGATGACGTGGCTGTAGCCGCTGGTCAGCACGACCTGCAGCTTGGGCCGCTCCCGCTGGATCTGTTGAGCCAGTTCCAGCCCGCTGATGCCGGGCATGACCACGTCGGAGAACACCAGGTCGAAGGCGTCGGGCGCGTCCGCCAGCGCCTTCAGAGCGGCTTGGCCGTCTCCGACCCAAGTCACCGTCTGGCCCAGTTCCTTGAGCAGGCCCGCGGCGAACTTGCCCACGCCTTCGTTGTCCTCGACCAGCAGCACGCGGCGGCGGGGCACCGTCGATAGATCGACCAGAGCGGGGGCGGGCGTGGCGGGGGTCAGAGCCTGTCCGTTGGCGCTGGGCAGGTAGAGCGTGAAGGTCGTGCCGACCCCCAACTGGCTTTCGACGTCGATCTCGCCCCGCGACTGCTTGGCGAAACCGTAGACCTGGCTGAGGCCCAGTCCCGTGCCCTTGTCGATCGGCTTGGTGGTGAAGAACGGCTCAAAGATCTTCTTCAGCGTTTCGGGCGGCATGCCCGTGCCGTCGTCGGCGATGTCGACGGCGATGAACGCGCCGCCGGTCGGGGCGTGGCCACGAACGGCGGGGACGCCATGGACGATCCTGGCGGCGATCCTGATCACCCCGCCACGGGGCATGGCGTCCCGCGCGTTGATGACCATGTTGAGGACCGCGGTGTCGAACTGGCTGGGATCGGCCTCGACGACGTGCTCGGCCTCGGGCAGGTCCGTCTCGATCGTCACGGACGAGCCGATCGTGCTGCCGATGATGTGGTGCAGGCCTCTCAGGCGAGCGCAGACATCGAAGATTTCCGGTTCCAGGGGCTGGCGGCGGGCGAAGGCCAGGAGTTGGCCGGTCAAGGTCGCGGCGCGGTCGGCGGTTTCGGCGATCGCGGCGACGTAGCGGGCGCGCTTTTCCTCCGACAGGCCGGGCCGCCGCAGGAAGTCGGCGGAGGCGCGGATCACCGTCAGCAGATTGTTGAAGTCGTGGGCGACGCCGCCGGTCAGCCTGCCGATCGCCTCCATCTTCTGGGCTTGGACGAGGGCCTCGCGCGAGCGTTCGAGTTCTTGCTCGGCGCGGCGCCTTTCGGTGATGTCGCGGGTCACCTTGGCGAAGCCCAGCAGGCGGCCGGTCTCGTCGTGGATCGGATCGATCAGGACGCTGGCCCAGAACCGTTCGCCGTTCTTTCGCACGCGCTCGGCCTCGCCGGAGAACTTGCCTTCGCGCAGCGCCGTCGCCAGCGCCGCCTGGGGCGCGCCGGCCTCACGGTCCTCGGGTGTGTAGAACCGCGAGAAGTGGCTCCCGACGATCTCTTCGGCGGCATAGCCCTTGATCGCCTGCGCCCCCGCGTTCCAGTTGGAGACGTTCCCCTCGGGGTCGAGCATGTAGATGGCGTAGTCCTTGACGCCCTGGACCAGCAGCCGGAAGCGCTGCTCGCTTTCGTACAGCGCCCGCTGGGCCGCGCGCTGCTCGGAAACGTCACGGGTGATCTTGGCGTAGCCGATCAATTCGCCGCCATCGATCACGGGATCGATCACCACGTGTGTCCAGAAGCGCGTGCCGTCCTTGCGGACCCGCCAGCCCTCGGCCTCGAACCGCCCGGTCGTGGCGGCGGTCCGCAGCGCGCGCTCGGGCATGCCCGCCTCGCGCTCCTCCTGAGTGTAGAAGGTCGAGAAGTGGCGGCCGATGATCTCTTCGGCGGTGTAGCCCTTGAATAGCTGGGCGCCGGTGTTCCACGTCGCGACGCGGCCCTCGGCGTCCAGAAGATAGATCGCGTAGTCCTTAACCGCGTCGACGAGCAATTGGAGACGCTCGGCCTGGGCCAGGTCCGTCAAGCGACGAGAAGGCATCAATTCGGATATACCCTGGGCACTGCGCTGAAGCCGGACCCCGAAGTCTTCGACGAGGTTCCGCGAGACGACGAAAGCGTATGAAATCACACCATTGCCCGCCCGTCGAACGAGCGCAACCAGGGCCGGTGATCTAGGACGAGACCGTGTCGTCCCGTACCGGGTGTTGGGGTCGTCCAGACGCTTCGACCAAGGCCTGGGCCGCGCCTTGCAGCAATCCCCTGGCCTCGGCCTGGGACAGGATCGGCGTGCTGACGAACGCGCCGTTGATCAGGACCGCCAACTGTCCGGCCAAGTCCTCGGGACGATCCACGCCCATCCTCTGGGCGATGTCGAACAGCCTGCGCCGCAGTTCGAGCTTGTGCGCGGTGGCGACCAGCCGGGCCGGATGGTCGGCCTGTGGGAATTCGGCGGCGACGTTCAGTTGCGGACAGCCGCGATAGAGGGGCCGTCCGACACGCTCGCCGATCCAGTCCAGATGGGCGTGCAGTTCACCCGACGGATCGTCGCGATGCTGCTCGCTGACCGCCGCCCAGGTGCGCCAGAAGTCTTCGTCCTCGCGCTTCAGGAAGGCCGCGATCAAGTCATCCTTGGTGCGGAAGTGGCGATAAAGGCTGGTCTTGGCGACGCCGGCCGCCGCGACCACCAGATCGACCCCGACCGCTCGGACGCCCTCGCGATAGAACAGGCCCGACGCTGTCTCGAGTATGCGTTCGCGCACCGCGTCCGGCTTGCCGGCGCTCGTCCTGTCCAGGGACGTCGTACGTTCGGAATCTTGCTGCATCACGCCACCTCCAGCCGGTCTTAGCATGACGTCGGTTGACACGCTACAGACCTGTTTGTAGCTGTCTAAAACAGACAGGTCTGTAGCGAGATTCCGCCATGACGAAATTCGAGAAAAACACGCATCGCGTGGTCGTGTTTGGAGCCGCGGGCCACACTGGCCGGTTCGTGGTCGACGAACTGCTGCGACGCGGCCTGGAGCCCGTGGCCGTGGGGCGGCGGGCCGAGGCGCTCGAAGCCGCTTTTCGGGGCGGCCGTGTCGAGACTCGCACGGCCAGCGTCGAGGACGCCGGTTCGCTCGACCTTGCTTTCCAAGGCCTGGCGGCCGTCATCAACTGCGCGGGGCCGTTCCTCGACACCGCCGAGGCCGTGGTGTCGGCGGCCCTGAGGGCGGGGATCCACTACATCGACGTCTCGGCCGAGCAGCCCAGCGTCCAGGCGGTGTACGATCGGTTCGACGGCCCGGCCCGGACCGCCGGCCTGGTCGTCCTGCCCGCGATGGGCTTCTACGGCGGGCTCTCCGATCTGCTCGCCACCGTCGCCATGGGCGATTGGGGCGAAGCCGACGACATCCGGATCGGCATCGGGCTCGACCGTTGGTGGCCGACCGAGGGCACGCGGATCACGGGCGCCCGAAACACCGCGCCGCGCCAGGTGATCGCCGGTGGACAACTGGCGCCGCTGCCCAACCCGGCGCCGCGAACCCTCTGGGCCTTTCCAGAGCCGTTCGGATCGCAGGCCATGATCGGGGTCCCGTTCTCCGAGGTGGTCGTCATCGCCCGCCACCTGAAGACCGGGCGCCTGGACACCTTCCTCAGCGAGGCGGCCTTGAAAGACATCCGCGACGCGGCCACGCCGCCGCCGACGGCCGTCGACGAGAGGGGGTTGTCGGCCCAGAGGTTCGTCGTCGAGGCGATCGTGCGGCGCGGCGACCAGACACGGCGCGCGATGGTCGCTGGCCGCGACATCTACGGGTTCACGGCGCCGCTGGTCTGCGAGGCGGTCGGGCGCGTGTTCGCCGGTGGCGTGGCAAGCGGGGCCCTGGCGCCGGGCGAGGCCTTCGACGCCGGCGACTTCCTGAAGGCGCTGCCCTTCGACGCCTCTACATTTGCTTGAGGGGCACGGGGCGCTTGAGGACCAACGGCGTACGGAGGCAGGGCTTTTCCGGGCCGGCATAGGGCAGGGAGGAGTGGTGCAGGATGATGCGCACCACGCCCTTGTCGTCCTTCTTGAAGGTCCAGGTCTTGTCGACCGTGGTGACCTTGCCGTCCTTGTTGGTCAGCGAGACGTTGCCCATCGTGTTGGCGACGGCGCCGTTGATCTGGACGCCGACGTTGCGGACCGCCACCGAGCGCCAGCCCTTGAGCGCGAAGCCGTCGTCGTGGGGATAGGCGGGGTCGTCGCCGACGAAATAGGCCAGGGCCCCTTCCTTGGTCAGGCGGAAGGTCTGGGGATCATGGGTCAGGGTCGGTTTGAACAGCACCGGTCCCAGGTTGTAGCCGTAGGCCTTGTCGATCACGTCGCTGGCCAGGGGCTTGGCCTTGGCGATGCCGCCGCTCTCATAGGCGAGGGAAATGGACACCAGCGCCTCGCCCCAGGCCTTCTGCGCGGCGAGGACCTCCGGTTCCGTGATCTGGATGACGGGCGGCGGGACGGGCTTGGGGGCGGGCGCCTTGCAGGCCGTCATGCCGGCGGCGGCGGTGAGGGCAAAGAGCGAGGCGGTCAGGGCGCGGCGGGTGGGGGAGATCATCTTGTCCAACCTCTGTTGCGGATCGACGGATACGGCCGCGGGGAGGGATCGGGCGATGTCGTCGTGACGACGAGAATCGATGTGCGGAGGTCTGCTCGGCCCCCCAAGCGTCGCCATAGGGAACGCTGGAAAACGATAACCCGCAACCCAAAAAGGCGATCATATCGCCTGAAGCTACCTCTGAGTGTATTGGCGCCGCGTCTTGGAGGGCATGATCTGATCATCAGCGATCGCCGATTTCCGACCTGCGGTGTTCCCGGTTCGCGACATCATCCGCGGGACAGCGGGCCCGCGACGAGCTAGGTGTGACGCTCTCACAATGATCGCGAGCACCACCGTGCCTGACCTGGAAATCCACGACCATACCGCCCGGAGCCGCTACGAACTGGCTGTCGATGGCGAGGTGGCGGTCGTGACCTACAACCTCTCCCCGCCCAATCTGATGATCGCCGAGACCTTGGTTCCGGAGAGACTGGAGGGCCGGGGACTGGCCAGCCGGCTGGCGGAACATGTGATCGCCGACGCCAAGGCGCGCGGCCTGGTGATCCTGCCGGTCTGTCCCTTCTTCTCGGCCTATCTGAAAAAGCACCCCGAGCACGCGGACGCGGTGCATCCGACCTATCGGGGCATCCTGGGAATCTAGGAGCCGGCCGTCTCACCCATGGGAGCCGCGCCAGGGTCCGCTCTAGCCGGGCGGATGCGCGGGCAGGTCGATCATGGCCGACAGCCCGCCCTCCCGCCGGTTCGTCAGGACCAGGCGGCCGCCTTGACCCTTGGCGAGCGCCTGGACGATCGACAGACCCAGGCCCGCCCCGCCGGTGAGTCGATTGCGCGAGGCCTCGCCGCGTTCGAACGGGGCGGTGATGGCGTCCAGCATCTCGACCGGGAGGCCCGGCCCGTCGTCCAGCACCGTGATCTCGACGCGATGACCAAGGGCGCGAGCATCGACGGTCACCGCGCGACCGTAGCGCAGGGCGTTGTCGACCAGGTTGTCGATCATGCGGCGCAAGGCCAGGGGCGCAGCCCAGGCCGCGCCGGCCGCCTCGGCCGCCAGCAGCACCGCCTGGCCCATCTCGAGGCGCAGGGCGACCAGGGCTTCCAACTCGTGACGGACGTCGACCGATCGCGCGCCGTCGCCGCGTCCCGCGTCCTGACGGGCGAAAAGCAGGGTGTCGTCCAGCAGTTGGGACATCTCGGCCAGGTCGGTCCCGGCCTTGGCGCGCTGGACGTCATCGACGATGAACTCGGCGCGCAGGGTCAGACGGGTCAGGTAGGTGCGCAGGTCGTGGGCGATGGCGGCCAGCATGCGGGTGCGTTCGCCCATCAGGCCCTGGATCCGGCCCTGCATCGTGTTGAAGGCCGCCGACAGCTCGCGCAGCTCGCGCGGTCCCCGGAGTGGAAGAACCTTGGCGTCCAGGTCGTCGCCGAACCGCGCGACCTCCCGGGCCAGTTGGCTGACCGGCGCGGTGGTCTGGCGCACCGCCAGGGTCAGCATCAGCAGGGTGACGACCAGCAGCGCCGCCGCCGCCAGGGACACGCGGCCGAAGAACTGTCGCGCCGTCTCGGGGGCCCGGCGGCGCAGCACCAGCACCTCGCCGTCGGCCAGGCGCACCGAAAGCCGCAGGGCGTGGCGACCAGGCAGGGCGCCGTCCTTCAGTTGGCCCCCGCGTCGGATGTCTATCCGCATGTCGCGTCCGCCCAGGGCCTGTCGATAGGCCTGGTAGCCCGGGTCGGCAGGGTCGGCGAGCCGGGCGCGCAGCGGCGTGGCCGGGAAGTCGGCCTCCAAGGTGGTGCGGATGACGCCGGTGTCCAGAGCGCGGACAACCTTTGCGCGGGCGGCCGACGAGCTGGCCTCCACCGCCTCGACGATGGCCCGGGCTTCGGAGGGCCGGGGAAGTTGGTAGAAGCGCACGCCGCCCTCGCCGGCGCCCCTGGGCCAGACCAACAAGGCCGCGCCGATGAGCAGCATCACGGCCAGGCCCGTCAGCAGGATCGCCGTCATGCGGGTGGAGAGGTTGTCGGACAGCATCATGGGTCAGACTCGTTCGGCCGGAGCGCTGAACAGATAGCCGCCGCCGCGCACGGTCTTGATCAGGGCCGCGCCGCCCGGACCGTCGGCCAGCTTGCGGCGCAGGCGGCTCAGCAGCACGTCGATGGCGCGGTCGAACGGCTCGGCGCTGCGGCCCCGGGTCCAGTCGAGAAGTTGGTCGCGGCTGAGCACCCGCTGGGGGTGGCGCAGGAAGGCCATCAGCAGGTCATGCTCGCCGCCGGTCAGCACGACGGGCCTTCCACCGGGATCGGTCAGGTCGCGGCTGGCGGTGTCGAGCCGCCAGCCGGCGAAGCCCAGCACCTCGCCGGGCGGTGCGCTGGCCACCCGATGGGCCTCGCGGGTACGGCGCAGGATCGCCTTCACCCGGGCCAGCAGCTCGCGCGGATTGTAGGGCTTGGGCAGATAGTCGTCGGCGCCGATTTCCAGGCCGATCACCCGGTCGATGTCGTCGCCCTTGGCGGTGACCATCAGGATGGCCACATCGCCGGCCGTCCGCAGACGTCGGCAGAGCGATAACCCGTCCTCGCCGGGCATCATGATGTCCAGCAACACCAGGTCCACGCGGCGGCGCGCGGCCAGGCGGTCGAAGGCCTCGGCGTCGGCGCAGCCCGCGACCTCGTAGCCCTCGCGGCGCAGCAGCCCCAAGGTCAGGTCCCGGATTTCGGCGTCGTCTTCCACGACCGCGATCAGCGTGTTGTCGGCCATGCCAAAGCCAATGCCCCAAGCCTCGCCTCGGTGAAAGCCAGGACGGAGGCCGTTTACACTTCGATACAGTTCGTCGGACACGCGCAAACCGAAGATTGCCCGGCGGTGGTCAGATGGCGGCGTCGAGGGACACCGACACCATCCTCATGGAGCCATCATGCGTAAGACTTCCATCCTGGCCGCCGGCCTCTCGTCCCTGGCGGTGCTGGCCGCGATGATCGCCGTGCCCGCCCAGGCCGGCCAGCACGGCCGCTTCGTCAGCGTCCAGGGCGCGCGCGGCCACGGCTATGTCCACAGCCGCAATGTCAGCCGCCAGCCCGGCGCGATCTCGGTCTCGCGCGCGACCCAGACCAATTCCGGTCGCGGCGTGGCCAGCAGCCGCGGCGCGACCTGGGGCGACGGCGCCTATCACGGCGGGGCGAGCCGCACGTTCAACAACGGCGCCTCGGCCAGCCGCTCGACCGACCTGGTCAACAACGGCGACGGCACGGTCAGCTACGATCATTCGCGCACCCGCTACGACGGCTCGACGCGTTCTATCAGCGGGACGGTGGTCCGACCCTGATCGTTCCCCCCGACTGAACGTGTCCAGGCCCGCCGCGCCGGCTCCCCCAACGGCGCGGCGGGTGTTTTCCGGAGTTCGAAGATGAAGATCCTGATCCTTTCCGCCGCCTGCCTGGCCATGATGGCCGCCGCTTCCGGCGCTGGCGCCGCCTCGCGCACACCGGGCGCCGCGCTCGACAAGGCCGACGCCAACCACGACGGCTACGTCACCAGGGACGAATTCAGAGCCTCGCGCGCGGCGCAGTTCCAGCGCCTGGACCGCAACGACGACGGCGTGGTGACGCTGTCGGAGTTCCCGCGCCTGGCCAAGTCCAACCGTCCCAAGGCCCAGGCCCTGAAGACGGTGATCACCCACGCCGATCGCGACGGCGACGGGCGGGTGAGCCGTACCGAGTTCGTCGATGGGCCGGCGCCGCTGTTCGACCGCGCCGACCGCGACCAGGACGGCCGCCTGTCGCCCGACGAGGTCGCCGCCGCCCGCGACCAGCTCAAGAGCCTGAAATGAAGATCGGTTGGCTGACGACCCCGATGATCGCCTTGGGGGCGCTGGCCGTGACCGGTTCAGGCGCCGTCGAGGCCGCCCAACCGGACAAAGGCGTGCAGGGTCGGTTGCGAGAACGCCTGCTGGAGAAGAAGGCCGAGGAAGAGCGCCCGATCGACCTGCAGGCCATCCTGCCGGGCGCCCGCAAGCAGACCGACGCCTATGGGACCGACCCCGCCCAGCGGCTGGACGTCTACCGCCCGCCCGAGGTCCGCGACGCGCCGATTCTGATCATGGTGCATGGCGGAGCCTGGATGATCGGCGACAAGGCCAATACCGGCTCGGTCGAGAACAAGCTCGAGCACTGGCTGACGCGGGGCTGGATCGTGGTCAGCATCAACTACCGCCTGCTGCCGGACGCCATGGCCTATGAGCAGGCCGGAGACGTCGCCAAGGCTGTGCGATGGGTCCAGGGCCGCGCGGAGGACTGGGGCGGCGATCCCGGGAAGATCATCCTGATGGGGCATTCGGCCGGCGCCCACCTGGCGGCGCTGGTCTCGTCCCGTCCCGAGATGGTCGGCCGAGCGTGGGCGGGGACGGTGGTGCTGGACTCGGCCGCCCTGCGGATATCGACGATCATGGCCGGCCGCCACCCCGGGTTCTACGACCGGGCGTTCGGGGCTGATCCGGATGACTGGGCCAAGGCCTCGCCGATGGACCAGTGGACGCCCAGGGCCGTGCCGATGATGCTGGTGTGCTCGACCCGGCGACCGGACAACCCTTGCGACGACGCCCGGCGATTTCAGGCCAAGGCCGAGGCGAGCGGCCGCGACATGCCCGTCCTGCCCCAGCCCCTGACTCACGCCGAGGTCAACCGCGTCCTGGGCTTGCCGGGGGCCTATACCGACGCCGTGGACGCCTTTATCGCGAACCGCCTGCGACCCCGCTAGGCGCGGCGGCGAGGTGCGCAGCGCGCCAAGGCCAGCTCGTGGTCATGTCTAGCGGACGCTGGCCGCGAAGTGGCTGCGGGCTTCCTCGAGGAAGGCGGCCGCCAGTCGGTTCATCGGCGCCAGCGCCGAGGTCATGAAGGCGTACTCGTGGAGGATCTGAGGCCGGAAGATCCGGATCGCGACGCCGGGTCGAGCGAAGTTCTCGGCGAGAAGCGCGTTGACGATCGCAACCCCCAGCCCGGCGGTGGCGATCGCGCAGGCCGATCCGACCGTATGGGTCTCGACCCTGACCTCCGGCCGCACGCCGCGCTCGCGGAAGGCGTCGTCGATCTGCCGGCGGGTCCAGGTCCCCGCGCCCAACAGGATCAACGGCTCTCCCCGTAGCAGTTCCGGGGTCAGGAACTGATGCTTCGCCAGAGGATGGGCTTCCGGCAGGACGCAGACGGTCTCGCTGTTGGAAAGCGTGGCCGTCGTGATGTCGCTTCGGTCGAGCGGCAGCTTGACGAACCCGCAGTTCACCGTGCGATTGGCCACCATGGCCCGCGCCGTTTCGGTGCTGCGGGACTCGATGGCGATCCGCACCTTGGGAAAGCGGGCCATGAACCCGGGTAGGATGACCGACAGCACGCCTTCGGAAAGGCTGGGCGGCGCGACGATCTTCAGCAGCCCGGTGTTGAACTCGGCGATATCGCGAGCCAGGGCGTCGATGCGCTCGAGGCCGCCGAAGGCCAGGTCGATCTCCTCGTAGATGATCAGGGCCTCCGGCGTGGGTGTGAGGCGTCCCTTCTCGCGGTAGAAGAGCTCGAAACCCATCTCCTGCTCGAGTTGGGCGATCAGGCGACTGACCGCGGGTTGGGTGAGGCCCATGCGACCGGCGGCCGCCGTCGCCGACCCGCTCAGCATGGTCTCCCGAAAGGCCTCCAGGCTCCGCAGGTTCAGCTTCATTCGGCCTCTCTGGATCAGCGCTTCAGGATCGGCAGCATCAGCCGCGAAGCCCGCGTCGCGTCCATATAGACGCGATTTCGCGCCGGCCGGGGAGTGCATCCATAGCCTTCGGGCTCGCCGGAGTTCGGATTGACGTCGAAATGCGGAAAGTTGCTCGACGAGACGTCAAGTCGGATGCGGTGCCCCTTGAGGAACAGGTTCGCCGTCGGAAACGCCTCGATCTCGATCGCGTAGACCTGGCCCGGGGCGAGGCGGACCTCGTGGTCGAAACCCTCGCGGTAGCGAGCGCGCAAGATCCCGTGCGTCAGATTCATCGCGAAGCCTTCGGGGTAGTCTTCCGAGGGCGGATGGACGTCGATCAGCTTGATCGTGAAGTCGGTATCGACGCAGTCGGAGCCTATGTGCAGTTCGGCGCGGATCGGGCCGACGACCTCGACGTCATCCCCCAGGGGCTCGGTCTGGAAGACGAGCACGTCGTAGCGGTCGGCGAGGGGGCGGTAGGGCGGCTCGCTGCCGAAGAAGCGGGGACCCTCGCGCTGGTCGAACGCGCCGGCGTCCATGATCGGCGCGCCGGAAGCGATCGCGCCGCCGATCGTCGGCGCCGGATGCAGCGGGTCGTGGACGTACTCAAGACAGGCGTCCGCCACGCGCGGCGCGAGAGGCGACAGGCCGCCATCGGCGTCGAGGAAGTAGTCGATGGTCTCGACGCCGGCCGGCGGCCAGGCGGTCTCGTCGCGCCAGCGGCCGCCATGGTCGAGCCGCCCTTCCGGCGTCTTTCGGCCCGAACCGCCGCCCATGACGAACAGCTTTACCGGAGGGAGGGGATCGGGACCGGGCGGGGTCTTCAACCAGGCGTCGAACCAGGCCAGGCGCAGGGCGACGAAGGTCTCGGCCAGGGCGCCGTCGAGCGGGGCGTCAGGCCCGAAATCGACGTCGCCGGCGTAGGTGACCGACCGCTGGCCGTGCGTCCAGGGGCCCATGATCAGCTTGACCGGCGAGGTCTTGCGCGCCGACAGCGCCAGGTAGTTTTCGGTCGCGGTGGCGGCGTAGGGATCGAACCAGCTGCTCATGTGCACCATGGGCACGTCGGCATAGGCGTCGTAGGACCCGCGCGCATAGATGCCGTTCTGGGTCCAGTAGGGCCCGAAGAGGCCGTTGCGCCATTGGTCGAGCAGGTACTTCTCGTACTCCGGCGCGGCGCTGAGGGGCGAATTGTTCTCCGACCACGGCATGGCGTGGAACCAGGCGGCCAGGTCCTGGGCCTTCAGGGCGGCCAGGCGCTCGGGATCGGCCTTGGTGGCGGGGCTGAGCAGCGCGTGCTTATAGGCCCAGGTCGCCTGCTTGAGTTCGAACGCGCCGCCCTGGCGGATTCCGGAATGGTAGGCGCTGGAGAAGCCCCCGGAATCGAGGAACATCGCCGCCAGCGCCGGCGGCGCCAGGCCGGCCAAGGCGCTCTGGACGTGAGCGCCGTACGAAAGGCCTAGTGTCGCGACCCGGCCGTCGCACCAGGGTTGAGCGGCCAGCCATTCGACGGTGTCGAAACCGTCCGGGCCCTCGTTCAGGTATTTCTCGAACACGCCTTCGGAGCCGTAGCGCCCGCGGCAGTCCTGGATGGCCACGACATAGCCGCCGCGCACGAAATCGACGGCCAGTTCGGGCTTGGAACGCGGGATCGGATCCTGGCGCGTGCGGTCGCCGTGGTTGGTCCCCAGCTTGCCATAGGGGGTGCGCTCGAGCAGCGTCGGCAAGGCCTGATCCAGCGGCCGGCCGTTTCGGGCGGGGCGATAGATGTCGGTCGCCAGGCGCAGGCCGTCGCGCATCACGACCATGACGTCGCGGGTCACATGGACGTCGTCGGGAACGATGAAGCCCGAGGGGGCGTCGTCGATGTCGTGGGTTGGGGCGTCGCTCACGGCCTGTCCTCGATGGGCGTGGCGGCGACCCGGAAGACCGCCGCCACGCCGCTTGACCTAGAACTTCGCCGAGACGCGGACGTAGGCGTACCGTCCCCGGGCGTCGTAGGTGTAGATGTCGTAGTTGATCGGCGCGTTGGCGTAGGACGCTGGCGGGGCCTCGTCGAAGATGTTGCTGAGGCCGACGCTGACGTTGGTCTCGTAGCGTTCGAACTGATAGCCGCCTTCCAGATCGTTGTAGAAGATCGCCTTGGTCTTGGCGTCCTTCACGGTGTTCACGACGTCGGTGGTCTCGCCGATATAGCGGCCGCGCCAGAGCGCGCTCCATGCCCCCTGGTCCCAATGTAGCGAAGCCTGGCCCTTCCAGTGCGGATAGGTCGAGCGCGGCTGGTCGCCCTTGCCGGCCCGCTCGTCGACGATCGGCGCGCCACCGGTCGGGTTGGGGCTGGTGGTCTTGAAGCTCTCCAGATACGAGGTGTCGAGGACGGCGGCGAAGCGACCGAAATCCGTGCCGAACTCGTAGCGGATCGTGGCGTCCACGCCCGAGGTGTCGATCTCGGCCAGGTTCTGGGCGCCCTGCAGCAGATTGGTGATCGCCCCGGTCGAGCCGTCGCGGGTGACCAGGTCGCAGAACACACCGCCCTGCTGGGCGCAGAGGTTCAGGATCTGGGTGGCTGACTGCGAGGCGATCGCGTCCTTCACGGTGATCTGGTACCAGTCGATGGTCGCCGTGAGGCCCGGCGCGAAGCGCGGCTTCAGCGCGACGCCCAGGCTGTAGGTGTCGGCCGTCTCGGCCTTGAGCTTGGTGTTGCCCGAGATGGTGCCCGCGATCAGGCCGTTGAGGTTGTAGTTGGCCTGGTTGTAGCCGGCCGGCACGCCCGCGCAGCCGGGCAGGGCGGCATTGGCGGCCGCGCCGCCGTTGCAGGGATCTGTTCCCTGGAAGCTGGTCTGGCGACCGCCCTGATAGAGTTCCAGGATCGAGGGCGCGCGGAAGCCCTGGGCGTAGGTGCCGCGGACCAGGATGTCCTCGATCGGCCGCCAGCCGATCCCGATCTTGGCGGTGCTGTCGCCGCCGACCGTATCGTAGTCCGAGTAGCGGAGGGCGAGGCTGACATCGAGCGCCTTGGCCAGGGCCACGTCCTTCAGCAGCGGCACGGCGGCTTCGACATAGGCTTCGTTCAGGCTGTACTCGCCGCGCGTGGCGCTGCGGGTCTGGCCGGTGGTGGTGGTGTTGCTGGCGAAGGCCGAGCCCGAGGCCGGGGTGGGAATATAGGTCGGCAGGGCGTTGACGTAGGCGTCGGGGTTGTCGACGGCCTTGTTGGTGCGGTGCTCGACGCCGGCGGCGATGGCCAGCGGGCCGGCCGGCAGGTCGAACAGTTCGCCGGTGATGTTGGCGCTGACGTCGTAGATCGAGGTGCTGTTGGATTCCACCACGGTGTAGCGGATGTAGTCGGCCTGGCTGGCCGACATCGGTCCGAACAGGTTGATCGGAACGCAGCCCGCCGTCGTGGCGCAGGCGCCGCCCAGTCCCAGGGCCAGCTTGTCGTAGTTCACGCTGTTGAGCGCGCGGGAGTTGATCTTGTTCTTGGAATAGAGCGCGTAGACGTCCCAGCTCCAGTCGCGGCCGAACAGTTCGACCGAGCCGTCGAAACCGCCCGCCAGGCGCAGGGTCTTCACGTTCTGCACATTGTCGCGGTTGCCGACCTCGGTCATGACCTTGCGGATGCGCCAGGCCTGGTTGGCGGCGAAGCCGACCGCGTTGGCCCCGGGCACGCCATTGGCCGTGCCGAACGGGTTGAACGCCTGACTGTTGGGAATGGCGAAGCCGCGGATCGTGCCGGCCGTGCCGCCGATATCCAGCAGGACCGGCGAGAACAGCTGGTCGGACTTGCGCTGGTTGAACACGGCCTCGGCCTTGAAGCGGACCTTGTCGGTCAGGTCGGCGCTGTAGCGGGTATAGACGCCCCAGCGTTCGCTCGGTCCGGCCGAATAGATGCCCTGGGCCTGGGTGTTGTAGTAGTCGCCCGGCAGGGCGGCGGTGTGGAAGGCGTTGTCGGCCAGGGACCCGGCCCCGATCGTCGCGCCCGGATTGAAGGCCGCCGGCGAGGCCGAGGCGGCGAAGCCCGTCGCCGTGCCGAAATAGGCGTTATTCGACAGCCCCGGCAGGATGTAGAGGCCGTTGGGGCTGGTGCCGACCGCGGTCTGCGGAACCAGGGTCACGCGGGTCAGGTCGCGATCCGAGGTCAGGCTCGGCTTGTCCTTCACATAGCTCAGCGACACCAGGAGGGCCGAGCGCTCGAAGCGCTTTCCGAAGTTGGCCACGCCCGAATAGGACTGGCCGTCGCCCTCGGAGCTGACCCCGTACTTGGCCTGGACCTTCACGCCGTCGAAGTCGCGGGCGGTCTTGAGGTTGACCACGCCGGCGATGGCGTCGGAGCCATAGATGGCCGAGGCGCCGTCCTTCAGCACCTCGACGCCTTCGATCATGCCCATGGGCATGGTGTTCAGGTCCACGAAGTCGCGGAAGCCGCGCTGGCCGACCCCGTCCACCCAGCGATGGCCGTCGACCAGCACCAGCACGCGGTTGCCGCTTCCCTCGGCCCCGCCCAGATAGCGCAGGTTGATCGAGCTGGCCCCGTAGGAGGTGCCCTGGGTGCCGTTGCTGCTCAGGCTGACGCCGGCCGAGGGAAGCTTCTGCAGCAGCTCGCCGACCGAGTTGGCGCCGGAGTTCTTGATGTCGGCCTCGGTCATGGTGGTGACCACGCCGACCGTGTCGGCGTCCCTACGCTGGATGCGCGAGCCGACGACGACCAGTTCCTCGATGGTGTCTGTCTCGGCCGCCGGCGCGGCGGTCTGGGCGAAGGCCGGCGTCAGCATGACGCCCGACAGCAGCGCGGCGTAGGCGGTTCCGGCGCAGAGCGCGCGAAGGTTCCCGTGCATTCGAAGAAATCCCCTTTTTGCCGCCTTAGCCGCGCCGACCGCGCGGACTCCCCTGCGACCTGGAAAGCCTAGGAGCGGCGTCTTTGGCCGCGCAACGCTATTGGCTCGGCGTATCCCCCCATGCGTGGAAAGCATGGCCGTGGTGATTTTCGCCCGAAACAGGGCTTCACCGCCGCTCGCGGAAGGCAAGCGGCGGCAGGTTCGGAGCCCGGAGGGAGGCCTATCGCGGCGGGGCGACGGATGTGATCGGCGGCGGCGCATAGGTTCCTGGCGCGCCGGGACCGACCGGAAGGTGAAGGCCGACCCAGGTCAAGACCAGCATCATGCCGCCGATGGCGAACCCCATCGTATAGGGCAGCATCAGGGCGATCATCGAGCCCACCCCGAAGGACGGTCGCCACTTCCGGGCGATGATCAGGACCAGCGGAAAGTTGGACGCCAGGGGCGTGACGATGTTGAAGATCGAGTCGCCCATCCGATAGGCGGCCGTGGTCATTTCCGGCGAGACGCCCAACAGCATCAGCATCGGCACCGCGATGGGCGCCATGGCGCTCCACTTGGCCGAGGCCGAACCGATGACCAGGTCCAGGCCCGAAGACATGATCAGCAGGGACAGCAGCAGCAGCGGCTTGGGCAGGCCGACGTCGCCCAGCACCTCGGCGCCCTGCACCGCCATGACCGGACCCAGCTTCGACCAGGCGAACATGGCCACGAAGTGCGCGGCGAAGAACGCCAGCACCAGGTAGGGGGCCATGCCTTTCATGCCTTCGGACATCATCGCCACGATGTCGCGATGAGACTTCACCGAACCCGTCGCCGATCCGTAGGCCCAGCCCGTGGCCAGGAACAGCAGCATGAAGGCGGCGATCAGGGCCTGGTAAAAAGGCGTCATGCGCTTGGGGCCGACCGCCTGCTGGTCGATCAGCGGCGCGAAAACGGGCCACAGGGTCAGGGCGGCGAACAGGCCGATGACGATCAGGGCCGCGACGCCCGCCCGGCGCAGGCCGCGTTTCTGCGCCTCGCCGATCTCCTCGATGGCGAGGTCGGGCGCGACGGCGGCGGTGTCCGCGCGCGTCCAGGTTCCCAGGCGCGGCTCGACCACCCGGTCGGTCACCCACCAGGCGATCGGCGTGAACAGGGTTCCGATGGCCAGGGTGAACCACCAGTTGCCCAGCGGGTTCATGACGAAGTTCGGATCGATCAACTGGGCGGCCGGCGCCGTGATGCCCAGCATCAGGACGTCGAACTGGCCAGGAATGAAGTTGCCGGCGAAGGCGCCCGAGATCCCCGCATAGGCGATAGCCACGCCCGCCAGAGGATGCCGCCCGGCCTCGGCGTAGATGAGCGCGGCCATTGGGATCAGCACCACATAGGCCGCGTCGGAGGCATGGTGCGACATGACCCCGATCACGAAGATCGCGGGGCTCAGGATCGCCTTGGGCAGCTTGCGGACCGCGTCGCCGAGCAGGGCGCCGAACAGCCCGGACCGCTCGGCCACCGCCGCGCCCAGCATGACCACCAGCACCAGCCCCAGGGGAGGGAACTTGGTCATGGTCTCGGGCATGTCGACCAGCAGCTTGGCCAGGTTCTCCCGCGAAAGCAGGCTTTCGGTGCGCAGATGCGCCCCGGTCACCGGGTTTACCGCGTTCCAGCCCAGGTGGGCGGCGATCGCCGAGGCGACCACCAGCAACCCGATGCAACCGATGAAGATGAAGACGGGGTCGGGCAGGGCGTCGCCCACCCGCTCGATGCGGTCCAGAAACCGTCGCCAGCGCCGTTCCCCCGCGCTGTGCGGCTCGATGGTCTCGTTCATGCAAACGCCCCCGTTACCCGGCGACCGTGACAGTCGGCCGAGACGCCTACAATGGTATAGCCGCCGAACATCGCTCCATGCGTGGCCGTCATGGCATGGCTTGATTTTCACCGCGCGACGTATGGTTCGCGAGCAGCGGCGGGGGCGTGAATGGATCGGCGGAATCTTCTCATGGCGGGGTTGGCCTCGATCGCCGCGCCGGCCTTGGCCAAACCGTCCGGCCTGCGCGTCGCCCTGCTGGGCCAGGCCCTGATCGAGCACGCGCCGCTGGACGCCCAATGGCCCGGTCGTTCGGCCCTGGCGCGTCGCCTGGCGGGCGCGAATGTCTGCTTCACCAACCTGGAAACGGTGATCAAGGGGCCAAGGGCCGGCGCGCCCACGCGGGAAGCCCTGACCCTGCACGCCGCCGAGCCGGCGGTGCTGGACGCCCTGAAAAGCGTTCACGTCGACCTCCTGGCCACGTCCAACAACCACGCGTTCGACCTGGGGGCGGGCGGCATCCTCGACACGGTGGACGCCGTGGAGCGCGCCGGCCTGGTGTCGGCGGGGTCCGGTCACGACCTGGATCGCGCGGCCGCGCCGGCCTTCCGATCGACGCCGGCCGGCAGGGTCGGGCTGGTGGCTTTCGCCACGGGAAAGGTGCGCGAGGGCGGCGCGGCGACGGCCGCCCGTCCGGGCGTCAACGAACTGCGCCGTGACGCCTCTGGTCGGCCGATGGAGGAGGACGCCGCGCGCGTGCTCGAGGCCATCGCCGTCGCTCGCAAGCGGGCGGAAGTGGTGATCGCCTATCAGCACAACCATGACTGGGAGCCCAACCTGGCGGACGTGCCGGCCTGGCAGCGCGCCTTCGCCCACCGATGCGTCGAGGCCGGCGCCTCGGTGTTCGTCGGTCATGGCGCTCCGCTACTGCAAGGCGTCGAAATCCACCGCGGCGCGCCCCTGTTCTTCGGCCTGGGCAATTTCGTCTTCCAGACCGAGAAGCCTCCCGGCGCCTATCCGCCCGAGAGTTGGGAAAGCGTCATCGTCGAATGCGTGTTTCAGGCCGGTCGTTGTCGATCCGTGCGGCTGACGCCCATCGTCCTCAACGAAATCGGTCTCGGAGGCCGAGACGACATGGTCACGCGCGGCATGCCGAGTCTGGCCCCGCCCGACCGTGGACGTCTGATCCTGCGACGGATCGCCGAGCGCTCGGCGCTTCCCGCCGGCGTGGCGAAGCTGGAAGGCCGTACGGATCTTGTCTGGCGGTTCTGAGGCGATCCGGTTGTGACCGCGCCGCAAAGGCGCCTGGCTGGCGCGGTTGCGCCTGTGTGTCGGTAAGCTCTTGGAATGTGGGGGAAGTGGTGGATGCTGCAGGGATTGAACCTGCGACCCCCTCGGTGTGAACGAGGTGCTCTCCCGCTGAGCTAAGCATCCGCCGTGTCGGTGAGGTTCTTAAAGACCTCGCCGCGAGAGGGACGGGCCTATAGCCCGGCGTTTCCAGGACCGCAAGAGGTCAAAAGCGTGATGCACGCCGATGGGACGTCGGAGAAGGCGTCTATCAACAGATCTCCGCCCAGGGTCTCCACCGGAGCCTCGGTGTAGCCGAACGTCACCAGCAGGGTCGGCACGTTCGCGGCCTTGGCGGCCAAGGCGTCATTGATGCTATCGCCGACCATCACGGCGCGGGCTGGATCGCCGCCGACCGCCGCGATCGCCGCCAGCACGTGGCGCGGATCGGGCTTGGCGGCGGGGGCGTGGTCGGCGCCGACCACGGCGTCGAAATGTTGCGTCAGGTCCAGGGCGTCGAGCAGGGCGACCGACAGGTGGGTCAGCTTGTTGGTGCAGACCGCCAGTTTCGCGCCCGCGACCCGGAGCGCGACCAGCACATCGACCACGCCGGGGAACGGCGCGCTCTCGTGGGCGATCCGGCCCAGATAGAGGGCGATGAAACGCTCGACCAGGGCCGGGGCGTCTTCCGCGTCCAGCGGCGCGCCGGCGGCCGCGAAGCCGCGCTCCAGCAGGGCCCTGGCGCCGCGCCCGACCATCTTGCGCACATCGTCGAAGGGCAGGGGCGGGTGACCCTCTTCGGCGAGGATGATGTTCAGCGACGCGACCAGGTCCGGGGCGGTGTCGACCAGCGTGCCGTCGAGGTCGAAGGCGATGGTGGCGCCGTTCAGGATGGCGACGTCGAGAATGTCGTTCTGGGCATGCATGGCTCTGGCCTTTCGGCTAAACGCGCGGCTAATGCAACTTCGGTCCGTGCTTCGGGAGTCGCTTCGCCCATGACCAACGCCGTTTCTGAGCAACCCGCGCCGCGCCCCCGCGCGGCCGTCATCCTGGCCGCCGGCCAGGGCACGCGGATGAAGTCGCCGACGCCCAAGGTGCTGCACAGGATCGGCGGCCGGACGCTGCTGGATCACGCGATCGACACCGCCGAGGCCCTGAATTGCGAGCGCATCGTCGTGGTGGTCGGCGCCCACAGCCCGCGGGTCGGCGAACATGTCCGCAAGCGGTTGGGCGAGGGCGCGACCGTGCTGCAGGACCCGCCCCAGGGCACGGGCCACGCCGTTCTGGCCGCCCGCGAGGTCCTGGCCGACTTCGACGGCGACGTGGTGGTGACCTTCGCCGACTGCCCGCTGCTGAGCGCCCCGGTGATCGAGCCGCTGTTCGGCCTGCGGGCCAAGGGGGCGGACGTGGCGGTGCTGGGCTTCGAGGCCGCCAATCCCGGCGCCTACGGCCGATTGATCCTGGCGCCGGGCCACGTGCTGCTGCGCATCGTCGAGGCCAAGGACGCCGACGATACGGTCAAGCAGGTCAAGCACTGCAATTCCGGGGTCCTGGCCGCCGACCGCGCCCTGCTGTTCGACCTGCTGGCCAAGGTCGGCAACGATAACGCCAACCAGGAATACTACCTGACCGACGTGGTCGGCTTGGCGCATGATCGGGAGCTATCGACCCGCGCGGCCTTCGCGCCGGAGGCCTCGGTCCAGGGCGTCAATTCCCAGGCCGAGCTGGCCGCCGCCGAGGCGGTCTGGCAGGCGGCGCGTCGCCTGGCCTTCCTCGTCGAGGGCGTGACCATGCCGGCTCCGGAAACGGTGCATCTGAGTTGGGACACCAGGCTGGCGGCCGGTGTCACGATTGAGCAATTCGTGGTGTTCGGCCCCGGCGTCAGCGTCGAGACCGGCGCGGTGATCAAGGCCTTCAGCCACCTGGAAGGCGCCGCGGTCGGCGAGGGAGCCCTGATCGGTCCCTACGCCCGGCTGCGGCCGGGGGCGGACATCGGTCCGGACGCCCACATCGGCAACTTCGTCGAGGTCAAAAAGGTCAAGGTCGGAGCCGGCGCCAAGGCCAACCACCTGTCGTACCTGGGCGACGGCTCGATTGGCCCAAAGGCCAATATCGGGGCCGGCACGATCTTCTGTAACTATGACGGCTTCGACAAGTTCGAGACCCATGTGGGCGCGAACGCCTTCATCGGCTCCAACACCGCCCTGGTGGCGCCGGTGCGGGTCGGGGAGGGGGCCATGACCGGCTCCGGCTCGGTGATCACCCAGGACGTCAAGGACGGCGCCCTGGCCCTGGGCCGCGCGCCGCAGAGCGACAAGCCCGGCTGGGCGACCAAGTTTCGCGCCATGAAGGCGGCCAAGAAGGCGAAGAAGGACAGCCAATGAGCGCAGACGATCAGAAGCGGATTTCGGGCGAAGCGGCCGCGCAACTCGTGGAGGCCGGCATGGTCGTGGGCCTGGGCACCGGCTCGACGGCGGCCTGGTTCGTCAAGGCCCTGGCGGCGCGCAAGCTGGACGTCCGCGGCGTGCCGACCTCGGAGGCCACCGCCAACCTGGCCCGCGAGCTGGGCATCCCGCTGGCGGCCCTGGACGACGTCAAGTCGATCGATCTGACCGTCGACGGCGCCGACGAGGTCGGGCCGGGCCTGTCGCTGATCAAGGGCGGCGGCGCGGCTCTGCTGCGCGAAAAGCTGGTCTGGGAGGCTTCCAAGCGCTGCGTCGTCATCGCCGACGCCGCCAAGAAGGTCGACGCCCTGGGCAAGTTCCCGCTGCCGATCGAGGTCGTGCGCTTCGGCCACGTCCACACCGGCCAGCGCCTGGCCGACATCGCCGCCGAATTCGACCTGCTGCCGCCCCGTCTGCGCATGGCCGACCGGGGCATCGTGGTCACCGACGGGGGCAACGTGATCTACGACCTGCCGTCCGGCGTGATCGCCGAACCGGCCGCCCTGGCCGCGGCGCTGAAGACCGTGACCGGCGTGGTGGACCATGGCCTGTTCCTCGACCTGGCCGACGAAGCCCTAATCGGAACCGACCAGGGGGTGGTCAAGCTGGTCCCCTAGACCCATATCCGCCCCTTTACGGGTTCATGGCCAAGCCGAGCCCGACCTGACGACTGATCCCCGGAGCGCCACGATGGCTGAGTACGACTTCGACCTCTTCGTCATCGGCGCCGGTTCGGGCGGCGTGCGCGCCGCGCGCCTGGCCGCCATGAGCGGCGCCAAGGTCGCCGTGGCCGAGGAGTACCGGGTGGGCGGCACCTGCGTGATCCGCGGCTGCGTGCCCAAGAAGTTCATGGTCTACGCCAGCGAGGTCACCAGCCAGCTGAAGACCGCCAAGGGCTATGGCTGGACGATCCCCGAGGCCCAGTTCGACTGGAAGGGCTTCCTGCATGACAAGGACGTGGAGATCGCCCGTCTGTCGGGGATCTACGTCACCAACCTGCAGAAGGCCGGCGCCCACCTGCTGCATGGCCGGGCCCAGATCGTCGACGCCCACACCGTCGAGGTGTTGCCCAAGGAGGGCAGCAAGGACGCCGGCCGATACACCGCGCGCAAGATCCTGATCGCCACCGGCGGCCGGCCGTGGAAGCCGGACTTCCCGGGCGCGGAGTTTGGCGTCACCTCGGACGAGGCCTTCCACCTGCCCACCCTGCCCAAGCGCGTGCTGGTGGTGGGCGGCGGCTATATCGCCGTGGAGTTCGCCAGCATCTTCAACGGCCTGGGCGTTCAGACGACGCTGCTCTATCGCGGCGCCAACATCCTGCGCGGCTTCGACGACGACGTGCGCATGCACCTGGCCGAGGAGTTGGAGAAGCGCGGGATCAAGGTGGTGCTGGGCTGCGACCACAAGAGCATCGAAAAGACCGATGACGGTCTGCTCAGCACCCTGTCCAACGACCTGACCTTCGAGACCGACGCCGTGATGTTCGCCACCGGCCGCGATCCCTATGTCGAGGGGTTGGGCCTGGACAAGGTGGGGGTGAAGCTGAACGAGCGTGGGGCGATCGTCGTCGACGAGCAATCCAGGACCACGGCCGAAAACATCTGGGCGGTCGGCGACGTCACCGACCGCATCAACCTGACGCCGGTGGCGATCCGCGAGGGCGCGGCCTTCGCCCAGACCGAGTTCTACGACACCCCCACGAGCTTCGACCACGACATGGTCGCCTCGGCGGTGTTCTCGCAGCCGCCGGTCGGCACGGTGGGCATGACCGAGGCGGAGGCGCGTCACGCGTTCGGCAAGGTCGACATCTATCGCTCGGTGTTCCGCCCCATGAAGCTGACCTTCTACGGCGGGCAAGAGCGCTGCCTGATCAAGCTGGTGGTCAAGCAGGACGACCAGAAGGTGGTCGGCGTCCACATGGTGGGTCCGGACTCCCCCGAAATCATCCAGATGGCCGCCATCGCCGTGAAGATGGGCGTGACCAAGCCGCAATGGGATTCCACCTGCGCCGTTCACCCGACCCTGGCCGAGGAACTGGTGACGATGCGCGAGAAGTACAGGCCGTCGGAAATGGCCACCGTATGACCGCGGCGTCCGTCCTCGAGCCGAACGTGCCTGGAGACGCGCCAGGAGATCTTCCGGCGCGCCGAACGCCCTGGCTGAGCGGGGTCGCGATCTTTCTGGCGGTCATGGCGCCGCTGCTGGCCTATCTGGCGCCGCTAGGGTTCGCCCCACTGCTCGCTCTGGTCGGTTTCCTGGCCATGCCCGGCTTGAGACTGACGCGCGCCGCCGCGCCGCCGCTGCTGATCCTGGTGGCCCTGGCCCTGTGGGCGGCGGTCAGCATGACCTGGACGCCGCTGGCGATCGATCCGTCGAAGCTCAAGGACTACGGCGACATCGAGAGTCTGACCGCCCTGAAGCTGTTCCTGCAGCTGGCGACCTATGGCGCGGCCGTCGTGGCGTTGCGCGGCCTGTCCGACGCCGGCGCGCGTCGCGGGGCGACGGTGCTGGCCTATGGCTCGGTGGCGCTGGCCGTCGTCGCGGCGGCGGATTCGCTGAGCGGCGCGGCGATCTACCAGAAACTGTACGCCCTGACCGGCGAGGTGATCCGGCCGGATCTGGCGATGGTCAAGGTCTCGCTGTCGACCTATGTCATGGCGCTGCTGGTTTGGCCGGTGGCGCTGATCCTGTCGCGACGTTTCCAGCCGCGCCTGATCTGGCTGCTGGCGGCGGGCATGATCACGACCTCGGTGATCTGTAGCTCGGACGCCTGTCTCGTCGCTCTGGCGGCGGGCGGACTGGTCTGGCTGATGGTGAACACCTTCGGACGCCCGGCCGCCAAGGTGCTGGTCGGTCTGGTGGCCGCGCCGTTCGTGCTGGCGCCCCTGGTCGTGCTGGTCGGGGTCGAAACCGGCCTCATCGCGTGGCTGCACAGGCTGGTGCCGGCCTCGTGGGATTCGCGCCTGAACATCTGGACCTTCGCCGCCCATCATATCCAGAGCCATCCCTTCCGCGGCTGGGGCCTGGACGCCAGCCGCACGTTCGGCCCGGCGATCCCGCTGCACACCCACAACGCCCAGCTTCAGTTTTGGCTGGAGCTGGGCGCGATCGGCGCCGCCCTGGCGGGCGTGTTCTTCTGCTGGCTGGCCTATGGAGTCGTGAGGCTTTGCGATCGGTCGCGTTCCGAGGCCGCGATGGCCGGCGCCGCCCTGGTCAGCTACCTGGTCATCGGCGGCCTGAGCTTCGGCGTCTGGCAGGAATGGTGGCTGGCGCTGGGCGCCTTGACGCTGATCGCCTGCGGCCTGGCCCGGGCTGTCGCCAAGCCGCCGTGGGCCGACTTGGATGAACTTACCCCGTTGAACTGAATTCACGCCTCCCGTCGCAATGATTTTGCCTTTCCATGGCGGTTGGGATAAAAGCCGCTCCCTTTTGAGAAGTTCGAGACCGTCATGACCAGCCGTTGGACCCCGTCGTCGTGGAGAGCCATGCCGGCGAAGCACGTCCCGACCGACTACCCGGACATGGGGGCGGTCGAGCGCGTCGAGCAGACCTTGCGCCAGATGCCGCCGCTGGTGTTCGCTGGCGAAGCGCGCCGGCTGAAGACGGCGCTGGGCGAGGTGGCCGAGGGGCGCGCCTTCCTGCTGCAGGGCGGCGACTGCGCCGAGAGCTTCAAGGAATTCCACGCGGACAACATCCGCGACACCTTCCGTCTGATCCTGCAGATGGCGGTGGTGCTGACCTTCGCCGGCGGCAAGCCGGTGGTGAAGGTGGGCCGGATCGCCGGCCAGTTCGCCAAGCCGCGCTCGGAGCCGATCGAGACGATCGGCGACGTGACCCTGCCGTCCTACCGGGGCGACAACATCAACGGCATGGAATTCACGCCCGAGGATCGCATCCCGGACCCGGATCGCCTGCTGCGCGCCTACGGCCAGTCGGCCGCGACGCTGAACCTGCTGCGCGCCTTCGCAAACGGCGGCTATGCCGACCTCTACAACATCCATCGCTGGACGCTGGGTTTCGTGGGCGACAGCCCGCAGGGCGCGCGGTATCGCGAGCTGTCGGAGAAGATCAGCGAAGCCCTGACCTTCATGGCGGCCGTCGGCGTCACGCCGGAAACCCAGCCCGACCTGCGTCGGGTGGAATTCTTCACCAGCCACGAGGCCCTGCTGCTGGGCTTCGAGGAAGCCATGACCCGCGTCGATAGCACCTCGGGCGACTGGTACGACACCAGCGCCCACCTGCTGTGGATCGGCGAGCGCACCCGTCAGCTGGACGGCGCCCATATCGAGTTCATGCGCGGGGTGAAGAACCCGATCGGCCTGAAGTGCGGGCCGACGATGGAAGGCGACGACCTGCTGCGCCTGATCGACGTGCTCAACCCGGCCAACGAGCCCGGCCGCCTGACCCTGTACGGCCGTTTCGGCTCGGACAAGATCGCCGACCGCCTGCCGCGCCTGATGAAGGCGACCAAGGCCGCCGGCCGGTCGGTGGTCTGGGCCACCGATCCGATGCACGGCAACACGCTGAAGGCCTCGACCGGCTACAAGACCCGCCCGTTCGACCGCATCCTTTCGGAGGTGAAGTCGTTCGTCGAGATCGCCAACGCCGAGGGCGTTCACCCGGGCGGTGTTCACCTGGAAATGACGGGCCAGAATGTCACCGAGTGCATCGGCGGCGCGCGGGCGGTGTCGGAGGGCGACCTGGCCGACCGTTACCACACCCACTGCGACCCGCGCCTGAACGGCGAGCAGGCCCTGGAGCTGGCCTTCCTGGTGGCTGAAAAGCTGAAGTCGGCGCGCGACGACCAGCGCCGCCTGGCCACCGGATAACGTCGTTGTCCAGGATGCTGGCGTCGGGGTCTTCGCGGGTATAACCTCCTCTTCAAGAGGAGGCGCCGCGGGATGTCCAGTTCGACCATCGCTCGTAGAGCGTTGTGCGGCTTGGGTCTTTTGACCCTGGCGCCCGGTGCGGCGCTGGCGCGTGACGCTACCCCGCCCAAGTCATCCGATGCCCTCCGTTATGTGGACGCCAAGCGTCGGCTGATGGTGCAGGCCTTGGTCAACGATCAGGGTCCCTTCGCCTTCATGATCGACACCGGCGCGAGCAGTTCGGTGATGTCCAGCGAGTTGGTCGATCGTCTGGGTCTTGTCCGCCAGGGGCAGACCCAACTGCACGGCATAGCCGGTGTTCAAACCGTGGACACGGTTGCCGTCGACAGCCTGTCGGTGGGCAAGCGGGCTCGGCGTAAGATGACGCTCTCGGTGCTGCCCGCCGCGAACCTGGGCATGGCCGGAATCCTCGGGCTGGACTGGCTGGGCGACAACAGTCTGATGCTCGACTATGGCGCACGACGGATGCATGTCGGCGCCTTGCCGCTGCCCGACGATCGCACGATCACCGTGAAGGCCCATACACGACGCAGCGGGCTGACCCTGATTCAGGCTCATATGCCTGGCCAGGCCCTGATGGCGTTCATCGATAGCGGCTCGACCACGACGGTCGGCAACCTGGCCCTGCTGGCGGCCGCGCGAGCGCGCGACCAGATCATCGGCGACGTGATCGACCTCGAACTGCGCAGCGTCACAGGCCAGACCCTTCCGGGCCGCATCGCCGTGCTGAAGAGCCTGACCCTGGGCAAGATGATCCTGCGCAGGGTCCCGCTGGTCGTGGGGCCCGTGCACACGTTCGACTATTGGGGCATGCGAGACGATCCGGCGATTCTGATCGGGTCCGACATTCTCCAGCTGTTCGACCACGTGGCGCTGGACTTCAGGCGCGGCGAAGTCCGTTTCCGGGTCGCCGAGCGCCAGGGACGCTTGCCGGCCTCGCGCCTCTGACGAAAGACTGACGGCCGCGTCTTGACCGGCCGCTCGTCGCTCTCCAATGGTTGTTTGAACGGAGTGCGTCGATGAGTTTGCCGGCCAGGTTGAAGCGCGAACTGAAGTTCCTGAAGGGACTCTCGCGGACCCTCAAACGCGTGAAATCCATCGCGCCGGACAGCACCAACCTGATCTGCGACGATCTGGAGGCCGCGGTCGACAAGTGGTCGGGCAGCCAGGCCATCGTCTTCGAAGGCAAGTCGGTGACCTATGCCGAGCTGGACGGGATCGCCAACCGCTACGCGCACTGGGCCAAGGGGCAGGGCATCACCCGAGGCCAGACCGTGGCGCTGTTCATGCCCAACCGCCTGGAATATCTGGCGATCTGGTACGGCCTGTCGAAGGTGGGCGTGGCCACGGCCCTGATCAACAATCAGCTGACCGGCCCGGCCCTGGCCCATTGCCTGAACATTTCCCAGGCGCTGCACTGCATCGTCGATCCCGAGACCTCGCCCTGTTTCGAGCAGGTGAAGGCCTCGCTGGGTCGTCACGTCCAGCAGTGGGTGCTGGGTCCGGCCCATGGCGACCAGCGCGACCTCGCCAACGCCCTGAAGAGCTGCAGCCAGTTGCGCCCGGACCGCCTGACGGCCCGCAACGGCCTGACCGCCAAGGACACCGCGCTCTACATCTTCACCAGCGGCACGACCGGCATGCCCAAGGCCGCGCGCATCACCCACATGCGCGCCCAACTCTACATGCGCGGGTTCGCCGGTTCGACCGATTCCCGAGCCACCGACCGCATCTACGTGACCCTGCCGCTCTACCACGCCACGGGCGGTCTTTGCGCCATGGGCGCGGCCCTGCTGAACGGCGGGGCGGTGGTGCTGCGCAAGAAGTTCTCGGCCAGCCAGTTCTGGGACGACGTCGTTGCCGAGCAGTGCACGATGTTCGTCTATATCGGCGAGCTGTGCCGCTACCTGGCCAACCATCCCGAGACGCCCAACGAGCACGCCCACAAGATCCGGCTGATCTTCGGCAACGGCCTGCGCCCGGACGTCTGGGACACCATGCTGGATCGCTTCAAGGTCGGCGGCGTGCTGGAGTTTTACGGCGCGACCGAGGGCAATGTCTCGCTGTTCAACTTCGACGGCCGGCGCGGCGCCATCGGCCGGGTGCCGGGCTATCTGAAGAAGAAGTTCAACATCCGCATCGTCAAGTTCGACGTCGAGACCGAGACCCCGGTGCGCGGGGCCAACGGTTGCTGCATCGAGGCCGCGCCCGGCGAGATCGGCGAGTGCATCGGCCACATCGCCAGCGACGCCCGTTCGAACTTCACCGGCTATGCCGACAAGGCCGCCACCGAGAAGAAGATCCTGCACGACGTCTTCGACAAGGGCGACGCCTGGTTCCGCACCGGCGACCTGATGCGGTCCGACGGCGACGGCTATCTCTATTTCATCGACCGCATCGGCGACACCTTCCGCTGGAAGGGCGAGAACGTGGCCACCAGCGAGGTGTCCGAGCGTCTGTCGGCCGTGCCCGGCGTCAAGGAAGTCAACGTCTACGGCGTGCCGGTGGGCGACCTGGACGGCAAGGCGGGCATGGCCTCGCTGGTCGTCGGCCCCGAATTCGAGATCGGCGCCCTGGCCGAGTATGTCGATCGCGAGCTGCCGGCCTATGCCCGGCCGATCTTCGTGCGCCTGCAGCCCGAGATCGAGACCACGGGCACGTTCAAATATCGCAAGATCGACCTCGTCCAGGAAGGCTTCGACCCCGCCAACACCAAGGATCCCCTGTACTTCCGCGATCCGGCCAAGGGCTATGTGAAGCTGACCAAGGCGGTCCACACCAAGATCCTGGCCGGCGGCTACAAGCTCTAGCGCCTAGCAAGCCGTCCCGTTCAGCTTGCGCTGGTAGGCCTCGGCCAGGCTCATATAGGGCGGCAGGAAGGTGTGCAGCACCACCGGCTTGCCGTCGGTGGTCGTACCCGCCACGCCGGCCCGCAGTTCGAAATGCAGGTGGATGGTGGTGGGCGTGCCGCCGAAGTCGTTGGCCACCTTGCCCAGCTTCTGGCCGGCGACGACCGCGTCGCCTTCCTTCACCGACAGAGCCGCCATCTGCATGTGCAGGTAGCGATAGGTCCGGTGCGGCGAGGCCGAGCCCACCAGGGTGACAGTGTAGCTGCCGATGTCGGTGATCACGCCCTTTTCGGCCGCCACCGCCCAGTACTGGTTTTTCTTGCAGGTAGCGGGGCGGATGTCCTGGCCCTGGTGGCCCGTGCCGCCGCCCGCGCACAGCGGGTTGTCGCGCGAGCGCGCCTCGCAGAAATTGTCGCGCCAGGGCAGGCTGTAATTGGCGCTGTCGCACTGGCTGGTGCCCGCCGGACCCATGCCGCCGCCGTGGCCATAGACCTGGGAATTGGCGAAGGCGGCGTCCTGCAGCGGCCAGCACATGGCCGGCGACCACACCGTGCGGTCCAGATAGCCGTGCCCCTGGCCGTTCGGCATCACCCCGGGCGGGTTGTGGTCGAAGCTGACCGGCGAAGGGGCGGGCGGATCGGCGGGCAGGACGGGCGGACCGGGCGCGGGCGGGTTCGGTTCGCTGGACGGCTGTTCCGCCCCGCCGTCGGACGGCGCGTCGTCAGGAGTCGGCGGCCCCGGCTCGGGCGAGGCGGGGGTCTTGATCTCGCCGCCCGGACCGGGCGCGGCGGGCGTGGTCTTGTCCTCGCAGGCGGCCAGCGCCAGGGCCAGGACCAGGGGGGACAGGATCAGCAGCTTGCGCATCGGCTCAGCCCCCCAGGCCGGCGGCGGCGCGGGCGGCGGCGCCCATCACCACGGTGGTGGTCTTGGCGGCCAGGCCGCGGGCGTAGTTGTCGTCGGCGCAGCGCGGGTCGGTCGGCGCGTCGCAGCGCACCTCGACCGTGTAGAGCACGCCGTAACGGACGAAGCTGATCAGCTGGCCATCGACCGTGCGCTGCGACGTCGCGCCCTCGGGGCCCGTCGGGGTGATCTTCAGCGGCGTGCCGGCGGGCAAGGGCACCACGGCGGTTGTGCCGCTGAGCGAGATCCCGACCCCGGGCGCGTCGGCGGTGATCGTGTAGTAGTCGCCGAACGAGTAGATGCGCGCGCCCGCCGTCAGGTCGTTGTCGGCGGGCAGCAGGATCGGCACGCGGGTCATATCGACGGCGGCTTGGTTCAGATTGGGCGCGGGATTGCCGCCGCCGCTCTGGCGCAGGCCGCCGACGGCCGCTCGCCAGTCGACCTGGCCCCCGCGAGGCGGACGGTTCAGCACCGCCACGCCGGGCCGTCGAGTCGGCGTCGCCGTCGTCGCCGTGGGCGCCGCCGCGCCGGGAATGGGCGCGCCCGTCGCCGGATCGACCCGCGTCTGGGACAGGGCCGCCCCCAAGGCGCCCGTGGCCAGGATTCCGCCCAGCATCAAGCCTGTCAGTAGTCGCATGAGAGCCCCCTCGCATCACGCCGTTATCTGGACCATAGGACGCCCAAGCGTCGCTGTTAACCACTGTTCGACGAGGGCTCTTTGCCGCCCCCGAGGCGCGGAGCGATTGAACGGGGGCGGCTTCCTGTCTATATGGCCGTGACTGATCACGGGTCATGTGTGTGGCGACCCGGTAAATCCCAATGTGTTTCAAGCGGATAGGGTGATATCGCCATGCTGTTGACGATGATGAAGGCCAAGCTTCACCGGGCCACCGTCACCCAGGCCGACCTCGACTATGAAGGCTCGATCGCGATCGACACCGATCTGCTGGAAGCCGCCAACATCCTGCCCAACGAGCAGGTCGACGTGCTCAACATCACCACCGGCGCCCGGTTCACCACCTACGCCATCGCCGCGCCGCGCGGTTCCAAGGTCATCGGCGTCAACGGCGCGGCCGCTCGCCTGGTCCAGAAGAACGACACCGTGATCGTGGTGAGCTACTGCCAGATGCCGGCCGAAGAGGCCCGCAACTACGCCCCGACCGTGGTGCTGCTGGAAGACTGCAACCGCATCAAGAAGGCCGCCTGACGTGCGCGCCGCCGTCCCTGGGGTCTTTGGGGTCGTGGTCGCGGCGGGCCTGGTCCTCGCCGCCTGCTCCCCGAAGCTGCCGAGCGGGGTCGACGAGCAGCAACTGTCCAACGCCGTCGGCCGCGCCATCGGCGGGCCCAACACCTGCGTGCTTTTGGGCGACAAGGCCGGCAAGGTGGTCTGGACCGGCGGCGGCTACATCACCTGCGCCCGCAACCTGCCCACCTGCGACGGGACCACGACGACCGCCAAGGCCGTGCTCGAAGGCGCCGTCGGCAAGCCGTCCCGCTTCGTCAGCTGCCCGTCGGGTCCCGGCGTCAACACCGTCGGCTGGGCCATGGGTCCCGTGCCGGTGAGCGCGGGCAAGCCCGATCTTGGTCTTTCCTATGTCGCGGTGATGGAGGGCGAACGCGCCCTGCCGGGGCGCGAGGTCCAGGAACGGGTGGAAGAGGCCTTCGAGAAGGCGGGGCTTTAATTTCTCCCTTCCCCCTGGATGGGGGAAGGGTCGGGGATGGGGGTGATGCGGCGGTTCAGCCGGCAAGGCCGCGTCACCCCCACCCAACCCTCCCCCATCGAGGGGGAGGGCTTTCCGAAAACTACTTCACCAGTTCATACGTCGCCGAGACGTCGATCCGCACCTTCAGCTCGCCGGCCGAGACCGGGCTGCTGTCGGCCATTTCGCGCTTGGCCATGGCGTACATCGGCATCGGGGGCGGCGAGGGGGTGTAGCCGCCGCCTTCGCCCAGGCTGACCAGGCGGACGATCTTGTAGCCGGTGGCCCGGGCGTAGAGGTCGGCCTTGGCCTGCAGGGCCTTGACCGCGTCCAGTCGCGCCGCGTCCTCGGCCGCCTGCGGGTTCTGGAGGCCAAAGCTGATCCCGCCCACATTGGTGGCCCCGGCGCCGACCGTGGCGTCGACGGTCTGGCCCAGCTTGGTCAGGTCGCGCACCTGGATCGTCACTTGGTTGCTGGCCTGGTAGCCGTTCAGCTTGGGCGGCTGGTTCTCCACATAGACGTACTGCGGATTGACGTTGAGGCTGGAGGTCTGGATGTCGCGGTCGGCGATCCCGGCCTTCTTCAGCGCCGCGACCACCTTGTTCATCTGGGCGGCGTTGGCCGACAGAGCCTGGGCGGCGGTCGCGCCGTCGGTCTGGACGCCCAGGGTGATGGTCGCCAGGTCGGGGGTCACCTTGCTCTCGCCGGAGGCCGACAGGTTCAGCGTCGTGGCGCGGAAGGCCGCGTCGGCGGTCTGGGCCTGGGCGGGCAGGGCGGCCGCGCCGGTCAGCAGGGCGGCGGTCAGCGCGAAGGCGGCCGTGCGGGAAGTCAGGGCGGTCATAGTGGTCGTTCTCCATGCGGCTGAGGACAGGCGCCGCGACCTTGATCGTCTCGTCCGCCGGCTTCGACAAGCGTTACCGGCGGCGGACGGCTCCTGTGTGACAGGCCCAACCTGAACCGGACCTTTAAGCCGCGTGCAGCCCATGCTAATCGACCGGTCCTCCTGAACGGGACTCACGTCGCGTCCATTTCGTACCTTGGGGGCCTGTAGCTCAATGGTTAGAGCCGACCGCTCATAACGGTCTGGTTGGGGGTTCGAGTCCCTCCAGGCCTACCAATCCTCCGAGAATCACCTACTTCGCCACCACCTTCGGCAGGCTCTTGATCGGCTCCAGCACGAGGTCGCGGAAGAACGTCTCGGCCCCCTCCGACTGCAGCTGGATCGCGCCGTGCGTCAGGGGCGCGCCGTTGGACTTGAGGTCGCGAACCTCCATCACCGGCACGCCGTTGACCACGTGGACGGCGCGATCGCCCAGCACGTAGAGGTCCAGGGTGTTCCATTCGCCGGCCGGCTTCTCGGCGTCGCTGTAGGACTCGACGTTCCAGTTGGCCGTGCCGCCCTTCACCGTCTGGACGCGGCCGCCGGGCGCGAACCGCAGCTTGGGAGCGATCAGGGCGGGATCATCGACGGCGTTGGTCGTGGCGCTGATCGCCTCGCCGACCGGGACGATCATGCCCATCGAGCCAGTCATGATCTCGAACTCGGCCGACTGGCTCCAGGTGCCCCAGACCGCGCCGGGCGCGCCGTGCGAGTGGTAGAGCAGTCCGTTGTTCGGCGCCTGGGTCTCGCGCGGCGCCCAACGGCCCTTGCCCCACTTGTACTGAAGCCGCAGGTGATAGTCGCGGAAGTTGCCCTTGTGGACGAGACTGCCCCAGGTCTTGCCGCTGACGTACAGGGCCGGGCGGCCGTCCTCGACCACCACCTTGAAGATCTCGGCGCTCTTGTCCGTCGCGCCGATGGGAGCGATGGGCGGGCGCTTGTAGGTCAGGGCCGGGTCGGCATAGCCCAGCCAGGCGTCCCAGTCCTCGAGGTCCTGGCCGTTGAACAGCGAGACCGCCGGGCCGGCGGGCTTGGGAATCTCGGTCAAGGCCAGGTGCGGAGCCGGGGCGGCGAAGGCGGGGGCGGCGACGGCCAGCGTCACGGTGAAGGCCAGGGTCTTGAGCATACGTCCTCCCGCGCCCGTTTCGGGCCTGTCGTCAGGGTATCTGACAGCGTTGTCGGCGCAAGGGCCATCGGGTCGTAGAGGGGGGGGGAACAGGCCCATGACCTGTCCCCGTCAGTGCCCGCCGAAGCGGCAGGTATGTCCTGAGAGCCCGCCTGATGCGCCGCAAGCTTCCCCGCCCGCGCATTCGGCGCCACCTTGGCCGTCATGGCCTACAGCGCGACCTTGGGCGGAACCACCTGGACCTTCGGGACCCTGGCCGACCTGATGGCCAAGGCCTCGCCGCCGCGTTCGGGGGACGCCCTGGCCGGGATCGCCGCGTCCAGCGCCCAGCACAATGTCGCCGCCAAGACGGCCCTGGCCGATGTGCCGCTGAAGACCTTCCTGGCCGAGGCGCTCGTCCCCTACGAGGCCGACGACGTCACCCGCCTGATCGTCGACGGCCATGACCCGGCGGCCTTCGCGCCGGTGGCGTCGCTGACGGTGGGCGAGTTTCGCGACTGGCTGCTGTCGGAGCTGGCGACGCCCGCCGTCCTGGCGCGTCTGGCGCCCGGTCTGACCCCGGAGATGGTCGCGGCGGTCAGCAAGCTGATGCGCAACCAGGACCTGATCCTGGCGGCGTCGAAGTGCAAGGTCACGACCCGCTTTCGCAACACGATCGGCCTGCCCGGGACCATGGCGGTGCGCCTGCAGCCCAACCATCCGACCGACGACCCGGCCGGGATCACCGCTTCGATCCTGGACGGCCTGCTCTACGGCTGCGGCGACGCGGTGATCGGGATCAATCCGGCCAGCGACAGTCTGAACGTGCTGGGCGACCTGACCCGGCTGATGGACGACCTGATCCGGCGGTTCGAGATCCCGACCCAGTCCTGCGTGCTGACCCATGTGACCACGGCGATCCAGCTGATCGAGCGCGGGGCGCCGGTCGATCTGGTGTTCCAGTCGATCGCGGGAACCCAGGCGGCCAACGCCAGCTTCGGCGTGACCCTCGACCTGCTGCGCGAGGGATTGGACGCCGGCCGCTCGCTGGGCCGGGGCACGGTCGGCGACAACGTCATGTACTTCGAGACCGGCCAGGGCTCGGCCCTGTCGGCCGGAGCGCACCACGGTGTGGACCAGCAGACCCTCGAGGCGAGAGCGTATGGCGTGGCGCGAGCCTTCGAGCCCCTGCTGGTCAACAGCGTGGTCGGCTTCATCGGCCCGGAATACCTCTATGACGGCAAGCAGATCATCCGGGCGGGTCTGGAGGATCACTTCTGCGGCAAGCTGCTGGGCGCGCCGCTGGGCGTGGACGTCTGCTACACCAACCACGCCGAGGCCGACCAGGACGACATGGACAGCCTGCTGACCCTGCTGGCCACGGCGGGCGTCACCTTCGTCATGGGCGTGCCGGGCGCCGACGACGTGATGCTGAACTATCAATCCACCTCGTTCCACGACGCCCTCTATGTCCGCGAGCTACTGGGTCTGAAGCGGGTCCCGGAGTTCGAGGCCTGGCTGGAGCGCTCGCGGATCGTCGGGGCGGACGGCCGCCTGGCCCCGCGCGCCGCCGGCCATCCGCTGCTGACCGCGGGAGCCGGGCGATGAGCACGCCCGTCACCCCCGACCCCTGGACCGCCCTGCGCCGCCACACGCCGGCGCGCATCGCCCTGGGCCGGACGGGCTCAAGCCTGCCGACCTCCGAGGTTCTGGGCTTCGCCCAGGCCCACGCCCAGGCCCGCGACGCGGTGCATGCGCCGTTCGAGGCCGAGGCGACGGCGACGGCGATCCAGGCGCTGGGGCTGGAGACAGTGATCGTCGACAGCGCCGCGCCGGACCGAGCGTCCTATCTGCGTCGGCCGGATCTGGGGCGCGCCCTGTCGGAGGCCGGACGGGCCGCCCTGGCGGCCCGCGCGCCCGGCGCCTGCGACCTGGCGATCGTCATCGCGGACGGCCTGTCCAGCACGGCCGTTCACGCCCACGCCGCGCCCCTGGTCGAGGCGCTGCTCCCCGCGGTTCGGGAGAGCGGCTGGCGGCTGGCCCCGGTGGTTATCGCGCGCCAGGCCCGCGTGGCGCTGGGCGACGTCGTGGGCGAGCTGCTGGGCGGGCGGCTGGTGATCCTGCTGGTCGGCGAGCGGCCGGGCCTGTGGTCGCCCGACAGCCTGGGCGCCTACATCACGTTCGCCCCGAAGGTCGGGCGAACCGACGCCGAGCGCAATTGCGTCTCGAACATCCGCGCCGAGGGGCTTAGCTATGGGGCGGCGGCGTTCAAGCTGGCCTGGCATGCCCGCGAGGCGCTGCGGCTGGGTCTGACCGGCGTGGGGTTGAAGGACGAGAGCGACACGGCGGCTCTCCAGGCGGTCACATCCCCGCGTATCGCTCCAGCAGGATCGCGATCGCCGACAGGCTGACGCAGGAGACGGCGGTGGTCAGGGCCACGATCCGCGCGCCGCCGCGCTCGAACACGCTGTAGGCCTTGGTCTGGATGAACACGTTGACGGCGGTCGGGGTGGCGGCCAGCAGGGTCGCGCCCAGGCGGAAGGACAGGGGGGCGTCGACAAGCCCAGTGGCGAACCAGGCCAGGGTCGGCATCAGCAGCAGCTTGCCGACGGCGGCCACGATGATCGGACCCCAGCGCGGGATGGGCGAGGGCTCTTCGGCCAGGGGTTCGCACGGGGTGCCCGCCGCCGGCAGGCCGGTCAGGCCCAGGGCGATGCCCAGGGCGACCAGCGCCACCGGGCTGCCCGAGGCCGCCGCCGCGCCCACCGCGCGGTCGAGCACGCCGGGCAGGGCCAGGCCGGCCAGGGCCATGACCGAGCCGGTGATGGCCGCCAGCACGATCGGATTGCGCAGGGCCTGCATCAGCGAGCGCCAGGTCGACCGGCCGCCGGCCCAGCCCAGCAGGCCCACGCCGATGGCCGCCACGACCACGAAGTCCACCGCCACCACGCCCGCCGAGACCCGCGCGGCCTCGGGGCCGAGCACCGCGACGGCGATGGGCAGGCCCAGGAAGGCGCTGTTGCCCAGGCTGGCCGACAGGGCCCCGCCAGCCCGCTCCTCCCGCGTCCAACGTAGCGCGATGCCGATGGCGACCATCAGGACCACCACGGCCAGGGCGCAGGCCCCGTAGGCCATCAGGCCCAGGGTCAGCGCCCGATCGGGAGCGCCGACCCGCGACAGCGAGTGCACCAGCAGGGCCGGAAAACCGATCCAGTAGACATAGGTCGACAGGCCCGCCGACATCCGGGCGTCGAACAACCGCAACCGCGCCAGCGTCACGCCCGCCGCCACCAGCAGGAAGAACGGCAGCACCCGCTGGGGCACGTCGAGCAGCAGGTCGGTCACGGGATCATCGAGATAGGGCGCAAGCGCTGCGGTCTCCGCCCGAAGGGGCCGGCCGTCGATAGCACCGGTCGCGGTGGGCGGTCAAAGTTCGGCCGTTTTTCAAGGTCGGAGGGACCGACGTCCTACCGCTCGTCCAGCGGCAGGCGGATATGCACCAGCCGCCAGGTGAACAGCTGGTCGCGGCGGAAGGTGAAGACCGTCGTCTTGGCCGGCTGGCCGGGCCGCTTGACGTTGATCCGCACGCGGTTGGGGTCCCAGTAGGCGATGGTGGCGTGCGGACCGGCCACGGCGGCCTTGGCCTTGTCCATGGCGGTGACGGGCCTGGGCGGCGCGGCCGGCGCCGAGCCTGGCCTGTAGCCCTGGGTCAGGGCCGACAGACCCTGGACGGTCAGGTAGCGATCGACCTTGGGCTCGGGCGGGGCGATCGGCTCGATGGCGCGCTTGAAGACGCCCAGGGGATCGCGCCAGATCGAGGGCGGCTCGGCGGGCGCGGCGGCGGCCGGGGTCTCGTTCAGCTCGGCGGTCAGGCTGCGGCGCACCGCCGGGAAATCGACCAGTTCGCTGATCGCCTGCACGTCCTCGTATTGGGCGGCGGCTTTCAGGGCGCGAAAGGCGAACCAGGGGGCGGTCGCGAAGGCGGCGGCGAACACGAAGATCGCCAGGACCACCAGGTCCCACAGTCGCTTCTGAAAGGTCATCGCCGCCCCCGCGCGAAGAAGATCAACGCTCGCATAGACATCCTAATCCCCGCCGTGTCGCAAGGTTTCTCGCGTGGGACGGGCGCCAGGGGGAGATCCCAATGAAAACGCCCCCCGGTTTCCCGAGGGGCGCTTCTTATTGGGCGATGGGAGGGCGAGTGGTTTCACACTTGCCCCCACCTGACCGCTTCGCGGTCGGTCCGCCCCCATAGGGGGCGGAGCGCGGTTTTAGACCGCCATCGCCTTCTTCAGGTTCTCGTCGATCTTGTCGAGGAAGCCTTCGGTGGTCAGCCACGACTGCTTGTCGCCGACCAGCAGGGCCAGGTCCTTGGTCATGAAGCCGCTTTCGACGGTGTCGACGCAGACCTTTTCCAGGGTGTGGGCGAAGTCGGCCAGTTCCTGGTTGTCGTCCAGCTTCGCGCGGTGGGCCAGGCCACGGGTCCAGGCGAAGATCGAGGCGATCGAGTTGGTCGAGGTGCTCTGGCCCTTCTGGTGCTGGCGATAGTGGCGGGTCACGGTGCCGTGGGCGGCTTCGGCTTCCACCGTCTTGCCGTCCGGGGTCATCAGCACCGAGGTCATCAGGCCCAGCGAGCCGAACCCCTGGGCGACGATGTCGGACTGCACGTCGCCGTCGTAGTTCTTGCAGGCCCAGACATAGCCGCCCGACCACTTCAGGGCCGAGGCCACCATGTCGTCGATCAGGCGGTGCTCGTAATGGATGCCGGCGGCCTTGAACTTGTCGGCGTATTCGGCGTCGAACACTTCCTGGAAGATGTCCTTGAAGCGGCCGTCATAGGCCTTGAGGATCGTGTTCTTCGTGGACAGATAGACCGGATAGTTGCGGTTCAGGCCGTAGGCGAACGAGGCGTGGGCGAAGTCGCGGATCGACTCGTCCAGATTGTACATGCCCATGGCCACGCCGGCCGACGGGGCCTTGTAGATCTCGTGCTCGATGACCGCGCCGTCCTCGCCGACGAACTTCATCGTCAGCGTGCCCTTGCCCGGGAACAGGAAGTCGGTGGCCTTGTACTGGTCGCCGAACGCATGGCGGCCGACGATGATCGGCTGGGTCCAGCCCGGCACCAGGCGCGGCACGTTCTGGCAGATGATCGGCTCGCGGAAGATCACGCCGCCCAGGATGTTGCGGATCGTGCCGTTCGGCGACTTCCACATCTTCTTCAGATTGAACTCGGTGACGCGTTGCTCGTCCGGAGTAATGGTCGCGCACTTCACGGCCACGCCGTGCTTCTTGGTCGCCTCGGCCGCGTCGATCGTGACCTGGTCGTTGGTGGCGTCGCGGTTTTCGACGCTGAGGTCGAAGTAGTCGAGCTCCAGGTCCAGGTACGGGAAGATCAGCTTATCCTTGATGAGCTTCCAGATGATCCGGGTCATTTCATCGCCGTCCATATCGACGACGGGATTGGCGACTTTAATCTTGGCCATTGCGGGGTCTTTCCTCTCGCGGTGGCGCGCCTGTGACTCTTTGGCGCACAGGGCCAAGGAGCGGCGCGGACGGCAGGCCTATAGACTGTTGCGAGCCGGGGGGAAAGCCGAGGTCGCGCGGATCCTGCGACGAAGCCGCAACCGCGGTGTAAGTCTTTGATCCACGTGTAAATCTCTGTTGAGGCTTCTTAAGGTAAGAACGAGGCGTGAAGAAGCGGGGAGCCATAGCCGACGTCACCTCGCCGCTCGCGCGGCGGTTGTTGGCGATCGTCGCGATCCTGTCCATCGCGGTGACGGGCGTGGCCACGGCCGTGACCTTCGTGTTCGTGCAACGCACCACCGCCGACGCCCAGATCCGCCATTTGACCGAGTACGCCGCCGAGCGGGTCAAGACCGAGGACCGATTGTTCTCGGACCTTGTGAAGGTGCACGAAGCGGCTTCCGATTCCCTGGCTCGCCGCCTGGCGACGATCGACCCGGCCACCGTGGACCGTGAGTTCGACGCCCAGTTTCCCCGGTTCGGCGACGGCACGCGCCGCACGTCAGACGTCCTCTATGACGGCGGCATGGTCGCGGGCGACTACACCTACGGGGTCGGAGGCTATCTGCGCGACGCCGAGACGCTGACGCCGCGGCAGAAGGCGCTGTTCCTGGCCGCCGTGCAGGTGGTCTCGCATACCGGCGAGGCCGAGCTGAACCGCTACGACAACTTCTACTTCTTCACGCCCGAAACCCGGCTGGTGATGTTCGCGCCGCGTCGTCCCGACCGCCTGACCTATTACCGCCAGAGGGCCCCGCCGACCTTCGACATCAGCGGCGAGGAGATGAACCTCCTGACGCTGCCGCAACAGAACCCGCAGCGGGTGATGAAGTGCACCAAGCTGCGCAAGCTGTTGTCGGATCCCAGCGGCCGTGGCCTGAACTCGGCCTGCATGACGCCCTTCGACTATCGCGGCAAACAGCTGGGCGCCTGGGGCTCCAGCCTGTCGCTGGACTCCTACCTTCTGCGGGCGGTCGAGGACGCCCTGCCGGGCGGGCGCAACATGATCGTCTCGTCCGATGGCGAACTGATCGCCGCCCCGGGCCTGGCCAAGAACGGCGTGGTCGACACCCAGACCCTGGTGCGGGTCCAGGCCGAGGAAGACGTCGCCGACGTCGTTCGGCAGATCCGGTTGATCGGCGACGATGTCGGGACCATCCGCAACGGCGACCGGGTCATCGCCTATGGGCGGCTCAAGGAGCCCGACTGGTACTTCCTGATGAGCTTCCCGTCTGACCACCTGGTGTGGTCGGCGGTCAAGACGGCCTCGTGGGTGCTGCTGTTCGGCGTGCTGGGGGTGATCATCCAGGTGGCGTTGCTCTATCGGGTGATGCGCCTCACGGTCGAGCGACCGCTGCGGGTGCTGGCCGACGCTCACGGCGCCGGCGACGTCAGCAAGGCCGAGCCGATCGAGCATCGCACCGACGAGATCGGCGCTCTGGCCCGCACGCTGCGCAGCCAGCGCGACGGCAACATCGAACTGCTGCGGTCCCTGGAGGAGCGTGTCGCCGAGCGCACCGCCGAGCTGGAACGCGCCAACCAGGCCAAGTCGGTGTTCCTGGCCAACATGTCCCACGAGCTGCGCACGCCGCTGAACGGCGTCATCGCCATTGGCGACCGCCTGGCCGGAGAGGCCGATCCCGAGCGCCGCCGCGAGCTGGCCGCCCTGGTCACCTCGTCTGGCCGACTGCTGGAGCAGGTGCTCAGCGACATCCTCGACGTCTCCAAGATCGAGGCCGGCCAGTTCGCCCTGACCCCGGCGCCGTTCGACCTGGCCACCCTGGTCGGCGGCGTCGCCGAGCTGCACCGCGCCTCGGCCGAGGCCAAGGGGCTGGACTTCCGGTGGTCGATCCAGCCGGGCGTCACCGGCAGCTATCTGGGCGACGGCGGACGCATCAGTCAGATCCTCAACAACCTGCTGGCCAACGCCGTCAAGTTCACCGCCCTGGGCGAGGTGGCGCTGAGCGTCGAGCGCGCGGACCAGGGCCTCAGCTTCATCATCAGCGACACCGGCGTCGGCTTCGACGACACCGTGCGCCAGCGGCTGTTCAAGCGCTTCGTCCAGGCCGACCAGTCGATCACCCGACAGTTTGGCGGTACGGGCCTGGGCCTTTCGATCTGCGCGGCCTTGGCCGAGATGATGGGCGGCCGCATCGACGCCCGCGCCGTGCTGGGTCGCGGCGCGACCTTCCAGGTCGATCTGCCGCTGGAGCGCGTTCAGGCCGTCGAGGACGCGACGCTGGACGACGAGGAAGAGGTCTCGCTGGAGGGCTTGCGGGTGCTGGTGGCCGAGGACCATCCGACCAACCAGAAGGTGGTCGAGATCATCCTCCAGCCGTTCGAGGTGGTGCTGACCATGGTCGAGGACGGCCAGGCGGCGCTGGACGCCTTCACGCCGGGGGCGTTCGACGCGATCCTGATGGACATGCAGATGCCGGTGATGGACGGCCTGACCGCCACCCGTCTGATCCGCGAACGCGAAGCCGCCGCCGGCGTCCCCCCGGTTCTGGTGATCATGCTGACCGCCAACGCCATGGAAGAGCACATCTCGGCCGCCAAGGCCGCGGGCGCCGACCAGCACCTGTCCAAGCCCGTACGTCCGATCCAACTGCTCGAGGCCCTGGCGCGGGCCCGGATGACGAGGGGGACGACGGCGTTCAGCGCCGCGGGCTGAACGCCTATTTCGCCGCCTTGATCACCACCCGCCCGACGTCGGCGATGGCCTTTTCCTGCTCGGCGATCGGCAGGGTCGACCCTGTCACGAAGACGACGACGGCGAACTTGCGGCCGTCCTTCAGGGTATAGACCCCGATGTCATTGACCACGGGCGTGAAGCCCTGGTCGGTGCGAGACGTGGCGGGGATGTGGGTCAGGCGGGCGCCGTCGGGCAGGGCGGCGCGCAGGCGGCCGGCGCCGTCCGTGGTCTTGCCGATGGTGCGGCCCAGCAGGCGTCGCGACTCCAGTTCCAGCAACTCGGCCTGGTTTATGGCCTCCAGGAATCGCACCGCGCCCAGGGGCGTGGCGGTGTCGCGCGGATCGGCCAGATAGGCCTCGATGGCGCGGATGCGGTCCCCGGGCGGAACCTTGGCGAGCGCGGCGCGATAGGCGGCCTCGCCCTTCCAGCCGGCGCGGAACGAGGCCAGGCCCAGGCTGTCGGGCTGCAGCTGGCGCTGGTAGCGGTCGACGTCCAGCCCATTGACCTTGCGGCCCTGCAGCCAGGCTGTGACCGCGCCGGGGCCGCCGACCCGCTTCATCAGGACGTCGGCGGCGGTGTTGTCGCCTTCGCTGATCGCGCGCTCCAGGAGGTCCTGGACGCTATAGGTCGTGGGTCCCGTCCAGGCGTCGGCGATGCGGCTGGGGGGCGGGGACAGGTCGACGTCCTCGATCAGCACGACGTCGTCCAGGCGCATCCGCTTGGCCTCGATCTCGGCCATAACCGCCGCGCCCAGCGGACCGTTGGACACGGCCTGCAAGGGGAAGCGCTGCTCGCCGTTGAACGAGATGATCTGGCCGGTGCCCAGGTCCTCGACCGCCACGCCCAGCCTGCCCGGCGCGACGCGGTCGGCGATGGGCTGGAAATCGGCCGTCATCTTCGGGCGGTCGAATAGCGGATCGGTCTGGCCCAGCATCGGCGGCTCGCCGCAGCCGGCCAGCACAAGGGTCACGAGGAGGGCGGCGGCGGGTCGGAACATGATGGTCTCGCTTAGCTGGACCGTCGCTAAACGCATGAACAGCCATTGTGGGGCTTGCACCGCGCGGTGGTCCGGCGGCAAAGGGTGGCGATGACCTCCAAGCACCTCCCGCCCTGCGTGATCCTGAACCAGCCGCAGATGGCCGAGAACATCGGCGCGGTCGCCCGGGTGATGGCCAATTTCGGCCTGGCCGACCTGCGCCTGGTCAAGCCGCGCGACGGCTGGCCCCAGGAACGCGCCTGGCCCAGCGCCTCGGGGGCGACCTGGCCGCTGGACAACGCCAAGGTGTTCGATCGCCTGGAAGACGCCATCGCGGACCTGAAGCTGGTGTTCGCCACCACGGCCCGTCCCCGCGAGACCCGCCTGCCGGTCTACACGCCGCGCGAGGCTGCTGGACACCTGGCGGCCGACGTCGCCCAGGGCCATGCCGTGGGCCTGCTGTTCGGCGGCGAGCGGGCCGGGCTGGAGACCGATGACATCGCCCTGTGCCAAGCCATCGTCTCGATCCCGATCGACGAGAAGTTCCGCTCGCTGAACCTGGCCCAGGCCGTGTCGATCAACGCCTACGAATGGAAGATGACCGTCGATGACCGGCCCTGGTCGCGGTTCGAATACAACGTCGCCGAGCCGGCTGATCAGTCCAGCCTGCTGGGCCTGTATGGCCAGCTGGAGGACGAGCTGGAAAAGGCCGGTTTCTATCATCCGCCCGAGAAGAAGCCGTCGATGGTCCGCAACCTGCGCGCCCCGTTGGCCCGGGCCCGGCTGACCGAGCAGGAGGTCCGCACCTTCCGGGGCGTGGTCACGGCGCTATCGCGCGGACGGGGAAGGGTGCTGGCCAAGCTGGCCGCGCAGAAGGCGGCGAAAACGAAGGCTGATCCGTCCGTGGATTGATCGATGTCATGGCGGGGCGTCGGGACGAGGCGCACCTCTGCGCGATAGCCGCGATGGAGTTACGCCATGATCCCCGATGCAAGCACCCTGGTGGTGGTCGCCGATGGCCACCGGGCCCGCCTTCTGGACCAGCCGCGGCGAGACGGTCCGCTGCACGACCGACCGGAATGGCTGGTAGGCCTGAAGCCGCACCACGCCCACGCGAGCGGCGCCGCGCCGCATGAAGGCGATCCTCACGACCGCGCCGAACGCGCCTTCGTCAAGGATCTGGCCCACAAGCTGGACGAGGTCGCCAAGGCCCATGATTTCGATCAGCTGATCCTGATCGCCCCGCCGCGGGCCCTGGGCCATCTGCGCGCCGCCCTGTCCAAAGGCCTGGCCGACAAGGTGGTTGGCTCCGATCCGCACGAGCGGGTGGACGCCACGATCATGACCCTCAGCGACGTGGTCCACGCCGTCCACCGCAGCGCCGTGACCTAGGGGCTCGACCCGGAGGGCGGTCGGCGGCAGATTGGCCCTCGACTCGCCCTCCCGGAGACCTCGTCATGAAAACCCGCGCCGCCGTCGCCTTCGCCGCCAAGCAGCCGTTGGAGATCGTCGAGGTCGACCTGGAAGGCCCCAAGGCGGGCGAGGTGCTGATCGAGATCAAGGCCACCGGCGTCTGCCACACCGACGCCTATACGCTGGACGGCCTGGACTCAGAGGGCCTGTTCCCCTCGATCCTGGGCCACGAAGGCGCGGGCGTGGTGGTCGAGGTCGGCGCCGGCGTCACCAGCCTGGCGGTCGGCGACCACGTGATCCCGCTCTACACGCCCGAATGTCGCCAGTGCAAAAGCTGCCTGAGCGGCAAGACCAATCTGTGCACGGCCATCCGCGCCACCCAGGGCAAGGGCCTGATGCCGGACGGCACCAGCCGCTTCTCCTACAAGGGGCAGACCATCCATCACTATATGGGCTGCTCGACCTTCTCGAACTACACGGTCCTGCCCGAGATCGCGGTGGCCCGGATCCGCAAGGACGCGCCGTTCAAGTCGGCCTGCTACTGCGGCTGCGGCGTCACCACGGGCGTCGGCGCGGCGATCAACACGGCCAAGGTCAAGCCCGGCGACAATGTCATCGTCTTCGGCCTGGGCGGCATCGGCCTGAACGTGCTGCAGGGCGCCCGGCTGGCCGGCGCCAACATGATCGTCGGCGTCGACATCAATCCGGCCCGCGAGGACTGGGGCCGCAAGTTCGGCATGACCCACTTCGTCAACCCCAAGACCATCGACGGCGACATCGTCGCCCATCTGGTGGCCCTGACCGACGGCGGCGCCGATTTCACCTTTGACGCCACGGGCAACACCACGGTGATGCGCCAGGCGCTGGAGGGCTGTCATCGCGGCTGGGGCAAGTCCGTCATCATCGGCGTCGCAGGCGCCGGCCAGGAAATCTCGACGCGTCCCTTCCAGCTGGTCACCGGCCGCAACTGGATGGGCACAGCTTATGGCGGCGCACGCGGCCGTACCGACGTGCCGAAGATCGTCGACTGGTACATGGAGGGCAAGATCCAGATCGACCCAATGATCACCCACACCATGCCGCTCGAAGACATCAATAAGGGCTTTGACTTGATGCACAAGGGCGAATCGATCCGCGGCGTCGTGGTCTATTGATGTCTGTGGCTTACACTGTCGACGTGCGGAGGCTCGACGAGTTCTCCGCCGCCGATCTCTACGCCATGCTGAAGCTGCGCGTCGACGTCTTCGTCGTCGAGCAGCATTGCCCTTATCCGGAGCTCGACGGCAACGATGTCGACTGCCTGCATCTGCGGCTGCTCGATGGCGAGGACCTGCTCGCCTGCGCAAGGCTCTGGCGCCCGACGCCGGAGCATCATCCGCGCATTGGCCGGGTTGCGGTATCTCCTGATCATCGTGGCAAGCGGCTCGGCGAAGCGCTGATGCGCGAGGCGATTGCCGAGGTCGAGAAGCGTCATCCGGGAGAGCCGATCGAGATTTCGGCGCAGAGCCATTTGCAGAAGTTCTATGGGTCGCTTGGGTTTGAGGTGATCTCTGAGGAGTATCTGGAGGACGGGATTCCGCATGTGGATATGCTGCGGAAGGGATAGGTCGTGACGCGGCGTCACTTGCTGGCTGCTCATGCGAGAAGCTGCTACAATAGACCCATCTTCAGGAGTTTCCGACCATGAAGCATGACCGCATTGTCCTGGATGACAGGCAAACTGACATGATCGAGCGACTGGTTCGATCCGGGCGTTTCAATTCGACGACCGAGGTGATCGGCTACAGTCTGGACCTGCTCGAGCAACGCGAAGCTGAAGCTGATCGGTTTTTGTCTGACCTCGAACAAGAGGCGACACGCGGGCTGGACAGTGGTCCGGCGTCGGCCATGGAGACAGCCGAGGAATTGATCGCGCAATTTCGCGAGCGGCGCTGAATGATGCCTCTCATCCTGAGGCGCCCTCTCTTCGTCGAGGACATCAGGGCAATCTGGACTTATATAGCTGCCGATAACGAAGCCGCAGCCAACCGCCTGCTGCACGAATTGGAGGAACGCTACCGGTTGCTGTCGGAGCGTCCGCAGCTCGGCACTAGACGTTTCAGCCGCTATCCGTCGATGCGACTATTTCCGTTTCGCCGCTATTTGATTATCTACCAACCGCTCGATACCGGCGACGGCATCGAGCTTATCCGTCTCCTGCACACGGCGCGAGACTATCGCAAATTCTTTGACGAATGAATCATGCCCGAAATCTATGTCGATGCAGATGCCTGTCCGGTGAAGCCGGAAATCCTGAAAGTCGCCGAGCGGCATGATCTGCCGGTCACCTTTGTCGCGAATTCCGGCCTTCGCCCCTCGCGCGATCCGATGGTCAAGAACGTCATCGTCTCCGGCGCCTTCGATGCGGCGGACGACTGGATTGCCGAGCGCTGCGGCGAAGGCGATATCGTTGTCACCGCCGACGTTCCGCTCGCGGGGCGCTGTGTGGCCGCCGGCGCGCTGGTCACCGGGCCGACGGGACGCATCTTCGACACCGCCAATATTGGCATGGCGACGGCCATGCGCGATCTCGGCGCGCATCTGCGCGAAACTGGAGAAAGCAAGGGCTACAACGCCGCCTTTTCGCCGCGCGATCGCTCGGCCTTCCTCGAAACGCTCGACCGGCTCTGCCGTCGTGTGAAGAAATGAGCCCGCAAGGGCCAGGAACAAGGACAGACTTGATGAACATTCTCTCCCAGAACACCGCCTTCGGCGGCATGCAGGGCGTTTTCTCCCACCAATCCGAAGCGACCGGCACCGAGATGACCTTCGCGGTCTTCGTGCCCCCGCAGGCGATCGCCGAAAAGCGGCCCGTGCTCTGGTATCTCTCAGGGCTCACCTGCAGCCACGCCAACGTCATGGAGAAAGGTGAATACCGGCGCATGGCAGCCGAGCTCGGCCTGATCATCGTCTGCCCGGATACGAGCCCGCGCGGCAACGACGTGCCCGACGAGCTGACCAACTGGAAGATGGGCAAGGGGGCGGGCATGTATCTGAATGCCACCGAAAAACCCTGGGCCGAGCATTACCAGATGTATTCCTACATCACGGAAGAGCTGCCGGCGCTGATCGCCGAGCAGTTCCGCGCCGATATGGACCGCCAGGGCATTTTCGGCCATTCCATGGGCGGCCATGGCGCGATGACGATTGCGCTGAAGAACCCTGATCGTTTCAAGAGCTGCTCGGCCTTCGCCCCGATCGTCAACCCGCTGACCGCCGAATGGACGCAGGATGCGTTCGAAAGGTATCTCGGGGCCGACCGGGCGAAGTGGCGCGAATACGATGCCTGCGCGTTGGTTGAAGACGGCGCCCGCTTCCCGGAATTTCTCATCGACCAGGGCAAGGCCGACAGTTTTCTCGAGACGGGCCTTGCGCCCTGGAAATTCGAAGAGGCGGTGAAGGACACCGATATCGGCCTGACGCTGCGCATGCACGAGCGCTATGACCATTCGTATTACTTTATCTCGACCTTCATGGAGGATCATCTGAAGTGGCATGCGGAGCGGCTGGGGTGAGCCTCAACCTCACGCCGTCATGCTCGTCCTCGGGTTGAACCCGAAGATCTCCCGAGCATCCGCGACCGTTGAATTGACTGCGACGTGAATAGATCCACGGGACGAGCCCGAGGATGACGGCGGCGTATATCAGCGCGCCCCTCACCCCCGCCGATACACAAACCGCTCGAAATCTGCCGGTCGGCCCTGCCCCGTGATGTCGAAACAGAACATGCCGGCAAAGGCGCCGGTAAACGAGCCGTGTTCGCCGAAACCGCCTTCGTCGGAAATGACGCCAGCATCAAGGATGGGGCCGATCGCCTGCCAAGCACCCTCGCCCACCGGGCGCCAGAAGAATTGCAGGTCGTTGTCGGTGATCTCCATGGCGAGATCGATGGCACCCTCGGGGATCGACTGGCCCATGCCGATTGGGAAGGTGAGATCGCCGGAAGGATAGTTACCCGGGCAGGACAGGATGATCAGCGAGCGGCCGAGCTTTTCGTCCGTCGACACACCCAGCGCGTGGAATTTGTAGCGATTGTAGTAATGAGTGAGACCAGCCACCTGCTGATAGGTTTCAGGCGAGAAGTCGAGCCGCGTTTCGGCACGGAGGCGGTGATGCTCCTGGCGGCGGGCGATGAGCGACTGTTCGAACCAGGAGCCGATGCTTTCGCGACCGAAGAGGCGCAAGCGCCCTGCCCGCTCGCTCAGGCTGAAAAGGCGTTCCGGCTGTGGCGTGCGCAGCCACTGGAATTCCTTAGGTAAGTCCGGGCTATCGAAAGTTCTGACGATTTCGACAGGCTCCTC
>Ga0101941_1000471_pt1 | contig 68766 bp, 61 predicted proteins | sample DewCreD2012metaG_3_FD_75242 | JGI IMG/M metagenome (GOLD analysis project Ga0101941, IMG submission 75242) | Hot spring sediment bacterial and archeal communities from British Columbia, Canada, to study Microbial Dark Matter (Phase II) - Dewar... ... | reverse complement strand
TCGACCGTGCCCGGGCCCCGGGCGTCCTCCCCCGGCCGCACCGGGACCCGCTCGATGGACGCCCCGCCTCCCCCGGGGGGTTCCACCCGGCGACCCGACCCTACGCGGTCCGTCCCCCACCGCGCAACGGCCGAGCTAGGCTCGCGCGGACGCCGATGCGCACCGGAGGGGGACCATGGGACTGGTCGAGGCCGCGTTCCACGAGGGGATCGCCGTCTGCACGCTGAACCGGCCGGAGAAGCTGAACGCGCTGTCCAGGGCCCTCGAGCGGGAGCTCGACGCCGCCCTGTCGCGGACCGAGGTGCGGAGCGCGCCCTGCCTGGTCGTGACCGGCGCCGGCCGGGCGTTCTCCGCCGGGGCTGACGTTGGGGAGATGCGTGGCAGCTCGCCCGCCGACGTCCTCGCCTACTACCGGGAGAGCGGCGAGGTCTACGAGCGGCTCGCCGCCTTCCCCCGACCCACGATCGCCGCGGTCCACGGCTACTGCCTGGGCGGGGGCTTCGAGCTCGCGTTGGCCTGCGACTTCCGGGTGGCCGACCCCACCGCCGTCTTCGGGCTCCCCGAGGTCTCGATCGGCATCCTCCCCTCCTCCGGAGGGACGCTCCGGCTGGTCCGGGCGGTGGGACCCGCCCGGGCGAAGGAGCTGATGCTGCTCCGCCGCCGGTTCGGGGCCCAGGAGGCGCTGGCCCTTGGGCTCGTCACCGAGGTGGTGGAGGAGGGCCGGGCCCTGGCGCGGGCCCTGGAGCTCGCCCGGGAGCTCGCCGCCCTCCCCCCGCTCGCCGTCGAGGTGGCCCGGCGGGCCGTCGACGCCGTCGCCGGTGCGCCCCGGGACGCGGCGCTCCTGATCGAACGGCTCGGCTACGGCGTCCTCGCCCAGACGCGGGACGCGCGCGAGGCGGCCGACGCCTTCCTCGATCGACGGGAGCCGCGGTTCGAGGGGCGGGGTGGGAGAGGCGGCCGCGAGCGGGCCGAGGGGCAGGCCCGGGCGCTCCACCGACCGACGTCTCGGCGCACCCGGACCGGGATCCCGAAGCAGGCGGCGAGCGCGGGCTCGGTGAGGACCTGCTCGACCGGACCGGCCGCCACCACCCGACCCTCGCGGAGGAGGGCCGCGTGCGTCGTCGAGGGCGGGAGGTCCTCGAGGTGGTGGGTGGCGAGGATGCTCGTCCCGGCGCGGAGGCCGGCCCCGTCGACCGCCGCGACGATGAGCTCGCGCCCGGGAAGGTCGAGGCCGACGGCCGGCTCGTCGAGGAGGAGGAGCTCCGGCCGGCCGAAGAGGGCCCGCGCCAGGAGAATCCGTTGCCGCTCGCCCTGGCTGCACCGCTCCCACGGCCGGCGAGCCAGCCCGGCGCACCCCACGAGGTCGAGGAGCTCACGGGCCTCCGCCCGGTCGCGCGCCTCGAACCCCTGGAGCCAGGGGACGAGCCGGTGAGGACCACCTCCTCGGCGACGAGGCCGCACGGCAGGGCGTCCGACACGGCGTGGCCGAGGTGCCCGATCCTCGCTCGGAGGTCCCGCACGTCGGCCCGCCCGAGCTCCACCCCGAGCACCGCCACCCGGCCCCGGGAGGGCTGGCGGAGGGCGCCGGCGAGCGAGAGGAGCGTGGTCTTCCCCGACCCGTTCGGGCCGAGGAGCGCCCACCGCTCCCCGCGCCGGACCCGGAGCGACGCGGGCCCCAGGATCCGCCGGCCGTCGACCACGACCTCGGCGTCCTCGACGAGGACCGCCTCGGTCCCGCCGTCCGTCCTCCCCGTCGGACCCACGGCGCGGAGGGTAGCTCAGGCGGGGGCGCCGTCCTCCCCGCCGGGGAGCTCGTACAGGAGCGCGTCCGGCCCCCCGCCCGCGGGCTCCGTCCCCGCGAGCCGGAACCCGCACTTCTCGAGGACGCGGATGGAGCCGACGTTCGAGCGGGCGACGCTCGCGAAGAGCGGTCGGGTGGGTTCCTCCCGGAGGAAGCGGCGGAGCGCCGCGGTGGCGACCCCCTTCCCCCAGAACCCCCGGCCAAGCCAGTAGCCCACGAACCGGCGCCCCTCGATGGGGAAGCTCACGACGTTGCCCGCGACCCGGCCGTCCGCGATGACCGTGCGGGCGCGGACGGCAGGGTCCCGGAGGATCCGCTCCCAGTGCGCGGTGAAGGCGTCACGGTCTCGGGAGGGGAAGGCCGCGACCGCGGCCGCGACCGGGTCGCGCTGGTGCTCGAAGAAGACGGGGAGGTCCTCCCCCCGCACCTCCCGCAGGACGACGCGGGGCGCGCCTTCGGTGAGCCCTGCTCCCCGCTCGACCCCGCCCCTCATGCACGCAGCCTACCTCCCCCGGGCCGTGACCGTCGCCGTCACCGGCGGCTCACCGCGCGCCGGCCGCGCGTCGGACGGGCGGGGACGCGCGGAGGCCGCGAGCGCGCGGAGGCTCTCGCGGAGCGACCGGGCCGTCGCGAGGACCGCGGTCGGCTCGTAGCCGCAGTGCGCCATGCAGTTCCGGCACTGGGGGTTCCCGCTCCGTCGCCCGTACCTCGACCAGTCGGTCTCCTCCACGAGCTCCCGGTAGGTGGCGGCGTAGCCGTCGGCCTGCAGGTAGCACGGTCGTTGCCACCCGAAGATCGAGTAGCAGGGGATCCCCCACGGGGTGCACTCGAGGTCCGCCTTCCCCTCGAGGAAGTCGAGGAACAGCGGGGTGTGGTTCAGCCGCCAACGCCGCCGTCCGCCGTCCGCGAACACCGCCCGGAACAGCCGACGGGTCTCCTCGACCCCGAGGAAGTGGTCCTGGTCCGGCGCCTTCCAGTAGGCGTAGGCGGGGGAGATCATCATCTCGTCGACCCCGAGCTCGTCGTTGAGGAAGTCGAGCACGGCCCGGACGCCGTCGGGCGTGTCGTGGGTGAAGAAGGTCGAGTTGGTGGTCACGCGGAACCCCCGCCGCTTCGCCTCCCGGATCGCGTCGACCGCCACGTCGAAGACCCCCTCCCGGCACACCGAGGCGTCGTGGCGCTCGCGGAGGCCGTCGATGTGGACGGCCCAGGCGAAGTACGGCGATGGCTCGAACAGGTCCAGCTTCCGGCGCATCAGGAGGGCGTTCGTGCAGAGGTACACGTAGCGGCGGCGGCGGACCAGCTCCCGGACGATCAGGTGGATCTCGGGGTGGATCAGGGGCTCGCCGCCGGCGATCGAGACCACCGGGGCCCCGCACTCCTCCGCCGCGGCGACCGCCTGTTCCACCGACATCCGGCGGCGCAGGATCTCCGGTGGGTGCTGGATCTTGCCGCAGCCCGCGCAGGCGAGGTTGCAGGCGAACAGCGGCTCCAGCTCGAGGACGAGGGGGAAGCGCTCCCGGCCCGCCAGCCGGTTGCGGACGAGGTAGGACGCCAGGCGGAGCATCTGCCGGAGCGGGACGGCCATCCGCCTACCCCCGCCTCACCTCGAGCGGGAGCGTGAACCGGACCGCCTCGTGGGCCACCACGCGCTCCTCGACCTCGATCCGGCCGAGCCCCCGGAGGGCCGCGAGCACCCGCTCGATCAGCGACCCCGGGGCGGAGGCGCCCGCGGTGAGCCCGACGGTGCGCACGCCCTCGAGCCACCCCAGCTCGATGTCCTCCTCGTCGTCGATCAGCCGGGCCCGGCACCCCGCCCGCTCGGCCACCTCCACCAGACGGTTCGAGTTCGAGGAGTTGCCCGACCCGACGACGAGCAGGAGGTCGCACGAGGGTGCGATCGCCCGGACCGCGTCCTGGCGGTTCTGCGTCGCGTAGCAGATATCGTCCGAGCCGGGTCCGGAGAGGTCCGGGAACCGCCGCCGCAGCTCCTCCACCACCCGGGCCACGTCCTCGACGGCGAGCGTGGTCTGGGAGAGGAAGGCCACCCGGCGCGGATCGGGGACGTCGAGGAGGGCCGGCACGCCCTCGTCCGCGTCGATCAGCCGGATCGCCTCCGGCGCCTCGCCGGAGGTGCCCTCGACCTCCTCGTGGCCCTCGTGCCCGATCAGGAAGATCGTGTAGCCGGCGCGGGCGAAGCGCCGCGCCTCGGCGTGGACCTTCGCGACCAGGGGGCAGGTCGCGTCGATCACGCGGAGCCCTCGCCCGGCCGCCTCGGCGCGGACCTGGGGCGAAACCCCGTGGGCGGAGAACACCACGACCGCCCCGGGCGGCACCGCGGCGAGCTCGTCGACGAACACCGCCCCCCGGCGCTCGAGGTCGCGGACCACGTGGACGTTGTGCACGATCTGCTTGCGGACGTAGACGGGTGGCCCGTGCTCCTCGAGGGCCCGTTCCACGATCTCGATCGCCCGCTCGACCCCCGCGCAGAACGAGCGGGGAGCCGCGAGCAGCACCCGCCGGGGGGCCGCCGCCCGGCCGAACCGCGCGAGGACGGGCGCCGCCCTCCACAGGCTCCGGGCCGCCCGCAGCGCGTCCAGCCCCGCGCCCGGGCGGACGAGCTCGTGTCCCGGCCCGTCGACCACGGCCCGGACCACCGCCAGCGGGCGGTCCCCCGCCGCCGCCGCGAGCCAGGCCGATTCCATGTCCACCGCGAGCGCGCCCACGTCCCGCGCCCGCGCGCGCTCGGCACCTCGCAGGATCCTCGTCGTCGAGAGGATCGGGCCGAGGTGGGCCCGAAGACCGGCCCGGCGCAGCTCCGCGGCGAGGAGCGGCGCCGCCGGGCACGGCCGGGGCGGGCCGTCGCCCCGCACCTCGGTCGCGACCACCAGGTCCCCCGGCGCGAGACCGCGGTCCAGCGCCCCGCAGAACCCCGCGATCGCCACCGCCCGGGCGGGGTCGGCCCGCGCGGCCGCGGCGGCGCGCCGGGCCCGGGCCGGTCCGATCCCGGTCCGCCGGACCCGCCCCGCACGGCCGAGGAGGGCGGCCTCGATCCCGAGGGGGGCCAGGACCACGACGCCCTCGGTCATGCTCCCTCCTTTCCGTCGGGCCGGACCGAGCGAGCCGCCTCGACCAGCGCATCCACCAGCTCCTCCTCCCGGAACCGCCCGACCGCTCGCCCGCCCACGAACAGCACGCCCTGCCGCCTGCCCGCCGCTATCCCGACGTGGGCCCCGCGGGCCTCGCCGGGCCCGTTCACCGGGCAGCCCATCACCGCCACCTTGATCCCCTCCGGCAGCTCGTGGGCCCGCTCCTGCACGGCCCGGGTGAGCGCGAAGACGTCGACCTCGGCCCGCCCGCAGGACGGACAGGCCACGATCTCCACGCCCCGGCGCCGCAGCCCGACCGCCTTCAGGATCTCCCAGCCCACCACGACCTCCTCCTCGGGCGGGGCCGTGAGCGAGACCCGGATCGTGTCGCCGATCCCCTCGAGCAGGAGCGTCCCCAGGGCCACGGCGCTCTTCACGACCCCCTGGGGCGGGGGGCCGGCCTCCGTGACCCCGAGGTGGAGCGGGTACGCGCAGGCCGCCGCGAGCGCCCGGTAGGCCTCGAGGCAGGCCTGGACGTCGGCGGCTTTCACCGAGACCTTCAGGTCGGTGAACCCGTGCTCCTCGAGCGCCGCGCACTCCCGGAGCGCGCTCTCCACGAGGGCCTCCGGCGTGGGGGCGCCGTAGCGGCGGAGCAGCTCCGGATCGAGGGAGCCGGCGTTCACGCCGATCCGGATCGGGACCCCCCGGGCCTTCGCCTCCCGGGCGATCACCGCCACCCGCCGCCGGTCCCCGATCGTCCCGGGGTTCAGACGGAGGCCGTGCACGCCGGCCTCGAGCGCGTCGAGGGCGAACCGCCACCGGAAGTGGATGTCGGCGACCACGGGGATCGGCGAGGCGCCGGCGATCGCGCCGAGAGCCGCCGCGTCCTCCTCGTGGGGCACGGCCACCCGCACGATCTCGCAGCCGACCCCCGCGAGCGATCGGATCTGGGCCAGGGTCGCCTGGGCGTCGGCGGTCCGGGTCGTGGTCATGGACTGCACGCGGACCGGCGCGTCGCCGCCGACCGTCACCCACCCCACGCGGATCCGGCGCGAGGCTCGCCTCCTCACCGCTCCCTCCCCAGGTACCGCCCGAGGGCCATGGCCGGGAAGACCAACCGGTAGAGGTGGTAGTTGATGTAGAAGTCGCCGGGGAAGCCGGTGCCGGTGTAGAGCGGCTCGTCCCAACCCCCGTCCGGCCCCTGCGTCTCCACGAGCCAGGCGACCCCGCGCTCCACGGCCTCCGACCCCTCCCCGGCCGCGAGCAGCGCGAGGAGCGCCCACGCGGTCTGGGATGGCGTGGGCCGCCCCCGGCCGATCCACGAGGGGTCCCGGTAGGAGCGGAGGTCCTCCCCCCAACCGCCGTCCGCCCCCTGGTGCCGCTCGAGCCACCGGACCGCCGCCCGGATCCGCGGATCGGGGGGCGGGATCCCCGCAGCGATCGCGGCCGGGACCACCGCCCCCGTCCCGTAGACGTGGTTCGCGCCCCACCGTCCGAACCAGGACCCGTCGGGCTCCTGGTGGTGGGCCAGCCACCCGAGCGCTCGCCGGACCGCCGGGTCCGAGGCCCGGCCCTCGCCGGCGAGCATCTCCACGACGTGGGCCGTGACGTCGGCCGAGGGCGGGTCGATCACCTCCCCGAAGTCGCAGAAGGGGATCTCCCGGCAGAGCGCCCGGGTGTTGTCGGCATCGAAGGCCCCCCACCCGCCGTCGGAGGACTGCATCCCGAGCACCCAGCCGACCGCCCGGCGCACCGCCTCGTCCACGCGGGCGGGGTCGGGGTGCCGCACCCGGCGGAGGGCGAGGACCACCTCGGCGGTGTCGTCGATGTCGGGGTAGGTGTCGTTCTCGAACTCGAACGCCCATCCCCCCGGCTCGAGCCCGGGCCGCCGCACGGCCCAGTCGCCCGGGACCTTGACCTGCTGATCGAGGAGCCAGTCGGCGGCACGCACCAGGGCGGGGTGGTCGGCGGGCAGCCCCGCGTCGGCGAGGGCCTGCACCGCGAGGGCGGTGTCCCAGACCGGGGATTGGCAGGCCTCGATCCTGCGGAGCTCCCCCTCCACGATCGTGAACCGGTCCAGCCCTTCCAGGCCCCGGCGCAGCACCGGGTGATCGAGGGGGTAGCCCGAGGCCCGCAGGGCGATCAGCGAGTAGACCCACGGGGGCTGGATCCCGCCCCACGAGCCGTCCGCCTCCTGGCGCCGCACGATCCACTCCAGGGCGCGGGCCAAAGCCACCCGCCGCAGCGGCCCGACCGGCCGACGCTCGTAGCGGTGGAGCAGCCGGTCGAGGCGGCGGAAGGCCCGCGCGGGGATCGATCGGGGCGGGGGATCGGCACGCCGCCCCGCGTGGAGCTCGTCCACGTCGAAGGGGAGGGGATGGACCGGCCGGTGGGCCCAGACGACCGAGAGCGCGACGATCGTCTGCCGGGCCCAGCACGCGAAGTCGTACACGTTCAGGGGGACCCGGGGGGGCAGGAGCACGAGCTCCGGGGGGAGCGCGGGGACGTCCTCCCAGGGCCACAGCCCGAACAGGGCCAGCCAGAGATGGGTGAACACACGCGCGCGCTCCAGCCCGCCCTGGGCGCGGACGAAGGCGGCGGCCCGCCGCATGTGCTCCGCCTCCGGGGGATCCCCCGCCAGGCGGAGCGCGACGTAGGCCTCGACCGTGGTCGAGAGGTCGCCGGGGCCGCCCTCGAAGGTCGCCCACGTGCCGTCCGCGCGCTGCCGGCGGCGGATCCAGTTCGCGGTCAGCCGCGTCTCCTCCTCGCGCCGGATCCCGAGGAACTCGCGGAGCAGGAGATCCTCGGCCTCGATCGTGACGTTGGTCTCGAGCTCCCCCTTCCACCACCCCCCGTCGTCCTGGAGCGAGAGGAGGAGCTCGACGGCCCGCGCCCGCGCGCGGCGGGCCGCCTCCCTGAGCCCCCGCTCCGAGCGGATCGCGACCGTCGACGTTCGCGCCACCTCAGGCCTCCCTCCTGCCCACGAACCGCGCCAGCTCCACGAGCTCGCCCCGGGGCCCCGGCGCGAGGCGAACGCCCTCGAGGGCGCCCACCGCGAGGCGGAGCTCGCGGTCGGCCTCGGCCTCGGTCCAGCGGCGGCCCCCGGCCTCCTCCACGAGGCGAGCCGCCTCCTCCAGCTCCCCCTCCGTCGGACCATCCGCGAGGAGCGCGCGCAGCCGGGCGGCGGCGGGGTGCGGTGACCGGAGGGCCGCCACGATCGGGAACGTCTTCTTCCGCTGGCGGAGGTCGCTCGCGACGGGCTTGCCCGTGACCTCCGGCCGCCCCCAGATCCCCAGCAGGTCGTCGACGGCCTGGAAGGCCACGCCCAGGTGCCGCCCGAAGGCCCCGAGCGCCCGCACCGCCTCCGCGGGTGCCCCGGCGAGGATCGCGCCGATCGACGCAGCGCAGGACAGGAGCGCCCCCGTCTTGTTCGCCGCCATCCGCCGGCACTCGGCCATCGAGACGTCCAGGCGGGACTCGAACGACAGGTCCTGGGCCTGCCCCTCGATCATCCGGGCCGTGGCCCGGGCGAGGGCCCGGGCGGCTCGGACGCCCTGGGGGGAGGGCTCCTCCACCAGGATCCGCTGCGCCTCGGCGAGGAGGGCGTCGCCCGCGGTGATCGCGTTCCCCACCCCGAACAGGGCCCAGGCCGTCGGCCGGTGGCGCCGCACGCGGTCCCGATCCATCACGTCGTCGTGGAGCAGCGAGAAGTTGTGGGTGAGCTCCACCGCGAGCGCCCCGGGCAGGGCGACCTCCGCCGGGGCGCCAACCGCCTCGGCGCCGAGGAACGCGAGGGCGGGGCGGAGGGCCTTCCCGCTCGCCGATCCCCTGGGGCTGCCGTCGGCCTCCACGAAGCCCAGGTGGTAGGCGACGATCGGCCCGAGCTCGGGCCCGAGACGGGCGACCGTCCCCCGGAGCGCCGGCTCGAGCAGCTCCCGCGCCCGGCCCACGACCGAGGTGACGGTCCCGATCACACCGCCACCTCCTCCGCCGCCCGGAGCCTCCCCAGGGCCCCCAGGGCCGCCCGGGCCGCGGCGAGCCCGCTCCGGACGGCGCCCTCCATCGTGTCCGGCCACCCCGTCGCGGTCCACGCCCCGGCCAGGAAGAGCCCTCGGACGCCCGTCTCCGTCCCGGGGCGGAGGCGCTCGGCCTCGGGCGTCTGGCGGAACGTCGCCCGCCGCTCGCGGGTGACGAAGGCGTCCAGGACCCGGGCCCGCCGGGCCGCCGGGAACAGCTCCGCGAGGGCCGCGAGGTAGCGCGCGCGGAGCACCCCCGCCGGCTCGTCGATCTCGGGCTCCGCGGCCGAGATGGAGACCGCCAGGTACTGGCCCGCCGCGAGCCCCGCGGGCCCCGTGCGATCGAAGACCCACTGGACGGGGCTCCCCACCGCCGCCGCGAACGGGAGGTCCGTGACCCGGCGGTCGTAGACCACGTGGACGTTCACGATCGGGGAGCTCCCGAGGGCCCGCAGGCGCTCGGGGTCGGCGACGGCTCCCGGCGGGAGCAGCGCCGCCGCCCGGTCGTGGGGGACCGCGAGGACCACCGCCTCGGCCTCGAGGCGGAGCGGCCCGGCCCCGACCGTGAGGCCCTCGCCGTCGGCGGCGATCCACGAGGCCCCGAGGTTCAGCCGGACCTCCGCTCCCGCCCGGGCCAGCGCGCGGGCGGCGGCCTCGCCGTGGAGCCGGGCCAGGGGGACCGCCGGGACGCCGAGGTCGCCGGCGCGGGCGTCGAGGAGCAGGCCCCGGCGGAAGACGAACGCGGCGAGCCTGAGCGAGGCCTCGTCCGCCCGCAGGTTCAGCGCGGCCCGGCAGAGCGGCTCCCACAGGCGCGCCACGGCGGCGGGGGATCGGCAGTTCGCCGCGAGCCACACCCCGAACGTCGCCTCCCCGTCCACGGCCGGGTTCCCCCGGCGGAGGGCGGCGGCCGCCCGGGCGGCCGCGAGCCGGTCCCGGACCGCGAGGTGCCGGTACCTGGCCAGGGCGCCGACCAGGTGCGCCGGGGCCGGCAGCCGGGCACGGCGGAGCGAGCAGATCCGGCCCCCCGGGGCCAGCACCGGGATGTCGAGCCGGGGCTGGAGCGGCGCGAGGGCGGTCGAGCCCACGCGCTCGAGGAACCAGCGGTAGGCCCGGAAACAGCGGAGGAACACGTGCTGGCCGTTGTCCACGGTGAGCCCGCGTCGCCGGAAGGAGTCGGTCCGCCCCCCGAGCCGGGGCCGCGCCTCGACGAGGCTCACCCGGACCCCGGCGTCGGCCAGGGCCAGGGCAGCCGACAGGCCCGCGAGCCCGCCCCCCACCACGATCGCCCGGGGCTCGGTCATCGCAGCGCCCCCGCGAGGCTCCGGGTCGCGACCCACGCCTTCTCCCACGCCGGCAGCGACACCCGGCGGCTGCGCACGCTGGCGGGGTCGCGCTCGATCCGGTCCAGCAGCCTGCGGTAGATCCCGGTCATCGCCTCCACGCACGCCGCGCTCCGCCCATCGAGCAGCGGCAGGAGCCCGAGACCGCGTGCGAACCACGCGCGGGCCCGCCGCGCCTCGAACCGGACCAGCGCGGCGAGCGCCTCGGGGGGCCCCTCGAGGGGATCCGGCGGGCAGCCGAAGGCCTCGAGGTCCTCCGCCGGGAGGTACACGCGACCCAGCGCGCGGTCCTCGCGGACGTCGCGCAGGATGTTCGTGAGCTGCATCGCGACCCCCAGGTCGTCCCCGAGCGCCTCGGCCCGCGGCCGGTCGGAGGCGCCGAACACCCCCACGCAGAGCCGGCCGATCGACCCGGCCACCCGTCGGCAGTAGGCGACGAGCTCGTCGAAGGTCCCGTACCGGGCCCCTCGGACGTCCATCTCGACCCCGTCGACGAGATCGGCGAAGGCCTCCAGGGGGATCGGGAACCTGCGGGCCGCGTCGGCCAGGGCGAGCAGGACCGGGTCGTCGGCGACCGCCGCGAGCCGCCCCCCGCGGGCGGCGGCCGTGGCGCGGTCGAGGTCCGCCCTCGCCGCGTCGAGCCGACGCAGCTTCCCCTCCCGCTCCCCGGGCCCGTCCCCCACGTCGTCGATGCGCCGGGCGAAGGCGTAGACGGCGCAGAGCGCCCGGTAGCGGTCGCGCGGCAGCAAGCGGATCCCGTAGTGGAAGTTCCTGGCCCGGGCTCTGGTCACCCGCTCGCAGTGCCGGTAGGCGACCTCGACGGGCACCGGGTCACGCCCGCCCCGCAACGCGACCCCGAGAAAGGCTCGGAGCCTCCCCAGCCGACCGGGGCGCGGGGGGCGGGTCAGCACGTCGTAGCCGGCCCGCTCGATCGCCTCGAGCGCCGCGAGCCCCCCGCCCACGAAGGCCGCGACGGCGAGCCCCGCCCGCCCGCCGAGGTCTCGCGCGAGCGGCGCGCCGCGGAGCAGGAGGGCGCGGGCCCGCGCCACCTCGAAGGCCATGAGGTCCCGGAACGCCGGGGTCACGCGGCCGAGGCGGAGATCGCCGATCTCGACCCCGAACCGCTCCAGGTCCTCCTGCGGGAGGTAGACGCGCCCCCGCGCCAGGTCCTCGCCCACGTCCTGCCAGTGCTCGGCGAGCTGGAGCCCGGTGCAGATGTCGTCGGAGCGCCGCTCGCGCTCGGGGCTCCAGGCCCCGAGCACGTGGAGGACGATCCGCCCCACCGGGTTCGCCGACAGCCGGCAGTAGCCGAGGAGGTCCTCGAAGGTCGCGTAGCCGCGCACCCGCTGGTCCAGCCGGTTGGCCTCGATCAGGTCCCGGAACGGGTCGGGCGGGATCCCGCGGCTCCGCACGGTCCGCGCGAGTCGCCGCATCACCGGGTGCCCCGGCTCGCCCCGGTAGGCGAGGTCGAGCTCCGCCTCGAGGTGGTCCAGGAGGGCCGCCCGGTCCCCTTCCACCTCGTCACCGACCTCATCGACGAGACGCGCGAAGCCGTAAACGGCGAGCAGGTCCCGGCGGACCGCGCGGGGGAGCACGAGCGAGGCGACCGGGAAGTTCTCGGCCCCGGCCTTCGCCATCACGGCCTCGGCGCGCGGAAGGCCGGGGGCGAGGCGCGGAAGGCCGACCTGGGTCATCCCTCCCCCACCACCTGGATCAGCACGCGCCGGTCCCTGGCCCGGTCCAGCTCCACGAGGAAGATCCGCTGCCAGCGACCGAGGAGGAGGCGGCCCTCGACCACGGGGATCGTCTGGGAGGCGGTGGCGAGGAGGGATTGGCGCACGTGGGCCCAGCCGTTGGGCACGTCGTGCGGATCGTCCTCGAGGTTCTGGGTCCGGACGGAGAGGTCGTCGTGGCGGTAGGGCCGATCCACCGGGACCAGGCCCTCGAGGAAGTCGCGGAAGTCCTCGATGAACCCCCGCTCCAGCTCGTTGATGAGGACGGCGCACGTCGTGTGCGGGGAGTAGACCACGACCATGCCGTCGCGCACCCCCGATCGCGCGACCACGCGACCCACCTCCTCGGTGAGGTCGACGAACTCCCCGCGGGCGCCCGTCCGGATGCCGTGGTTCTCGACGGCCGAGACGAACCTCCCCTCGCTCCGGCGCCGCTCGACGGGCTCCCCCGGCCGAACGAACAATGAGACGGACCGCCCCGTACCGTCCATCGTGTGTTCCTGGGAGCGTGCGCCCACCCGGCGCCGGCTGTCAAGGGGGCGATCCGACTCACGGCAGATGTGCAGATGTGCGCGGAACCAGGTCGTTGCCTCGCTCGCCGATGCGCGCGAGAGGGGCACGCCTCCCCCGGCCCCGCACGGCCCCTGGGGAGGTCGACGGTGGCGCTCACGGTGGCGGAGCGGCGTTCGGTGACGAGGGAGACGGCGGCCCGGTACGACGGGCCGCGAAGCGGGAAGAGGGGAGGATCCTCGACCAGCTCTGCGCCCTCACCGGGTGGACCCGTCGCCACGCCCGTCGGACCCTCGCCCGGGCCCTCGAGGGACCGACCGGCGGTGCTCGGCGGCCCCTCGGGCGAGCGCCTCGCCCCCTTCATGGCCGAGGCGGTGGAGGCCCAGGAGCGCCACGGGGAGCTGGAGCCGGATCCCGAGGTCCGGGCCATGTCCTCGGCGACGATCGATCGGGCCCTCGCCCCGGAGCGGCGCCGGCTCAGCGTGAAGGGCCGGTCCGGGACCAAGCCCGGCTCGATCCTGCGTCGCCAGATCCCCATCCGGACCTTCGCCGAGCGACCGAGGAGGCCGAGCGCCGGCTGCGGGAGACCTGCCTCGCCCTGAACCCGGCCCAGCTCGAGCGCGACCTGGCCGCCCGCCAGGCTGGGCTCCTGGACGTCTCGAGGCGGAGGTCGAGGGAGGGGAAGGAGGTGGAGCGCCCACCCGGGCCCGACCGTGGGTCTCCTCCAAGGCGGAGCCTTCGAGGACACCTTCCGTGATGCAACCGGAGCTCGCTCCGAGGACATCTTGACGTGATGCAGATCAGGGGGGAGCGAGCGCGCCTCCCGCCACCAGCCCCGGAGCGGACGCCTCCGAGCCCGCCACGGCCCGCTCCACGAGCACCTGCAGGGCTCCCGCCAGCACCCGGATGCCGCCCGGGCGCGGCTCGTCGGGCGTCACGCTCCGGCCGAGCCCGTCGGTCAACCCGGCGAGGATCGCCCGGGCCACGGCGGCCCGCGGACGGCGCTGGGCCGCCCACGCCAGGAGGTCGAGGACGATCCGGAGGAACGGCTCGAGGAGGTCAGCCAGCGCCGCCCGGGCGGCCTCCTCGCTGCCGGGGCGGGCCTCCGACACCGACCGCGTGATCCGGACGCTCGCTGCCTCGGCGGCGGCGAAGAAGAGGTCCTCCTTCGAGCGGTGGTGCCGGTAGAAGGATCCCTTGGCGATCTTCGCCGCGCGGCAGATGTCGTCGACGTTCGCCTCCGCGTACCCCTGGCGCCCGAAGGCCTCGACGGCGACGTCCAGGAGGCGGAGGGCCGCTGGACGCCGTCCCCCGGAGGGCGCCCGGAGGTCGACCAGCCGGTCCCACATCTCGGGGCGGAACGCCTCGGCCCCCTCGAGCGCCAGCAGCTCCGGGAGCAGCCGCCGGATCAGAGGGAGCCGGAGCCCCCGGCGCTCCCGGAGGACCCGTACCAGCCGGAGGGCCCGGACGTGCCGCTCGTCGTAGAGGAACCGGTTCGGCGCCACCCGCTTGGCCGCGGGGACCAGGCCGAGCCGACGGTAGTGGTGGATGGTGGCCGCCGGGACACCCGTCCGCCGGACGAGCTCGGAGATCGGGAAGCGTTCACGTGGAGCGGGTTGACCCATCCGGTCCAAGCTCCATACGATCGAGCGGTCGAGCGCTCCCGTCCAACGGCACCGAGGATAGGGCACCGACCGCCGGGGGGCGAGTAGGTGGGGGTCCTCGTCATCACCGACACGAGCGCGTGCCTGCCCTCCCACGTGGCCCGCCGCGACGACGTGCGTGTCCTGCCGATCACGATCCACCTCCCGTGGGGCGACGTCCGGGCCGACGCGCCGGGGGTCGCCCGCGCCGTGTTCGAGTGCCTGGAGCGCGGCGAGGAGGTGAAGTCGAGCGCCCCCTCGGTCGTGGATTACCTCGGCGCGGTCGAGGAGGCGGGGTCGGCCGGCGCCCTGGTGATCGTCCCCGCGGCGGAGTTCACGGTGATGCACCGGAACGCTCACCTCGCGGCCGCCCTCGCCCGGTCGCCCGCGCTGGTCATCGATTCGCGGACCGCGGCCGCGGCCCAGGGGCTCGTGGTGCTCGAGGCCCTCGCCGCCCTGGACCGGGGCGCGGGCTTCGCCGGGGCGGCGCGCGCTGCCGAGGAGGCCGCGCAACGCGCCCGCCTCGTCGCGGCCCTCGATGATCTCAGGCACCTGCGTCGCAGCGGCCGCGTCCCCGCCCAGGCTTTGTCGTTCGCGGAGCGCCTCGGCGTGCGGCCGGTGTTCGTCCTCCGGGACGGGATGGTGGAGCGCCTGGGGCTACCCCGGAGCGAGGAAGGGGCGCTCCGCCGGATCGCCCGCGAGGCCGCCCGCGGCGGGATCGGCTGCGCGTCACGGTCAGCTGCGTTCCACGCCGCGTGCCCGGAGCGAGCCGAGCGTCTCCGGGCCTTGCTGGGGCACACCGACCACGTGGTGGAGTTCAGCGCGGCGATGGGGATCCACACGGGCCCCGGCGTCGTGGGCGTCGCCTGGCTCGCCCCCGAGGGCTGACCGCCGAAGGGTGACCCGCTGTGGCCCGCCCACGGTACTCAAGCTCATCGATCCCGAGAGAGGTGAAGGGGGACGTCGACCAAGCAGTGGGAGCGGAAGGCCACGAACCGGTCCTGCTCCACCCTCCGCTTCCCCCGGATGGCCCGGGCCACGGCCTGGCGGAGGTTGCCGGAGCGCGGGACCCGGAACGCCCCCGGCGGTGAACCGGTACCTGCGGGCGACGGCCCGCTTGGACATCCGCTGGTCATGGTTCCTGCGGATCAGCTCGACCAGCTCCACCCTGCGCATCCTTCCTGCCGGCCGTCTCGGCTCGGAAGGTTGGGCGCTCTGGGCGCGGCCCGACCCAGATCATCGCCTCGCGCTTGGGGTGGGCCGGTTCAGGCTAGCGGTCTGGACGGGCGCCCGCGGTGAGGTCACGAGATCCGGCCCCCGCTCCTACCCTGGCAGAGGTCCTTCCACCCACACCTCCCGGCTGTGGGGCACCCCGTCGCGACGATGCTCCCGCGGTTCAGCGTGTCGGCCCGGCTCCGGCCGCCCGAGCGAGCGGCCGGGGAGGACGTTCCTCAACCTCCCGGCCCGGACGGGACCGACCGCCTCGGACCAGCCACCCCCGCTCGTACCAGCTCATCGATCTCCTCCTCGCGATAGCCGACTTCCCGGAGGATCTCCCGGGTGTGCTGGCCGAGGAGGGGGGCCGATCCGGACACGTGGGGTGGGGTCCGTGAGAGGCGGAGAGCCGAGCCCATGGTCCGGACCCGTCCCGCGGTCGGGTGTTCGGCCTCGACCAGCGTCCGCGAGGAGAGGACATGGGAATCGGTGAATAGGTCCTCCACCCTACGAACCGGACCCGCCGGGACGCCCGCCTCGGTGAGCAAGCGCAGCCACTCAACCGCCGGCCGGGCCGAGAAGGCTCGCTCCAGCTCCGAGATCAGCGCTCCGCGGTGCTCAACGCGGGCCGCGTTGTCGGCGAACCTCGGGTCCGCAAGGAGGTCGGTCCGCCCCAGGGTGCGGCACAGGGCCTCCCAGTTCGCTTGACTGACGACGGCGACCACGAACCAGTCCCCATCGCTCCCCTGGAAGGCCTGGTAGGGACACACATCGTCCCAGGCCGGGAGCTCGACCCTATCGGTCCGGCTGATCATCCGGTACCCCTGGGCGGCGATGAGCGCATCGAACAGGTTCACCTCCACCCGCTGACCCATACCGTCCCGACCGCGCGCGATGAGCGCGGCCAGTATCCCTTGGACGGCGAGCGCGGCAGCATAGGTATCAGCCACCGTGATTACCATCAGTTCCGGCCGGACCCCCCGACCCTGACGGTGCATCACCCCGGCCATCGCCTGGAGGATCAGGTCGAGGGCCGGCCGGGATGCGTACGCGCCTTCTCGGCCGAAGCCCGAGATGGAGCAGTAGACGAGGCCGGGGTTGTCTCGAGAGAGCGTCGCGTGGTCGATCGCCAAGCGCTCGGCCACACCTGGCCTGAAGTTCTCGACCACCACGTCCGCGCGGCTGGCGAGACGGCGGACCACCTCGAGGCCCTTCGACGACTTGAGATCGAGGACGATGCTCCGCTTGTTGCGGTTGAGGGCCATGAAATTCATGCCCTCTCCCCCCAGGAAGGGCGGCCCGAAGCGGCGCGCCTCGTCACCGCTGGGGGACTCCACCTTGATCACCTCGGCCCCCAGATCCGCAAGCATCATGGTGCAGTACGGGCCGGCGAACAGACGTGAGAAATCCAGGACCCGGACGCCGAGGAGCGGAGGGGGGGCCTGCCCGTTCCTCATCCATGCCTCCTGCCCGCCGCCTCGACCAGCGCCCGGTCCATGCGGAGGGTCGCCTCCCGGCGGGCCGTCTGCTCAGGGTGCCGGAGGGTCCCCAGGGCGAACGGGGCAGGATGCTGGTCCAGCGCTCCGACGTAGGCCGCGTTCAAGAGCCGGAGATCTCGATGGACCCCGAGGATCGGGGGGCCAGCTCCCCTAGCCCGGGCCAGGAGGGCGAGCTCGGGTCGGTCGCGGGACGTGTCGAGGTCGTGGATCCACTCGCGATCCAGAGCCTGGCCGTAGGTCGCCGGGTGGATATCGGTCAGGCCCGACAGCAGGATCCCATCCACCGCGCCGATCGGCTCGAAGGCATCCTCCTCCTCGTGTCCCTCGACAGCCGTCAGCACGACTGGTACGCCGCCCACGGAGTCGAGGGCCCTCGTGAAGGCCAGCCCGAGGCGATGCGAGGCCAGCGTTCCCTCTGCCACCGGGACCGGCGCCGAGCGGGACCTGATACCGATCCTGGGCCGCCGCACTCGTCAGTCCCCCAGATCAGGCAGGAAGTTGAACACGAACGGATAGCCGACGGGGACCGGCTCGACGTCGAGCAGGGTCGCGCAGCCGGGGCAGTAGAACTCCCTCAGCACCTGCCAATCGGGGTCGGCGCCTTGGTGGCGCTGGTAGATCTCGCCGTCCTGTGGATCCCGCTCGTAGACGAGCGCCCGCTCCTTCCAGTTCACCCGGTAGTCGCCGAACTCGTGGCCGCACCGCGCCTTGACCGCGCGTTCCCCGTTCGGCTTCTCCACCACGTACAGGTGCTCCTGGAGGCAGACCAAGATCCGGTCCGGCCACGGGACCCGCTCCTGTTCCAGCCGCAGGACCTGCTCGAAGCGGCCCTCGTCCTTCTCCCGTTGCAGCCGAAGGACCTCTTCGGGCGACAGACGTGCCTCCAGGAGATCTCTGATCATGCCGTCCGGATAGCTGATCATGCTGGCACCTCGTATTCTTCCGGTAGATCCCAGAACTCGCGGAATCCCCGGGCCCACTTGGAGCTGATGCGGAGCACGTCTCGGTACAGCGCCTTGGCGGGCGCCGGGATGTCTCCCGCCAGGAGCCGCTGGCGAACCCGGCGCTTGTACTCGGCCGCCGGCACGGCCCGCTCGATGCGCTCCCGTCGCTTCTCCTCACGGAGCCGTTGGGTCGCGTCCGCGTCCACCTCGAACCCGTCAGGGGTCTCCCGCACGACCACCCCGTAGACGTTGCGGGCCGTGCGGAGCGTCGTCACCCCGTTCTCGAGGTCCCGGGCCACGGCCGACGGGTCCCGCTCGAGGGGATCCCCGTACCCGCCGCCGTCCCCACTGACCACGGAGAACAGCGAGTACGCCGGCAGAGGACGCGCCGCGTAGTTCTGCCCGTGGACGAACTCCCAGTCGGCGCGCACCGTACGCACGAAGTCCGGCTGGCTCGGGTCTTCACCTTCGCTGCTCGGGATCTCGAGGCCGCCCGCGATGCGGGCTTCCAGGTCCGTGTTGCGACCCACCCAGACCCGCAGGCAGGAGGCCGGGTACCCACCCATCAGACCCGCTGTGGAGAAGATCGGCGGCGACCCGAACGACCCCATGTCCATCTCGACGCCCGGCGGGACCATGTACAGGGAATGGATGCCGTTGCCCCCACGGAAGCGCCCGTACCCGCCCCCGTCCTTCCGGATCTCGCGGGCGAGCCAGAGCTGCGGCATCTGCTGCTCCCAGACCTCGGCGTCGCCCATATCGCCTTCGGCGTTGAAGTCGCTGAAGGCGGTGTCCAGACCGTCCATGAACGCCGTGGCGTACATGCCGGAGGCGGCGAACTCGAAGCACTGGCTCCCGAAGGGCCGCCCGTATTGGTCCAGCCCGCCGGCCAGGTTCCCGCTCGTGAGCGGACCCGAAGCGTGGACCTCCTCGCGGTATCCCATGGCGAAGTACGCCCGGGCTACGCACTGACCGGCAGCCTGCATACCCCCGTACGCCGGCCCCCACAGGGTGGTGGGCAGCTGGATGTTGCTGGGATTGCACACCGTGCCCTCGGGCACGTGGAGCTCGACGGCCAGGAACGTTCCGTCGTTGTACCGGAGGTCGTAGAACACGTTCTGGATCAGGGCGTTGAACAGCATCCCCTCGAACAACGGCAGCGTCCCCTGGAAGGGCTGCTTCCGAGCCGAGGGGAGCCCCTCGAAGTCGAGCTTGATCCGGCCGTCTCGGGTCACGGTCATCTCGCAGGGGGCATGGAGGAGCGACTCCTGGCCGGGGAGCGTGACGCCCCGCCATGCGACCTCGCGATAGCGACCGGGGAAGAGGGACCGACGGACCTTCTCCCTGGTAGCCCGGAGCGTGTCTTCGATGTACTCCCGGACGACCTTCCGGTAGTACTCGATCCCGACGTCCGCGATCAGCTGCTTCACCGCCTCTCGGATGAGCTTGAGGCCCGCGAGCTTGGCCCGATTGTCGGCCAGCCAGGACACGGAGCTCCGGGTCCCTCGGTCCACCAGGATGTCGAAATCCCGGCGCAGCCGATCACTCTCTCCGATCTTGAGGCAGGGCAGGATCAGACCCTCGGCGAAGCGGCTCGTGAAGGAGGAGCCCATCGCTCCGGGCTCCACGGCCCCTGTCTCGGTCACGTGGGTGAGACCGCCGACCCAGCCTTCGAGCCGACCGTCCACGTAGAAGGGGGTGATGAGCATCTGATCCGAGGGGTGCCCGCCCCCGATGAAGGAGTCGTTGTTGAAGAAGTAGTCACCCTCGTTGAAGCCGATGTCGGACTCGTAGTCCTGCTCGATCATCCATTTGATGGCTCGGCTCATCGTGTGGACGTGGATCATGAGGCCCGTCGAGAGGCAGATCGAGTCCCCCTCCGGCGTGTACAGGCCGAAGATGATCTCGCCCTGCTCCCTGGTGGAAGGGGAGGCCGAGATCGACAGGGCCACCTCGAGCCTGCGCAGGTCCGGCAGGCGGAACCGGCGGAAGTACTGCCCGGCGGTGGTGGGGGCGGGGGGTTCGGCCACGGCCCGCAGGGGCGCTCCCGCCTCGTCGCGGCGGAGCACCTCGAGGTCGGAGAGGCAGTCCCCTCCGGCGAGCAGGGACTCGGCCACCGAGACCAGGAAGGCCCCCGGGGAGAGCCCCCGGTCCCGTTCCTTCAGGCCGGAGAGCCGTCGGTCGATCAGGCCGACGAGCCCCGTGCGCCCCCACGAGCTCCCCTACATGCAGGAGCCCGGCGTGGGGGGTGAGGGAAGGATCGTCGGCGGCTACGTGGATCCTCGGACGCTTGGCGGTAGCATTCACCTGGAAGGTGCCTCCTTCCTGGGGCCATGGGTTCGTTTCGCAACCGCCATTCTCCCTGGGAAGGAGGCATCTTTCGTGATTTCCGGACGACGGTTCGTACCTGCGGTCCGCGCCTACGCGCGAATCACGGTCTGATCCGGGAGATGACCGCGACCCTCGTGAGCTGGTGCGGGGACTCGACCGCGACGAGCGGAGGAGCTTGCGCGCGGAGCCGACGAGTCCAACGTCTCGACTGGAGAAGGGGAGATGGCCTCTGACCTGCGGTTCCTCGGTGGGCGCGGGAGGTTTCGAACCTCCGACCTCTTGCGTGTGAAGCAAGCGCTCTCCCGCTGAGCTACGCGCCCGCGCGTCCCGGAGGTCGGCCCCGGGACGGTCCAGATTGTAGGCGACCGTGGGCGGGCCGGTCACGCCCGCCGCGCACCATCCACGCGCGCGTCCGCGCAGGAGCGGAACACCTACCTCACGACGCTCGCGGCCCCGGCGGTACAGGCAGGGTTCGGCGCGCGGATCCATCCTCCGGCGACGTGAGCGACGAGGGCGCCCTCCTCGCCCGAGATGCCGGGATAGGAGGACGGCGGCGCGTGCCCGCGTCGCGCCGCCGTCCGTCGCCGAGCCTCTCAGCTCGGACGCCCCGACCTCCCGACCGAAACCGACCCCAGTCTGTCACTCCGGCGGGTCGGCGCGCAAGATGCGATCCGGGCGCTCGGGCGGGTCCGAGGGCTCCGGCCCCGGCTCGGGGAGCGCGAGGGCCGCGGGCACGGCGAGCGCGTAGGAGAGCGCCACGAGCGAGAGGGCCCGACCCACGCTCCCCGTGGCCCCCGCCAGCGCCCCCGTGAGCCCCGGCGCCACGCTCGCCCCCAGGAGCCCGGCGGTCCGCGTCACCGCCCCAACCCGTCCGCGCACCTCGGGCGGGAAGGGTTCCGTGGTGAGCGCCGAGACGAGCGGCGTGGTGCCCGTGAGCCCGAAGATCACCGCCGCCAGGCCGAGGGCCCGGTCGGTCGCCCCTACCGCCCGGAACGCGAGCAGGCCCGCGGCCGCCGCGCCCAGGAGGAAGGCGACCGACGTGGGCCGCCTCCCGAACCGGTCCGCGAGGCGGCCCGCGACGAGGAACCCGCTCACGCCGCCGATCCAGAGCGCCACGTGCGCCGGGTCGAGATCCGAGGGGCGGATCCCCCACTCCCGGACCACGAGGAGCGTGGCGAAGGTGGTGAGCGCGGTGGGGTAGACGGCGAACAGGAACGAGAGGGCCGCCGCCGCGACCACGGGCCGCGGGCCGACCCCCGCCGACCGGAGGGCCCGCGCGAAGCGCCGCATCGCCAGGGTGGGCGCGAGCCTCCGGAGCGACGCGACGCGTGCGAGGTTCCGCGGTCCCGGGACGCGCGCCGACCCCGCGGAGCCGACGCTCGCCGGCCGGCCGGGGCCCCGCGGCGGGGCCGTCTCCGGCAGGCGCCGGCGGGCCCCGGCCACGGCCGCGAGCGGCACCGCCCCCACCGCGTACAGCACCCGCCACGACCCCCCGAGGGTCGCCACCGCGAGGAAGGCCCCGCCCGCGCCCGCCATCCCCAGCGCCGACATCGAGGCCAGGAGCCCGAGCGCCCGGCCTCGCCGCTCAGCCGGCACCAGCTCCACCACGGCGATCGTGGCCAGCGCGTACTCCGTCCCCAGGCAGGCCCGGGCCACGAACTGGTAGGCCACGAGCTCCGCCACGCCCCGGGAGGTGGCGGTGGCGGCCGTGGCGACCGTGTACCCGACGATCGTCCACAGGAGCACCGGGCGCCGCCCCACCCGGTCGGCGAGCGGGAGGAGCGCGAGGAGCCCGAACGAGCCGACCTGGATCGCGGAGACGGCGAGCCCGGCCTGGGCCGGTGTGAGCCCGAACTCGGCCGCGATCAGCGGGAGCGACAGCCCGAGGACGAGGTCGTCGTAGCCCTGGAAGAACGTGGCCGGCAGGAGCAGGAGGAGCGCCCGACGCGCGGGCGGAACGCCCGCCCTCCCCGCCCCGCTACCCCCCCGGCGCCACCAGGACCTTGATGCCTCCATCCCCCGCGGCGAGCGCCGCCAGCGCCTCCCCGGCCGCCTCCAACGGGACCGTCCCTGTGATCACCCGCGCCACCTCGGGCCGCGCCCGCAGGAGGTCGAGCGCGCGGCGCATCGAGCCCATCGAGGGGCCCGAGATCGAGAACGCCCGCTGCTCCCGTACCGTCATCCGGAGCAGGAGGACCGGCCCCGTCGGCACCCCGAGCACCCCCACGGTCCCCCTCGGCCCGCAGACGTCGAAGACCCGCTGGAGGGAATCGGGCACCCCCGCGCACTCGAACGCGAGGCGCGGGCCGCGGGGCTCCATCCCGAAGGCCACCTCGGCGGGGTCGACGGACGTGGGGTCGAGGGCGGCCTCGCACCCGAACTCGGCGGCGAGCCCTCTCCGCTCCTCCCTCGGATCGGCCCCGAGCACCCGGCACCCGGCCTCGACCAGGGCCACCACCACGAGCAGCCCGATCGACCCCAGCCCGCTCACGTAGGCCAGGTCCCCGGGCCGGGCCCCCGAGCGCTCGACCGCCCGGAGCGCGACGCCGAGGGGCTCCGCGAGGGCCGCCGTGCGGTCGTCGAGGTCGTCGGGGATCGGGATCAGGTTCCCCCGCGGGTAGCAGACGAACTCCGCCAGGCCCCCCGACCATGGCCGCCGGGGCGGCGAGAGGCAGAAGGCGGGCTCCCCCTCGCGGCACCACAGGCACGATCCGCAGCCGACCGTGGGGAACGGCACCACCCGGGTCCCCGGCGCGAACGCGCCGTCCGGATCGCCGTCGACGACGGCCGAGATCTCGTGGCCCAGCACGGTGGTCGGCCCAGCCAGGGCCCCGGTGGTGAACAGGAGGCGGTCCGATCCGCACAGCCCGCAGTAGCGGACCCTGAGCCGGACCTCCCCCGGTCCGGGCTCGGGCGTCGGCACCTCCCGGACCTCGATCCGCCGGGCCCGCGGAAGGATCGCGGCGCGCATCGCCCACCCCCGACCCAGCCCATCGGCCGCCTGGCGGCGGCCCGGCGCGCCATCCTACACTCGGCCGCGATGGCCCAGGGGACCACAGGCGCGGCGCTCGCGGCCCGGGCCCTTTGCGAGGCAGGGGTCCGGGTCCTCTTCGCGCTTCCCGGCGAGCACATCGACCCCCTCCTCGAGGCCGCGGCCGAGGACGGCCTCCGGGTGATCACCACCCGCCACGAGGAGGCGGCGGTCCTCGCCGCCGAGGGGTGGGCCCTCGCGACCGCGGAGCCCGGGGTGGCGGCGGTGACCGCGGGGCCGGGCCTCGCCAACGCCCTCCCGGGGATGGTGGAAGCCCAGGCCGCCGGCGTCCCGGTGGTCGTGATCGCCGGACGGACGGCGCTCGCCCAGCGCGGCCGGGGGGCGGTCCAGGACCTCGACCAGCTCGCCCTGGTCGCCCCGACCACGAAGTGGCGGGCGGAGTGCCTCGCGACGGCCCGGATCCCGGCGGCCGTCGCCGAGGCCCTCCATCGGGCCCGCGCCGGGGCCCCGGGCGTCGCCTACCTCGAGGTTCCCCTCGACGTCCTCACCGGACGGGCCGAGGCGGCGGCCCCGGAGCCCCCGGCCGGCTTCCCGCCCGGGCCGGCCCGGACGGCCCCCCCGCCGGATCTCGTGGGGCGGGCCGTGGAGCTCCTCGCCTCGGCCGAGCGCCCGGTGGTGCTCGCGGGATCCGGGGCGTTCTTCTCGGGCGCCGCCCAGCCCCTCCGGTCCTTCGCCGAGCGGACGGGGGTCCCCGTGATCACCACGAGCGCCGCCCGCGGCCTCCTCGACGACGAGCATCCGCGCTGCCTGGGGGGCCTCGTCCACGGCGGCATCGCCCTCGCGTCGGCCGACGCCTGCCTCCTGCTCGGCTCCCGGTTCAACGCCAACCTCCTCTACGGGGGCGCCCCCCTGTTCCCCGCCGAACAACGGATCGTCCAGGTCGACATCCGCCCCGAGCACCTCGGCGGCGAGCGGCGCCCGGACCTCGCCTTGGCGGGGGACGTCGCCGCGACGCTCGAGGCCCTCGTCGCGGCCTGGAGCCGGCCGCCCGGGGCCTTCGACGCGTGGTGCGAGCACGCCCACCGCGGCGTCGCCGCCTCGCGGGAGAGCTGGGACCGGGAGGCCGCGCGTCCGGCCGAGGGCCTCCACCCCGGGCGGGCCGCCCGCGAGCTCGCCCGGCTCGCGGCGGCGCGCGGCCCCCACACGTTCGTCTCGGACGGCGGCGACAGCGTGATGTGGGGGATCGCCATGTCCCGGGCGCGTCGGCCCGGGACGAACCTGATGATCGGCTCGGCCATGGGCACGCTCGGCGTGGGCCTCCCCTTCGCCCTCGCGGCCCGCGCGGCGCGCCCGGACGAGCCCGTCTACCTGTTCACCGGGGACGGGGCCCTCGGGATGACCGCGATGGAGCTCGAGACCGCCGCGCGCCACCGCCTCGGGGTCCTCGTGGTGGTGGCCAACAACGGGCCGTGGCGGGAGCCCTCCCGGATGCGCCACGATCTGCTGGCCCGCGCCGTGGGAGGGCACGGGGAGCGGGTCGAGGCGGCGGAGGAGCTCGCGCCGGCCCTGGAGCGGGCGGCGCGGGCCGCCGAGGAAGCGCCGGCGGTGGTCGATGCGATCGTGGACCCCTCGGTCGTGAGCGGGTTCATGCGGCACGCGGGCGGCCTGGGGCTCATGTGAGGAGGAGGCGAGGAGGTGGCGATGCGGTTCCTCTCCCCGGAGTGGGCCGAGGCTTTCAAGGCGGCCCTCAACGCGGACCCGTCGTTCCGCGAGGGCATCGCGGGGCAGCGGGTCCGGATCCAGAACGTGATCACCGACGTCGACGGCGGCGAGGTCCGCTACTGGGTGCGGATCGAGGACGGGGAGGTCGACCTCGGGTTCGGCGACATCGAATCCCCCGATGCCACCATCACCCAGACCTACGCGACGGCGGCGGCCCTGGCCCGGGGCGAGCTGAGCCAGGTGGCGGCGTTCATGAGCGGGAAGCTCAAGGTCTCGGGCGACCTGATCGCGCTGATGGGCCTAGCCGGCCCGTTCGCCGCCCTCCCCGACATCATGGCGTCCCTCGACGTCGAGTACTGACGGGCGGCGGCCGGAGGCCCATCGGTGGGCGCTGGAGGATTCGAACCTCCGACCTCTTCCGCGTCAAGGAAGCGCTCTCCCCCTGAGCTAAGCGCCCGCGCGCCGCTCATCTTACCGAGCGGCGGGAGAGGCGGGGAGCGGAATCGAACCGCTGTGCGGGGTTTTGCAGACCCCTGCCTAACCACTCGGCCACCCCGCCGCGGGCCCTCGCGGTTCACGACCAGTCTACGTGAACGGGGGCGGCCCGCGGGCCGCCCCTCGGCGAGCGGACGACGGGACTCGAACCCGCGACCCCCACCTTGGCAAGGTGGTGCTCTACCAACTGAGCCACGTCCGCACGGCGCCCCCGTAGGGGCTCCGCCCTCAGTCTATGGAGCCGCGGGCCCGGCTTCAACCGCCCAGGTCAGCGAAGCGCCGGGCGCGGCCCCGGGCACGCGGGCCGAGCCGGGCGCGGCCCTCACGCTACGTCACACCGGTCGAGCCGAACCCGCCCTCCCCCCGGGAGGAGGGGGGCAGCTCGTCCGCCCAGACCGGCTCGAGCGCGGGCACCGGGACCACCACGAGCTGGGCGATCCGGTCCCCCCGGGAGATCCGGACCGCGTGCTCCCGGTCGAGGTTCACCACCGCGCAAACGATCTCCCCGCGGTAGCCGGCGTCGATCAGCCCGGGGGCGTTGGCCATCGTGAGTCCGTGCCTCGAGGCGAGGCCCGAGCGGGGCAGCACGAGCCCCGCGTGCCCCTCGGGGATCGCCACCGCGACCCCCGTGGGCACCAGGGCCCGCCCCCCGGGTGGGACCTCGAGCTCCACCGAGGAGCGGAGGTCGAGCCCGGCGTCCCCGGGGTGGGCCCGGGTCGGGAGCGGCATCCCCGGGTCGAGCCGCTTGAACGGCAGCTCGGTCATCGCTCCGCGAGGAGCGCCAGGCGGTTCCCGAAGGGGTCCCGGACGTACACGCGTTCGAAGAACCCGAGCTGCTCGCCGCCGTCGGGGCGGACCCCGTGCTCGGCTAGCCGCGCGAGGAGCGCCTCGAGGTCGGCCACCACGAGGGCGGCGAGCTCTTCCACCGGGCGGAACGGGACCTCGATGTCGAAGGAGAGCTGGACCCCCTGGCCGGCTCCCCCCAGCCCGAGGACCTCGCCGTAGAACCGGCGGGCCTCCGCCTCCCCGCCCTCCGGGACCCTCACCCGGAGCTCGTCCCCCTCGATCAGCCACACCGACATCCGCGCCTCCTTCCGAGGGACGGGGAGCGGGTGGGCCGGGAGGGAGGCCCGGCCCACCCGCCTGCGTCCGTCACGAGCAGCCGCTGGTCGACCCGCAGGCCGGGCAGACGTAGCAGGAGCCCGAGGGCTGCATCTTCGAACCGCACGCGTAGCAGAGCGGGGCGTCCAGGGCCTGGAGCCCGGGGGTCGACCGCCCCAGCTCGACCACCGGCGGCCGGGGGGGCGGCGCGGGGTCCCCGGCGGCCTCCGGGCCCGGCGTCCCCCTGCCGGCCGCCCCGCCGTTCGCGATCTCCTCCTTCCGCTCCTCCACCGAGCGGATCCCGAGGGCCTCCCGGTTCTCCTTCGGCAGGTAGTCCAGGGCGAGGCGGCGGAACACGTAGTCCACGAGGGAGCTCGCGAACCGGACGTCGGGGTCGTTCGTCATCCCCGAGGGCTCGAACTTCATGTTCACGAACTTCGAGACGAACGCCTCGAGGGGCACCCCGTACTGGAGCCCGAGGGAGACCGCGATGGCGAAGGCGTCCATCACGCCCGAGAGCGTGGAGCCCTGCTTGGAGACCTTGAGGAAGATCTCCCCGATCCCGTCGTCGGGGTACTCCCCAGCGGTGATGTAGCCCTCGGCCTCCCCCACCGAGAACGAGATGGTCCGCGAGGGCCGCGACCGGGGCAGGCGCTTCCGCACGGGCTCCCGGGCGTCGGCCGGCGCCGCGGCGGTCGCCGTCGCCTTCTTCTCGGCCTGGAGCGGCTGGGCGACCTTGCAGTTGTCCCGGTAGATGGCGATGGCCTTGAGCCCGAGCCGCCAGCCCTCCACGAAGAGCTGCTCCACCTCCTCCACCGTCACATGCTCGGGCATGTTCACGGTCTTGGAGATGGCCCCGCTGATGAACGGCTGCACGGCGGCCATCATCCGCACGTGCCCCATGTAGTGGATGGCGCGATCGCCCATGGAGGTGTCGAAGACCGGGTGGTGCTCCTCGCGCAGGTGGGGCGCCCCCACCACGGAGTTGTGCTCCATGATGTAGGCGACGATGTCGTCGACCTGGCTCGGGCTGTAGCCGAGGCGCTCGAGGGCCCGCGGGACGGTCTGGTTGACGATCTGCATCGTCCCCCCGCCCACGAGCTTCTTGGTCTTGACGAGCGCGAGGTCGGGCTCGATGCCGGTCGTGTCGCAGTCCATCATGAGCCCGATGGTGTTGTGGCTGACGAACCCGTTGGCCACGTAGGTCACGTTGTCCGGGACCGACAGGTCGTAGGTGAGCTCCTCCTCGCCCAGCTCCGCGGACCCGACGCGGTCGTAGAAGAACCGGAGGAGCCGGCCGAGCTCCTCGTCGCCGGTCCGCTCGAAGAGCTCGGTCGCGATCCGGCGCGAGACCGACCCCGTCCGGCCGTGCTCGAGGAGCAGGACCCGGCGGAGGCGATCGTTCCGGGGGGCCAGCCGGTCGATCATCTCGCGCTGGAGCGGGATCCGGTCCTCCCGGGCCCCCTGGGCACCCTCGGGAACGTGCACCTTGCCCTGCTTGCGGCCCCCGATGAACCCGATCTCCTCGAGCCACCTGGCGTGGTACGACCGGTTCAGGATCCTGAGGACGGCGCGGTCCGAGGCCCCCCAGCCGCTCCGATCGAACTTCCGGGTCGTCGGGTACCCCAGGGCGAGGAGCAGCGTTTGGACCTCGTGCGAGAACTCGAGCGATGTCGTCGACCAGTGCGGGTACCCGGCCACCACGGAACCGTCGGCCTCGAACAGCCCACGGAGGAAGGCCCGGTAGGTGTCGGGGTCGTTGCTCGCGAGCACCGCGTCCGGGATATAGGGTCGGTGGCCCTTGCCGCGGTGCCCGTCGACGGGCTCCCGCTTCGCGAACCCGCAGGCCTCCCACCAGGTCGCCAGCCGGACGGAGTGGAAGGCCACCTCCGTGTAGCCCCGTCGTTCCGCGACGTGGGCTTCGAGGCCGAAGAGCTCCTTCCCGAGGATCCGGAGCCGCTCGACGACGTCCAGGTCCCGGGTGTCCACGCACAGGCGGATCCCCCGGGGGTGGAGGGAGCCGTCGCCCATGAAGTAGCCGACGAGCTCCGCGAGCTCGGGGGTCATCCGCCGGGGGGCGCGAACCCCGTGCTCCCTCGCCCACCGGGCCTCGGGCAGCGGCGGGAGCGGCACCTCCCGCGGGCCACCGACGAGCTGGTCGAGCGCGAGCGGCACCAGATCGCCGGGCGCGATGTCCGAGAACGCCTTCCACACCCAGCGACCGGACCCATCGACGACCTTGATCCGGTGGCGGGGGGTCCCCTGGATCCTGTAACCGCGGCGGGTGGTCACGGTCACGACCGCCTCAGGACCGTTCACGTAGAACCGGGTGGCCTCGCGCGGGCCGTCGTCCGTCGCCACCCGGATCCCGAGCGGCTGCCAACGCTCGCCGGCCGGGTCCCCCAGGGCCTCCAGCCGCACGAGCCCCTCCTCGGTCGGGACCAACGTCCCACCCACCAGACAGCCCGTCGGCGCGAGGACCGTGGCCTGGGCGTTCCGGTACCCGTGCTCCTCGCCGAGGGCGATGGCCTCGTCCCAGGCCTGCTTCGCGGCGGAGAGGAGCGCCTCCGGCACGAGCTCGGCGTCGATCTCGTCGGCCGCCGCCCGGTGCTTGCGCATCACGCGGAGCATCGGGTCGCGGTTGGGCGGGAACCCGGCGAACGGCCCCATCACCTCCGCGATCCGGGCGCTCGTGCGGTAGGCCCACCCGGTCATGAGCGCGGTGATGGCCCCGGCCCAGGCCCGCCCGGCGTCGGAGTCGTAGGGGAGCCCGCGGGCCATGAGGAGCGCCCCCAGGTTCGCGTACCCCAGGCCGAGCTGGCGGAAGTCCTTGGCGTTCCGGGCGATCGCGTCGGTCGGGTAGTCGGAGTTCCCGACGATGATCTCCTGCGCGGTGAACACGATCTCGACCGCGTGCTTGAAGGCCGGCACGTCGAAGTTCCCCTCCTCGTCCAGGAACTTCATGAGGTTGAGCGAGGCCAGGTTGCACGCGGAGTCGTCGAGGTGCATGTACTCAGAGCACGGGTTGCTGGCGTTGATGCGGCCCGAGGCGGGACAGGTGTGCCACTCGTTGATCGTGGTGTCGTACTGCATCCCGGGGTCGGCGCATTCCCATGCGGCCTGGGCGATCTCGCGCATGAGGTCGCGGGCCCGGACCGTCTCGATGGCCTCGCCGGTGAGGACGGCCTTCAGCTTCCAGTCCCGGTCCTCGAGATAGGCCTGCATGAACTCGTCGGTCACCCGGACCGAGTTGTTCGCGTTCTGGTACTGGATCGAGTAGCTGTCCCGCCCGTCGAGGTCCATGTCGAACCCCGCGTCGCGGAGCACCCGGGCCTTCCGCTCCTCGATCGCCTTGCACCAGATGAAGTCGCGGATGTCGGGGTGATCGACGTTGAGGATCACCATCTTGGCGGCGCGCCGGGTCTTGCCGCCGGACTTGATCGTGCCGGCCGAGGCGTCGGCGCCCCGCATGAACGACACCGGCCCGGAGGCGGTCCCGCCGCCCGCGAGCGGCTCCTTGGAGCTCCGGATCTTGGAGAGGTTCACCCCGGCGCCGGAGCCGCCCTTGAAGATGATCCCCTCCTCCACGTACCAGTTGAGGATGGAGGTCATCGTGTCCTCGACGGAGAGGATGAAGCACGCTGAGCACTGCTGAGGCGTGTTGGGGACCCCGACGTTGAACCAGACCGGGGAGTTGAACGCCGCCTTCTGGTTCACGAGCAGGTGGGCCAGCTCCTCGGCGAAGATCCGCCCGTCCTCGGCCGTGGCGAAGTAGCCGTCCTTCTCCCCCCACCCGCGGATCGTGTCGACGACGCGCGACACGAGCTGGCGGACGCTCGACTCGCGCTGGGGGGTGCCGAGCGGCCCCCGGAAGTACTTCTGGGCGACGATGTTGGTGGCGTTCTGCGACCAGGTCTTGGGGAACTCCACGCCGCGCTGCTCGAACGCGTTCCCCCCCTCCTTGAAGTTGGGGATGACCGCGTCGCGGATCTCCCACTCGACCTCGTCGAAGGGGTGGACCCCCTCCTTCGTGAAGTAGCGCCGGAACGTGAGCCCCGTGCGCGCCACCCCCACGTCTCCCTGCTTCGTCGCCACCGCGGACGCCCCCTTTCCTCGCTCGGGGAAGGCTCCTTACACGCGTGGAATCACAACGCTGGGATCCTGCCACGGGGAAGGGCGTTCGTCAAGATGCTGTGGCAGGATCCGACGACCGGCACGACATATCGTGGCACGGCGGCCTTCGCCACCGCCGCGCCCCTCACCCGCGCCGCTTCGCCGGCTCCCGCTTCTGGAGCAGGAGCCCGAGCTCCCGCTCGAAGTCCGTGAGCTCCTGGAAGTCCTTGTAGACGCTCGCGAAGCGCATGTAGGCGACCTGGTCCAGCTCGCCGAGCCGCGACAGCACCTCGAGCCCCACCTGCTGCGACGTCACCTCGGGCCCCAGGCGCCGCATCGCCTCCTCGACGGCGTCGGCCAGGGCCGCCACCTGCTCCTCGGTGATGGGGCGGTTCACGATCGCCTTGCGGACCCCGGCCACGACCTTCTCCCGCAGGAACGGTTCCTTCGACCCGTCCCGCTTGATCACGACCAGCCCCACCTCCTCGACCCGCTCGAACGTCGTGAACCGGCGCCCGCACCGCAGGCACTCGCGGCGGCGGCGGATCGCCCGCCCTCCCTCCGCCGGCCGAGAGTCCACGACCCGGTCGGCCCGGTGGTCGCACCACGGACACCTCATGCGCCCCGCCACAACATCTGGTGGTCGGGCGCACGGTACGTCCGAGGTCTCGCGCCGTCAAGGAGCGGGGACCTGGAGGACCTGGCCGGGCCGGATCTCGCCCGGATCCACCCCGTTGGCCCGGGCGATGGCGTCGACCACGGGCCTCGGGTCCCCGGTGGGTCCCACCAGCGCGGTGGCGATCCCCCAGAGCGTGTCCCCCGGGCGCACGACGACCACCCGCGGAGCGCCCTTCCGAACCGCGTCCTCCGCCACTCCGTCCGCTGAGGAGGCCCCGACCGCCCGGCCCGCCCACACCCCGAGGGCCAGGGCCCCGGCCAGCAGGACGGCCGCCCGCCGGGCCCGCGGCGACCTCGACCGAACGGGCGTTCGACCCATGTCGGGCATCATCCTCGAACGCGCGTTCGCTGTCAAGGGCGAACGTATGTTTGAACCAAGGCCCCGCGCGTGCTAGGGTCCTGCGGGGGGAAGGAGGATCGATGGACGACGAAGCGAGGCTCACCGCGAGGCAGCGGAGGATCCTGGAGTTCATCCGCGAGACGGTCCGGGAGCGCGGGTACCCGCCCACGGTCCGGGAGATCGGCGAGGCCGTGGGCCTCACCTCGTCCTCGTCCGTCCACAGCCAGCTCGCGAACCTCGAACGGCTCGGGCTCCTGCGCCGGGACCCCACCAAGCCCAGGGCCGTGACGCTGGCGCGCCCCGTGACCCGGGCCGAGGGCGTCGCGATCCCGCTCCTCGGGCGGATCGCGGCCGGCGGCCCCATCCTCGCGCAGGAGAACGTCGAGGACTACCTCACGGTGCCCGTCGGCTTCGCGGAGGAGGCCGACCACTTCGCGCTCCGCGTGCGCGGGGACTCCATGGTCGGCGCCGGGATCCTGGATGGGGACCTGGTGGTGGTCCGCCGCCAGGACGTGGCCGAGGACGGCGATATCGTGGCCGCCCTGCTCCCCGGACCGGCCGAGGACGAGGCCACGGTGAAGCGGCTCCGCCGCCGGGATGGGCGCGTCGTCCTGGTGCCCGAGAACCCGGCCCTCGAGCCGTTCGAGCTCCCGCCCGGGGGCCGGATCCTGGGGAAGGTCGTGGCCGTCCTGCGGAGGCTCTGAGCCCCGTTCCCCCGCCCGAGGGCCTGCGCTCTCCACTCCGCGCGCGGAGGGTCTAAGCTCTGCGCCACACGCGGGCGGGGGCCCAGGAGGCGGGCGGGCTCGGCCCGCCCGAGAGGGAGCGGAGCTGGCGTGGCGATACCGGCGACCAACACCGCGCTCGAGCGGGCCATCAGGTCCCAGCCCGCGGAGCTCGAGCGGCTCCTGCGGGTCCCCGTCCACCACGCCGTCGAGGGGCTCCACCGCGCCCGTCGTATCTGGCTGGTCGGCACGGGGAGCAGCCAGCACGCCGCGGAGCTCGGGGCGGCGATGCTGAACGACGCCGGGCGGGCCGCGCAGGCCGTGCCGGCGATGCAGTTCGTGGACTTCGCGCCGGTGGTTGGCCCCCAGGACGGCATCGTGGTCATCACCCACACCGCCGAGACCGCCTTCGCCCTGGCCGCGAGGTCGCTCGCGATCAGGGCCGGCCTCGGCGTGGTCTCCATCACCCGCCGCGGCGTGGGGTTCGCCGACGCCGTCGAGACCGTGGACCGGGACCCGGCCGAGACCTACACCGTGAGCTACACGGCGGCCCTCCTGGTCCTCGCGCGGATCGCCTCGGAGATGGGGGCCCCCAACCTCCGGCCCGAGGCGCTCGCACGGGTGCCGGAGGCCGTGGCCCGAGCGATCGAGGATCCGGGCGTGGAGCGGATCCCGCCCCCCGGCCGCCTGCTGGTGCTGGTCGGCGCGGGGCCGGCGGCCGTGACCGCGCGGGAGGGAGCGCTCAAGGTCCGCGAGGGGGCCCGGATGCTGGCCGAGGGCTTCGACGTCGAGTACCTCCTGCACGGCAACGCGGTGCCCCTCGGCCCCGAGGACCGGCTCCTCGTGCTCGCCCCGCCCACGGACCCCCACGGGCTGCTCGAGGCCGTGGCCCGGGCCGCGTCGGCCGAGGGCATCCCGGTCTCGCGGCTCGAGGAGCCGGCCGGCCTCCCGCCGCTCCTCGCGCAGATCCCGCTCACGGTCCGCCTCCAGCTGCTCGCGCTGCGGTTCGCCGTGGAGCGAGGCCAGGACCCCGACACCGTGATCGTGGGGGCCTGGGCCGACCCGGGGCTCTGGCGCCTCGGCGCGCCGCCCGCCTGACGGGGCCGGCTCGTCAGCGCCCTCGGACACGGGCGCGGGCCGGCTCCACGACGAGATCGCGGAGCGCCGGGATGAGCCGCTCCCCGACCCGGGCCCGGACCCGCATCCCCCCGTCGCCCGTCTCGACGGCCAGGACCTCGCCCTCGCGGTACAGCCGGGCCACGAGGTCCTCCCGCCCCGGCGGAACGAGCAGCGCGACCTCGACCGGCGGGTGGGGCAGGGCCTCCGTCACCCGTTCCAGCAGCTCCCCGAGCCCCTCGCCGGTGAGGGCCGAGATCGGGACCCCCTCGGGGTGGCGGCGGACCACCCGGGCCCGCTCCACCTCAGAGAGGAGGTCCACCTTGTTGAGCGCGAGCACCTCCGGGACCCCGCCGGCGCCGATCTCGCCCAGCACCTCGCGGACCGCCGCGACCTGCGTCTCGAGCGCCGGGGACGACGCGTCGGCCACGTGGAGCACGAGGGAGGCCAGGGCCACCTCCTCGAGGGTGGAGCGGAACGCCTCCACCAGGTCGTGGGGGAGCTTCTCCACGAACCCGACCGTGTCCGAGACCGTCGCCTTCCGGCCCCCGGGAAGCGAGATCCGTCGGACCGTGGGGTCGAGCGTCGCGAAGAGCTGGTCGGCGACGAGGACGCCCGCGCGGGTGAGCGCGTTCATGAGCGTGGACTTCCCGGCGTTCGTGTAGCCCACGATCGCGACCTGGGGCACGCCCGCCTCCTCCCGGCGCGCCCGCTTCACCCGGCGGGTCCGGGCCAGGTCGGCCAGGTCCCGCCGGAGCTTCGCGATCCGCCGCCGGATGTGCTGGCGATCGACCTCGAGCTTCGTCTCCCCCGGCCCCCGGGTCCCGATCCCGCCCCCGAGGCGCGACATCGCCTCCCCCCAGCCCCGCAGCCTCGGCAGGAGGTAGTTGAGCTGCGCCAGCTCGACCTGGGCCCGCCCCTCGCGGGATCGCGCGTGGAGGGCGAAGATGTCGAGGATCAGCGCCGTCCGGTCCACGACCTTCACGCCCAGCCGCCCCTCGAGGGTGCGGAGCTGCCCGGGCGAGAGCTCGTCGTCGAAGATCACGACCTCGGCGCCGGTCTCGTGGAGCGTCCGGTGGATCTCCTCGACCTTGCCCTTGCCGACGAACGTGGCGGGGTCGGGGACGTTCCGGCTCTGGATCACGCGGGCCACCGGCTCGGCCCCCGCGGTCTCGGCCAGGGCGGCGAGCTCGTCCAGGGACCCCTCGTCGATCCCGGGCCCCACCCCGACCAGCACCGCCCGCTCGGGGACCCGGGGCCGCCAGGCCGCCGAGAGCGGCGACTCGAGGGTCCCACGGCGGCGCCGCCGGCGCGCGGCTCGCGCCCCCCCGGTCCTCGCCCGCTCCCCCATCAGCCCCCGAGCGCCCGCGTGACCCGCGCCATGGCCTCCTCGAGCCGGTCGTCGGGCACGGTGAGGGACAGCCGCACGTACCCCTCGCCGTTCGCGCCGTAGCCCGACCCCGGCGCCACGAACACCCCCGCCTCGTCCAGGAGGAGATCGGCGAAGGAGGCGGACGTGTGCCCCTCGGGCACGGGCAGCCAGACGTAGATCGCCCCGAGGGGCGGCTTGAGCGACCACCCGAGCCGCTCGAACGTGCCGACCACCAGGTCCCGCCGCCGCCGGTAGACGGCGCGGAGCTCCTCGATGTGGTCCTGGGGCCCGGTGAGGGCGGCGACCGCCGCCCGCTGGATCGCGGTGAACACCCCCGAGTCGATGTTGGTCTTCACCCTCCCCAGGGCCCGGACGGCGTCGGCGTTCCCGACCGCGAACCCGATCCGCCACCCGGTCATGTTGTGGTGCTTGGAGAGCGAGTGGAACTCGATCGCCACGTCCTTCGCGCCCGGCGCCTGGAGCACCGAGGGCGCCACGTAGCCATCGTAGGTGATCTCGGTGTACGCGGCATCGTGGACCAGCAGGAGGTCGTGGGCCCGGGCGAACTCCACGGCCCGGGCGAACAGGTCCAGGTCGGCGACGGCGCCCGTGGGGTTCCCCGGGAAGTTGAGCACCACGTACCGGGTCCGCTCCGAGACCGGCGCCCGGTCGAGGTCCGGGAGGAACCCGTCCTCGGCCGGCATCGGGAGCGGGACCGGGGTCCCGCCCGCGAGCGTCACGCTCGTGCCGTACACCGGGTAGCCGGGGTCGGCCACGAGGGCCTCGTCACCGGGGTCGATGAAGGCCACCGGGAGGTGCGCGAGCCCCTCCTTGGAGCCGATCAGCGAGACCACCTCGGCCTCGGGGTCGAGCTCCACGCCGAAGCGCCGCCGGTACCACTCGGCGACCGCGCTCCGGAACTCGACCGTCCCGTGGTAGGTCGGGTAGCGGTGGGTGGTCGGGTCGTCGAGCGCCTCCTTCATCGCCCGCACGATGTGGGGGGGCGTGGGGAGGTCGGGGTCCCCGACCCCGAGCGAGATCACGTCCACCCCGGCCGCCCGCTTCGCCTCGAGCTTCCGGTCGAGCTCGGCGAACAGGTACGGCGGCAGCGCCTCGATCCTCCTCGCGACCCGCATGCTCCTCCTTCCCCTAGCCCTCGGCCGCGGCCCCCGCCGCGACCCACGCCGGATCCAGCACGCCCTCGAACACCCGCACCGCGGGCCCCGTGAGCAGGACCCGCCCGTCCTCCTCCCAGGAGACCACCAGGGTCCCGCCGGAAAAGCGCACCTCCGCCCGCCGCCCGACGAGCCCGGCCTCGGCCGCCGCGACGAGCGCCGCGCAGGCCCCGGTGCCGCAGGCCATCGTCTCGCCCACGCCGCGCTCCCAGACCCGCACGCGCAGGGCGCCGTCCTCGGCCCGGACGAACTCCACGTTGGTCCCCTCGGGGAAGCGGGGGTCGCGCTCGAGCAGCGGGCCGACGGTGGCCACGTCGATCGCCTCCGGATCCCGGTCGGCGAGCAGGACCAGGTGCGGGTTCCCCATCGAGACGGCGGTCCCCGGGAACGCCTCCCCGCCGGCCTCGACCGGCTGGCGGAGGAAGGGCTCCCCCGCCGGCCCCGCCATCGGGATCTCCCCGCGGGCGAACGCCGGCCGCCCCATGTCCACGGTGACGGCCTCGACCGCGCCGTCGCGGACCGCGAGCGACAGGTGCCGGAGCCCGGCCCGGGTGGCCACGTCGAGCTCGGTGCGCCGGGTGAGCCCGCGGTCGTGGACCAGCTTCCCGAGGCAGCGGATCCCGTTCCCGCACATCTCGGCCAGGCTCCCGTCGGCGTTGCGGTGGTCCATGGCGAAGTCGGCCCCTTCGGCCCGGGTCACCCGGATCACGCCGTCGGCCCCGACCCCGAACCGGCGGTCGCAGATCCGAACCACGAGGGCCGGATCGAGCGGCCGCGCGTCCTCGAGGTCCTCGAGCAGCACGAAGTCGTTCCCGGTCCCGTGGTACTTCCAGAACCGCACCGGCTCCGTCCCCTCACCCACCGAGCAGGTACCCCCGGATCTCCTCCACGAGCGCCGGCGCGCCCTCCTCCCCGGCCTCGAACCACCGCACCCGCGGGTCCCGCCGGAACCACGCGAGCTGCCGACGCGCCAGCGCCTTCGTCCGCTTCACGATCCGCGCCACGGCCTCCTCGAGCGACCACGCGCCGGCGAGGTGGCGCGCGACCTCAGCGTACCCGATGGCCTGGCTCGCGGTGAGCCACCGCCCGAACCCGCGTTCCAGGAGGCTCCGCACCTCCTCGACGAGCCCGCCCCGGACCTGCGCCCAGGCCCGCTCCTCGATCCGCCGGTGGAGGAGGGCTCGCGGCATCGTGACCCCCGCCGCCCGGACGCGCCCCGGGGGGAACCGGTCCCAGGCCCGGGCGAACGAGGAGAACGGCCGCCCGGTGAGCTGGACGACCTCGAGGGCCCGGATGGTCCGCCGCACGTTGGCCGGCTCGATCTTCGCCGCCGCCGCCGGGTCGAGCCCGCGGAGGCGCTCGTACAGCCGGAGCGCTCCCCGCCCGGCGGCCTCCCGCTCGAGCTCGGCCCGGACCCGGGGGTCGGTCGGGGGGAACGCGAGGTCGTCGACGACCGCCCGGAAGTACAGGCCCGAGCCCCCGACGAGGAGCACGCGCCGGCCGCGGGCTCGGATCCCCCGGATCGCCTCCCGGGCGAGCTCCTGGTAGCGGGCCACGGTGAAGACCTCCTCGGGCTCGGCCACGTCGACCAGGTGGTGCGGCACCCTGGCGCGGAGATCGGGGGAGGGCTTGGCCGTCCCCACGTCCATCCCTCGGTAGATTGTCGTGGAGTCCACCGAGACGATCTCGGCCCCGAGCTCCTCCGCGAGCAGGACCCCGGCCTCGGTCTTCCCCACGGCGGTGGGGCCGACCAGGGCGAGGAGCGGCTCCCCCCGCCGGGCCGCGGGCATCTACCGGACGACGGGGGCGGGGACCGGGGCGGCGGGGGCGCCGGCTCCGGCGGGGGCGGCGATCGCCCCGGGGGACCCGCCGGCGGCGGGGGCGCCCTCGACCGCGAGCACCTCCCCCACGAGGTGGTGCCGGCCGGCGCCCGTGATCCGCGCCGTGAGGAACGTGCCCGGCGGGTAGGAGCCCGGGACGTGGACGATCCGGTTGGTCCGGGTGCGTCCCTGGACGTTCCCCCTCCTGCCCTCGCCCTCGACCAGCACCTCGAAGGTCCGCCCGATCTGCTCGCGGTTCTGCTCGAGCGTGATCGCCTCCTGGAGCGCCACCAGCCGCTCGAACCGCTCCCGCACGATCCCCTCGGGGACCTGGTCGGGCATCGCTGCCGCCACCGTCCCAGGCCGGGGCGAGTACTGGAACATGTAGGCCGAGTCGAACCTCGCCTCCCGGACCACGTCGAGGGTGGCCTGGAAGTCCTCCTCGGTCTCGCCGGGGAAGCCGACGATGATGTCGGTGGAGACCGCGATCCCCGGGATCGCGGCCCGGATCCGCTCCAGCCAGGCCAGGTACCGAGCGCTCCGGTAGCTCCGGCGCATCAGCCGGAGGATCCGGTCCGAGCCCGACTGGAGCGGGAAGTGGATGTGCTCGCAGATCTTCTCCCCCTCGGCCATGGCCTCGATCACGTCGGGGGTGAAATCGTGGGGGTGGGGGCTCGTGAACCGGATGCGCCGGAGGCCGTCGACCGCGTCGAGGGCCCGGAGGAGGTCGGCGAACAGCGGCCGGCGGGAGGAGCCGGGGACCGTGAGGTCCCGGCCGTAGGTGTTCACGTTCTGGCCGAGCAGGGTGACCTCCACGACCCCCTGGCGGACGAGCCCCTGGACCTCGGCCAGGATGTCGCCGAGGGGCCGGGAGCGCTGGGGCCCCCGGACCAGGGGCACGATGCAGAACGTGCAGGCGTTGTCGCAGCCCACCGAGACCTGCACCCAAGCGTGGTGGCGGACCCCCCGCCGCGCCGGCAGCGCGCTCGGGAACACCTCGGTGTACTCGCGGAGGTCCATCTGCGGGCCCTCCCGCTCCGCCCGGCGGAGCAGGTCGAGGAGCCCGGGGAGGGCGTGGGTCCCGACGACCACGTCCACCCAGGGCGCGCGCTCCAGGATCGACGCACCGTCCTTCTGGGCCAGGCAGCCGGCGACCACGATCCGCATCGAGGGGTTCCGCTCCTTGAGGGGGCGGAGGTGCCCGAGGTTACCGTAGAGCCGGTCGTCGGCGTTCTGGCGGATGGCGCAGGTGTTGAAGACGACCACGCCCGCGCGGGCCGCATCCTCGGCCCGGACGTAGCCGTCCGACTCGAGCAACCCCGCGATCCGCTCGGAGTCGTGCTCGTTCATCTGGCACCCGAAGGTGCGGATGAGGTAGGTCCGCTCCATCGCCACCGAGGCTACTACCGCCGCGCCGCCGCGACCGGGCCCGGGCCGCCGGCCGTGCCCGTCACCGCGCGTACTCGACCGCCCGGGTCTCCCGCACCACCGTGATCTTGATCTGCCCGGGGTACTGGAGCTCCTCCTCGACCTGCTTCGCGATGTCCCGGGCCATCACCTGGGCCTGGAGGTCGTCCACCTCCTCGGGCTTCACGATCACCCGGACCTCCCGGCCGGCCTGCATGGCGAAGGTCTTCTCCACCCCGGGGTAGCTCTCGCAGATCCGCTCCAGGCGCTCGAGCCGCCTCACGTAGGTCTCGAGCGACTCGCGGCGCGCGCCCGGACGGCCGCCGGAGATCTGGTCGGCGACCTGGGCCAGGACCGCCTCGATCGTGCGCTGCTCGACCTCGCCGTGGTGGGACTCGATGCAGTGGACGACCTCCGGGGCCTCCTTGAGGCGGCGGGCGATCTCGGCGCCGATGATCGCGTGCGAGCCCTCCACCTCGTGGGTGACGGCCTTGCCGATGTCGTGGAGGAGGGCCCCCCGCTTCGGCACCGCCGGGTCCACCCCCAGCTCGGCCGCCAGGGCCGCCGCGATGTGGGCCGACTCCACGAGGTGCTTGAGGACGTTCTGCCCGTAGCTCGTGCGGTACTGGAGCCGGCCGAGCAGCCGGATCAGCTCGGGATGCATGTCGGTGATCCCGAGCTCCGCCACGGCCGCCTCCCCCGCCCGGCGGACCTGCTCCTCGATCTCCCGCTTGGCCCGCTCGTAGGTCTCCTCGATCCGCGCCGGGTGGATGCGCCCGTCGGCGACGAGCTTCTCGAGCGTGAGCCGGGCCGTCTCCCGCCGCACCGGGTCGAACGAGGACAGCACCACCGACTCCGGCGTGTCGTCGATGATCAGGTTCACGCCGGTCACGGCCTCGAAGGCCCGGATGTTGCGGCCCTCCCGGCCGATGATCCGCCCCTTCATGTCGTCCGACGGGAGGGCGAACACGGAGACCGTCGACTCCGTGGTCTGCTCGGAGGCCACCCGCTGGATCGCGATCGTGAGGATCTTCCGGGCGCGCTCCTCGCCCTCCTCCCGGGCCCGCTGCTCGATCTCGCGGACGGTCGCCATCGCGCGGCGCTTGGCCTCGTCGACGATCTCCGCCATCAGGGCCTCCTTGGCCTCCTGAGCGGTCATCCCGGCGATCCGCTCGAGCTGCCGACGATGGTTCTCGGCCGCCTTCTCGAGCTCCTCGCGCACCCGGCGGAGCTTCCGGTCCCGGTCCTCGAGCTCCTTGGCCCGCCGCTCGACCTCGGAGAGCTTCCGCTCCAGGGTCTCCTCCCGCTGGGCCAGGCGCTCCTCGTTCCGCTTGAGCTCCTCGCGGCGGGCCCGGATGTCGGCCTCGGCCTCCCGGCGCATCGCCGCGATCTCCTCCTTCACCTCCCGGAGCGACTGCCGCACGACGCCCTCGGCCTCGCGTTCCGCATCGAGGAGGAGCTTCTGGGCCCGGGCCTCGGCGCTCTGGACCCGGCTGGTGGCGATCATCTGCCTGATCAGGTAGCCGATCCCGACGCCGGAGGCCACCCCCACGGCGAGGAGGATCAGGTTCTCGTTCATCGTTGCCTCCATGCGAAACATGCCGAGCTACGGCCCCTCGGGCCACCTGCTCGGCACGCGCGTGCGGGACGTCCTCGCTGGCTAGGGCGTTCGCGAGCTACCCGGCGATCTCGCCCCTCCCTGGGCGAACCGTCCCCTGGTCTTCCGGATGGTGGTTTCGGTCAACTGCACGTCGTCGCTGTCCAGGTTCCCGAAAGGCCTGTGCCCAGTTCTCTTTCGCACAATGTACGGCCTCCCGCGGGAAAGGGCAAGGAACGGGTGGGGAGGGCGGTCGGTCGAGGTGCGCGGGATCGGCGCTCAGGGGTGAGACGCCTCGTCCGGGGCGAGCCCCAACGCGATCCTCGCCGCCCGCAGGGCCACGGCGGGGTCGTACCCCCGCCGTGAGAGGAACGAGACCAGGCGCCGGAAGGCGGCCTCCGGGCCCAGGGCGGCCAGCCGGGGCGCCCTACGGCGGGCCAGCTCCACCGCCCGCGCCTCCTCGCCCTCGGCGTAGGCCCCCACGACCTCCTCGATCACCGCACGGGCGACCCCCTTGGCCGCGAGCGCCCGCCCGACCGCCCGGGACCCGGCGAGCCGCTCGCCGACCTCGCGCTCGGCGAACCCCCGCGCGAAGCGGGCGTCGTCGAGCAGCCCGACCCGCTCGAGCCGGTCCAGCTCCCCCTCGACCTCTGCCGGGTCGTACCCCGCGCGGAGCAGCCGGTCACGGAGCTCCCCCCTGGTGCGGGCCCTGGCGGCGAGGAGCCGAAGGGCACGCTCGTGGCAGCTTCCCGCGGGCGCACCATCAGGGGCCGAGGCCCGCGCGCCTCCCGCGGGCCGGGTCCGCCCGCCGCCCACGCTCAGGACGCGGACGCGGGCTGGGAGGCTCGGCCCTCGGCGGGCGGCCCCTCGTCCACGACCACCGGCACGTCGTCGGCCGGCCCGAAGGAAGCCACCCCCACCGCCTCGCGGACCCGCCGCTCGATCTCCTCGGCCACCTCGGGGTGCTCGACCAGGAACTGGCGGGCGTTCTCCCGGCCCTGGCCGAGCTGCTCGCCCTCGTAGGTGAACCACGCCCCGCTCTTCTTCACGATCTCGAGGTCCACCCCCACGTCGAGGAGGGAGCCCTCCTTGGAGATCCCCTTGCCGTAGATGATGTCGAACTCGCACTGGCGGAACGGCGGCGCGACCTTGTTCTTCACGACCTTCACCCGGACCCGCGAGCCGATCACCTCGGTGCCGTCCTTCAGGTTCTCGACCTTCCGGACGTCGAGCCGGACCGAGGAGTAGAACTTGAGCGCCCGCCCCCCGGGGGTCGTTTCCGGCGAGTTGTGCACCACCACCCCGTCCGCCAGGTAGTTGTGCGAGCCCTCGACCTGGATGTCGAAGCGGTGCGTCCTCTTCGACGGGGGCTTCCGGTGGATCCTGGTGATGGGCATCGGCGCGAGCTCGCGCCGGGGCGGTGCGAAGACCGGCTCCACGGCGAACCGTCCCCGGTACCGAGGTAGGAGCTTGTGCTCCATCGAGGGATGCACGAAGGGTGCGATCAACGCGTGCAGCTTCGCCGTCTCGTCCTTCGGGAATACGAACCGAGCCTTGCCTCCGCGGATGGTCAGCCTCGGGACGATCCCCCAGGCGTCGGCGAGGTACCGGACGAGGCGCTCGCGGCTCGTGGGCTCGATGGCCTCGACGACGATCTCCGCCCTGCCGCTCCCATCGCGGGTCCGCTCCTGGAGCCCCTTCGCTCGCACGGAGAACGAGGCATCGTCCATGTACCAGATCGCCAGCGAGAGCGGCGTGAGTTGCTTGAGGTAGTCCTCGCTGAGGACCTTCTTGCCACCGATGTACACGGCCTCCCGGAGGTCCGCCAGCTCGGTGAGGGGTGGCAGGTCGTGGGCCACGACGCCCGCGCGGTTCACCGAACGGGACGTCCCGATGTTCGCGAAGAGGGATGCCTTCCAGTCGGCGTACTCCGCCTGGAGTGGACCGTGTGCGAACCTGAACCTCGCCGACCGCCCGTTCCGGCTGGCGGTCAGCGTGCTGTCACCCAGGAGCCCGCCCAGGATCACCTGCCACTGGAAGTCGGAGAGGCGGATGGTCGTGGACTGGAGCACCCGGTCGCCCACCCGGAGCTCCCGCGCCTCTCGCCAGCCCCCAGGGGTGAGGATGTTGTGGTTCGGGGTGCAGGCGAACTGCGCGCGGCCGTTCCCCGACGGCTTGGCCACCGTGAACTGGAGGAACTCCTCGGTTCGACCGTTGTCGAACCACCCCACGACCCGTCGGGGAACGATCTCGCCGCGATCGGGATCGTAGGACAGGACCTCGACCGGCAGCCGCTGGTTCACGATCTTGCCGATCTTCTCCTGCCTCCCATCGGCGAGCGTGACCCGGGTGTCATGATGCATGCAGCCGAAGAGGACGCCGATCTTCTCCCGGAGCTGGTTGATGAAGATCGCCGTGGTCTCGAACCGGGAGAGCGAGCCCGCGAGCTTCCGCATCGCCTGCGACATCAGCCGGGCCTGGAGGCCGACGTGGGAGTCGCCCATCTCCCCTTCGATCTCGGCCCGCGGGACGAGCGCGGCCACCGAGTCCACGACGATGAGGTCGAGGGCCCCGGAGCGGACCAGGAGGTCGGCGATCTCGAGGGCCTGCTCGCCGGAGTCGGGCTGGGAGACGAGCAGCTCGTCGATGTTCACGCCCAGGGCCCGGGCGTAGGTGGGGTCGAGCGCGTGCTCGGCGTCGATGAAGGCCGCGATGCCCCCGCGCCTCTGGGCCTCGGCGATGATGTGGAGGCAGACCGTGGTCTTGCCCGAGCCCTCGGGCCCGAACACCTCGACGATCCGCCCCCGCGGGATCCCGCCCACACCCAGCGCCAGGTCGAGCGCGAGCGAGCCCGTGGGGATCACCGACACTCCCTGGCCGGCGGGGTGCTCCCCGAGGCGCATCACGGCGCCCTTCCCGTACTGCTTCTCGATCTGCGAGAGCGCCACCTCGAGCATCTTGTCCCGGTCCATCGGCCATGCCTCCGTTCCTGCCCTTGCGCCCGGGCCTCCGCGGCCCGCGGACGTCCTGGCCGGACACCCTATCCCCTGGGTCCGACACGGATCACATCCCTGTCATCCCTCGAATCACACCACCGTCATGCCTCGGCCGCAACCCGACCCTAAGCGAACGGATGTTCGAAGTCAACGACCCCCCGCTCGACCCCGCAGCGGGAACGTCCTGAGCGGCTCGTAGCGGGGAGCCGGCCGCTCCAGGTGGCTCCGGTAGAGCACCAGCGCCCGGACCTCGAAGGGCTCGCTCCGGATCTCGGTCCGCGCGAAGTCCTCGGGGAGCGCCAGGGGCGGCTCCGACCTCGCCACCGTGAGGTGCGCCGTGAACCCCCGCCGCTCGGGCGCGAACGCCTCCTCGAGGGCGACCTCCAGGCCACGCGCGAGGGACCGGAGCCCTCCCTCGGGGTCGTCCAGGCCGACCCAGAGCACGCGGGCCCGCCGGGCCGAGGGGAACGCCCCCACGCCCGAGGCCCGGATCCGGAACGGCCGGTGCTCCGCGGCCACCGCCTCGATCCGCTCCTCGACCCAGGGCAGCAGCCGGGGCCAGGTCCGGCCGAGGAACTTCACCGTCACGTGCCAGTTCTCGGGCGGCACCCACCGCGCGGCGGGGAACGCCTCACGCCACGAGGCGAGGGCCCGGGCCACGAGCTCGCGGACGGCCTCGGGCACGTCCACCGCCACGAACAACCGGAGCGGGCGCGCCTGCGGCCGGGAGGCCCGGTCGCGGGCCACGGCTCAGCCGGCCCCCCGGACGGCCGCCGCCGCGCCCCTCGCCACCTCAGGTCCCGAGGTCGCTCGGGGGGAGCGGCCGGCCCTCGAGGTGCCGGCGGACCAGGTCGAGGGCCGCCTGCTCCGCCCACCGGCGCACCTGCGCCCGGTCCCCGGGGGCACGGAACCCGCGGGCGTGCGAGACGTCCTCCCCCGCGAGGGCCACCCACACCGTCCCGGGCTCGGCCCCGGCGTGGGGCTCGGGGCCGGCCGCCCCCGTGAGCCCGACCCCGAGGTCGGCCCCGAACAGCCGCCGGGCGCCCGCGGCCATCTCCAGCGCGCAGGGCCCGCTCGCCGGCCCGTGGGCCTCGAGCGTCCCCGGCGAGACCCCGAGCACCTCGCGCTTCGCCTCGGCCGTGTAGCAAACCGCGGAACCCAGGAAGTAGTCCGAGGCCCCCGGGACCGAGGTGATCCGGGCCCCGAGCCCCCCGCCGGTCAGGGACTCGGCGCAGGCGAGGGTCCGCCCGGCCCCCCGCAGGAGTCGCCCCACCGCCTCCTCGAGGGCCTCGTCGGCCGCGGAGAACACGACGTCGCCCAGGCGTCTCCGCGCCTCGGCCGCCACCGGCTCGATCAGGCGCTCCGCTTCCTCCCGCGTCGCCGCCTTCGCCGTGATCCGGACCTTCACCTCCCCCGCCGACGCGAGGAACGCCACGGTGGGGTTCTCCCTGCCCTGGAACAGGTCGTCGAGGATCTCGGCCACCCGCGACTCCCCGATGCCCGTGCAGCGGAGCACCCGCGAGACGATCGTCGCGCCGGAGCGCGCGGCGAGCTCGGGCAGGACCGTCCCCTCCATCATCTCCCGCATCTCCGCGGGCACCCCGGGGAGCGCGTAGACCACGACGCCCCCGGCCTCCGCCACGATCCCGGGGGCCGTCCCGCGCTCGGGGACGATGTAGCGGGCCCCCGCCGGGACCAGCGCCTGGAGGAGGTTCGAGGCCGGCATCTCCCGCCCGAGCGCGGCGAACTTCCCCCGGATCAGCTCCTCGAGCTCGGGGCGGCGGACGAGCTCCACGCCGAGCGCGAGGGCCAGCCCGTCCCGGGTGATGTCGTCCTGCGTCGGGCCGAGCCCTCCGGTCGAGATCACCACCTCCGCCCGGGACATGGCGAGGCGGTAGGCGTCCGCGATCCGCTCCAGGTCGTCCCCGACGGCCTGGTGGTGGAGCACGTCCACGCCGATCTCGGCCAGGCGCTCGGAGATCCAGCGGGCGTTCTCGTTCGCGATCTGCCCGAGGAGGAGCTCGGTCCCGATCCCGATGATCTCGGCGCGCATCAGGCGCCGGCCGCATCCGGGGGCGTCGGGGCGGCTGTCCCCTCCGGCTCGTAGCTGAACGTCCGGTGCCAGGCCCGCCCGTCGCGCCCCGGGATGCCCAGGTCCCTGCCCGCGACCGTGAGCTCCACGGCGCCCCCGTCGGCGACCGAGAGGCGGAGCGTCAGTTCGGCCTCGAAGCTCCGGGCCTCGCCGGGGTGGAGCACGAACGTCTCGGGCGGCGCCGCGTCCGCGGCCACCGTCACCTCGACGTCGCGGCGGGCGGTGAGGGCCACCACGATCCTCCGGTCCGGCGCGGCCCGGACCGCCGGCTCGCTCGGCATCACCGCCGGCTCCGGGGCCGAGTTCGACCTGGAGAGGAACCCGAGGGCGGCCGCCGCGCCGAGCACCGCGAGCACGGCGAGCGCCGCGAACACGTGGTCGCGCCGGCGCGCGCCCACCCGCACCACCTCCTCGACCTGGGCGGGCGGCGGCGGGGGCGGGACCTCCCGCTCCAGGGCGGTGGCGTAGGCGTCGACGACCTTCTCGGGGTCCAGGCCGAGGTAGGAGGAGTACGAGCGGAGCGTGCCCCGCACGTAGACCTCGCCTGGGAGGTCCTCGAACCGCTCCCCCTCCAGGGCCTCCAGCAGCTCGGCGCGGATCCGCGTATCGCGGCTGGCCTCGCGGAGCGTGAGCCCCCGCAGGAGCCTGGCCTTGCGCAGCGCGGAGCCCACGCCGATCAGCGTCCCCTGCACGCACCCCCCTCGGACGTCCGACCCGGGTCTCGGCGATTATAGGGGCGTGGAGGAGGAGGCCGGGACCGTCACCGTGGTGGTGGAGATCCCCAAGGGATCCCGGAACAAGTACGAGATGGACCCCGCGACCGGGCAGATCGTGCTCGAGCGGATGCTGTTCTCCTCGACGGTCTACCCGGCCGACTACGGGTTCATCGAGGGCACGCTGGCCGGCGACGGCGACACGCTCGACGCGCTCGTGTTCGTGGGCGAGCCCACGTTCCCCGGCTGCCGGATCCGCGCCCGCCCGGTCGGTCTGTTCCGGATGCGCGACGAGAAGGGGCCCGACGAGAAGATCCTCTGCGTGCCGCTCCGGGACCCGATGTGGTCGCAGGTCCGGGACCTCTCCGACCTGAACCCGAACCTGCTCAACGAGATCGAGCACTTCTTCGCGGTCTACAAGGAGCTCGAGGGCAAGGAGGTCGCCACCGAGGGGTTCGGCGGACGGGAGGAGGCGCTCGCGGTGATCGGCGAGGCCCGCGAGCGCGCCGCGCACCGGTAGCGGGCGAGCGGCCCCGTCAGGCGCGCGGCTCCCCGCTGCGGGCGGCGCGGGACCCCTCCCACTCCTCCCAGGTCACGAGGACCTCGCGGGCCTTGGATCCCTGGGAGGGGCCGACGATCCCCCGCTGCTCGAGGAGGTCCATGAGCCGCCCGGCCCGGGCGAAGCCCACCTTGAGCTTCCGCTGGAGCATCGAGGTCGACCCGAGCTGGGAGCGGATCACGAGCTCGGCGGCCTGCTCGAGGAGCTCGTCGTCGTCGCCGAGCTCGTCCTCCCCCTCGACCGGGGGCCTCCCCAGCCCCTCCACGTTCGCCTCGTACTCCGCCTTCCGCTGGGCCCGGATCCACTCCGAGACCGCGGCGATCTCCTTCTCGGTCACGTAGGCCGCCTGGATCCGGACCGGCTTGGAGGCGTTGGCCGGCGCGAACAGCAGGTCGCCGTGGCCGACGAGCTTCTCCGCCCCGTTCTGGTCGAGGATCACCCTGGAGTCGGCCTGGGAGGAGGTCATGAGCGCGATCCGGGAGGGGATGTTGGCCTTGATCAGCCCGGTGACCACGTCCACCGAGGGGCGCTGGGTGGCCACCACCAGGTGGATCCCCACGGCCCGGGCCATCTGCGCGATCCGGCAGATCGCGTCCTCCACGTCCCGGGGGGCCACCATCATGAGGTCGGCGAGCTCGTCGATCACGACCAGGAGGTAGGGGAGGTCGGTGAACCGCTCCTCCTGTCCGGGCGAGACGCGGAGCGTCCCCTCGGCCAGCCCCTGCCGGTAGCCGTCCAGGTCGCGGACCCCCACCGCGGCGAGGACCTCGTAGCGCTGCTCCATCTCCCGCACCACCCAGGCCAGGGCCTCGGCGGCGCGCTTGGGGTGGACGATCACCGGCGAGAGCAGGTGCGGCAGGTCGGCGAAGTGGGAGAGCTCCACCCGCTTGGGGTCGACCAGCACGAGCTTCACCTGATCCGGCGTGGTCCGCATGAGGATCGAGGTCACGAACGAGTTGATCAGCGAGGACTTCCCGGCCCCCGTGGCCCCGGCGATCAGGAGGTGGGGCATCTCGGCCAGGTTCACCATCACCGCCCGGCCGTGGACGTCCTTCCCGAGGCCCACGGCGAGCGGGTGGCGCGCCTCCCGGGCGGCCCGGGAGCGGAGGACGTCGCCCAGGGTCACGAACTCCCGGACCTTGTTCGGCACCTCCACCCCGATCGCCGAGCGCCCCGGGATCGGCGCGATGATCCGGACGTCGGGGGTGGCCAGGGCGTAGGCGATGTCGTCGGCGAGCGACAGCACCCGGTTCACCTTGGTCCCGGGCTCCACCTCGACCTCGTAGAGCGTGACCGTCGGCCCCCGGTGGGCCGTGGGCACCCTGGCCGGGACCCCGAAGGTCCGGAACGTCCGCTCGAGCGCCTCCATCGTGTGCTCCTCGTCCCGGCCGTCGGCCCGGGAGGCCGGTGCCGTCCGCAGGAGGTCGAGCGGGGGGAGACGGTAGGGTCCGCGGGCGGGCGGCGTCCGAGGGAGCCTGGAGCGGGCCCGGAGGGCGGCCTCGCCGTCGGCGTCGGTCGGGGGGCCGGCGACGAGGGGCTCGGCCGGCGCCACCGGGACGGAGGGCGGCGCGTCCGGTTCCTCCTCCCGCACCACCCGGCGCCGGGCCCGGGGCGCGGGCGCCGGGGCCGCCGCGGCGCGGCGGGCGGTGAGCTCGGCCCGCCGCTCGGCCACCGCCCGACGCGCCTCCCGCGCCCGCTCCGCGATGGCCGAGAACGGGGTCCCGGTGAAGATCAGGAGCCCCAGGGCCGTGAGTCCGGCGCACACGACCGCCGCCCCGTAGGCCGAGAGCACCCGCGAGAGCGGCCATGCAAGCACGGCCCCGAGGAGCCCGCCGGCCTCGTGGAGCCCGCGCCAGCCGGCCGCCGGGCTCGGGTTCCCCTGGGCCGCGGAGACGATCCCCAGGGCACCGGCGAGCGCGAGCCCGAACCCGATGGCCATCCGGACCCGCTGGCCCTCGGCCGCGTCCCGGAGGAGCACCGCCCCCCAGTACAGCCCGAGCACGGGCGCGGCCATCGCCGCGTCACCCACCGCGCCCGCCGCGGCCCAGGCCAGGGCGCGGCCGAAGGGCCCGGCCGCGTCGAACCACAGCCCGAGCGCCCCCAGGGCCGCGAGCACGAGCAGCCCGATCCCCGCGGCCTCGTCGGCCCAGGGCGCGAGGTGCTCGAGGACCGGAGGCCTCCCGGCCCGCCGGCGGGACGAGCGGCTCGCGGGCCGCCGCTTCGCCTTCGCCACCTACACCTCCATGATCACCGGGAGGATCACCGGCTTGCGCTGCGTGACCTCCCAGAAGTACCGGCCCAGCACGCGCCGGATGTGCTGCTGAATCACGGTCCGGTCCGTGACCTCCTCGCGCGCGCTCTCCTCGAGGGAGAGCATGACGCGTTCCCGAGCCTCTTCAAGGATGTCCGCCGAGGCGCCGTCGTAGACGAACCCGCGGCTCACGATGTCGGGGCCCGCCACGACCTCCCCGTGGTGGGCGTCGATCGCGACCACCACCACCACGACGCCCTCGCCCGAGAGCTTCCGGCGGTCCCGGAGGACCTCGCCCCCCACGTCGCCGATCCCGAGGCCGTCCACGAACGTCATCCCGGCCGGGACGCGCCCCGCGACCTTCACCTCCTCCCCCACCTCGAGCACGTCGCCGTCCTCGCAGACGAGGATCCGCTCGGCGGGGATCCCCACCTCCATCGCGAGGCGCGCGTGGTGCGCGAGGTGGCGGCGCTCCCCGTGGACCGGGACGAACCAGCGCGGACGGACCAAGGAGAGCATCAGGCGGAGCTCCTCGGCGGCGGCGTGGCCGGAGGCGTGGACGGGGTGGGCCGGCACGTGGAAGACGTCCGCACCGGTCCGGTACAGGCCGTCCACGACGCGGTGGATCGCCGGTTCGTTCCCGGGGATCAGCGAGGAGGAGAGCACCACGGCGTCCCCCTCCCGGAGCCGGACCCACTTGTGCTCGCGCGCGGCCATCAGCGAGAGCGCCGAGTAGGGCTCGCCCTGGGAGCCGGTGCTCACCACCACGACCCGCCCCGGGTCGAAGCGGTCCAGCTCCTCGATGGGGATCACATCCTCGTCCGGCACGTGCAGGAGCCCCAGGCGCCGGGCCACGGCCACGCTCTGGTGCATCGAACGCCCCAGGAAGGCCACCATCCGCTCGTTCGCCCGGGCCGCGTTCACCACCTGTTGGATCCGGTGGATGTGGGAGGAGAAGCAGGCCACGACCACCAGGCGGCGGGCCCCGGCCACGATCTGGTGGAGGACCGGGCCCACGGTCCGCTCGCTCGCCGTGTAGCCCGCCTCCTCGGAGTTCGTGGAGTCGGAGAGCAGCAGGTGCACCCCGCGGCCCGCCTCCTCGGCCAGGCCGTGGAGATCGGTGGGCTTCCCGTCGAGCGGGGTCTGGTCGATCTTGAAGTCGCCGGTGTGGAGGATCGACCCGAACGGCGTGTCGATCGCGACCGCCATCCCCTCGGGGATCGAGTGGGTGACGCGGAAGAACCGCATCGAGAACGGCCCCACGCTCGCCTCGCCCGGGACCTCCACCGGCCGGAGGTCGGCGCGGTCCAGCACCCCGTGCTCGGCGAGCTTCCCCTCGAGGAGCCCGAGCGTGAAGGGCGTCCCGTAGACCGGGAGCGGCCACAGCTCGCGGAGGAGGTAGGGGAGCGCCCCGATGTGGTCCTCGTGGCCGTGGGTGAGGACCACGGCCTCCACCCGCCCGGCGTTCTGGCGGACGTACTCGAAGTCCGGGAGCACCAGGTCGACCCCCGGCATGTCCTCGGTGGGGAACGAGAGCCCCACGTCGAGCACGAGGATCCTCCCCCCGAGCTCGACGCAGGCCATGTTCCGCCCGACCTCGCCCACCCCACCGAGGAACACCAGCCGGGTGGGCCCGGACCCGGGGGGGCCGGCGCGCCGTCGGGCCCCTCCCCTAGAGGAGCCCGGCATCCTCCAGGGCCTTCCTGATCCGCTCGCGCTCCTCGGGGGTCGCGGGCACGAGCGGCAGCCGGGGCGGCCCGGCGGGACGGCCCACCATCTCCAGGGCGGCCTTGACCGGGATCGGGTTGCTCGTGATGAAGAGGGCGTTGAAGAGCGGCGACAGCTCCCGGTGGATCTTCCGGCCCGCCGGATGATCCCCGCCCTCGATCAGGTCGATCATCTGGCGGATCCGCTCCCCGACGAGGTGGGAGGCCACCGAGACCACCCCCACGGCCCCCAGACAGACGTAGCCGAAGGTCGCCCAATCGTCGCCCGAGTAGACCTCGAAGTCCGGGGGGGCCTCCTGCATGAGCTTCGAGATCCCCTGGAAGTCGCCGGTGGAGTCCTTCACCCCCACGATGTTCGGGACCTCCGCCATCCGCAGGAGCGTCTCGTGCTCGATCCGCACCCCGGTGCGCCCGGGGATGTTGTAGGCGAGGATCGGCAGATCCGTGGCGTCGGCGATCCGCTGGAAGTGGGCGAGGAGCCCGCGCTGGGGCGGGCGGTTGTAGTAGGGGGCCACGACGAGGAGCCCATCGGCGCCGGCCGCCTCGGCGGCCCGGGTGAGCTCGATGGACTCGGCCGTGGAGTAGGTGCCGGTGCCGCAGAGCACCTTCCCCCGCCCCCGCGCCGCCTCGCAGACCGCCCGGAACAGCTCGGCCTTCTCGTGGTGGGTGAGGGTGGGCGACTCGCCGGTGGAGCCCGCCACGACGATCCCATCGGATCCGTGGTCCAGGAGCCAGCCCGCGAGCTCCTGCGCCGTGTCGAGGTCCAGCGAGTGGTCGTCCCGGAACGGCGTGACCATGGCGGTGATGACCGCCCCGAACCTACCGGCCATGTCCTCGCTCCTTCCTCCCGCGTGCGAGCCTGCCGCGCGCGTGCCGCGGACGCACGGAGCGTGACGCTCCCGGCTCGGGGCTAGGATAGCCCCCGCCGTGCGCATCTACACCCGGGGCGGGGACGACGGGACCACCGGGCTCCTCTACGGGGGCCGCATCTCCAAGGCCGATCCCGCCGCCGAGGCCTACGGCACGACCGACGAGGCCGTCGCCGCCCTCGGCCTGGCGCGCGCCCTCGCCCCCGACCCCGCCCTCCGCGAGGAGCTGCTCGCGCTCCAGCGGGAGCTGTTCGTGGTGGGCGCCGACCTCGCGACCAACCCCGAGGCCCGGGGCAAGCTCCGGCCCGGGGTCTCCCTCGTCACCCGGGAGATGGTGGCCGCGCTCGAGGCCCGGATCGACGCCATCGTGGCCGAGCACCCGCTCCCCAGCGCCTTCGTGGTCCCCGGCGCGAACCCGACCTCCGCCGCGCTCGACCTGGCGCGGACGGTGGTGCGTCGCGCCGAGCGTCGGGCCGTCGAGCTGCGGGGGGCCGGCCGCGAGGTGAACCCCGAGGTGCTCCGCTACCTCAACCGCCTCTCGGACCTCCTGTTCGTGATGGCGCGGCGGGAGGCCGGGGAGGCGGAGCCCGGGACCCGCCCTGGGGAGGGTCACCGCGGTACGAACGCGCCGTAGTTGTCCCCGCCCAGCACGAGGATCGCGAGTCCGATCTGGTCGACCTCGAGCTCGGGCGGGAACCGGACCGTGAACGTCGCCCGGCCCCCGTCGGGGATCGGGGCGGCGTCGGGGATCCGCCCGTCGATCTCGTGCCCGTCCCGGGCGTCGAGGACGTAGACGAAGGGCTCCCCGAGTTCGCGCCCGGTCCCGTTCTCCACCTGGAGGGTCGCGGACCTGCCCGTCTCGTCGAAGTCGAGGACCGCGACCAGGCCCGCGTTGCGGTACTCGTAGAGCCCTGGGGTGGTCCCGATCCGGGTCGGGGGCTCGGCGGCGGGCGAGGTCGGAACCGACGTCGGCCCGGGGCTCCCCCCGCCACGCGAGCAGGCCGGGGCGAGGAGCAGGACAGCGAGGAGCGCGGGCACGGCGGAGCGGCGGAGGCGCGTCACGGTCGCGGCATGATACGCGAACCACCGGCCGTGGCGCCGGCGTCCCACACCAACCATCATGGTTCCGATGCGCGCGCTCGAGCTCCGCCGCCACGGGGAGCGGGAACCCGAGGCCGACCGGCTCTCGGCGGAGGGCCGGGCCCGGGCGGAGGACCTGGGCCGCCGCCTCGGCGCGCGCTGGGACGTCGTGTTCGTCTCCCCCGCGCGTCGGGCCGCCGAGACCGCGGCCGCGATCCTCCGGGGCGCCGGCGCGGAGGCCCCGAGCCCGGAGGTGGCGCCCGGCCTCCTCGGGGAGGGCGAGGAGGACCGGACCCCGGAGCGGCTCGGGGCGGCCGTCTCCGAGCTGCTCGCGAGGGTCCCCACGGGCGGCCGCGGCCTCGCGATCGGCCACACGCCGCTGATCGAGCGGGCCGTCCTCGGGCTCACCGGGACCCAGATCGCGCCCCTCCGCGAGCTCGAGGGGGTCGTCCTCGTCGAGGGGGACGACGGCGGGCTCCGCGTGGAGGAGCTCCGCGATGCGCCGGATGTTTGACTTAGTTCATGACTTAGTTCAGACTCCCAACGTGAACGTCACCATCCACGAGGCGAAGACCCATCTCTCCCGTCTCCTCCGCCGGGTCGAGGCCGGCGAGGAGGTGGTCATCCTCCGAGGAGACCGACCCGTAGCCCGTCTCGTGCCCGTGTCCCCGCCGTCGGAGGCCCGCCGGCTCGGGCGCGACCGCGGCAAGGTCGAGATCGCCGAGGACTTCGACGAACCCCTTCCCGAGGAGCTGCTCGCGGCCTTCGAGGGCGGATGAGGATCCTGCTGGATACGCAGTGCTGGCTCTGGATGGAGAGCGCGCCGGAGCGGCTGGCTCCGGAAGCCGTCCGGCTGCTCGAGGATCCCGCGAACGACCTCTTCCTGTCTTCGGCGAGCGTCTGGGAGATCGCGATCAAGCACGCGCTGGGCAAGCTCCGCCTCCCCCTGCCCCCCGGACGGTACGTCCCGAGCCGGCTGGCCCGGAGCGGCGTCGCCGCGCTCCCCATCCAGGTCGACCATGCCCTCCGGGCCGGGAGCCTGCCCCCGCATCATCGCGACCCGTTCGACCGGATGCTCGTGGCCCAAGCGCAGGTGGAGCGGCTCGCGATCCTCACGGCAGATCCCAGGTTGAGGGCCTATGGCGTCCCGCTGATCCGCACCTGAGACGCCTCCCGACCGGACGGCCGGTCCCTCAGAACTCCGCGGGGGACCAGAGCGCCGGCCGGTGGAGGAACATCCGGTCGGCGCGGGCCGCCGCGCCCGGGCGGTCCTCCTCGATCTCGCCGGCGCGGAGCATCGCGCCGAAGGACGCGTCGCCGAGGAAGGCCGCGGCCAGGTGCTCCACGTCTACCACGAGCTCCGGCGCCGCCCGCGTCCGGGAGCAGGCCGCTCCCTCTGGCGCGCCCTCCAAGCGCAGCCGCCCCTCGTTCCAGGGGAGCATGGGGTCCCGCACCTCGAACACGACCTCGCCCTCCACGCCGTACCGCCGCCCCGCCAGCGCAGCCCGGACTTCCACCAGCCGGAGCCACACGCCGTCGCGGACGCGGACATCGGCCCGGCGGGGGTCGGCGAGGAGCCGGGACAACGGGTCGTCGGGCGGCCGGAGCCAGGCCCGGACGGTCCCGACGAGGTCCAGGTCGAGCGCGAACCGCCAGATCCCGGCCCACCCCTCGGGCGTCGTGGCGAGGAGCTCCTCGACCTCCACGACGTGGCGCGCGATCCCCTCCCCCCAGTCGGGCCGCACGCGGTACGCCGCGTACCCGTCCGGGCCGGCCCCGCCCTCGTGGAGGGCGTAGACGAGCGGTGGGTCCCCCGACCCCTCGTCCTCGTGGAACCGGAGCGGCCAGACCACGCCGGGGCGCGCGGGCATGAGGCCCAGAGCCCGGCCACGGGCTCCCCTCGCTCCCGGGCCCGCTCCAGGCACCGCGCGAGCAGGGCCGCGCCGATCCCGCGCCGGCGGTGGCTCGGGCTCACGCCGAGGCTCGTGATCCCGCACATCGGGACCTCGCCGCCCGGGACGCTGATCCGGATCGAGGAGGCGGTGGCGCCGCCCGGGACGCTGATCCGGATCGAGGAGGCGGTGGCGCCGCCCACGATCCGGCCGCCGTCGAGCGCCGCCCGGGCCCGATCGAGCTCGGTCGCGTAGAGCCAGCGCTCGATCGTCCGCTCGTCCAGCACCTCGCCGAAGCCCGAGCCGATCGCCCGGCAGAGCTCCGGGAACCCCTCCGGGCGGATCGCGCGGAGCTCCGCCGCGCGGCGCTCCCCGCCCCGCCCCGCTCACGTGGGGAGCCCCTCGAACACGTCGCGGAGGACCGGGGCCCCGGGCTCCCGCGGCGGCCAGGCCTGGGCGAAGTGCTCGGAACCGAGCACCGCCCCCCACAGGTCCTCGGGGAGCTCCTCCAGCTCGGCCTGGGTCCGGTGCTCCCGGATCGCCGCGAGCTTCCGGGGGAGGACGGAACGGCAGTCCACCGAGACCGCGACCTCGGCGTCCGGCACGCCCCGGGGCTGGAACGGCTGGGTCGGGTCGGGCGGCTCGATCCCCCGCTCCCGGAGCAGCTCCCCGAACCGCTCCAGCAGGGACGCCGGCAGGCACACGTGGAGGAGCCGCGAGAACCCGGCGCTCGCCCGCTCCCGGGCCATATGGAAGGCCCCGTCGGCCGCGGCGCCCACCGCCACGTGGTCGGCGTGGCCGGTCACGCCCTCCGGCCCGAACGTGACCACCACGTCCGGGCGGAACTCGCCGAGGAGGGCGACGATCCGCTCCACGAGCTCCGCCCGGGGGACCTCGGCGAGGCCCCCATCGGGGTAGCGGAGGAACGCGAGGAGCTCCGGGCGGACCCCGAGCGCCTCCCAGGACGCCCGGTCCTCGGCCTCCCGCACCGCGCCGAGCGTCTCCGGCGTGGCCAGGGAGGCGTCCGCGATCCGGCCCGCCTCCCCGCTCGTGGCGAGCACCACCGCGAGGGCGAACCCGGGGTCGTCCGCGTGGAGCGCGACCGTCCCGGCGATCCCGAAGGTGTCGTCGTCGGGGTGGGCGAAGACGGCGGCGAGCCTGGGACTCACGCGAGCCCCGCGTCGGCGAGGAGCGGCTCGAGCCCGACCGTGAGGCCGCGCCGGGTGGACACGGTCTTGATCGCGAGGAGGACCCCCGGGATGAACGAGCTCCGGTCGAGCGCGTCGTGGCGGATCGAGAGGACCTGGCCCGGGCCCCCGAGGATCACCTCCTGGTGGGCCACGAGCCCCGGGAGCCTGACGGAGTGCACCCGGATGCCCTCGACCTCGCCCCCCCGGACCCCCGGGACGTTCTCCGCGGCCGGGCCCCGGTAGGGCTCCCTGCGGGCCCCCGCCAGGCCCCGGGCCGTGGCCAGCGCGGTCCCCGAGGGGGCATCGGCCTTCCCGTCGTGATGGAGCTCGATCACCTCGACCGCGGGGAAGAAGCGGGCCGCCTCTGCCGCGAACCGCTGCATCAGCACCGCGCCGATCGCGAAGTTCGGCGCCACGATCACGTTCGCGTCGGTCCCGGCCCGGCCCACCTCCTCCTCGAGCCACCGGAGGTCCTCCTCGGTGAGGCCGGTGGTCCCCACCACGAGGTGGATCGAGTGGTCGACGACCCACCGAACGTTGTCGCGGACCGCGGCGGGCGTCGTGAAGTCCACCGCGACCTCGGCCTCCGCCTCGAGCAGCCGGTCCAGCTCGTCGGCCAGGACGACCCCGGCGAGCTCGGGGTGGCCGATCCGCGGCCCGATCGGTTCCCCGGCGTGGGAGCGGCAGATCGCGGCCACGAGGGCCAGGTCGGGGTCCTCGGCCACCGCCCGGCAGACGAGCTGGCCCATCCGCCCGCAGGCGCCGATCACCCCGACCCGGATCACCGTCCCACCTCCGCCGCCCCCACCAGGCGCCGCCGGCCGAAGGGGCCGATCACGGTGAGCGTGAGCGGCTGGGAGAGCACCCGCTTGGCCGCCCGCCGCGCATCGTCCAGCGTGACATCCTCGATCCGCCGGAGCACCTGGCTCACGGTGAGGATCTCCCCGTGGGAGATCTCGGACTTCCCGAGGCGCGACATCCGGCTCGCGGCATCCTCGAGCGAGAGCACGAGCGAGCCCTTCACGTGCCCCTTGGCCCGCTCGAACTCCTCCTCGGTGAGCCCCCCGGCGGCCACGTCCTCCAGCTCGGCCCGCATGAGCGCGATCACGTCCGGTGCCTGGGCCGGCGTGGTCCCGGCGTAGGCGGCGAACAGCCCGGCCTCGGTGTACATCGTGTGGTAGCTGTAGACCGAGTACGCGAGGCCCCGCTCCTCCCGGATCCGCTGGAAGAGCCGGGACGACATCCCGCCCCCCACCGCGCCGTTCACGATGCCGAACGCGAACCGGTCGGGGTCGGTGCGGGCCAGGCCGTTCGTCCCCAGCACGATGTGGGCCTGCTCGGTCTTCCGCCTGACCACGAGGGTCCGGCCCGACGGCGCCGGCGCGCGGCCGCCCGCGCGGAGGTTCCACCCGGTGGGCTCGCCGTCGCTGCGGACCGATCCCACCGCCATCGACGCCGCGAGCAGCTCGAGGAGCCGGTCGTGGTCCACGTTCCCCGTCGCCACCACCACCAGGTTCCCCGGGACGTAGTGGCGCCGGTAGAACCGTCGGATCTGCTCGCGGGTGGCCGCCTCGACCGAGGCCCGGGTGCCGAGGACCGGCCGCCCGAGGGGGTGACCCGGCCACAGGACCTCGTTGAAGAGGTCGTGGATCAGCTCGTCGGGCGTGTCCTCGTGCATGTGGATCTCCTCGAGGATCACCCGACGCTCGGACTCCACGTCCTCGGGCCGCAGGAGCGAGTGCTCGAGCATGTCGCAGAGGTGGTCCACGGCCATCGGGAGGTCGCGGTCGAGGATCCTCGCGTAGAAGCACGTGTACTCCTTGGCCGTGAACGCGTTCAGGTCCCCGCCGACCGCGTCGAAGGCCTCGGCGATGTCGCGGGCCGATCGCCGGCGCGTGCCCTTGAACAGGAGGTGCTCGAGGAAGTGGGAGGCGCCCGAGATCGCCGGGCGCTCGTCCCGGGAGCCGGCGAGGACCCAGAACCCGAGCGCCACCGAACGCACCCCCGGCATCCGCTCGGTGACGACCCGGAGCCCCGACGCGAACTCGGTCCGGCGGAGCCTCACCGGCGGCTACCCTCGGCCGGCCTCGCGCTCCCGGTCGCGAGGCGGCCGGCGGCGCCGCGGCCGTCCCTCGCGGGGACGGCCCTCCCCGCCCTCCCGGGGCCTGGCCTCCCGGGACCCGGCCTCCCCCGGCCCACCCTCTTCGGGCTCGCCCTCGGGGGCCTCCCACTCCGGGCCCACCGGCCGGAGCGAGATCTTCCCCATGGGGTCGATCTCCTGGACCTCGACCTCGATCCGGTCCCCGACGTTCACCGCGTCCTCGACCCTGGCGAGCCGCCGCCCGCGACCGAGCTTGGAGATGTGCACGAGCCCGTCCCGACCGGGCAGGATGTTCACGAACGCTCCGAAGGTCGTGATCTTCACCACCGTGCCCTGGAAACGCTCCCCGACCTGCGGGAGGCGCGGGTTCACGATCTCCTGGATCATCCGCGCCGCCTCCTCCGCGCCCGCGCCCTCGCGGGAGCCGATGAACACCGTGCCGTCGTCCTGGATGTCGATGTCGGCGCCGGTGAGCGCGATGATCTCGTTGATCCGCTTCCCCTTGGGCCCGATCACCTCGCCGATCTTGTCCACGGGGATCTGGATCGTCATCACCCGCGGCGCCTTGGCCGAGAGGACCGGCCGCGGCTCGGGGATCGTCCGGAGCATCTGCTCCAGGATGAACAGCCGCGCCTCGCGCGCCTGCTTGAGGGCCTGGGAGAGGGCCTCGGCGGGCAGCCCGGTGACCTTCATGTCGAGCTGGATCGCCGTCACCCAGTCCCGGGTCCCGGCGACCTTGAAGTCCATGTCGCCCAGGGCGTCCTCCGCGCCCAGGATGTCGGTGAGCGTGACGTACCGCCCCCCCTCGGCGACGAGCCCCATGGCGATGCCGGCGACGGGCGCTCGGATGGGCACCCCGGCGTCCATCAACGAGAGGGTGGAGGCGCAGACCGAGGCCATCGAGGTCGACCCGTTGGACTCGAGCACGTCGGAGACCAGCCGGATCGTGTAGGGGAACTCGTCCTCGGGGGGCACGACCGGCACCAGGGCCCGCTCGGCGAGGGCCCCGTGGCCGATCTCGCGCCGCCTCGGCGAGCCGATCCGCCCCACCTCCCCCGTCGAGAACGGCGGGAAGTTGTAGTGGTGGATGTACCGCTTCGACTCCTCGGGGTCGAGGGTGTCGATCATCTGGGTCATCCGGAGCATCCCGAGGGTCGTGACGTTCAGGACCTGGGTCTCCCCGCGCTGGAACAGCGCCGAGCCGTGGGCCCGCGGGATCAACCCCACCTCGCAGTGGATCGGGCGGATCTCGTCCGGCCGACGGCCGTCGAGCCGCACGCCCTCGTCGAGGATCCGGGCCCGCATCGCGCGCCTCTGCAGTTCCTTGAACGCCGCCGAGACCTGCCCGCCGAGCTCCGCGAACCGCTCCTCGCCCCAGGAGGCCCGCAGGTGCGCCACGAGCTCCTCCTTGAGCGCGTCGAGCGCCGCCTCCCGCTCCTGCTTCGCGGGGACCAGGGCAGCGGGGAGGCGCGCGCCGGCGAAGCCCTCGACGGCCCGGTAGACCTCCTCGGTGTAGGGCGGGGCGGGCTCGAACGGCCGCGGGGTCGCGCCGGCCTCGGCGAGGAACGCGAGCTGGAAGTCGATCACGTCCGCGATCGCCCGCTTCGCCTCCTCCAGCCCCTCCGCGACGACCTCCTCGGTGGGGGCCACGGAGCCGCCGCCGTTGTGGAGCAGCGACCACGTGTTGTCCGGGGCCTCGCCCTCGATCATCAGGATGTCGATGCCCCCCTCGTCGTTGCGGCGGCCGGCCACGACGACGTCGAAGGTGGCCAGCTCGACCTCCTGGTACGTGGGGTTGACCTTCCACTCCCTGCCGATCAGGCCCATCCGCACCGCGCCGACCGGGCCGTCGAAGGGGAGCCCGGCGAGCATCACGGCCAGGCTCGCCCCGTTGATCCCGGGGATGTCGTAGGGGTTCGCCTGGTCCGCCGAGAGCACCGTGATCACGACCTGGACCTCGTCGCGGTAGCCCTCCTTGAACGTGGGCCGGAGCGGCCGGTCGATCAACCGGGCGGTGAGGACCGCGGTCTCCGAGGGCCGCCCCTCCCGCCGGAAGAACCCGCCGGGGATCTTGCCGGCCGCGTACATCCGTTCCTCGACGTCCACGGTGAGCGGGAAGAAGTCGATCCCCTCCCGGGGCGCCGCGGTGGTGCAGGTCGCCAGGACCTGGGTCTCGCCGAGGGTGACGACGACCGACCCGTGGGCCTGCTTGGCGAGCTTGCCGGTCTCGAACGTGAGCTCCGTGTCCCCGAGCTTCCGGGAACGCCTGATGATGTTCATCCGCCTCTCCTCCCGAGGTCGCGGGGGCGGCCCTGGGGTGCCCCCATCCTCGCCCTCCCGGGGAGGCGGTGCCAGTTGTCAGTGGTGAGCCACCGGCCGTGGTCGGGAGCTCGCGACTGATAACTGACCCGTTCCCTCCCCGGGTCCTGTGCTTCGTTCCGTCGCCTCCGCTGCATCCCTCCTACGACGAGGGGCGGCCCCGCCGCCCCCTCCGCGCTAGCGCCTGAGCCCCAGCCGCGAGATCAGCTCCCGGTAGCGCTCGATGTCCTCCCGCTTGAGGTACTCGAGGAGCCGCCGCCTGCGCCCCACCATCTGGAGCAGCCCGCGCCGGGAGTGGTGGTCCTTCCGGTGGGTCTTGAGGTGCTCGGTCAGCTCCTGGATGCGGTGGGTGAGGACGGCGACCTGGACCTCCGTCGAGCCCGTGTCGGCCTCGGACCGGCGGAAGTCCCGGATGATCTCCGACTTCCGTTCCTTGGTGAGCGCCATCCCTGCTGGTCAAGGCTACCACAGCGCCCGCCGACCCCCGGGACCGCGGGGCCGACCCCCATCGCCGATCGTCGAGCCGGGCACCCGGGGATCCCTCCTCGGGCGATGGGCGGCTCGTCAGGGATGGGCCCCGTCGCGGCCCGAGCTCCCCCGGGCGCCGACCGCCTCGGGCCCCGGCACCAGCTCGCGGGTCCGCCTCACGTCCTCGGCGATCGCTCGCGAGAGTTGCTCGGGCGAGGCGAAACGCTCCTCGTCGCGGAGGCGGGCCCAGAACTCGAGGGCGAGGGGGCGCCCCACGAGCTCGCCCCCCTCGTAGTCGAGGAGGTACGCCTCGGCGTGGAGCGGCTCCTCGCCGAACGTGGGGTTCGTGCCGACGCTGATCGCAGCGACCCACCGACCCTCCTCCGCCTCGGCCACCCCCGCGTAGATCCCGCGGGCCGGGAGGAGCAGCCGGGGGTCGGTGGCGAGGTTGGCCGTCGGGTACCCGAGGCCGCGCCCCCGTCCCGCGCCGCGCACCACGACCCCGTCGACGGCGAACCGCCGGCCCAGGGCCCGCGTGGGCCACCCGAGGTCCCCGGCGGCCAAGGCCTCCCGGATGCTCGAGGACGAGACCGGCCGCCCGTCGAGCTCGACGAGCGGCACGTCCTCCGCGGTGAAACCGCGGGCGCGTCCGAGCTCCTCCAGGGTCCGGAGGGTCCCGGCCGCACGGTGCCCGAACGTGAAGTTCTCACCCACGACCACGTGGGCGGCGCGGAGCGCCTCCACGAGCACCCGTTCCACGAACCGCTCGGGCGGCCAGCGGGAGAGCTCCTCGGTGAACGGGAGGACGAGCAGCAGGTCGGCGCCGAGCGCCTCGATCAGGCGCGCCTTCCGCTGGGTCGTCGTGAGCAGCCGGGGCGCGCTCCCAGGGGTCAGGACCTCCCGGGGATGGCGGTCGAACGTGACCACCGCGGCCGGCAGCCCCCGCTCCCGGGCCGCTCGCACGGTCCGCCCGATCACCTCGCGGTGGCCGAGGTGAACCCCGTCGAAGAACCCGATGGTGACGACCGACGGGCCGAACCCCTCTGGGACCTCCTGGGTGCCGCGGGCGATCTCCACGCCGGGCAGCGTAGCGGATGGCGCCCGCCCGGCCCGCTGGCGGGAGGAACCGATGCCCGGCCCGTTCGCGTCATCTCGTGGCGCACGGGTCTCGCCTGGCGCTTGACTTGACAGGTGTGTGTCTGTGTTCTCATGACGCGGGTTCGATCGTGGGAGGTGGTCGATGGCCGGCCGGCATGACCGGGAGCTCCTGCGCCGAGCACCCGGGATCGGCGTGAGCTTGCTCCCCCTCCTCCTGCTCTCGGCGGGGTGCGCGCGGATCTCGGGCCAGGGGGTGGGACCATCCGCGACGCCCACCGCGGCCCCGGCCGAGATCACGGTGGTCGAGGGCGGGTCCCCCACCCCCCCGCTCCCGTTCATCACGGACGACCGCCTCGTCGGGCTGGCACAGGGCCCCCTCGCCCTGGGCGCCAACGCGGGCGCCGCCCTGTCCGCCTATCTCTCGCCCACCGCCGTCCCTTCCGTGGACGGAGCACTCGTCGCCTACAACGCCTGGACATACCTGGTGCCCCCTGAGCCCGAGAAGTCCTGGTCGCAGCTGGGCGTGGGTCCGGACGACCCCATCGGGATCCCGTCGATCCGGGTCCTCGACCTCGCGACGGGGAAGGACACCCTCCTCGCCGACGGGGCTTACTCCGTGGCGTGGAGGGCCGACGGGGCCCTCGCGTACGTGCAGGGGGCGGAGCGGGAGGTCCGCGCGGCGGGGCCCTACCTGGGGAGGATCGTCGTCCGGTCCTCCCTCGATGCCCCCGCCGAGGTCTGGACCCCTGAGCCCGACCGCTACATCGTCTACGGGTGGGCCGGGAACGTGCTCCTTGCTTACCGCATGCGCCAGGGTGAGGCGCTCGACGTCCTCGCTCTCACCGCTCGAGGAGCGGGCAAGACCCTGGGGGTCGACAGTGAGATCGTGGCCATCGCTCCCGAGGGAGACAGGGTCCTGCTGCAAGATAGGGAGGGCGGCATGTACGCCCTTCGGTTGGTGGACCCAGCTACCGGGGCAGACCTGGCCATCCTCGACCTCGCAAGCGCGGGAGCGACCCTGGCCGGATCCCCGCTCCTCCGCATCAGCTACGGAGGCTCGTGGGTCGGGAACCTGGTCGTCAGCGAGGGGGTCGCGCCGACGGAGACGGGTACGGCCACTGGCATAGTGGTCATCGAGGTGGGGTCGGATGCCGTCCGCCTGGTACAGAGCCTGGCTCTCCCGGCACAGCGTTTTCCCATGGGCGCCTACGATCCCCGATTCACGGACGCATCCGGGTCTCGGTTCGTCGCATGGGCCACGATACCCGGCGCTGGGGGGGAGGCGAACGGCCAACTCTACGTGTACCTGGACTGCCGCCTCGAAGCCACCCGGTGTGTCCAGGGTCCGCCAGTGACTGACCGCATCTTCAACCCCGTGTACAACCCGAGCCGCCCGAGCACAGGGGTGGTCCCGGGTGGGTAGGAGGGTCGCCGTCCTCGCTACGATCGCCCTCGCTGCCGGGTTCTTCGGGCCCGCGCCGGCCGCAGAGGCGCAACGCTCCTGCCGCTACTTCGACTTCGTGAAGGGCACCAACATCAACTCGACCCTCAGGTGGTGGTACACGGACGAGTACGGTCGATGCAACCGCTACGTGCAGTGGAGGGCGGGCTCGGGGACGAGGAGAGTTGCAGACCCAACCATGGCTGGCTCCCGAACGGCTGGTACGACCTCTGGGGTCACTGGAACAACTACGACCAGACCATCAAGGGCCGGGTCTGGTGGGTGGAGAACATGTACTGTCCCGACGGCACAACCCTCCGCACCGAACTCTTCATCCACACCGAGGACGGGGCAGGGACGGGGCCGAACAACCAGCCCCAGCTGTGCGGCCAGCAGCTCCCCGACGACGACCTCCCCTACTGCTGGGACAAGAAGCCTGCCTACTCCGGGGCCCAGAACGGGACCTACGACTACTACTCGAACGGCTGCATCAAGGTTAGACGCCAAAGCCCCGAGGGGAGCTGGGCCAACGACATGCTGGACGTGCACAACACCTGGCACGACCTCGGGGGCCGCGGCGGCCACGGGCAGTTCACCCGCACCGACACGCTGTACGTGCACTCGTAGCCATCAGGCGGACCACTCCCCCATCAGGCCGGTGCGAGGATCACCTCCGGGCGGGCCCTCGCGCCGTCGTCGCGGTACACCCCGACCAGCCGCCCCTCCGGGTCGAACACCCCGTAGGGGCCTGCCAGGCCCGCGGGGCCGAGCGGGCGGCCATGGCGGGCGGCCCCGGCCTCGTCCCACGAGAGCTCCACCCGGGGGAGGTGGCGGACGGCGGCCTCGAGCGGCAGCGGCGTCCCGAGGGCGTCGGGTGCGACGGCCTCCTCCAGGCGGAACGGGCCGATCGCGGTCCGCACCAGCCGGACGAGGTGCGCTCCGCACCCGAGGGCTCGGCCCACGTCGGCCACGAGGACCCGCACGTAGGTCCCGCCGGAACAGGTCACGCGGAAGTCGAAGTCGCGCCCGTCGAACCCGAGCAGCTCGAAGGAGTCCACCCTGATCCTCCGCGGTGGCGCCTCGAGCGTCTGTCCCCGGCGGGCGGCCTGGTAGAGCCTCCGGCCCCCCACCCGCGCCGCCGAGTAGGCCGGGGGGCGCTGGAGCGACTCGCCCTCGAGCGCCCGCATCGCGCGCTCGAGCTGCTCGCGGGAGACCCGCACCTGCGCCCGTCCTACGATGCGGCCCTCGGCGTCGAGCGTGTCGGTCTCCTCCCCGAGCCGCCCCGTCCCCTCGTAGGTCTTGGGGAGGTCCCCAAGGAACCGCAGGAGCCGCGTCGCCCGACCCACGCCCACGACGAGGAGCCCGGTGGCCATGGGGTCCAGGGTCCCGGCGTGGCCCACCTTCCGCGTGCCGAGCGCCCGGCGGACGGCGTCGACGACGTCGTGGGAGGTGACTCCCCTCGGCTTGTCGACGAGGAGCAGCCCCTCGGGCCCCCCGCCGGGCGGTTCCCGGGTCCCAGGGGCGCGGTCCCCGAGCGAGCGGCTGCCGGCAGGCGAGGGGTCGGCAGCGGGCGGCGGGCCCCCGGCGGCCGGGCTCACGGCTCGACCGGCTCGCCCCGGAGGGCCCGCTTCAGGCGTTCCACGGTCTCGACCAGGCCGTGGCGGGAGGTGTAGCCCGCGGCGAGCCGGTGGCCCCCGCCGCCGAAGGCCGCGGCCACCCGCGACAGGTCGTGCCCCCCCCGGCTCCGCATGCTCACCTTGAACCGCCCGTCGCGCTGCTGCTTGATGACCGCCGCCACGTCGGCCTCCCGGGCGGTGCGCAGGACGTCGATCAGGTCGTCGGTCTCCGGGGCCGACACCCCCGCGTCCTGGAGGTCGGCCTGGGTGAGGTAGGTCCACACCAGGTCGGCCTCGGGCTCGAGCACGGCGCGCCCGAGGGCGAGGCCCAGGAGCTTCAGGTAGGCGAACCGGTTGTCCTCGTACAGGGCCTGGGCGAGCCGCGCGTGGTCGAAGGGATGCTCCCGGAGCTCGGCCGCCAGGCGGAGCGTCGCCGGGGTCGTGGCCTCGTACTGGAACCGACCGGTGTCGGTGACGAGCCCCGCGTAGAGGCAGGCGGCGGCCTCGGGCGGCACCGGCCCCCCGATGCGCCGGATCAGCCGGTAGACGAGCTCCGCCGTCGAGGAGGCCCGGGGATCGATCAGCGGGATCGTGCCCGCCCCGTCGTTGCTCACGTGGTGGTCGATCCAGATCAGCTCCCCGGCCTTCCGCGCGGGGCCGGCCAGGGGCCCCAGCCGGTCGAGGGAGGCGCAGTCGAAGGTCACCATCACCGCCGGGGCCTTCGGGAACCGCCGGTGGTCCACGATCCTATCCGCCCCCGGCAGCGCCGCCGCCCACCGCGGGGGCTCGAGCGGCTCGTTCCCGTAGGACGCGACGACCTCGACCCCGCGGGCCCGGAGGAACGCGGCGAGCCCGAGCATCGAACCGAGCGCGTCGGCGTCGGGGTTCACGTGGCAGGCCAGGGCCACCGACCTGGCCCCGCGGAGCACGCGGGCGGCCCGCTCGAACGCCTCCTCGAGGTCCGCGGGGCGGCCGGCCGCGGGCTCAGCCACCCCCGCCCTCCCCGGCGCGCTCCGCCTCGATCTTCCGGAACAGCTCCCCGAGCCGCTCGGCCTCGGCCGGCCCCTCGTCCTCCCGGAACTCGAGCTCGGGGAGGAACTTCAGCCGCACCTGGTGCCCGATCACCTGGCGGAGGTGCGCGCGGGCCGACCGCAGCCCGGCGGCCGTCGCCCGTCGGGCCCGCTCGTCCCCCATCGCCGTGTAGTACACGCGGGCCAGGCGGAGGTCGGGCGTCACCTTCACCCGGGTCACGGTGACGAAGCCGATCCGGGGGTCCTTGAGCCGGGGGATCTCCTCCGCGAGGATCTCCCGGAACTCCTCGGACACGCGGCTGGGTCGCGTCCCCTGGGGCATCCTCAGTCCTCCGGCGAGTGGAGCGTGACGCTCGCCTCGAGGATCTCGACCGAGGGGAACCGCTCGATGAACCGCTCCACCTCGTGCAGGACCCGCTTCGCGTGGTACCGCTCCCCGGCCACCGCGGACACGGCGAGCGTGGTCCGCTGCCACAGGTCGTGGTGGTCCACCTCGGCCACCGCGACGTTGTACCTGGCGCGGATCTGGGCCGTGAGCGTCTTCACCACGTGGCGCTTCTCCTTGAGCGAGCCGCACCCGGGGATCCGCAGATCGAACCGCTCGAGCGCCACCAGCATCTCGTCCTCACCGGCCCGCGGGCCGCGTCAGATCCGGCGCGCCACCTCGCGCACCTCGAAGGCCTCGATGACGTCCCCTTCCTTCACGTCCTGGAAGTTCTCGAGGCCGATGCCGCACTCGTAGCCCTCGGCCACCTCCCGCACGTCCTCCTTGAACCGGCGGAGGGAGGCGATGCGGCCCTGCCACACCACCACGCCGTCCCGGACCAGACGGGCCCGGGCGTTCCGCTCGATCTTCCCCGAGAGCACGTAGCAGCCGGCGACCACGCCGACCCGCGGCACCCGGAACGTGGCCCGGACCTCGGCCCGCCCCAGCTCGATCTCCTCCTCCCGCGGCTTGAGCAGCCCGGAGAGGGCCTGCTTCACGTCGTCGATCGCCTCGTAGATCACCCGGTACAGGCGGACGTCGACCCCCTCCCGCTCGGCGAGCTCCCTGGCCTGGGCGTCGGGCCGCACGTTGAACCCGATCACGATGGCCCGAGAGGCGAGGGCGAGCTGGATGTCGCTCTCGGTGATCGCCCCCACCGCCCCGCGGATGATGTGCACCTTCACCTCGTCCTGGGGCAGCTTGAGGAACTGATCCTCGAGGGCCTGGAGCGAGCCCTGGGCGTCGGCCTTGATGATGAGCGGCAGCTCGCGGACCTCTTCCGCCGTGGCCCGGGCCAGCAGCTCCTGGAGCGACGGCGGGCGCTGCGCGACGAGCTCGGCCGCCCGGGCTCGCGCCTCGCGCTCCTGGGCGATGTGGCGGGCCTGCCGCTCGTCCTCGACCTCGCGGAACTCGTCGCCCGGCTCGGGGACCGTCGACCAGCCCAGGACCTGGACCGGCTTGCTGGGGCCGGCCTCCTTCACCGGCTCGCCGTTCTCGTCGAGCATGGCCCGGACCTTGGCCCACGCGGTCCCAGCGACGAGGGCGTCGCCGACCTCCAGGCGGCCCCGCTGCACGAGGCAGGTGGCCACCGGGCCCCGGCCGCGATCCAGGTGGGCCTCGATCACCGTGCCCCTGGCCGGCCCCTCGGGGTCGGCCTTGAGGTCCTCGAGCTCCGCGACCAGGAGGATGGTCTCGAGCAGCTTGTCGAGGCCCTCCCCGGTCTTCGCCGAGACGTCCACGAACTCGTAGGAACCGCCCCACTCGACCGGCACGACGCCGTGCTCCACGAGCTGCTGGCGGACCCGCTGCGGGTCGGCTTCCGGCTTGTCGATCTTGTTCACCGCCACCACGATCGGCACCCCCGCCGCCCGCGCGTGGTCCAGGGCCTCGAGGGTCTGGGGCATCACCCCGTCGTCGGCGGCCACGACGAGCACCGCGATGTCGGTCACCTGGGCCCCCCGGGCCCGCATGGCGGTGAACGCCTCGTGGCCCGGGGTGTCGATGAACGTGATCTCCCGGCCGTCGAGGTGGACCTGGTAGGCCCCGATGTGCTGGGTGATCCCGCCGTACTCGCGGGCGGCCACGTCGGTCTTCCGGATCGCATCGAGCAGGAGCGTCTTCCCGTGGTCCACGTGGCCCATCACGGTGACCACCGGCGGGCGCGGCCGCAGGCGGGACTCGTCGACCTCCTCCTCGGCCTCCGCGCCCTCCTCCTCGACCCCAACGATCTCGGCCTCGTACCCGAGTTCCGCGGCCACGAGTTGGATGGCCTCGTCGGTGAGGGAGGTGGTGGCGGTGGCCATCTCGCCGAGGCCGAACAGGATCTTCACGATCTCGGCGGGCGACCGCCCGGTCTTCTCGGCGATCTCCTGCGGGGTGGATCCCCGGACCAGCTTGATGGTGGGGAGCGCCGGCGCGGGGGCGCTGGGGGCCGGGGAGGGCGGAGCGGGCGCCGGGGCGGGCGCAGCGGCTGGAGGGCTGGGGGCCGGGGAGGAGGCGGGAGCGGGAACGGGGGCCGGGGCGGGGGGGGCCTCGGCAGGGGCCGCCGCCGCGGGGGGCGCCCCGG
>Ga0101941_1000469_pt1 | contig 68915 bp, 56 predicted proteins | sample DewCreD2012metaG_3_FD_75242 | JGI IMG/M metagenome (GOLD analysis project Ga0101941, IMG submission 75242) | Hot spring sediment bacterial and archeal communities from British Columbia, Canada, to study Microbial Dark Matter (Phase II) - Dewar... ... | reverse complement strand
GCATGGGAAATCCCTCCTTTTAATGAAAAGATGTCACCAACAGGCAGGATAAATCTGAGGGGTGGTCAGGAAGGTGGTGCTGTAACAGGTGTCCATCCCGAGATCTACCATGTCTGGTTGGATTTACCATGATATTAGCATGGCTAAACATTTTTGTCAAGCTGTATAGAGGAGAGGGGATCTACGCACCGAACGCCCCCTTCCCACTTTCAATTGTACAAGGGGACAGATTCCATTCCAGTTGCACGTAGCACAGTTTGTATGCTAAACTTCCTCAGGAGCGGTCCGGAATCGCTCCTGTCCAGAGCGTGGTGAACAAACCCATACGGAGGAGGTATACCATAGCGTGGGACGATACGCTATCCTTTTTGTGGTCACTCTGCTTATTCTTTTTGCTACAGGTTGCGGCAAAAAGCAGGTTTCCGCCCCGCCGGCGCAGAACGTGTTGCGCTACGCGCTGACCACCGAACCCACCACCTTTGACCCCGCCCTCGTGCGCGACGGTCCGACTATTGACATGCTTTTTCATGTGTTCGAAGGATTGGTGCAGTGGGATGAGAACAACCGTCTGCGCCCAAACCTGGCGGAAAGGTGGTCTATCAGCAACGGGGGGCGCACTTATACCTTCACACTGAAAAAGGGCGTTAAGTTCCACAACGGGCGCGAGGTCACTGCTGAGGACTTCAAGTACTCTATCGAGCGCGCCTGCGACCCCGAGCTGGCTTCGCCTGTCTCCGCCACCTACCTGAACGATATCGTGGGTGCGCTGGATAAGCTGAACCGCAAAGCCAAGGAGGTGAAGGGCGTGGAGGTGGTGGACAGATACACTCTGCGTATCACTATCGACCACCCGAAAGCGTATTTCCTCGCCAAGCTGACTTACCCGACCGCCTATGTGGTGTGTCGTGAGGCGATCGAGCAGAACGGCGATGAGGTAAACGGCAGACGCCTGCGCATCAATGAGCGGTGCGCTATCGGTACGGGACCGTTTCGGATAAGCCAGTACATACCCGGCTCGAAAGTGGTGTTGACCGCAAACAAGGAGTACCACGCGGGCGCGCCCAAGCTGGACGGCATCGAGCGACCTATTGTGCTGGATGCCAGCACCCGCCACGCCATGTACGAGCGTGGCGACCTGGACATTGTGGACGTGCAGAAGGGAGATTTACTGCGCGATCGGCAAGACCCTGTGCTGAGTAAGGAGCTGCATACTTTTGACCGCGCCGCTGTGTTCTATTTGGGCTTAAACCAGAATGTCTTTCCGCCGTTCAAAGACCGCCGGGTGCGCCTTGCGCTGGCGTACGCTACCGATAAGGACGCTATCGTGAAGGTTGCGCTGATGGGCGTTCCGCAGAAGGCAAACGGCATCATCCCGCCGGGTGTGCTGGGGCACGACCCCGATTTCAAAGGCATCCCCTACGACCCCGAAAAGGCACGTCAACTGCTGGCAGAAGCAGGCTATCCGGGAGGCAAAGGTTTTCCCACGCTCACCCTGACCTTTCGCGAGAAGACGCCCGACCTGCGCCGTACCGCCGAGATGATTAAAGAGCAGTATCGAAAGCAGCTGGGCATTAACGTGGAACTGCGCGAGATGGAGTGGGGTGCGTTTCTGGACGCCCTAGACCGCAAGGAGCTGCCTTTCATCCATTTGCGCTGGGCGGCGGACTATCTGGATGCCCAGAACTTCCTGTCGGTGATGTTACACACCGGTGCGCCCGAAAACGTGGTGGGCTACAGCAACCCGCGCTTCGACGCGCTGTGCGACCAGGCGGATAAGGAGCAGGACGAGCAGAAGCGTGTTCAGCTCTACCGCGAGGCGGAGCGCATTGCGGTCACAGAAGATGTACCATGGATTACTCTCTACTTCCAGCGCGACGTGGAGCTGATTAAACCCTACGTGAAGGGCATCCGTGACTCGCTGATGGGACACCTGCCGCATGTCACGACAACCATCGAGCGGTGAAGAAGGCGTCCGTTGTGTTCGTTTGAACCCTCTTGCTGCCAGTGCTTCACCACACGTGATTATTTGGATGCAGAGGAGGCGGTTGTACGTCTTCACCATGCTGAACCCTACGATTGAAATCATGGGCTATGAGGGGAGCAAAATCCGCCTGCGCGGATTAGAGAACCTGTGAAGACAGGTTTGTCCTCGCCATAGCCCGCCATTTCAATGGTGGGGAGACTGCACCAACGCTTTTCAGTCTATTTTGTCATGCTGAGCGTCAGCGAAGCATCTCGATGTGACGATAAGTGAGATTCTTCGCTTGCGCTCAGAATGACAGCAAGCGGCACCGATTCGCCTATACCCGAATAATCATGTGTGGCGGAGCACTAGGGGATACAGACAGAGTGGGCGTATCTTACCTCGCACAGTCCGGCAGGAGTTTGCCATTGTCTGCGCCAACATTACGGCGAGAGGGGGTGGTCTGGCATGGCAACGTCGGAAAGGACTCGTGGGCGTTGCAATCTATGCGGTACAGAGTATACCCGAGGGGGCATGAGCAAGCACCTTGTCGCCTGCGCTCCCAAACACCTCGCAGAGAACCCTCCTGCCGGAGTTACTGAAAAGCCTGTTTTTCTGCTGGTTATCTACGGCGCGTCCAACCCCGAGTACTGGATACACGTGGCTGTTCCCGCGACCGCCGCACTGGAGGACCTGGACGAGTTCCTGCGCAGAATCTGGCTGGAGTGCTGTGGACATCTGAGTCAGTTCATCATCGGCAAGACATACTATGTGGATGACGAGACGCTACGCGAGTCGTGGTTTCCTCCGTTTTCCTTCCGCGAAGACCGCTCTATGCGCACACGACTGAGAGAGGTGCTCAAGGACGGGGTGGAGTTCATCCACGAGTATGACATGGGCACTACCACCAGGCTGAAGTTGAAGGTGCTTGCTACTTTTACCGCACGAGTGCGCAGAGGAGAGGTTATTCTGCTATCACGCAACGACCCACCCGAGAGGCTCTGCCAGGAGTGTGGACAACCCGCACGGTTTATTTGTGCTGAGTGCAGGTGGGTGGGGCGGGGCTGGCTATGCCCGCGGTGCGCGAAAAAGCACAAATGCGGCGTGGAGATGCTCCTGCCGGTGGTGAACTCGCCAAGGGTGGGCATGTGCGGCTATACAGGCGGCGCCGGATGGGATTGGGGGTGAGGACGGGAAGCTTGATTCACGCCCCGATTTGTGGTAAACTGGCGTTGCGTCGCACGGCGCTATCACACACCGCCCCGGACTCGTGCGCCGGTGTCCCGCCCGGGATCGCGCACGGGGAAGATGGAGCGGGAGGCACAACCTGAAGGCAAAGGAGGAAAGACAGATTTGGCAACGGTTACCATGAAGGAGCTCCTGGAAGCGGGAGTACATTTCGGTCATCACACCCGCCGCTGGAACCCCAAAATGAAGCGCTACATATACGGCGCGCGGAACGGTATCTACATTATTGACCTGCACCAGACGCTTCAGCTGTTCGAACAGGCGCAGGCGTTCGTGCAGGAGGTGGTACAGAACGGCGGGCATATTCTGTTCGTGGGTACGAAGAAGCAGGCACAGGAGGCGGTGCGCGAAGCTGCCGAAAAAAGCCGGCAGTTCTACGTGAACAAGCGCTGGCTGGGCGGAATGCTCACTAACTGGAAGACCATTCAGGAGCGCATCAAACGCCTCAACGAGCTCGAAAAGATGGAGGCAGACGGTGTGCTGGACCGCCTGCCCAAAAAGGAAGCCGCCAAACTGCGCGAAGAGAAGGAGAAGCTCAACTCCGTGCTGGCGGGTATCAAGGAGATGCCCGGACTGCCTCACGCGGTGTTTATCGTAGACCTCAAGAAGGAACACATCGCGGTGCAGGAGGCGCACAGACTGGAAATCCCCATCATCGCTATCGTAGACACCAACTGCGACCCCGATGAGGTGGACTATGTGATACCGGGCAACGATGACGCCATCCGCGCCATTAAACTGCTGTGCAGCCGCATCGCCGACGCCATCGTCGAGGTGAAAGCGGTTGAGTGGCAGGGCGCAGAGGTTGTGGAAACAGCTGAGGAAGTGGAAGCGGAAGGCGAAGAGAAGCCCGAGGAGGGCGAGCTCCTGCCGGAGGAAGAAGAGATGGCTGCGGAGGAAGCGGAGCTGTCGGGTGAGGAGGCAGTGGATATTCTGGTGCGCCCGGGCGAGGAAGACGAGTACTCCAGAATGTATGAGGAGTACAGCGAGCTCGAAGAGGAAGAGACCGAGCGTCAGCGCATACGACGAATACAGGAGGAATAGGTATCGGTGGAAATCACAGCACAGATGGTCAAAGAGTTGCGCGACCAGACCGGCGCAGGCATGATGGAATGCAAGCAGGCGCTGATTGAGGCGCAGGGCGATATGGAGCGTGCCCGATTGATTCTGCGCGAGAAGGGTGCGGCAGCGGCGGTCAAGCGCGAGTCGCGCCAGGCGTCGGAGGGCGTGGTGGTTTCCGCGATTGCCCCAGACCACCGTTTCGCCGCCCTGCTGGAACTCAACGCGGAGACCGATTTCGTCGCTCGCAATGAAGAGTTCCAGTCGCTGGCGAAGGAACTGGTGCAGCAGCTGGTGGACACCGGCTTCGAGGGCACACTGGAAGAGTTCCTGCAGCAGCCCAGTCAATCGGCACCCGACCGCACCGTGCGTCAGCGCGTGGAGGACCTGGTGGCGCGTATCCGTGAAAAGATAGTCATCGGGCGCATCGCCACCTTCAGCACCGATAGCACCGGCTGTGTGGATACATACATCCACCTCGGCGGCAAAATCGGCGTGATGGTGGAGTTGAAAGCCGCTACCGAAGCGGGCGCCCAGCATCCCGAGACGCTGCGCCTGGCGCGCGAGCTGGGGATGCAAATCGCCTTCGGCAACCCCGGCTACCTGAGCCGCGACCAGGTACCCCAGCAGCTGATAGAGGAGGAGCGCGAGGTACAACGCCAGCGCGCCATCAATGAAGGTAAACCTGCTCAGGCGATAGATAAAATCGTGGAAGGACGCCTCAGCAAGTTCTTCGAGCAAATCTGCCTGCTGGACCAGGGCTATATTCGCGATGAAAAGAAGTCGGTCAAGCAGGTGATAGAAGAGTTCTCCAAGACGGTCGGCGAACCGTTGACGGTAGGTCGGTTCATCCGCTTCCGTGTTGGAGAGAACAGTGGGGCGTAGCCGATGGGCGAGGGAACGAGCGTACAACCCCGCTGGCAACGAGTGCTTCTGAAGCTCTCCGGCGAGGCATTCGCCGGAGAGCGCGGGAGCGGTCTGGACTACGCGGTGATCGGCTCTCTGGCGCGACAGATTGTGGACGCGCACGCGCTGGGAGTGGAGATAGCGGTGGTCATCGGCGGCGGGAATATCATTCGTGGGCAACACGCGGCGCAAGCAGGCATTGACCGTGCCACAGCTGACTATATGGGTATGCTGGCAACGGTGATTAACGCGCTTGCCCTGCAGGACGCCATCGAGCAGCTGGGTGTGCCCACGCGCGTGCAGACCGCCATCCAGATGTTTCAGGTTGCCGAGCCGTTTATCCGCCGTCGCGCCATCCGCCATCTGGAGAAGGGGCGCGTGGTGATTCTCGCCGCCGGAACCGGTAATCCCTACTTCACAACGGACACCGCCGCGGCGCTGCGCGCGCTGGAAATCCATGCGCAGGCGTTTTTGAAAGCGACGAACGTGGACGGCGTGTACGATTCCGACCCCCGCCTTGATCCGAACGCGAAGCGATTCTCGTATATTACTTATAGTGAAGCCATCGCGCGCCAGCTGCGCGTGATGGACCTGACCGCACTGACGTTGTGCATGGAGAATCGTCTGCCGATTGTAGTGTTTAACATCGCCCGCCCGGGCAACGTGGTGCGGGCAATACTGGGCGAAGACATCGGCACTCTGGTAGGAGGAGAGGAAAAATGATTGAAGAGTTGCTGAAAGAAGCCGAGCACAAGATGGAGAAAACGGTGGAGAAGGCGGCGCACGAGTTCGCTACGCTCCGCACGGGGCGTGCTAACCCGGCGATTCTGGAGCACGTGATGGTGGATTACTACGGTACTCCCACCCCCATCAATCACATTGCCAGCATCACCGTGCCCGAGCCTCGCCTGTTGCTCATCCAGCCCTACGATAAACAGGGTCTGGCGTGGATTGAAAAAGCCATCCTGAAATCCGACCTGAACCTCGTGCCCAATAACGATGGGCAGGTTATTCGCATCCGCATCCCTGAGTTGACGGAGGAAAGGCGTAAAGAACTCATCAAACTGTTGCACAAGAAAGCGGAGGAGGAGCGTGTTGCCATACGCAACGTGCGTCGCGAGGTCAACGAGCACCTGAAAGCGGCGGAAAAGAAAGGCGAGGTTTCCGAGGATGAGGTGAAACGTGCCGAACAGCAGGTGCAGAAGCTCACCGATAAGTATATCGCCGAAATTGACCGCCTGCAGAAGGCAAAAGAGGACGAACTGATGGAGGTATGAGCGGAGCGAAGCTCCGGTGTGATGCATGGAAACCCTCCCCCTACAGGCTCACGTTGACGAGACCGCGCCTGCTGTGATGAAAGCGCGAGAGGCAGGCGTGGACTTTTCGCGCCTGCCCCAGCATATTGCCATTATCATGGACGGCAACGGGCGATGGGCGATTCAGCGTGGATTGCCGCGTCTGGTGGGACACCGACAGGGCTACCGGACGGTGCGTCGCGTGGTAAAAGACTGCGCCGACCTCGGTGTGAAGATGGTCACGCTGTACACCTTCAGCACCGAGAACTGGCGCCGCCCGCCTGACGAGACCAGCGGTTTGATGGCTCTGATTGAGGAAGCGGCGCGCCAGGAACTGCGCCAGATGGTCATCAACGGTATTCAGGTGCGCGTCATTGGACGAATGCACGAACTGCCTGCCAGCCTTCAAGAGGAGCTGCGCCGGGGAATAGAGATTACCGCTCGGAACAACCGCCTTATCCTCAACCTTGCCATCAACTACGGTGGACGGGCGGAAATCGTGGATGCGGTACGCGCCATCGCGCAGCGTGTCCGGCAGGGCGAACTGCAACCGGAAGAGATTGACGAGTCCACCATCCGCGCGCACCTGTACGCACCGGATATGCCCGACCCGGACCTGCTTATCCGCACCGCAGGCGAAATGCGCGTCAGCAACTTTCTCGTGTGGCAAACCGCTTACTCGGAGCTGTGGGTGACGCCCACCCTCTGGCCAGACTTTCGCACCGAGCACCTGATTGAGGCTATCCTCAGCTACCAGCAGCGTGTGCGGAAGTTCGGCGGCATCCTGGATGAGGAATGAAACGCATCGCGGTTCTCGGAAGCACGGGTTCTATTGGCACGCAGTGTCTGGATGTGGCAGCACGCTTGTCCGACCGCATTCAGGTAGTCGCTCTCGCCGCACATCATGACCATGAACGCTTATGGCAGCAGGCTCAGCAGTTTGGCGTACGGCATGTTGCCCTCGTAGACGAGTCCGCTTCCGCCCTCTTGCGCGAGCGTCAACCCGACTGGCATGTTTACTCCGGCGATGAAGGTTTACAGGCGGTAGCCACCCTGCCCGAGGTGGACATGGTGGTGGTCGGAGTGGCAGGCGTTTGCGGACTGGCAGCGACGGTGGCTGCACTGAGGGCGGGCAAAAGCATCGCGCTGGCAAGCAAAGAGGTGCTCGTTGCCGCCGGGGAGAGCGTGATGTCGCTGGCGAAGGAGCAGGGGATTCCGGTGGTGCCTATCGACAGCGAGCATTCCGCCGTTTTTCAATGCTTGCAAGGTGAACGCCCCGACGCGGTGCGCCGAATCTTGTTGACCGCCTCCGGCGGTGCGTTGCGCGATGTGCCGCTGGAAGAACTGCCTTTTGTGACCCCGGAACGTGCCCTGCAACATCCCACCTGGCGCATGGGCGCGAAAATCACCATCGACAGCGCCACACTGATGAACAAGGGATTAGAAATTATCGAAGCACACTGGCTATTCGGCGTGCCTGCCGAGCAGATAGAGGTGATACTGCATCCCCAGAGCATCGTGCACGCGCTGGTGGAGATGTGTGACGGTTCGGTGCTGGCGCAGATGGGCTTGCCGGATATGCGTCTGCCTATCCAGTACGCCCTGCTCTATCCCGAACGGGTGGATACTGCCTTGCCTCGCTTAAACCTGACCCGGGCAGGGGCACTCACCTTCTCGGAACCCGACCCGCGCCGTTATCCCGCCCTGCAGGTAGCCCGCGATGCGCTGGCTATCGGCGGAACCATGCCCGCCGCAATGAACGCCGCCAACGAGATAGCGGTCGCCCGTTTTCTCAAGGGCGAGATTCGCTTTACCGACATCGTGCAGTGTGTGCGAGATGTGATGGAGAAACACCGTCCGCAACCTGCTACGTTGGAGGCGGTGCAGGCGGTAGATTCATGGGCAAGGGAACAAGCACACCTCTGGAAGAGTCCATAAAACCGGTGTATTTTGTAGCGAATCGGAAACATGCAACAGGTATAATTAACGTAAAGGATAGTAAGGGCAACCCGGTTCGCCGTAAACTGTCACCGACGAGGAGGTTCCACCTTTGGAGTACCAGATAGTACAAACGCTTTTCTATTTTCTGCTCACCATTGGTGTGCTGGTAGTAGCACACGAGTTTGGTCATTTTATCGTGGCGAAATGGTGTGGAATGCGTGTGGAAGAGTTCGCCTTTGGTTTCGGTCCCAAGTGGATTGTGCTGGCACGCAAAGGTGACACCGAGTATACTATCCGCCCTTTCCCTCTGGGAGGATTTGTGCGCATCGCCGGTATGGAGTCGCATGATGACGACAATCCCCCGCCCGGTACCTTCTTTTCCAAACCGATATGGCAGCGCAACGCAGTGGTGCTTGCCGGACCCATCATGAGCCTGTTACTGGGCTACGTGATTTTCTCCATTATGGGCATGACCGTTGGACTGGAGATCGGCAAGCCGCTGAACCGCGTGGCGCAGGTACTGCCCGGCACCGAAGCGGAGCGCATGGGGTTGAAGATGGGCGACGTGATTGTGGAGATTAACAAAGAGCCCATCCGCGACGGCGAGCACATGATGAAGGTGATTCACGGCAGCGCGGGCAAGCGACTGTTCATTCGCGTGAAGCGCGATGGCGAATATATCCTGCTCAGCGGTGTGCCCAAGGAATACGAGGTCGAAGAGGTTCAGAACGGCAAGAAGGTGGTGAAGAAGGAGGGGCGGCTGGGGTTCATCCCCGCCCAGCAAGTGAAGCGACTGTCGCCGTGGGAATCGCTGGTGGTGGGTACGCGCAATACCCAAATCCTCATCATGGCTATTCCTGAGCACCTGTTTACCAAGAAAGTGAAAGACAATGTAGGTGGTCCGGTAGCCATCGTGCAGATGACGCATGTTGCGGCTAAAGAGGGATTGCATCGGGTGCTGAGCTTCATGGCTGCGTTAAGCATCAGCCTGGGTATCCTGAACCTCTTTCCCATCCCGATTCTGGATGGCGGGCATCTGGTGCTCTATTTCATCGAGTGGCTACGGAGAGGGCGTCGCCTCACCGCCAAACAGCAGATGGCGGTGCAGATGGTGGGGCTGGCGATACTGCTCTCCATCCTCGTGCTGGTAACCGCTAACGACATCACCCGCCTGATAGCAGGGAAGATGCCCCAGTAGGTGTAAACACAACAGTATGAGTGCTACCGTTCGGAAGGCGCGCACGGCGGACGTTCCGGCGATGCAGCGCCTTGTTAACTTTTTTGCCGACCGCGGGGATATGCTTCACCGCTCGCTGGCGCAGTTCTACGAGAACCTGCGCGACTTCTTCGTGGTAGAAGAAGACGGCAAAGTGGTGGGGTGTGTCGCATTGCATGTGGTGTGGCGTGACCTTGCGGAGATTAAATCCCTCGCCGTTGCCGAGGAAGCGCAGGGCAGAGGTTACGGCAAGCGGCTTGTACTGGAGTGCTTGCGCGAGGCTCCCAGTTTGGGTGTGGAACGGGTATTTGCCCTTACCTATAAACCGCAGTTTTTCGAGAGACTGGGCTTCCGCGTATGTGACCGCGCCGAACTGCCCCGCAAAGTGTGGACGGAATGCGTGCACTGTCCCAAGTTTTACGACTGTCAGGAAGTGGCGGTAATCATTGAGGTGCAATCACAGGAAGAGAAGTAGCGGGTCAAGCGTGGTTGGCAGCCTGAACTAGGCGGGCCCTGGCGCTTTCTCAGTATCGCTTCCCTTCGCGAGATACGCCAGCAAAATCGGCGCGACGAACGTTGTCAGGAATATCACCGCCAACAGCGCGGCGTAATGCGCGTCATCCAGCACGCCGTTCTGCTTGCCCACCGTAGCGAAAATCAAGCCCACTTCTCCTCGCGGAACCATCCCCGCGCCGATGAGCGCGTGGCGGACGCCTTTACCCCACGCTCCCCAGCCGGCAAGAAACTTGCCGAAGAAGGCAACCAGCGTGCCCAGCGATGCCAGCACCAGAGTGGAGCGATTCGCGGCGTCCAGCGGGTTGAACAGGCGCACGTTTACCGCCACTCCCACGCTGACAAAAAAGATGGGCGTGAAGAAGTCCGCAATAGGCTTGAGTTCGTGCTCGATCTGTTTGGTGCGCCCGATGGACGAAAGCACCAACCCCGCCGCAAAGGAGCCAACTATCGCCGCCGAGCCTACCTTCTTCGCCGCCAGCGCGAAGGCGAACGCCATCACCAGCGCAGCGGTAACCAGCGCACCGCGCACCGTCATGCGGTCTACGATGCGTAGAAGGGAAGGGGCAAGAAGCCTGCCTACCAGCAGCGCGGTCGCTACAAACGCCAGCGCCACCACGGTCGTCTGTACGACGAACAACGCGCTGACGCTCCCCTGCGCCACTATTGCCGAGACCACAGCCAGTATGACCAGCCCCAGCACATCATCCAGCACCGCCGCCCCCAGTACGATGCGCCCTTCCGTGCTGTTCAGCACGCCGAGGTCTGCCAGTACGCGAGCGGTGATGCCGATGCTGGTAGCACAGAATGCCGCGCCGAACAGGATGGCGGTTGTTCCGGTGATGCCCAGAGCCACGCACGTCAGATAGCCTCCCGCAAACGGCAGGGCGATGCCGATGAGAGCCACTGTCAATGACTTTGCCCCCACACGCAGGAGCGCGCTCAGGTCGGTTTCCAGACCGATTTCGAACAGTAACAGCATGACACCCACTTCCGCCAGCAGATGCAGTATCTCATTGTCGGGAACCCAGCCCAGCACGCTTGCGCCCAGCAGCACGCCCGCCAGCAGCTCGCCCAGTACCGGAGGCTGTTTCACCCGCTCCGCCAGCTGAGCCATCACGCGGGCGAACAGCAGTACCAGAATCAGCATAAGCAAGAATCTATCCAGTGCCATCCTGTCCTCCTGTAAGGGGTTGCCTGCTAATTATACCTGTGAAACGCTCTGAACTGTTCCTGCCGTCCACCGCTTGTCGCAGACGCAAGCAGGGAGCGTGCCCTTTGAGGGAGAAGAATGTAGCGTTCGGTAAAGAGGTATACGCCGGTGGGTAAACGCGCAATCTCCTGGATATGTGTGCTGATACTGCTCAGCGTGACCGCACAGGCAGAGCGGTTTCGCTTTTTGCACATTACCGATACGCATATCGGCGTCACCGCACACCATCAGGAGACACGCGATTACATTCAAGCCTTCAACGCATTGACTCCACAGCCCGCTTTCATCGTCAACACCGGCGATTGCACCGAGCTGGGTTCCACTGAGGAGTACAAACGCTACCGTGAGATAATGAGCGAACTGCGCATTCCGCTGATCAACGTGCCGGGCAATCACGATGTGCGCTGGAGCGCAATCGGCAAAGAGGGCTTTGCGAAGTGGCTGGGTCCTCTGCGAATGCACTGGGAGCGGGGTGGATACCATTTCTTCGCGCTGGACAGCACTGCTCTGCTGGAACACCACGGGCACTTCGAGGAAGCCGACCTGCGCTGGCTGGAGCAACGTCTGCGCCGACTGCCAAAGGGCGCGCCGGTTTTCCTCTTCTTCCACCACTGGGTGGCGACGGGCGAAAAGATGGTAGATAACGAGCATCGCCTGCTGGATATTATCGCTCCCTACAATGTGAAGGCGGTGTTCGTGGGGCATGGGCACAAGGATATGACCTGGTGGCGCAACGGTGTATTGTTTCTGATGGCGCGCGGACTGTATCAGGGAAGCTATCATCAAGTAGAAGTGGATGACTCCACGATTCGCATCTGGCGCGTGGTGAAAGAGAAGGGTGAGCCAACTTTGCTGGCGGAACTGCCGCGCGCGTCTCAACCGATACCACAACTGCATGTGCGGGGCGTGCGCTTGCGGGGCGACGAATTGCTTGTCCGACTATACTGGCGATCGCCGGATGGCACGTTGCCCGAGCAATGGGAGACGCGCTTTGATAACGGCGCATGGCGAGCGGTCACCGTGGAAGGCAACGACGCCGTATTTACCGTGCGCATCCCGATAAGGGATTTTATCCCCGGCACCCATCGCGTGGATTTTCGGGCAGTGTGTGGTGGGAAGCCCTATGAGGGTACAACCGTTGTGGAAGTCCCCGGTACCATCCGCCCGCTATGGACGTTCCGAACTGGCGGCTCCGTCAAAGCACAGCCCATCGTATACAACGGCACAGTGTATATCAGCAGTTTTGACGGCACGCTGTACGCAGTAGACGTTGCCTCCGGCAGGCTGCGCTGGAAAACGTTTATCGGTGGCACTCTGGTCGCTGCTCCTGCGGTGACCGAAGAGGTGGTGGTCATCGGCAGCACATCGGGCACAGTGGCATGTCTGCGGCGCTCCGATGGGCGCGTTCTCTGGAGAACCAGCCTGCCTCCACCCGTTTTTGCCTCTGCGGGCATCTACGAGGAGGTGATATGCACTGCGGCAGGCGATGGCAAGATTCACGGGCTATCCCTGCGCGACGGCAGCCGGTTGTGGGAATTTCAAACGGGCATGTTCGTACAGTCGCGCATTGTGCCGGTGCGCGGGATGTTCATCGCGGGATGCTGGGACAATTATGTGTATGCGCTTGACGCCCGCACAGGGGCACTGCGGTGGAAGCAGAAGTTTGGGCGCTCTTTCTATTACGCACCGGCTATCGGCTTCCCGGCAACCGATGGAGCGCGTGTGGTAGTGCCCTCCAACGATGGTGTACTGCACGCCATGCGCGTGGCAACAGGCGAGGTGTTGTGGGAGGTGGCTTCTGCGCAGGGCAACAGCTTTGGCTATCCTTCGCCACTGCTGGAGGACGGAGTAGTCTATTGCGGTGCGTTGGGAGCGCGTGGACTGGTTTATGCGGTAGACGTGCGTACCGGACAGCTGCGCTGGGTTGCAGAAACGGGGCAAGTTATGTATGATTCTGGGTGTGCATCAGCGCAGGGTTACATCTTCACTGCAGCAGTAAGTGGTGTGGTATACTGGATAGAGAAAAGCAGTGGGCGAATCGTACGGGGGTACCAGTTGCCAGAGGGACATGTTTTTTGCGTACCCGATACGGACGGCGAGCGGTTCGTGATTGGGGCGTTGAACGGAACGGTTTACGCCTTTCCTGCGCAGATTCGAAGCGACGAGAAGTTTGGGAAGTGAGGGAAGAAAGATGGAAAGTTACCGCATTTTGATTGCCGAGGACGAGCCGCTGACTCGCATGATGCTTCGGGCGCGGCTGGAGAAAATCGGGCATCAGGTGGTAGCTGAAGCGGAGAACGGTGTACAGGCGGTGCAGGCCGCGCGTGTGCACGAGCCCGATTTGATCATCATGGACATTCGCATGCCGGAGCTGGACGGCATCGAGGCGGCGCGCGCGATCGTTCAGGAGCGTCCCTGTGCCATCGTGTTCCTTACCGCCTACAGCGAGCAGGAGCTGGTGGAGGCGGCAAGTGAGGCAGGGGCGTTTGGCTACCTGGTGAAGCCGTTCCGCAAGGAGGATTTAGGACCTGCTATCGAGATCGCCATGCTCCGCTTCCGCGAACTGCAGGCGCGCAACCGCGAGGTGGAGGAGCTGAAGGAAGCTCTCGAAACCCGCAAGTTGATTGAACGGGCGAAGGGCATTCTGATGCAGAGGCTTGGGCTGACCGAAGAGGAGGCGTTCAAGCGCATCCACTTTCAGGCGCGCAACCAGAACAAGAAGATGCGCGAGATCGCCGAAAGCATTATCACTGCTGCGGACCTGATTTAACGCTACCGGTGGCGGAGCATCTGCTTCAGCTCCGCCACATTTCCGGCGTGCGCCAGAGCCTCTTCGTAGGTGATGAGCTGGGCAGCGTACAGCTGTTCCAGTGCCTGGTTCAGCGTGTTCATACCGTAATGTTCGCCTTCGCGCATGGCGGAATACAGGTCGTCGGTTTTGCCGTCTTCTATCAGTTTGCGCACCGTTGGCGAACCAACCAGGATTTCCACCGCCGGCAATCTGCCGTTCCCATCCGCACGCAGTACCAAACGCTGCGCTACCGCACAGATCAGTGTATTTGCCAGCTGCACGCGTAAAGGCACTCGCTCCTCTGGCGGGAAGCTGTTCAGGATGCGTACGATGGTAGCCGGCGCGGACATTGTGTGTAGTGTGGCGATAACCAGATGTCCCAGCTCCGCCGCCGTCAGGGCGACGCGCATGGTTTCCACGTCCCGCATCTCGCCGATGGCAATCACATCTGGATTCTGACGCAGTACGCTGCGCAGAGCGGTGGCGAAAGAGGTTGTATCTGTTCCTACTTCGCGCTGGAGAATCACGCTTCGTTTGTCTTCGAAAACGTACTCTATCGGCTCTTCGATGGTAACAATGTTGGCAGTGCGTGTGCGGTTGATTTCCTCGATCATCGCCGCCATCGTAGTAGACTTGCCGCTGCCGGTGGGTCCGGTGATCAGTATCAAACCCTGCTGTTGGGAAACGAACTCCTTAAAGATTGGCGGCAGGTTGGCTTCCTCGATAGTGGGCGGCTGGAGAGGGATGATGCGCAATGCCGCGCTGATGCTACCCCGTTGTAAGAAGAGGTTACAACGCACCCGCGCCATTCCCCCGATAGTGAACACCGTATCGATCTCGGCGTGTTGCTCCAGCTGCTGCATCTTTTCGTCCACGTCCAGCGGTTCCACGCTTTCGCGCGGGTGGGCTGACGCCAGAAGCATATCGCGGGCAGCACTGTACAGAATGCTGTAAGCCAGCTCGTGACAGTCCAGCGGTGTCAATGGGGGTAAGTTGCTCACCACCACTTTGCCGTCGATCCGTAAAACCGGAGGACTGCCAGCTTTGAGGATGACATCCGAAGCTCGTTGCAGAATGGCGTATTCCAGTAGATCGTGAATGTTATGCATGACCCTGTTGTATCCTGCTTAACCAGATATAGGGGCGTCGGAACGATTCCCTTCTTCATTATATCACAACCTTTCCTCTTTGCTCGCTGCAGGAAGTACGGGGAAAGGTTGACACGACGTGCTGTTGGCTGGTAGCATGTAGACGGAGGGAGAAACTGATGGCGGTACGCTCTATTCCTTACATCTCTGAGGCAGATTATCTGCAGGCAGAACGCCAGGCGCAGACCAAAAGCGAGTACCTCGCCGGGCAGGTTTTCGCGATGGCGGGGGCGTCTTTCACTCATGTGCAGATAACCGGTAATCTGGCGGCTGCGCTGCATCAGCTACTGCGAGGTTCACAGTGCATCGTATTGTCCAGCGATATGCGAGTCAAGATACCTGAAGCCAGCGCGTACTTCTATCCCGATGTGGTGGTAGTGTGCGGACAGCCACAGTTTGAGGACGAGCAGGAGGATAACCTGCTGAACCCGGTGGTTATTATCGAGGTGCTCTCTCCCTCTACTGAAGACTTTGACCGTGGGGAGAAGTTTCTGGTATACCAGCGCATTCCTTCGCTCAAAGAGTATTTGCTGGTGGCGCAGGACAGGATATGCGTTGAACATTTCATCCGTCAGTCCGATGGGCAGTGGCTAAGAAGGTGGGAATACACACACCCGGAGCAGGTAGTCCATCTGGAAAGTGTGGATGCGGATTTGCCTGTGCAGACGGTATACGAGGGGATTACCTTGACCTCGTCCTGAGGTCCCATTACGCCGAGAGGTGTACGATGCAGGAGATGGTGATGCTTATACTGCCTTTGTTGCTGGTTACAGCTATCACAACGTATGCACAACCCGCAGCAGATACCCCCTTTCTTCAGGAGACTGCCGAACGCTATTCACTCGGTTCATCCGAAGCCAACGACGTGCGTTCTCTCGTTGTAGATACGCAGGGGCAGGTGTGGGCAGCGACGCGCGCAGGCGTTTACGTTCTGGACAAAACGCAAAATCGCTGGAAAGCGATGACCGCTCCCGAGCACGCGGGACCTGCCTTTGTGGCGTTCGCGGACAGCCAGGGTAACGTCTGGACAGGAGCGTGGGACGGACTGTACCGTGCGACAGGCGGCGGCTTGCAGAAAATATCGGGTGTCGCCCACCCTGTATCTGCCCTGTGTGAGCAGAGCGGTGAAATAGTTGCTTTCGGACCGGATGGGATGTGGCGCGTGAAAGGAGATACCGTCGTCCCGCAAAAACTGCCCTGCGCTCGAAGCGTGCGCGCGGTGCTCCCTGACCGCAACGGCGGTATCTGGATCGGCACCGATGTCGGGTTGTTCCACTACTCCTCCGCGGGCACTACGTGGCGGTACGACGAAGAATATCTGCTCAGCGCATCGGTGCGCGGACTGGCTTTCGCACCGGACGGGAGTTTGTGGATTGGCGGGCTGGGCGGTATCACCATCTATCGCGACGGCAGGCGTGCGGGACAGTTGACCACTACCGACGGGCTGCCCAGCGTGCAGGTGCAATGCGTGCGCCGCGCTCCGGACGGCAGGATGTGGATTGGCACGCCTGTGGGCGTCGCTCGCACAGACGGCAAGCGGTGGTCACTGCTCCACAGCCTGCGATGGCTGCCCAGCGACGACGTGCGCGATGTCGCCTTCGACCGCGAAGGAACTGCCTGGGTGGCTACTGCCAGCGGTGTGAGCGCAATACGCCGACGCATGATGACTCTCGCCGAAAAAGCGCAGCACTACCTGAGCATTTGCCTTGCCCGCCATGTGCGCGAGCCGGGGTTGGTGGAGAAATGTCTCTTGCAGATTCCGGGCGACGTAAGTACCTGGAAGCCACGCGATGACGACAACGACGGCGAGTATACGGGCATGTATTTAGCAATGGAGAGCTTTCGATATGCTGCGACCAGAGACCCTGCCGCCCGGGCGAACGCCCGCAGGGCTTTTGGGGCTTTACGCTTCCTGCAAACGGTGACCGGCACGCCCGGTTTCGTGGCGCGAACGGTTATCCCTGCAGACTGGAAGCCGATGAACGACCCCAACCGCGTGTATACCGATGCCGAATGGGCGGACGAACACGTCAGCGACCCGCGACATAAGCGCGTGCACGAACGATGGCGGCTGAGCAGAGACGGCAAATGGCTCTGGAAGGGCGATACCAGCAGTGACGAAATCACCGGGCATTTCTACGGCTACCTGTTCTTCTACGACCTTGCTGCCGACGAGCAGGATAGGGCACAGGTGCGTGAACATGTGCGTCGCGTGATGGACTACATCGTCGAGGGTGGATATGTGTTGCGCGATATCGACGGCACGCACACGCGCTGGGGGGTATGGTCGCCCGATAAGCTAAATGGAGACCCCGATTGGGCTCCCGAACGCGGCATCAATTCGGTAGAGATACTTTCGTTTCTCAAGGCGACCTACCACATCACAGGCGATGCCAAATACGAACACGAATACCGCAAGCTGCTGGATGATTACGGTTACCGCGAGAACGTGAAACGAGCGAAGACCTTCAATCCTGCCTGGCGCACGCACATCGACGATGAACTGCTTGCTCTCGCTTTCCCCGCCCTGCTGCTCTACGAGACCGACTCCGGGCTGAAACAGCTGTACCGACAGGCACTGGACACCTGGTACGAAGGGGTGAAGCGCGACCAGAATCCCTGGTTCCACTTTCTTTACGCATCGCTCACTGGCGCCCGACCGGAGATGGAAGACTCGCTGATGTTCCTGCGCGATGCACCACTGGACCTGGTGCGCTGGACAGTAGACAACACCCGGCGCGAAGACCTGAAACTGGTGCGCTCGCCGGAGATGGAAAGCTGGCAAACCGACAGATTGCCTCCGCCCAGCGAGCGCGGGGTGATGCGCTGGGATGGGAACCCCTGGGTTGCCGTGCAGGGTGATGGTGGTCATACCGAGAGCGACGGTGTGTTCTGGTTGTTGCCCTACTGGATGGGCAGGTATTACGGCTATATTCAACCGCCTGCACAAAGCAGGTAGGCTGTAACCTGGCGAGATGTGGAACAGTCTAATAAATGTAAGCACACGAAGGGAGGGTGCTCTATGAAAACTCTTGTCTCTCGTTGGAGATTGCTGATAGCGGCAGCAGTGCTTGCCATCGGCGTGGCGGCATCTGTGCCTGCATCGGCGGATGACCTCGGCAAGCTGTTCAAGAAAACGGAGAGCGGTAAAAGCAAATCGGATGAGAAGGCGTCGCCCAGCAAGAGCGAAGGGCGCAGCACGCCCTCCGTGTCGCCCGGCAATAACAACTCTGGCTCGAACGACAATGGCTTGTTCCGAAAGCGAGGTAACGATAGCACAGCTCCTGCACCCTCGCGCCGGCCCATTCCCTCGCCGTATGCTTCGGGCAATCGTCCGCAGCCCAGTGGACGTGATAATCAACCCTCTGTTGGACCGGGTGAGTACTGGGTGTATCCTCCCGAAGTGGAAACACCCTTCGGTAACCGACCACGCCCGTCCAGTAACGGCATGATTAACCTCGCGCGAAGAACCGGCGAGTGGCAGCCGAAGATATACTTCCCACCTGTCAACGACCAGTATCGGCGACACTATCCCCGCGGCGTTGCCTACGGCTTCTATTTGCGGGTGTACGAGCCATACCGGGCGTGCCCATCGGTGTACGTGTTCTATCCCACGATGCCGGCTTACATTTCTACCGAGCGCATCGTGGTGGTAGAGCGTCCGGTGTTCATCGAGGTGCCGGTGTTCACCTACCGCGAGAGCTACTATCTGGAGCGTAACCTGCCCTCTCGTCTGGATGTCACTATCGGAGACATCCAGCGGGCATGGCGATACAACAGCCCCGACCTGATACGCCGACACCTGCGCTTCGATATGTATGTGGCGGTATATCTGCGCGGCAAGTACGCCTATTCGATTCCCGCCGAGGACTACTTCACGATGACGCTGGACGCCATGCGCAACACTCGCACGGTGCGTTTCGCCTTTGACGAGATTCGCAAGCGCACCAACGACGCCTACGTGCTCTACGGACAGCACGTGTACGAGGACGAGGACGGACAGGTGCGCACCACCTACATCAGCTATACCCTTGAGCGCATCGGTAGCGAGTGGATCATCACCGAGGTGGGTTCCAGCCCAGAGCCGATAGTGCAGTGAGTCGTGAGGTCCAGGCGTTTTATCTTCCGCAGGGGATTTCTCCTGCTTTTACTGCTGACTGCCGTCAGTGTGGTTACAGGCACTTGGTGGGGCGAACGCATCGAGGTTACCCACTTGCGTCTGCCGCTGAATGAGGCAGGCGATAACTTTCGTCTGGCGGTGTTGAGCGATATCCATATCGGCAGTGGCGGCAAGGGGATGGAGCGCTGGCGCAGGGCGCTGGCTTCGGCGGAAAAGGAGCGACCCGATGCTATTCTGCTGGTGGGCGATTACGTCACCTCGCACGCTGGTATTCCCGCTCTGCAGAAGGCGTTTCGCAATATACGTGCACCATTGGGTGTATACGCAGTGCTGGGCAACCACGACCACTGGGCAGGCAGTAAGGCAATTACGGGGATTCTGGAACAACAGGGCATCCATGTGCTTACCAATCGCGCGGTCAGACTGCGCAAGGGAAACGGCGAGTTGTGGATAGTGGGCATTGATGACCTGTGGACGGGCAAGCCGAACTGGCAGGAAGCGTTTCGTGGCGTGCCCCGCAACGCAGCAATCGTCCTGCTTTCGCATAATCCCGACGCGGCTATAACGCCCTATCGCGAGCGGGCAGACCTCATTCTGTCGGGGCATACGCACGGCGGGCAGATGTGGCTGCCGTTAGCCCGTGTGCTGGCGCGAGTATTCGACTTCGCTCTTATCCCGCACAGCGAGTACGGCAGCCGCTACCCACATGGTCTGCGCCGGGAAGGGAACACATGGGTCTACGTGACCAAAGGCGTCACCGCCGGCAGCCGTTTGCCCCGCTGGTTTAACTCCAGAGAGGTGGTCATCATAGAGACGGAGACCGCTACCCGACCGTAATCGTTCGTGTCGCGGCATCCCACTCGATGGGCAACTCCAGCGCGTTCGCCAGATCACGACATGCCACATGCCCCTTGCCGCCGACCAGCGTGCTCGCCAGAGTCAGCATTTTGCCGTTGGCGTTCACCTTCACCTGTCCTCCCGCCGCACTGATAATACTCCAGCCAAGACCTTCCGCCAGCGGACGTATTGCCACAGTCGCCGTTTCGTTGAGCATCACCACCGGAAAGGTCTTGCCCTCGATAGACAACGTTGCAGACGAGGGTTGCTCCGGCGGTTCGTCGCCCAGCATCGCCCTTTGCACCAGCGCGCGCAGAAGGTTGCCTACCTGTGTCCTGCTCATCTCGGGCGCCCAGGGCAACACCATCGGGTCCCACTTGCCGTGCTGGGGTATCCCCAGAGCGGTCTCCACCTCGCCGTGCCCAAGAACGGTCTGAGGGGTAACCGGTATCTGGTAGAACAGGCACAGCTCCGCCACCACCTTCGCCATCGTTTCCCATTGCTTCTGTGTCATGGGGAAGGGGCCGGGCTGAAAGGGTGAAGCCTGCGCGCCCGCCATGCAACACACCGACACGCCGATGGAGCCGGTATTGCACTTCGCGGTATGTGCAGCGTAAACCCCGTCCGCGGTGGAAACGTTATCGGCGATGCTGTGAGTGCCGCGAACCAGCTTGCCGTCGTCTTCGATGAGGATGTGGTAGTGGGCGCGGTCGAGGGATGTGGCTTTATAACCGCCTGCCGTCCAGTGGCAGATGACACGTTTCATGCTACACGCAGGCAGCCAGTCTTTGGGTATCAGGGTCATCGCGAACCTCCTTTTGGGATTGTAAAGACGTTTTGTAATTGTAGCATATCTTCTGTACACCTGTATAGCTGCAGCAGGAGATTTTCTGCGCACATCGAAACGAAGTGAAGCGAATAAGCAACTTTCCGGAGGAGGGAATCACATGATACTGCTGAGCGTCGTTGCAACACTCACCCTGTCGCCATACTTTCAGCTCATCTCGCACCAGTACACAGCGAGACACGGTTTACCCGAACAGCCGGTGACCGCCATCAAGGTACATGGGGGCAAGGTGTACTGCCTGGCAGGAGAAATCTATGTACTGGATGGTGAACGCTGGCAAAAAGCAACCAATTCACCGTTGACCGCTTCCCAGATGGCGCCGGAGCCGCCGCCGAAACTGCAGTATCCCAAACGCTTCTACCCATACCAGCAGATGCCGAACTTCGACGGCGAACCGCAATGCGCCTCACGCGATGCGGCAGGGCACTGGTGGATCGGCACCTCGCGCGAGATTATCGTGACCAATCTGGACGACTACCTGCTCCCTATCAAGCCCGAGCCGGGCGGATTGCCTTACCATAATGTCACCGCCATCGCCTGCGACCACCAAACCGGTTGGGTATGGGTAGGCTTCAGCGAAGGGGCGGCGGTGTTACAAGAGGGCACATGGCGATACTTCTGGGGGCGTCGCTGGCTACCCGGCAACCGCGTGTATGCCATCGCGCTGGACGGAGCGGGCGGCGCATGGTTCGCTACCGATAAGGGGGTAGCGCACATCGAGGCGCGCAGGATGCGTCTGGTCGATAAAGCCGCACACTACGAGCAAATCAACGCCGCCCGCCATAACCGCTATGGGTTCACCGCCGATTGCCAGCTGCTGGACCCCGAAGACCCCAGCAAGTTTCGCTACAACGCCACCGATAACGATGGACTGTGGACATCCATCACCGTAGCGGCGGAGGCGTTCCGCTATGCCACGACGAAAGAACCCGAAGCGCGTGAGCTGGCGCGTAAAAGTATGCGCGCGATGCTAGAGCTGGTGTACAAAACCGGCTCGCCGGGCTTTGTGGCGCGCGCTATCGCCCGTGAAGACGAGCAGAACGTGAACCTGTCGGACTTCAGCCCCGAGCGATGGAAGCCCTCGCCCCAAAAGGGCTGGCTCTGGAAGACCGATACCAGCTCCGACGAGATAGATGGTCACTACTTCGCCTGGTACATCTACTATGAGCTGGTGGCGGATGAGCAGGAGCGCAAAGAGATCGCAGAGGTATGTCGCGCGGTCACCAATCGCATCCTGAACGACAACCTGCTGCTGATTCGCCCTGATGGGCAGCGCACCACCTGGGGCGTGTGGTCGCCGGAGTACCTCAACGACAACCCCTGGTGGTGGCAGGAACGCGCCCTGAACGCGATGGAGATACTCTCGCACTTGAAGGTCGCTATCCACATCTGCGGTGACCAGCGCTTCAAGGACAAGTATGAAGAGCTGATTACCAGGTACCACTACCTGCTCAACGCCGCCGAAGGACGCGTGATTAACCCGCCGGAAGCCATCAACCACTCCGACGACGAGCTGTGGTTCCTCGCCTACTACCCCATCGTGATGCTGGAAAAGGAACCATCGCGTCGTGCGCTGATTCAACTCAGCATCGAGCGGTCATGGCGCACCATCCGCCCGGAGCGCAGTCCGCTGTATAACTTCATCTACGGTCTCGCAACAGGCAAGCCGTGTGATGTAGAGGAGGCGGTACAGACCCTGCAACGCTGGCCATGGGACCTGCGCGGCTGGGAGGTACGCAACAGCCATCGGCGCGATCTGGTCATCTCGCAGTCGCGCAGCCGGTTCGGTGAATGGATTTCCACCACTCCCCTGCCTCCTGACGAGCGACAGGGCTTGAAGTGGAACGCCAATCCCTACCGAATGGACTGGGGCGGCAGCGGGCATTCGGAAGAGTACGGCGGGGCGTTCCTGCTTGCCTACTGGCTGGGCAGGTATCACCGGTTTATTGAGGAGTAGCGCGTACGCCACTCGCCAGAGCACACGGATATACACGGATGAAACGGGTTATCACGGATAATCTGTGTGCATCCGTCGCATCTGTGTTCATCCGTGTGCTCTTCCCGAAGGGCACGGATATACACGGATGAGACGGATTGGCACGGATTACCCAACTGTGCTCATCCGTGTGCTATCTTCCGGCAGTCATTCCGACCGGTTCAGCTCTTTTCACCCTTTTCGCTACAATGAGAGCAAAAGTCAACGCGAGGAGCAAGACATGAACGTTCTGCTTGTCATCAACGAGTCACCCTACGGCTCGGAGCGGGCATGGAACGCCCTGCGATTAGCCACTGCCCTGCAGCAGGAGGTTCCCGACACGCGCATACGCATCTTCCTGCTCTCAGATGGGGTGTATGCTGCGCTACCCGAACACCACCGTCCGGAGGGTAGTTACAACATCGGGCAGATGCTGGCGAACCTCATCGCCAATGGGGCAGAGGTGCTGGCGTGCATCACCTGCACCGACCAGCGCGGACTGTGGGCATCTAGACTGATAGAGGGTGTCCAGCCGGGCTCGATGGTGGAACTGGCGCACTGGACAGCGGAGGCGGATAAGGTTATGGTGTTTTAGCGCGTCCTCGTCGTATCACGTACTCACCCGGCGTCAGAAGCCAGCCGTCCATCACCCGGGGCAGGGGCGCAGTACTGCCTTTGGGAAAACACTGTGCCTCCTGCCATCCTTCCATTTTAAGGCGGAACAGGTGAGGTTGCTCCTTCAGCTCCGCCACCGGCGCGGCGAAACTGCCCTGTAAGCTGTTGCCCACCAGCACCGCATCGGGGTTTACCCGCAACGAGAGGGTATGTTCATCCTCCTGCTGTAGTATGTACAGCCCGCTGCCCGTGTACTCCACGTACGGCGAACTGCCCGTACCCACAATCCGCCCGGGCGACTTCGGCAGTCTCAGCGGCTGCCACTCGTCGATGCCGCGCGCATACATCACCACTTCTTCGGTCGCCAGCATACTTTGATTGCGCGAAAAGGAGGTAGCCATCAGGTCGGGCAGAACCAGCTCGGTGTTAGGGCGTTCATATCTGGTTCCGCGCGGCAGACGACGGAAAGTCTCTCCCGCCAGCATGTAACTCACCACTTTGGACGGGGTATACAGCCAGTTCAGCCAGTGCGCCTGCCAGTCGGTGTTCCAGCGCGCGGTGCTGAGGCTATCGTACTGGAACTGACAGGCTACCTGCACCTCCCCGCTACGGAAGCGTGCCGCCAGAGCGGGATACAGGTAGCAGCTGACGTTGGTGGCAGGTGTGTCGAACTCATACTCTAATCGCGCCTTGCGGGCGAACTCGGCGGGCAACTCCATCGGCGCGGCTTCCCGCAACAGGTTCACGCCGTCGTTCACACGTTCCCAGCCGCCCGGATACTCCGCGGGAATAGTAATGGCGTCACATTCGGAGTCGCCGATTGCCTGCACCAGGTCCCTGTCCGCTCCACCGAAGAAGCTGATAGCCACCGGCTGCTTCGCGCCGGTAGAGCGTGTCGCCTCCACCATCTCGCGAATATACTGGCGCATCAGCTCGTAGCGGAACAGAGGAAAGTAGGCGGGTGATTCGGTAAGCCCTCTGGCGGCGCACCACTCCTGCCACAGCCTGCGGAAGGTGGCACGGTCGCGCTCTATCACCTCAGGGCGTTCGCCCTGCGGGGTGTAACTGCGCGTGAAAAGGTCTTGATAGACGAAGTACGCCGGCTCATTCATCACCTCCAGCAGCACAAGGCACGGTTCATCCCTGTACGCGCGTCCCGTGTAGCGATTGACGTGGCTCAGAAACTGCCGGAGGTAGTTCGCGGCGGCGCGTTTGGCGTCGGGAACAAACATCATGCCCGGTTTGCTGGTGTTAGCGGAGAAGGAATCGGCACGCTCGCCGGGCCCGCCCCACCACGCGACAGGTGTGAACATCAGGTAAATCCCCCGTCGGCTGCACTCCGCTACCAGATAGTCCAGCAGGTCTAAATGCTCGTTGTCTATCAGGTTGCCCTGCCCATCGCTGATTTCGCGGTCGAACACATGGATGCGAATGATTTGCACCCCCATCATCTGCAGGTGGTCCAGGTCCTGCCGGATGGTCGCTTTCATGTCCACGCCCAACCGCTTCATGTTCGCAAACTGATGCCAGCTCTGCGGGTAATAGTTCACCCCCCACAGAGCGACCTCGCCGCCGTCCTTGTAGTACAGCACACCGTCGCGCACCACCATCGGGCGCAGGGGAAGCGGGTTGCCGACAGGCGCAGGCCTGGGGCGTGGCGTAGACGGGAGCGGTTCCTGTTCGGTAGACGCGACAGGTTCCCCGCCCACCAGGATCGCCAGCGGCGCTTTGTACAGTCCTCCACCTGCATAGGTGTTCTCCACCATCACCGTCAGCACGTTTTCCGCGCCGTAGCGCACCAGCGAATCGGGCAGGGGATAGTCACGTGGCAGGTTCCAGCCGTTCGTGCGCCCGATTTGTTCTCCGTTGAGGAAGGTAAGGTCGTTATCGTCCACCGCCGCCATGTACAGGCGCAGCCTTTTGCCTTGCCACGCTTCCGGCACGGTAAACCGCACCCGACACCATGCATGACGCAGGTCAAACCACAGGCTGGGCACACCGATGGTCTCCCACGCCGAGTCGTCGGTATCGGGGTTTGCCAGCGAGGCGTCCGCACCGGCTTCGCGCGGGGTGTACAGGCGTTTCCACTCCCGCTGTGTCAGGTCGATCCCGCGCCGCACAGACACCTGCGCTGTGTGGTTGCCCACTCGCGCCAGCACGAGAGCCGAATCGCGCTGAGGAGATAACGATACCTGCGTCGTCACGATATGCCACCCCTGGGCAGGCACGCGGACATTCAGAGAAGGCGGTTCCACCCTGCCCCCATCGCAGGTGAAAATAATCTGCGCCTCAGCCGTCTGCTCCTCATGATTCAGCACCAGAAAGGCGACGGGAGTGGGCTGCTCCTCCGCCACCAGCACCACCGGCAGCGAGGGGCGCAGTTCCAGCGTAGCTCGGGCTTTGGCAGGGTTCATCCATCCCATCGGGGTCAGCAAGATAAACATCCACCTGATGAACGCACTCATGGAGCGATGATTCTACAGTACGTTGACATCTCCTCCAGAGCGTGGTAGCTTATGGCAGGTATCAATTGCTGGAGGAGGAGTCTGTGGATACTCTGAAAGCCTTCAACACCACTCTTAGCAAAGAGACTCGGGGCAACGGACACACGATAGACCTCACCGCAGACCTGCAGCAGGCGGTACGCGAAAGCGGCGTGCAGGAGGGCATCGCAGTGCTCTTCGTGATAGGCTCTACCGCCGCGTTGACCACGATGGAGTTCGAGCCGGGGCTGGTAAGCGACCTGCAGAGGACTTTTGAGGGCATCGCACCTGCGCACGCCTCCTATGCGCACGAGGCTCGCTGGGGCGATGACAACGGCCACGCCCACGTACGCGCCTCGCTGCTGGGTCCCTCGCTGACCATTCCGATAGTGCAGGGGCAAGCCACGCTGGGCACGTGGCAGCAGGTGGTGCTGATAGACTTTGATACACGCCCTCGCCAGCGGCGCGTGGTGGTGCAAATCATGGGGCGTTAATCCCGCTGGAACATGGATTCCATCTCGTCGCGGGTGATCAGTATCTCGCGGGGCTTCGCGCCGTCCAGCGGTCCCACAATGCCTCGCTGTTCCATCATGTCGATGAGGCGGGCGGCGCGGGTATAACCGATTTTAAACCGTCGCTGTAACAGGCTGGTGGAGGCGTGTCCGTTCATCACCACCAGCCGCACCGCCGGCTCGAACAGCTCGTCTTCATCCTCTTCCTCGATATCGTCGCGCGTGCTGAAGCCGCTATCGATGGGGGTCAGTGTATACTCCGGCACGCCCTGCTGCTTCAGGAATTTGACCAGAGCCTCCACCTCCTGCTCACTGATGTAACAGCCCTGAATACGGGTCGGCTTGGAGGCATCGATGGGCAGGAACAGCATGTCGCCGCGCCCGATGAGGCGTTCCGCGCCCGCCATGTCCAGAATGGTACGGCTATCTACCTGCGAGGAGACCGCGAACGCAATGCGCGAAGAGATGTTTGCCTTAATCGTGCCCGTGATAACATCCACGGACGGACGTTGCGTAGCGATAACCAGATGAATGCCCGTCGCGCGCGCCAGCTGCGCCAGACGGCAGATAGATGTTTCCACCTCCGCTGCGGCTTGCATCATCAGGTCTGCCAGCTCATCCACCACAATCACCACGTAGGGCAGTTTCTCTTCCTCACCCACGCGCGAGTTATAGCCGTCGATGTTGCGCACGCCCGTGCGGGAGAAGAGGTCGTAGCGTCGCTCCATCTCCTTAATCGCTGCCCGCAGGATGCCCGATGCCTGTTTCACATCCTTCACTACCGGACACATCAGGTGCGGGATGCCGTCAAAGAGCGACAGCTCCACCCGCTTGGGGTCGATCATGATGAACTTCACCTCGCGCGGGGTGGCGCGATACAGGATGCTGGCGATCAGCGCGTTCAAGCACATGCTTTTGCCGGAGTTGGTGGCTCCACCGATGAGCAGGTGCGGCATCTTGGCAAGGTCGGCGTAGCGGTTTTCGTTGCCCACGTCCTTGCCCAGGGCGAAGGTCAACAGAGACGGCGCGTTGCGGAACTCGTCGGTATCGATCACCTCACGCAGGGTCACGATGCGCGGGTTATCGTTGGGCACTTCCACCCCGATGGCGGACTTGCCCGGAATCGGCGCCTCCACGCGCACATCTATCGCCGCCAGTGCCATCGCGAGGTTGTCCGCCAGGCTCACGATTTTGCTCACCTTAATGCCGGGCGCAAGCTGCACCTCGTAGCGGGTGACGGTAGGTCCGTGAGCAATCTCCACCACGTTCGCGCCGATGCCGAACTCATCCAGCGTCTGCTCGAGGATGCGGATTTTTTCGGAGAGCTCCGCCTGAATGCGTTTGGGCGGAGGGGTGGGTTCCTTCAACAGCGACAACGGTGGGTATTCATACTCCTCGATAATCTCACCGTTCACCGGGGCGACGACGGTCTGTTCCTCATCCCGTGCGGAAGGCTCGCGGCTCAGCCGCTGTTGCACCGCTTCTATCAGGTTCGAGCTGCGTTTGGAGGCTTCTTTAGCCGGTGCGGAAGCCTGCGCGGCGGCGCGATTCTCACTGCTTGCCAGCGTGCGCTTCACATCTTCCTTACCCGCTTTGCGTGCCGCGCGTGCGCTGCGAATCGCCGCTCCTTTTTCCTTCACCGTACGCGCTCCTTGCTGCGCCAGCTGGAAGCCCTTAATCCAGCCCGAGATGGTGCGCCTGGCGATGTCCACGAACGGCAGGTCTACGATGAGAAGAAGAGCGATGATGGTGAGAGCAACCAGCACGATGTACACTGCTGCCAGATTAAGTAATGAGTGCACCACATACACCATGACACCGCCGATATAACCGCCTCCGGCGCGAAGGCTCTCAGGGGCAAAGTTGCGCTCGAAGGGCACACGCGTCACATGCGCCCAGCCAGTAAACGCCAGAAACATCAACACCGCGCCCCACGAGGTGTTGGTGAAGGAGAACCGTTCGTAGCCGATGAGAAACAATGTGCCCAGTAGCATCAGCAAAAGCGGCACCGCGTACGCCCCCAGACCCGCTATCCGGCGCAGTAACTCATTCAGCCACTGCCCCAGGTAGCCGTTCTCGGCAGTGGTCAAACTCACCAGCACCACCGCTCCGAGGGTAAACAGCACGATGCCCACAATATCGTACACCCGCCTGCTGAGCACCACCGGCGTGACCGGTTCCGGTTTGCGAATGCGGGTGGACATGTGCGGTTAGCCACCTCCTTGTCTCCGGCAGAGTGCGTCTATCGCTGACCGCAGATAACCTGCCGTTACCCAGTGTATCTCCCCGAAATGTTTCGACGGTAACAATTGCAATTCCTTCATTAATGTTCTGCCTGCACGCTTTGACAGAGCGATGAGAATAGGATAGAATCTGCCCAAAGTACTTTGGGAGGACGGTATGCTGCTTAAACTCATCGCCTGCGAGGTGCTCACCCGCGAGGTGTGCCGTTACGTTGCCGATAGTCCGCACACCGTTGACATAGAGTTTACCCCGAAAGGGGCGCACGATAATAGTGACCACTTGCGTGCGCTTATCCAGTCGCGCATCGACGAAGCGGAAGCCTCGCCGCGCCGGTACGAAGCGATTTTGCTGGGCTACGGCTTGTGTGGAAACTCCACGCTGAACCTGACCGCCCGCAAGACGAGACTGGTTATCCCCCGCGCTCATGACTGTTGCACGCTGTTTCTCGGTTCGCGAGAGAAGTTTCGGCAACACTTTGCGGACGCTCCCAGCACCCCCTTCAGCGCGGCGGGCTATATGGAGCGCGATGGGGCATACACGCGCGAATCCAGCCTCAGCAGCAGTACCGGACTGTATGCCACGTTAGAGGAGTACATCGCGCAATACGGTGAGGAAAACGGCAGGTACATCTTCGAGACGTTGTACGGGAGCATGAAGGCGGCGGAGGGCAAGCGTGTGGTGTTTATCGACCTGCCGGAAACACGCCATCTGAACTATCTGGAGCGATGCCGCGCCCTCGCTCAGCAGGAAGGGCGAGACCTTGTGGTGATAGAGGGTAGCGGACGCCTGCTGCGCAAGCTCGTCTTCGGCGAGTGGGACGAAGAGTTTCTTGTTGTAGAACCCGGCCAGCGCATCGCGGGGGTGTACGACTGGGAGGAGGTGGTAAGGGCGGAGTAGGGAAAAGCGTCGCTCAACTTCCAAAGGGCATGATTGGTTGAGAGCATTCGGAAACTGGTACTGTGTCAATCTTGATTATCGGACGCAGGCAAAGCACCTTCACTATGCTGGACATCCACGATTGAAATCATGGGCTATGAGCAGAGCAAAATCCGCCTGCGCGGATTAGAGAACCTGTGAAGACAGGTTTGTCCTCACCATAGCCCGCCATTTCAATGGTGGGGAGACTGCACTAACGCTTTTCAGTCTATTTTGTCATGCTGAGCGTCAGCGAAGCATCTCTGTGTAGCGATAGAACGAGCTTCTTCGCTTCGCTCAGAATGACAGCAAGCGGCACCGATTCGCCCATACCCGAATACTCATGTGCGGCGGAGTACTACCGGTCTGGCAAGGTCCCTTCTTGGGGAGGGCGAGGCTCCTGCCGAGCCGACTTCGCCAGATTGAGGAGTCTTTACGGCTGAAGCCGTTCCCTTACAGACGAAGCCAGCCTGCGCTGGCTGTGTAACCCTGCGAAGGCAGGGTTTGGTGTGAAAGGGTGCGGCTTTAGCCGCAAACCCGTGCCCATCATCCTCTTTCTCGCACAGGGGGAGGAGCGGGCGGTGCTCATCGAAGAGGTGCAACTATTTCTTCAAAGTTCATCAATGGTGGGAAGACTACACAATGTCAGAAGAGAACCTGTTACATCACAAGACTGCAGTTTTGACAAACCATCGGTCATTGCCTCTGAGACGAGCTTCCGAACGCTCAGAAGGGTCCTCTATCGTACAGACGGTGTGAGTGCTTGGAATGGATGATTTCTCCCACTACCTGCTTTATCTGGTTAGCAGGAATCGGTTCTCCTTGCACGCTGCCGACCAATTCGCCAATGCGGTCGAGCAGGCTTTTCTTGGGCAATTGCTCTTCGGACGTCTTCTCGGTCTCGGGTAGCACGATGAGGCGGACACGCTTGCCTGCAAGCTCGTCCTGATGGTGAAGAATCTCCTCTCATTTTCCTTCCAGTATGGTTAACATTGCAGAACTACCTCCCTTATACCACCCATGCCTTGCGCAGGGCAGACGTCCTATCTGTATTATGACGTTACCACACTTATCCCGCTCCGGCGAAGTGTTACGGCTCGGCAGGAGCCTCGCCCTCCCCGTAACGGGATTGGATGGTCGCGCTCCGTCGCGACCACAAACCGAACGGCTCGGCGGGAGCCTCGTCCTCCCCAACCGGACAGGTACGGGCTATGGTGTGACGACGTTCATCCCAATCTGCGCCTTACCGCCTGCCTCGTTGATAATACCCTCCTGTCCGCGAAACCGGTTGCCGGTCACCAGCGCGGCGTCAATGCCTGAACCCAGTCGGATGTGCGTTTTGCCCGCGTCCATGAAGTCGCAGCCGATGACGGTGACGCCACCTCTTTGCACATCGATGCAGGGTGCGTCCGTTTTCTTCCTGTCCCAGCCGTTGAAGTGACAGCCGCTAAAGAAGGTATGCCCCTTGCCCTTCAGCACCGCGTGGCTTTCGGTGGTTTCCACCCCCCAGAAACCGCAGGCAGTGAACTTTACCGGACCCGCGTTGGTTTCCTCGATTTCGATTCCCGCCATAAACTGCCCGTTCACGAACGAGACGCCTGCATGTTCCTGTACGCTTTCCACGCGCACTGCGGTAGGTCCGATGTCCGAACCGCACTGTGTGAGCACCACGTTGGGCGCACCCGCTTTGGTACGGATGAACTGGAAGCCGATTTTGTAGCCGATGCAGAAGCAATTGCTCATATATTCCCAATCGGTACGCCCGATGATGAAGGCGATACCCTCGCGTTCGGTAAACTGCTTGAGGGGAGTCTGCCACACCTCCCAGAAGGGCCAGATATGCAGGTTCTCCACCCTGCCGATGTCGTAGCACTGGTCAATATACAGCCCGCGATACAGCGCCTGCATCCCCACATTACGGATAAAGTGCCTGCCAGCCGGAAACGTACCGAAGTCTATGCCCTGATAGGGATTGACCAGCAACACATCGACCAGCGCGCAGTTATCGCCGATGCCGCGAACTGTCCATGGGTAGGGGACAGGCGGGTCTTTCTGCACCTGCTCGGGGTAAAAGACGGTGATGCCGTGCAGGGTGGCGTTCTGTCGCAGGGTGATGAAAGGCGTACCGTCCGGCTGCTCCTTGCCTGCGACAGCCAGAAGGGTGGTGCCTTTGTTTTGCGAGCCGAACGTGGGTCCGCGAAACACCCCTTCCAGCACCACGTGCTCGCGTACCTCCAGCGTTCCTGCGACCAGATAATCGCCTCGCGGGATGAAGACGATGTTCCCACCCATCGCGTGCGCGGCGTCTATCGCTTTCTGGATGGCTTCGGTGTCGTCGCTCTTGCCGTCGCCTTTCGCGCCGAAGTCGCGCACGTTCAGCACGCCCGCTTGCTGACCGGACTGTGTGCCTGCAGATGCCATGTTTGTTCCCATCCCTTCCGCCAGAGCTGCAAACGCTGCCAGTGAACCGATACCCTTCAAAAGGTCTCGACGCAGAGGGGTGAAGTCGTCCATCTCTACTCGCTCCTCGAGATAGTGTCCGCAACCTCATTCGCCGATGGAGACGCAGTTCCTGCGCTATTTGCTCTCCGGCAACCAGGTTCGACAACATCTATCTTAACCGGTGTGACGCGTTCGCTGGCAGGTCATACATCCCTTCTACCTGTTGCCTGATCAACCTCTCCTCCGTCCCCTCTCCTGCGAGGAGAGGGAAGTCGATTGTCGGATGCCTCCTTCCTGTTCAGGGAAGGGGACAGGGGGCCTCACCGCCTCATCGGTTCGGCAGGCGCACCTCGCGCTCCGGCGTAGGGCGATAATGGATGCCCAGCTCCTTGGGCTGCCCGTACAGTTCGGGATGCAGGTACCTGCCCTGATGCTCGGCGGGCTTGGGTTGTTCGGTTTGATAGCCGTATTCCTGCACCCAGCGGTCGTTGCGGATGGCTTTGACTTCCCATGAGACTTTTACATGGGGCTTGTTGGTGCGGATAACGAACTGGTTGTTCTGGATTTCGCGCACCACCTTCGCCAGCACGAAGTCGTCGCTGCCGTCAATCACCGTGAGCTGGTATCGGAAGTCGCGGTTGATGCTCTCGAAGTAGTCGGGTAGTTGCACCACTGCGTAGCCTTGAGCGTCGGTGACCACATTTCCGCTGTAGGCGTTGTAGGGCTCCGGACCTTCCGTGCAGAAGTGGTTCAGATAAGCGTTTTCGGGGCTGAGCGGGTGGTCTATCTGGAACGATTTGGTGCCGGTCGCAGCAAATCGTCCATCGAAGAAGCCAGCATAGCCACTGGGACTTCTGGTTGCTCCATACACGCCGTAGTTGGTGCCGCTGGTGGCGTCTGCCCAGCCAAAGACGGCTCTACCCTGGGGACTGTCGCTTCGTCCCCACACGCCGTAGGTGACACCGCTGCTGGCGGTTGCCCAGCCTGACACACCTGTGCCCGCAGTACTGTCGCTTCGCCCGTATATGCCGTAGGAAAACCCGCTGAGGGCAGAGGATGCCCACCCAAAGACGCCTGTGCCCGATGTGCTGCCACTCCACCCATACACACCATAGGTAGTGCCACTGCTGGCAAGTGCTTCGCCTACGACACCTTTGCCCGAAGTGCTGTTGCTTCGCCCAAGCACACCAACGGTAGGGCCGGTGGAGGCGGTTGAAGAGCCGAATACGCCACTACCGTCGATGCCCCAGTTTTCTCCATAGACGCCGTAGCCAGCCCCACTGGTGGTAGTCGCCAAGCCATACACGCCTTTGCCCCCAGAGCCGTCACTTCGCCCGGTCACGCCGATGGTGCTGGAGCTGACGCTGGTTGCCCTGCCATACACCGCCCAGTCAGACCCCTCCACATGCAGCGGGTAAAATGGACTGTTCGTGCCGATGCCCACATTGCCCGCGTTGTAGAAGATGTCGCTTCCGCTCGTCTGCCACGGACGCTGTGCAAATACTGCGTACGGCGTCGAGGTGATTTTCACGCGGGGCGAGAGCGCGGTGTACGCCCCTGTGCTACTGCCCGGACGCACTGCGATCTCCAAATAGCGGTCGGAGCCGTCCCACACAGACCCGAAGTTCAACTCGGCGGTGAAAAGACCGTTCTGTACCGAAAGGTCGTTTACAAGAAGGTCGGAACCCACCTGTGTACCGCCTGTGAGGGCAGTATAGAGACGGAACCGAAAGTCATACTGAGCGCTGGCAGGCACTCCGCTCGCTTTCAGGAAGCCCTGATAGGTAAAGGACTGCGCAAAGAGGTTCCTACTCCAGCAAAGAAGCAGGAGGAGCACCCCAAGCGCAATACGTGTGCTGTGCATGGAAACTTCCTCCTTTGCAAAAATGAGCGGTCAACAGAAGGCGAGGGTTCAACATGAGGGATAGTGTCAGAGCCTGGTAACAGGTAGTATCCTTCACGGGAACCTTCACATCCGGTTGATTGTATAGAAATACTAGCATGAATAAACATTTGTGTCAAGGGTGCAGCCTCAGTCGGTAGCGGTTGTTTCGGTATATCGCATCACACCGGCATCCGGTGCTTGACGTTTCGGTGCGGTTATGATACACTTCAGGTGTAAACACTTCCAGGGCACTAATATGGTATCCCCGGCAGGGGATTGCGTTGGAAAACGCAACATTGGATAGCCAGAAGGCTATCCAATCATTTTTGACCAGTGCCCAACGCAACGGAAAGGAGGAAAGCGGCTTCCGCCGCGTCTCGCTTATGCCAGCAGTAGTAGTGGTTGGCGCCCAGTGGGGCGATGAAGCAAAAGGCAAGGTGGTGGACTGCCTGGCGCAGGACGCCGATATGGTGGTGCGCTACGGTGGCGGCAGTAACGCCGGACACACCGTGCGTTTCGACGGACATGAGTTCAAACTGCATCTGGTTCCCTCTGGCATTTTCCGCCCGCAGGTAACCAACATCATCGCCAGCGGGGTAGTGGTAGACCCGCAGGTGCTTGTGGAGGAAATCCGCTCCCTGCAAGCAGAAGGCGTAGACATCGGCAACCTTCGGGTGAGTGCCAGAGCGCACGTCGTGATGCCTTACCACCGTCTGCTGGACGCTCTGGAGGAAAAACAGCGCGGCTCGGCACAAATCGGCACGACCTGCAGGGGTATCGGCCCGGCTTATGCCGATAAAGCGGCGCGCAAGGGTATTCGCATGGAAGACCTGCGCCAGCCGGAGCGTTTTGCCACTGTATTGCGCCGGGCGCTGGAGGAGAAAAGCCGTTTGCTCCACAACGTGTACGACGCCGAGTGCCCTACCTTTGAGCACATCTGGCGCGAATATGAAGAGTACGCGGAAGTGTTGCGACCGCTCATCACCGATACCGACCCGCTGGTGTACACGGCGGTCAAGGGCGGGCAGAGGGTAGTCTTCGAAGGGGCGCAGGGCACATTGCTGGACCTGGACCACGGCACCTATCCGTATGTTACCTCCTCCCATCCTGTTGCAGGTGGAGCGTGCGTGGGCACAGGTATCGGACCCACACACATCGATGCGGTCGTCGGGGTGGCGAAAGCGTATACAACCCGCGTCGGCTCTGGAGCGTTTCCCACCGAACAACCCAATGACATCGGCAACTATCTGCGCGAGCGAGGCAGGGAGTACGGTACAACCACCGGCAGACCGCGCCGGTGCGGGTGGCTGGATGCGGTGGTGCTGCGCTACTCCGCACAGGTGAACGGTCTTACCGCCTTCGCCATGACCCTGCTGGACGTGCTGAGCGGAATGGACACGGTGCAGATATGCCGTGCCTACCGACTGCCTGAAGGGGAAATTATCGAGCAGTTTCCTTCCGACAGCGCGGTGCTGGAGCAGTGTGAGCCGGTATATGAACAGCTGCCCGGCTGGAAAGAGGAGATTGCCGAGGTGAGAAACTGGGACGAACTGCCCGAAGGGGCGCGCAACTATGTGCAGAAGGTAGAGGAGCTGACCGGCGTGCCGGTGGCGATGGTGTCGGTAGGACCTCTGCGCACGCAGACCTTCTGGCGTCACGGCATCTCCGCCGACGCCCCGGTACGGTCGTTGCAGAGGCTCGTACACGGCGGGTAGCGGGGAGTTTGCCTGAACCTACTGTCCGTAGCGTCTGGCGAACTCCGCCTGGAAAGCTTCCACCGTAGGGGTATCGAACAGTACCAGCCGTACCTCTTTCACACTGCTGTTTGGGCGTTCGGCGAAGTACTCCTCGATAGCGCCCATGATCACCCTCGCACAGCGGTCTTTAGGAAAGCCATAGATGCCCGAGCTGATGGCAGGGAAGGCAATCGTAGCAATCCCCAATTCGTCCGCTCGCTGCAGACTGGCGCGAACCGCGCTCGCCAGCAGGCGGTCGGCTTCTTCGGGTGTGTAGTTGTTCCAGATGGGTCCCACAGCGTGGATGACGTACCGCGCGGGAAGCCTGCCTGCACTGGTAACTGCTGCGCTGCCTGTCGGTACCCGCCCGATGCGGTTACTCTCTTGCTGAATGATTTCACCCCCTGCACGTACAATCGCTCCCGCGACGCCTCCGCCGTGCTGTAGCCACTCGTTGGCAGCGTTCACGACGGCGTCTACCTGTTCCTTGGTAATATCACCCTGTCGCAGAACGATTTGCTGACCATGTGGTAATGTGGTTTGTGAGAGTACCTGGCTCATCAGAGACCTCCACCAGACGACGGGGGATTGTTTGCATGGATGTTGTGCTCGCGAATTAGCTGGAACCCAAATTCGCGAAAGTGGTCATCAAAGGCATAGGCGAAGTCTATACCTTCGTGAAGCATGAACTCGAAGCTGGTGCAATCTACCAGACTCAGCCTTCGGCGATGTTCGTGAAGGAAACGATTTAACCCTCGCGTATGCAGCTCTTGCGATATCCAGCCGATTTGCACCGGAGCAAGACCTTGCAAGAAGGTCGCAACAACAGACATGCCATATCTTCGCTGAAGAATAGCGATGGTCTCCACGAGGACATAGTTTGTCGTGAAGATACTCCAGCCGTGGCTTATCAGCAGTTTCCACAGGTGACTGGCTAATGGATGGTTGATGTCGTTCGCGTCAACCAGTGCAATCCATGCCGAAGTATCGGTAAATGCCTTCATTCTTCTAACGCGCTCACGAAGTAGTCGTCATGGCGGGCAGAAATGTCACCCTCACTCGACCGTGCACAGCCAACCATTGCCATCGCATCGGAACACAACTGGTGACCATCTTTCAGAACGCTTAGGCGATAGGTAGTTGTGCTAATCGGTTCCAGACGCACGCTCAATCGGGAGAAATCTGGCGCTACATCTACTTCCCCCAGCGTCATGTCGTCTAACTGCCTTATCCCATGTAACAGGACATCACGTGCCGTCTCCTCTAGAGATTGTCCCCGCTGCAATGCCAGGTGTTGTAGCTGCTGCGCTTCTTCATCCGGCATCTCTATCTCTATTCTTTTCATTTGTATCCCTCCTCATTCAGTATATCTTCTCGCTCCACTTGTTGCAACCGTCCCTGGCGCAGGATTACGATGTTACGGGACATAATCTTCCGGCGGGAGGTGCTGCGATGAAGTTTTCCAGAGGAGTCTGGCTAATGCGTGAGGGCGTTACGCCTCACTATGCGGTACATGTTTGCGACTTCGAACACGATGAGAACTCACTGACCCTGTATGCCCCTGACAAATGGGTTACCGGTCGAGTGGCGACGCTGGATACGCCGCTGCTGACCATCAGGCTCTCGTCACCGATAGAGAACGTCATCCGCGTACAAATCTGGCATCACCGGGGTACACCGGTGCACCCACCCTGCTTTGAACTGCAGCAGCGCCCTGCGCCTGCCGTACAGATTAAAGAAAGCGAGGGCTTCGTGGCTTTCACCACAGGTCGTCTTACAGCGCGCGTGTGCGCACAAGGCGAGTGGCTCATGGAGTTTTGTGACGGCGATAAAAAGGTTACAACCTCTGGCGCAAAGAGCATCGGTTATATGGACACCCCCGAGGGGCGGTTCGTGGTAGCGCAGTTGGGGTTGAGTGTGGGCGAATGCGTATACGGCTTGGGCGAGCGGTTCACGCCGTTTGTGAAGAACGGACAGGTGGTAGAGATGTGGAACGAGGACGGTGGTACCGCTACCGAAATCGCCTACAAGAACATCCCCCTCTACATCACCAATCGTGGTTACGGCGTGTTTGTGGCGCACCCGGAGAAGGTCTCATTTGAAATAGCCTCCGAATATGTGGAGCGTGTGCAGTTCAGCGTGCCCGGCGAATATCTGGAGTATTATCTCATCTACGGACCAACGCCCAGAGAAGTCATCAGCCGTTACACTGTGCTGACGGGACGCCCGGCTCTGCCTCCTGCGTGGTCGTTTGGATTATGGCTCAGCACCTCCTTCACTACCGACTATGACGAGCAGACGGTCACCTCGTTCATCCAGGGCATGGCGGAACGCGACATACCGCTCAGTGTTTTCCATTTCGACTGTTTCTGGATGCGCGAGTTTCACTGGTGTGACTTCGTGTGGGACCGACGCGTCTTCCCCGATCCGGGTGGGATGTTGCGCCGTCTGAAAGAGCGTGGTTTGCACATCTGTGTGTGGATAAACCCCTACATCGCGCAGCGATCGCACCTGTTCGAGGAGGGGATGAAAGGCGGTTACTTGCTGAAGCGACCCGATGGCAGTGTGTGGCAGACCGATTTGTGGCAGGCGGGCATGGGCATTGTGGACTTTACCAACCCTGAAGCGCGGCAGTGGTTCCAGAGCAAACTGCGCCAGCTGCTGGAGATGGGTGTGGACTGCTTCAAGACCGACTTCGGTGAGCGCATTCCCACCGACGTCGTGTATTACGATGGCTCCGACCCCGTGCGGATGCACAATTTCTACTCTTACCTGTACAACAAAACGGTGCACGAACTGCTGACCGAGGTACGCGGCGAGGGTGAGGCGGTGCTCTTCGCGCGTTCGGCGACGGCGGGTGGACAGAGGTTCCCCGTACACTGGGGCGGCGACTGCGCTGCCACCTACGAATCGATGGCAGAAACGTTGCGCGGCGGATTGTCGTTGAGCCTGTGCGGGTTTGGCTTCTGGAGCCACGACATCGGCGGATTTGTAGACACCGCTCCTGCCGACCTGTACAAACGCTGGTGTGCTTTCGGGCTGCTCTCTTCACACAGCAGACTGCATGGCAGCAGTTCCTACCGCGTACCCTGGCTATTCGATGAGGAGGCGGTGGACGTACTGCGTTTCTTCACCAGACTGAAGTGCCGATTGATGCCGTATCTGTATCGCTATGCGGTGGAAGCGCACGAAGAAGGCGTTCCCATGATGCGGGCGATGTTCGTGGAGTTCCCCGACGACCCCGGCTGTGACACGCTGGACAGGCAGTACATGCTGGGACCAGACCTGCTGGTAGCCCCCGTCTTCTCGCCCGATGGCGTAGTAGACTATTACTTGCCCGCTGGTCGCTGGACAAACCTGCTGAACGGGCAGGTAGTGGAGGGCGGTCGGTGGGTGCGCGAGCAGCACGGCTTCCTGAGCCTCCCGCTGATGGTGCGCCCCAGCTCGGTTATCCCGATGGGCTCGGTGGATACACGCCCCGACTATCACTATCCTGATGGCGTCACCTTCCACGTGTTTGAACTGGGCGACGGAGCGGAGGTGGAAACGCGCGTACCTGACATGAAGGGGCGAACTGCACTGGTATTGCGCACCCAGCGTGAAGACGAGCGCATTACCTTCCGCGCCGAAGGCGATACGCGCAACTGGAAGATAGTCCTGCACAGCGTGCGAAGGGTGCGGGATGTAAAAGGTGGACAGGCAGAGTCGACAACCGAAGAGGTAACGATACAGCCAGAAGGCGGTGCGGATACAGTAGTGGTAATCATATAGTCTACGAGGTTTCTGTAGAGCATTTCCCTCCTCCTCGCATGCAGGGCAGTAAGACAGGGTGATTTCGGCTCACCGAGAGGTTCTCCCTCCCCAGGGGGGAATATGAGGCTTGGCGGCTAACGGGCAACTAGAACTCCGCGTTGCCCGGCGTGCGCGGGAAGGGAATGACGTCGCGGATGTTCTTCATGCCCGTCACGAACATCATCATCCGCTCGAAGCCCAGTCCGAACCCCGAGTGGGGCGCACTGCCGTAGCGACGCAGGTCTAAATACCACCAGTAGTTGCGCTCGTCCAGCCCGAGCTCGCGGATGCGCTGTAGCAACACCTCGTAACGCTCCTCACGCTGGCTACCGCCGATAATCTCCCCGATGCGCGGAACCAGCACGTCCATCGCCCGCACCGTTTTGCCGTCGTCGTTAAGACGCATGTAGAAAGCTTTAATCTCCTTCGGATAATCGGTGACCACCACAGGGCGTTTGAACAGTGTCTCGGTGAGGTAGCGTTCGTGCTCGGTCTGGATGTCCGCGCCCCAGCGCGGGGGGTACTCGAAACTCTGCCCGGACTCCTGCAGCAGTCTGATAGCCTCCGTGTAGGTGATGTGCTCAAACGGTGAGTTCAGCACGTGCTCCAGCGTGGAGAGCACCGTGTCGTCTATCCACTTGTTGAACAGCTCCAGGTCCTCATGGCACTCGTCCAGCACGGTGGCGATGAGATACTTCAGGAACTCCTCCGCCAGCTTGCGGTTGCCGTCGAGGTCACAGAACGCCATTTCGGGTTCGATCATCCAGAACTCGGCGAGGTGGCGGGGCGTGTTGGAGTTCTCGGCGCGGAAGGTGGGTCCGAAGGTGTATACGTTGGTGAACGCCAGCGCGAACGCCTCCGCCTCCAGTTGTCCGCTCACCGTGAGATAGGCGGGTTTGCCGAAGAAGTCCTGCGAGAAGTCAACCGCTCCGTCGGAGGTGCGCGGCAGATTCATCAGGTCGAGTGTGGTGACGCCGAACATCGCTCCTGCGCCTTCGCAGTCGGAAGTGGTGATAATCGGCGTGTGGACGTAGATGAATCCGCGCTCCTGAAAGAACCTGTGAATCGCGAAAGAGAGTGTGTTTCGGATGCGAAACATCGCCCCGAAGGTGTTGGAGCGCAGGCGCAGGTGCGCAATCTCACGCAGGTACTCAAAAGAGTGTCGCTTCTTGGAGAGCGGGTAGGTCGCCGCATCGGCGGGACCAAGGATGGTGATAGAGTGCGCTTTCAGTTCCACCGGTTGCCCGGGCGCCGGCGACTCCACTAACGTGCCCTTGACCGAGATGCACGCGCCGGTGGTAATCTGCGAGAGCTGCTCTTCGCTGACCACTCCCTCCTCTATCACCACCTGGATATTTCGCAGGCAGGAGCCGTCGTTCACCTCTGCAAAGGAGATACGCCCCACATCGCGTCGGGTACGCACCCAGCCGTTGACGGTCAACTCGGTTCCGATAGGTGCTTGCAGTGCTTCCTTCACACGCACAAAAGGTACCATAATAACCAGCCACCTCCAGAACTATTGTAACACGGTTGCCCTGCTGAATGGTAGTGAGAGGGATTGTACGTGGCGCCATCTATCACCCGCACATCCGTTGTATCGGTGTTGCTCTGTGTGCTATTTCCCCGAAGGACGCGGATGCGCACGGATGGAACGGGTTAACACAGATAATCCAACCGCGTGCTCTGAACGCTTTCGAAACATCGCGTGGTCACGACAGGATGTGGCCCTCCAGAGATTTCACTCGCCCCATACTATCTCGTGCTCCGAAACGCCACTCATGTAGAAGCGCGCTACCTTGCCCGCCAGCTTGTCGGTACCTCGCTCTCCGGGATCGCCGATGACCTGCGGATACCATCTGCCGCCGTCCAGTATCTTCTGGGGTTTGCTCCAGCTGCGCGGATCGCCGGGCTTGGTGCTGAAGCTGACGTAAATGCCCTCCTGCACCCAGCCTGCGCCCTTCGCGCGGTTAAGTAACATCACCCACTGCCTCAGGTGAGTGTTCCAGTGTACGGAGGGACCCCAGAAGGCGTCGCAGTCGGCACGCATCCAGTCGGTCATCGCGGGGAAGATAGGGGTGACCTTTCCGCCCAAACCCGGCTCGCGCCAGCTACCGTTGAACCACTTCCAGACCTTACCGACCGGCTTATCGCGTTGCGCCCACTCCATACGGGCGACGGCAACGCCCTGCTCCTCCGTCTTGCCTGCGTAGTTGCCAAAGAAGAAGTACAGGTAGCGTTCATCCGGTTCCAGCACCACGCAGAAGTCGCCGTGTCCGCCCGCGAAGTAGCCGTTCTGGGCATCACAGCGCAGGGTTCCTTCGGGCGCGGTCAGCACGAAGCCGAGGTCCTGCCATGTCTTGCCGTCATCGGTGGAACGTATCGCGCCAATGGTGGGGGCGGTCAGCGTGGTGCCGGGGCACAATCCCGCCGGCTCATGGTGATACCAGCCGTAGAGTGTACCGTCCTTCGCCAGAATGGTACATTCTATCCATCGTCCGCCGTTAAGTGTGTTGTTGAACTGCACCGGTTGCGCCTCGCCGAGGTCGAAGGGCGAGCTCCCTTCGCTGCGGTACGGATGACCGGTAGACATGAAGATGACGAATCGGTCGCCGCGCCAGTGACAGGGGCTGTTGGAGTCCACCCCTGCAGGCAGGCGATGCGGCGTCACCGGTCGCAGCGTAACTTTTGGTGCAGGTGACATCGTTTCTCACCCCTTCGCTTCCTTTTCCAGCTTCTCCCTGTCGATGATGTCGCAGGGGATGGGCACCAGTTTGGGAACCTGCTCGCCGCGCAGGTGCTTCGCCACCATCTCCACCACCGTGCTGCCGATTTTGCGCGGAAACTGCACCGCGTCTGCCTTGAGCGGGCTTCCTCTCAGGATTTCGCGCCGCGCCTCAGGGTCGCCGTCGTAGCCCACGATAACCACGTTCGTGCGCCCCATGCTTTCTACCGCCTTCAACGCCCCCAGTGCGGTGCTGTCGTTGATGGCGAAGATGCCCGCGAGGTCGGGGTATTTCTGCAACATCGTCTCGGTGACCGCCATCGCCTTGTCGCGCACGCCGTCGCCGGGTGGACGGTCTACCACCTGAATGCCCGGGTACTTGCTGATGGCTTCCATGAAGCCCCGCGTGCGGTCCTGCACGCTGGTGACCACCGGGTGGTCTACAATCACTATCTTGCCCTTGCCGTTCAACAGCTTCGCCATGTATTCACCGGCGAGTCTGCCACCCTGCACGTTGTCGGAGGCGACGTGGCACACCACCTCTCCACCCTGCGCGGCGATGTCGGCGGTGAAGACGGGCACTTTCGCCTCGTTCGCCTTCTTAACCGCGCCTGCAATGCCCGCCGAGTCCACCGGACAGATGATGAGCGCGTCCACGCCGCTGGTGAGGAAGTTCTCAACCTGCGCGGTCTGGTCAGCGAGGTTGAACTCCGCGCTCTGGATAAGTAGTTCGATCCCCTCCTTCTCCGCCGTCTCGCGCATGGCGGATTCCAGCTCCTGATAGAAGGGGTGCTGTTTGGTGAGCAGGGTCACCCCCACACGCCACCGCTTGCCTTCGGCAGGAGCTCCCGTCTGCGTTTGCTTCTTCGCACATCCCGCTACCAGTAAAACGGCGACGGAGAACAGAAGCATCACCTTGTGACGCATAATATGCCTCCTGAAACGGTTGGGTTTTATCTGTGTTAATCCGTCTCACCCGTGCCTGTCCGTGTTCTTCGGTGAAATAGCTCACGGATGAACACGGGTATAACGGATTCACACGGTGAGATAGTCTGTGCTAATCGGTTTCATCCATGCGCATCCGTGTGCCTTTCAGGATGCGGCAGAACGCATTCCTCCAACTGTTCGGCGGGAGCCTCGCCCTCCCCATGCTGGTTACCCGCCCTTCGGGGCAATCTCCACCCCTGCCCACGCCTCTATCAATTTTACTACTGCGGTATGGTCTACATCGCCGCCAATCTGTTGCTTCGCCATCTCGAACATCTCTGCGGCGATCTGCATCAGCGGCACGGGCACGTACGCCTCACGTGCCATCGAGACCGCGATACGCGCATCCTTCGCCAATAACGCCAGGCTGAAGGTGTTCGGGAACTCGCGTGTCAACACCCGTTCGGGGAAATGTACCTCGGTGGAGAACGACCGTCCCGAACTGACGTTAATCACCTCCAGCGCAATGGCAGGGTCTACGCCCTGTTTTACCAGCGTTACCAGTCCCTCCGCCGCCGAGAGCAGGGCAATCGCCAGCAACATGTTGTTCACCGCTTTCACCGCGTGCCCTGCGCCCACATCGCCCACGTGGAACACCTTGCCCGCAAACGCCTGTATCACCGGCAGGGCGCGATGGAAAGTGTCGCGATTGCCACCCACCATCACCGTCAGCGTGCCCGCTTCCGCGCCCGCTTTGCCTCCTGAAACAGGCGCGTCCAGAAAGTCGCAACCTGCCTCCTGCAATCGCCGGGCAATGCGTCGGCTATGGTTGGGGTCGCCGCTGGTGCAATCGATCCACACCGTGCCGGGCTTCAGCACAGGCAGAACCTGTTCCACCACCGATTCTACCTCCACACTGGTAGGCAGACACGTGAAGATGAACTCTGCCTGTGTTGTTTCCTTCAGGTCGGCTACTGCACGTGAGCCGAACTGTTGTGCATGTGCCTGTGCCTTGCTGGCGGTGCGGTTCCACACCAGCGTCTCAAACTGTCTGGCGAGATGACCCGCCATCGGATAACCCATTGTTCCCAGTCCGATAAATGCGACTTGCGCCATCATCTCCTCCTATTCGCTCGCAAGCAGTGGTGTCAGTATCAGGCGAGAGCGAAGCCTTAACTGCGGGTGTAATACCCACTCGTAGTGGCACTCTACCATTTCTCGCTCGACGATGCGGTATTCCTTGTTAGGGTCGCCGAATCTCCTGGAGTGTTCGATAACTTGCTCTGCCTCCTCTCGCGTGGCGAAGTTGGTGGCGGAGCGTATCCCCAGTACCTCATAACGCCTTGCCGTGACCAGAGAGACGGACAAACCGGCACCGGGCGGTTCTGCCATCCCTTCAAAGGGCATCACGGTCGTGCCAAACCACCCCAACATCGCTTCCAGCGCGCAGCGGACAAGGGATTGCTGCTGTGAGCGGGGTAGCCGCTCCAGAGAGAGAAACCCGTCGCGCAAGGCGGCAGTCTTCTGCGCCCTGTTGAGCGTTCCCCAGAAACGCAGGAATGGCAGGTCTTTGAATACGAAATGGGTAGCGAAACGCAGGGCGTATCCACCGGGGCTCTCCATGCGCCTTTGCTGCGCCTTCGTCATGGTCGCGGCGAGCGCGGCGTAGTCGTCCAGCAACGCGGCGAACTGCTCCTGCGCGATTCTGCGTTCTATCTGACGCAGAGTGTTTTCGGGCAGCTCGGTATGGCGCAGCCGCCAGAAATCCGAATGTTTTACCAGCAACCAGTCACCCTCTGCACGCCACCACGCCTTGTGAACACCAGAATCCATCACGCGCTTCAGCCAGTCGGCTACCGTTTCGCCCGCAACGTGGAACGGTATCCTCTCATACTGGTTCCACACCGTTCGATAAGCATCGGCGACAATCGGCACAGAAACCTGCTCCGACAACCACTGCAGATACTCCGCCAGCGTGAAGGGCGATTGCCGGGAGAGGGAAACGCCGTGGTACTCCGAAACAGGTTCAGGCTTGTTCTTGTCGGGTATAATCTCCGTCTTCAACCATTTGGTGGATGCGACTTTATCGACAGGGGTTTGCCATTGCGCCCAGTGCTTCAGACAGGGATGCTCGTCCAGTCGGTGCAGAGGCTTCCTGTCGGTGTGGATAACCGCCCCGCCCACACTGCCGAAAGTGCGTGTTAGTGGTATAGAGGGCATGAAACGCGCAATGAGGGTGCGAACGGAACCCGCCTCCTCGTCCAAAGCAAATAGCAACAACACTTGCTGGGTGCTCTCCGCCTCTGAAAGCAGGCGTCTTCGTTCCAACTGAGCAACCTGGTCGTCCTCGAAGGGCAGTTCCAGCTGCACGCCTTCCCTCAGCCATTGCAACGTCTCTGGCGGCAAACGGAGTGCGCCTGGCAGGTCAAAGGTAGCCGCCACGAATGTCTCACCCTGCCAGAAGGCTTGCCACTGTGTCGGGGTAAAACTGTTGAGAACCCGACCGAGCAGGTAGTTGTGCAAATCGGCATAGTCATCCTCTCCGGGACCTCTGACCGGACCGACTACCCGTATTTGCTCTCCACCTGGGGTTGCGAGAACGTCAGGTGGTTTGCCGGACTCCCGAGCCTCTCGCTGCTGACGCACTTCGCGCACCAGTTCCGCATAGTCGCGTTGGGACTGTTTCATGTAGGTTTCCACCGTCTTGCGCGCATCCTGCAGGTGGTTTTCCCGCTCCCAAGCCAGTAACTCTTCCTCCCACTTCCTTGCCTGCGCGGTCTGCACCAGCATGTAACCATCTTTCGTTTTGCGCCACTCGCCCATGAGGATGGTCGCTACATGCCCCAACAGCTCTGCCGCCGGCTTCCCCTTCACGAACACGGTCAGCTTGTCGTTTGCCAGCTCGCGTCCGCAGGTGAGGGTGACGCCGGTCTGTTTGCCCACCTCGCGCAACAGGTCGGGGAGCAGAATCATCTTGTTCTGCACGGTAACAAGCCTGCGCAGAGCCTCCTCTTCGGCGAGGGGAGACGTTTGCTGTGACCAGGCTGCGACGGCAAGGATACCGGTCAGCGCGATGGCCAGAAGCCATGTTGTGCCTTTTGCCATCTGGATTACCTCCTCGCATCGCGTGTCATGCTGAGGTCTGTTAGTCGCAGACCTCAGCATTCTCTTTGTGCTCTCGTACCCTGAGGACGTTTCCTCCTCAGGGATGCACTACGCGCAATCCCAGATACCGCTCGTAGCCGTCAAAATCACTATCGCGGTGTAGCAGTGGGTGCTCGTGCTCGATACACCACGTCGCAATCAGGCTGTCAATGGTCTTGCGCACAGTTATCCCCATCCGTCGCAGCGAACGATAGTTCTGTGCGCTCTTCACTGCCAGATCAGGGCTGAGCATACTTACTACCGTGAACTTCTCCAGAGCTCTACGTGCTTGCTCGAAGTGCACATCATCCCGAAAACCCTGTAGCACTTCCGCCAGAATCAGGTCACCCACTACGATAGGAATACTGTCCAGCGCGTTGTGCAGATAATCGGTGTGAGGGTTTTGTACGCCGTTGAAGTAGTCCACCCACACCGTGCTATCCACCACCAGCATTGTCTTCCTCCGTACGCGAGAGACGTTGCTGGTGCAGGTCACCTTCCCATTTCAGCTTGCCGCGCAGGGTGCGCACGGTAGCCTGTTCATGCAGCTGTACAAGGGTGCGCAAAGCCTCATGCACCACGGCACGTTTGGTTCTTAAGCCCGTCAGCTGGCGGGCGCGTTCCAGCAGTTCATCGTCCAGTTCGATATTCGTACGCATCGGCATCACCTTGTGTATACTCTGAGTGTTTCATGTGTATTATACTACTTGCCCTGCCTCTTCGGCACAGGGATCGGTTGTTTGAGAGTGATGCTGCCGGCGCACACCAGGTCACGGAGCAGAACGAACGATAGACTGGTTATGCTGATTTGATACCCTTCCACGCGATACTGCTGTAGCGCCTGCCCTCTTCGACTTACGCTACGCAGGAATTGCTGTAATTGCTCGTAGTTATCGAAGGTGTAGGTAGTTGACCCTGCTGTCAGGTTGTATTCCCGAATGTGCGTCTGCCTGACCTCGAAGCGGGGTACTGGTCCCGGACGTGCGCGTTTGACCGCGCTGCTGGACCGTCCCTGAAGCAACTGGGTGAAAGCGGCATTCCAGAAGGCTCGTTGTTGTTCTGGTGAAAGCGCATCGTAGGCCAGTCCTCCCTGGCGAAGTGCTACGCTCTTCTGTGGGGGACTTAAGCTCGCCCAGAAGCGCAGTACCGCGACATTCGCCAGGGCAGAAGTGATGTCGAAGCGTACGGTATAGCCGTAGAAGTACGGGCGCGTTTCGTGAAGGGGGGTCACACTGACGGCAACGGAGGCGTAATCGTCTAACGTGATGGGCTGTCCTTTCGCTGCCTTTGCCTCGAGGGTGGTCAGCAGCTTTTCCGGTAACTCTGTACGACGCAGATACCAGTAGTGGTGATGTTTCACCAGCAGGTAATCTCCTTCCACCCGCCACCAGCCCCGTCCATAGGCGAAGGTTTGTTTCAGCCAGTCGGCGAGCCTTGCCTCACGCCCGTCTAGCGCAGCCTCAGGCATTATCCAGGGAACCCGATAGGCGTCAGCGATAATCTGAACGTTCGCTCGCCTAGCCAGCCACTCCAGAATGTCCGCCAGTGCAAGTTGTTTCGGCGCAACAAGCGTACCAGATGCTGTTTGCTCTCTGCTCCATATTTCTGTGAGAACCAGAGGATTCGGGGTGGCGGAGGTGGAAGGAGCCGCGTAGTTCGCCTGTGGGGGCTGAGCCGCCGCCCGCAGGGTGGCAGCAAGCGGAGGGAGTTGCGCTGTTTCCTCCGGTTTGGTCCGCCACGCCTGCCAGTATGCGACCAGTGGGTGTTGTGCGATTTCCTCCTTGTCGAACCGAAAGCGGGGCGGACTGTACTCGTGCCGGCGCAGGAGAGCCGTTTCGGGTAGTATCTCCACCATCACGGCCGTTAGCCCGGCGTTTGCATCGGCACCTGCTACCACAATCAGGTTTTCGGGTATCTGCTCCTCGGGTATCTCTGCCTCTCCGCGTTCCACCTGCTCAGGCGGGAGCCCCAGCGTTTTTCTCTGTACCACCCATCGCAGCGCGTCAGCAGAAAGCATCTCGGCACCAGGCAGGCGGAGAGTGCTGGCGATATACAGTTCGCCCGCCCAGAACCTTTCCCATTGCGCAGGAGAAAACCCGTGCAGGGCGCGCCCGATAATGTAGTCCAACGGCTCTGCGCCTTCATTTAGGGCTGCCAAGTTTTCGGTAGCGCCAATGGGGTCGCTCTTCGCTTGCGAGGGTCCTGGTTTGGCGACAATCCCTTCTATCATTTCTTTCTGCCGTGCACGCGCCCGCTCGACAAGGGAAGAAAAATCCTGCTGGGCAAGGGCGAGGAACCGGTCTATCTTGCGTTGGGTTTCGCGTAGCTCACTCTCCCTTTCCAGAGCCAGTAACTCTTCCTCCCACTTCCTTGCCTGCGCGGTCTGCACCAGCATGTAACCGTCTTTCGTTTTGCGCCACTCGCCCATGAGGATGGTCGCTACATGCCCCAGCAGCTCTGCAGCAGGCTTCCCCTTCACGAACACGGTCAACTTGTCGTTTGCCAGCTCGCGCCCGCAGGTGAGGGTGACGCCGGTCTGTTTGCCCACCTCGCGTAACAGGTCGGGGAGCAGAATCATCTTGTTCTGCACGGTAACAAGCCTGCGCAGAGCCTCCTCTTCGGCGAGGGAAGACGTTTGCTGTGACCAGGCTGCGACGGCAAGGATACCGGTCAGCGCGATGGCCAGAAGCCATGTTGTGCCTTTTGCCATCTGGATTACCTCCTCGCATCGCGTGTCATGCTGAGCGGGCGAAGAATCTCATTGTATCGCCACACTGAGATGCTTCGCTGACGCTCAGCATGGCTAGCACACATCCCCCAAGCGTCGTGTTCTACTCTCCCAGTTCTGCGTAGTACCTCTCTACCGTCTCGTAGTCTACCGTATGGTCGGGTGTCATGCCGAGCCGTTCGTACAGCTGGCGTCGAGCGCGCATGTCCGCCAGCAGAACCGCGCGGGCATGTCTGGCAACCTCCTCCGCCACCTCTATCGGCACGACCACCACACCGTCGTCATCTGCGCCCACGATGTCGCCGGGTCGCACCTGCACTCCGCCACAGGCAATTCTGGTCTGCACCTCGGCGACCTCGATACGCCCCGGGATAATCGTTCGTCCGCGTGCGCGACAGCATATCGGAGTGCGTTGCAGGGTCAGCTCGTAGGTGTCGCGAGCATAGCCGTCGGTGATGATGCCGACCGCGCCTGCGGCTACTGCCCCCAGACTGTTGGCAGAACCCCAGAAACCCACCTCTTTACTGCCGCCTGTATCGGTCACCACCACGTGGCCGGGTTGGATGAGATGCTCAAAGCCGATATGCCCTACCTCGCGGAACCATATCCCGTGTGCGTTTACGATTTCTTCGGTGGTGTTCAGCTTCCACATCGGGCGGTTGGCAGGCACACAGCGCACCGTCAGCGCAACCCCCCAGAAGCGCATTCCACTCCACAAAGGGCGCACCTCCGGCGACATCAGCGTGAGGTCAAAGTAGCCGATGCCGTCCAGCGCATCGCACACATCCACTACGCGCAGGTATTTGTAGAGCTTACGTATCTCGAATGGGGCGGTACCGGACATTTTAGCCTCCACAATATCTGTTTGCAGTATGGGTTTGACTATCTACCCTGCCACTCCTGCAGAGCAGTCGTATGTTCATTCAGCGAGGTTCTTCAAAACGAAACATTCCCAAGCGTACCATGCGTATATCTGATTAGCAAGACTAGATACTTTTTTGCGAAAGGAGGAGACGGTTTTGCGCCGATGGTTTGTGCTGGTATTACTGGTCGGTGTACTGATTACCCGAGGCGATGCCGACCTTGTCTCTATCAGTCTGGACAGCGCCAGTATCCTGCGTTTCGACGAGAACACAGGTGCCTTTCTGGGCACGCTGGTTCCTGGGGGAAGTGGTGGACTGAGTTCACCGCGGGGGCTGGTTTACGGACCTGATGGCGACCTCTACGTTACCGACCTTTTTTCCAACAGCGTGCTACGCTACAGGGGCAGTGACGGCAGCTTCATAAGCGCGTTTGTCCCGTCGGGCGGCGGCGGGTTGTCGGGACCTCGCAACCTCACCTTTGGACCGGACGGCAACCTGTATGTGGTGAGCCGCGATACCGACAGCGTGCTCCGCTACAATGGGGCAACCGGTGCTTTTCTGGGAGCGTTTGTGCCTTCGCGGAGCGGTGGGCTGGACAATCCGGTGGACCTCGTTTTCGGACCGGACGGCAATCTGTACGTCAGCTCTATTAACACCAGCAGTGTGCTCCGCTATAACGGCGTTACAGGAGCCTTTATCGGGGTCTTCGCCTCCGGGGGAGGGCTGAGCGGTCCGCGCGGAATCGCTTTTGGACCGGACGGCAACCTGTATGTGGTGAGCCAGGGTACCAACAACGTCCTGCGCTACAACGGCGCGACCGGCGCGTTCATGGGCGTATTTGCTTCGGGTGGCGGTCTAACGATGCCCATCGGGCTGACGTTCGGTCCCGATGGAAATCTGTATGTGGGCACGCGCTCCGGCAATATCATACGCTACAACGGCGTGACCGGCGCGTTCATCGATGTTTTTGTGCCGGCGGGCAGGGGAGGGCTAGGCGGTTCAGCGTTTCTCACCTTCACGCCGCGCCGGGTGCATGGCGAGGTTTCTTTGCTGGATTTCGTCGGTGATCCGGCGCACGTGCTGCTCGTTGTAGAACTGCGTCACCCCGGTGAGACCGTCGCACTGGAAACGCGGACGATGCCTCTGGATTCCGCCAGCAGATACGCTTTCAGCACAACGCGCCTGGGGCGGTACGATGTGTCGGTGAAAGCCTCGCACTGGCTCCGGCGAACCCTGCATAATGTGCTTCTCCAGCCCGATACCCTGCTGGATTTCACGCTGACGAATGGAGACATCGACAACGACAACGAAGTGACTTTGTTTGATTTCGGTCGCTTGGTCGCCGCTTTTGGCAGTGTACCGGGCGACGATAACTGGGACCCCGACGCTGACCTGGATGGAGATGAGGAGGTCACGCTTTTTGATTTCGGCGTGCTGGTGCGCAACTTCGGCAGCATCGGCGACGACTAACGCGCATTCAAAGGAGGTTCCGCAAATGCTTTACAAGAAAGCATCACTCGTGTTCGCGCTGAGTGTACTGACACTCGGACACACCTTCTCATGGGCGATACCCAAGGGCGACAAGAGGGTCTTTATCACCCCGATCGCCAGTGGGCTCGTCTCCCCGGTAGGATTGACCCATGCCGGAGATGACCGCCTCTTCGTCGTCGACCAGGTGGGGCAGATTCGGATTATCGACCACACCGGTTTGCGTCCTGCTCCCTTCCTGGACCTCTCATCAAAGCTGGTAACCCTGCGTCCACGCTACGATGAACGCGGTCTGCTGGGATTAGCTTTTCATCCCAACTTCGCGCAGAACGGCAAGTTCTATGTGTACTATAGCGCACCGGGCGCACCAGCAGATTGGAATCACCACAGCGTCATCTCGGAGTTTCGGGTCTCCTCCTCAGACCCGAACATGGCTGATCCTGACTCGGAGCGAATCCTTCTGACCATCGACCAACCGCAGAGCAACCACAACGGCGGTCATCTGGCATTTGGTCCCGATGGCTACCTGTACATTTCCAGCGGCGACGGCGGAGGTGCCAACGATGAAGGCATCGGACACAACCCGCAAATCGGTAACGGGCAGGACACTACCACGCTGCTGGGCAAGGTACTGCGCATCGATGTGGACAACCAGGAGCCAGGCAGGCAATATGCCATCCCATCCGATAATCCTTTCCACGGCTCCACGACTGACCGCCCGGAAATCTACGCATGGGGGTTCCGTAACCCGTACAGCTTCTCCTTCGACCGCGGCGGCACGCACCAGCTCTTTCTGGGTGACGTGGGGCAGAATCTGGTAGAAGAAGTAGACATCGTGGTCAAGGGCGGCAACTACGGCTGGAAAGCAAAGGAAGGCACGCTGACCTTTGACCCCAACCTGCCTCAGACGGGGTATATCGACCCTATCGCCGAGTATTATCACCCGGAAGGCTCTGCGGTCATCGGCGGGTTTGTCTACCGGGGCAGCGACATTCCCAATTTAGTGGGCACATACGTGTTTGGCGACCTGAGCAAGCTGCCTTTGAGCACCGCTGCAGGCAGACTCTTCTATCTGCGTGAGGTGGCACCCGGACAGTTCGAGGTAGTGGAGTTCCAAATAGGACCAAACGACGAGGGGCTGGGGCAGGTGTACCTGAAGGGCATCGGTGAGGACGTGCGTGGGGAGCTGTACCTGCTGGTATCGAGTGTGCTGGGTCCCTCGGGAAGCGAGGGCGCGGTATGGCGACTATCTCCTGTGCCCGAACCCGGTACCTTGAACGCTGTGCTGACGCTTCTGGGAGCGGGCGGTCTGGTAGCGCGGCAGAGGCGCAGAAAACCACACCGGTATAAACGATAAGAAACCACTATCTCAGCCACAATGCTGTCCCCGGGGTAACCACGCCCTTGGGGGCGCGATAGGGCACAGGGGCAAGGTCTCCTGTGCCCTCCATTATCTTTGCCTCCACCACCCGTTTGCCTCCATCATCCTTGCCGTCCACGCCCACAGAGTAAAGCAAAAAGCCTTTTGCTCCGGTACGGTACACGAACTCCCCGCCGGTGATGAGGTCTTTATTCAGGTCGGCGACCCTGGCTTCCGCCAGCGTGCGCGGGTAATTACCATGCCGCAACCGGTAGGCGCGCACAGCCGCCGCACAAGCCAGCAGATGCAACCGCGTGGCGCTTATCACGGATTTATCCGATGCGGGGGTGAATACGGATGAAAGCATTGCCCGGTTCAACGGGTGTTTCGGCGTGACGCCAGGTAGCCGTCGCTGAAGGAGGGGCTTTTTCGCCTCGGCGATGGCTGTACCGTAAAGGCGCACAGCTTCTCGTGCCGCCGCCCGCAAATTCAACATCCTGCCTGCGTAGCGTGGGGGACTGGCGCTCGGTGGTGCCCCAAACAGCCGTGCCGTACGTTCACCGCCCTCGTACATGGCGTGGTACATGGCGATGGTGAGCCGCCTCTCGCCCTCCAGAGCCTGCCAGAAGGGTACGCGCGCCTGTTCCCACTCGCGTACCACCTGCACCACCCGGTCGCACTCGGCAGGAGAAAGTTTCTCCAGGCCCTCCATGAAGGCTGCGGTGGCGATGACTATCATTGCTTCTCCCACGAGATAGCGCATGAACGTCCCGCCGCGGCGTATATTCTCCGTGAGCAGGAGTATGGTGCGCAGGTCATCGATGGCTCTGGCATGGTCGCCTTCGCGCAATGCCACTTCGATGTCGGCGGCTTCCACTCTCGCCCACGTTCGCAACACGGAGCCGGCCTGCATGGTGGCATGCATGTTGTCCCAATCGGTTACGACGGAAGGTTTTTGCAGAAGCTTGCGATACTCCCGTCGAACCGGTCCATAAACGGCGACGAACCGGCGCAAATCGGAGGTACTTGCTCCACGCTGCATTGCCCGCTGGGAGAGAGGTGCTATGTTCGGGGTGGTGGCTTCCAGCTGGCGAGTCTTCTGCACCAGCTGCAGGTAAGCGGGGTAGGCGTTATCGGGCGGTGTAGAAAGGGGTGGGACGGGCACATCGGGTGGCGCAGTCCAGTAGAGGAAAAGAAGCCCTCCAGCCATTAGCATGATGAAAATAAACGCGGCGCAGCCCAGCAGCCACGGGTTTCGCATGCTCATGACGACTGTGCCCCTTTCACCATCTTTAAAAACTCTTCCTCCGTCAGCACCGGCACGCCCAGCTGTAACGCCTTTTGATACTTCGAACCGGGGCTTTCGCCCACCACCACATAGCTGGTCTGTCGGCTGACGCTGCCCGATGCCTTGCCGCCCAGCTCGCGTACGAGAGCCTCCGCCTCTTCGCGAGTGAAGCGCTGTAATGCGCCGGTGAACACAAAGGTTAATCCCGCAAAAGCATCGGAGCGTTTCTGCCGTTCGGCAACAGGGGTAACGCCTGCGTCCAGCATTTTCTGTATCACCCGGCGGTTCTCCTCACGGCGGAAGAACTCCACAATCTCGCGCGCGGTGGCGGGACCGATTTCCGGAATCTGCAGCAGCTGCTCTTCGGTAGCGTTCACCAGCGCGTCCAGACTGCCCAGATACTCGGCGAGCAGTTGCGCGGCGCGCTCGCCTACCTGCCGGATACCCAGCGCGTAGATGAAGCGCGACAGGGGAACCTGCTTACTGCGCTCCACCGAGTTCAGCAGGTTCTCCGCCAGCTTCTCGCCCATACGCTCCAGCGGTAGCAGATCCTCTTTCTTCAGGTAATACAGGTCGGCGGGGTCGCGGATGATGCCTTCTTCAAACAGTCGTTGTACCCACTTGTCACCGAAGCCCTCGATGTTCATCGCGTTGCGCGAGGTAAAGTGCCGGATGCGCTCCACAATCTGCGCCGGGCAGGCGAGATTGACGCATCGCGCGACCGCCTCGCCTTCGGGTTTTTCTACTGGTGCTCCGCATTCGGGACAGGTTTGCGGACGGACAATCGGCTGCTCGTCGCCGTCGCGTTCCTCCTCCACGACGGACACCACTTCGGGTATCACGTCACCTGCACGCTGAATCATCACCACGTCGCCAATCATCACTCCCTTACGGGCGATTTCGTCCTCGTTGTGCAGGGTGGCGCGCGAGACGGTGACGCCGCCCACCTCCACCGGCTCCATGACGGCGACAGGGGTCAGTGCGCCTGTGCGCCCTACCTGCCAGCGCACTTCCAGAATGCGTGTGCGCGCCTGCTGAGCGGGGAACTTATACGCCACCGCCCAGCGTGGACTGCGCTGCACGTACCCCAAATCCTGCTGCATCAGCAGGGAGTTCACCTTGACTACTACACCGTCCACATCGTAGTTCAACTCGCTTCGTCGTGCCGTCCACTGCTCGCAGAAGGCGATGACCTCCTCGATGCCGGAGCAAATCCTCGCATGGGGATTCACCGGGAAGCCCCATGCCTTCAGCGTTTGCAGAATCTGCCAGTGTGTGTCGAAGCTTACCCCCTCTACCGCGCCGATACCGTAGGCGAACAGGCTGAGGCGACGCCTGGCAGTGATGCGCGGATCCAGCTGGCGCACGGAACCCGCCGCCGCGTTGCGCGGATTGGCGAAAGTGGGTTCGCCCGTCTGCTCGCGCTCCTCGTTGATGCGCCGGAACTCGTCGTGCGTGAGATACACTTCGCCGCGCACCTCGACGAACGAAGGGATGGGCACGGCAGGCTCGTCGAACAGGGAAGACGGAACAGAAACGGGCTGTCGCAGGCGCAAAGGAATGGCGTGAATCGTGCGCAGGTTCTGGGTTACATCTTCGCCCTGTAAGCCGTCGCCGCGCGTAGCTCCTGTGACGAATACGCCGTCTATGTAGGTGAGCGAGATAGCCAGCCCATCTATCTTCAGCTCCGCCACGTATTCGATGCGCTGGTCCAGAGGCATCCCCAGAAACCGTTTGATGCGCTGGTCAAACTCCCTCAGTTCCTCCGCGCCGAAGGCGTTCCCCAGGCTGAGCATCGGCTGGCGGTGGGTATGTGTGGCGAACGCTTCCAGCGGCGGCGCGCCCACGCGCATCGATGGGGAGTCGGGTGTGCGAAGGTCGGGGAACTGCTCTTCCAGCTGCAGCAGCTCGCGCATCAGCGCGTCGTATTCGGCGTCGGAAATCTCGGGTTGGTCCAGCACGTAGTAGAGGTAGTTATGGTGTTCAATCAACCGGCGCAGCTCTTCCAGTCGCTTTTGCGCCTGTTCGCGCGTGAGTTCGCTCATGGGGCAAGCCTCCTTGCTGGTGTTCCATTCGATGTATACGATTCTGGTGGGGGATTTCCTGCCAAAGGCTGTTTCGGCTGGGTGAACAATCGCCCACCAGGCCAGCCTGTGCGAGCTGTCAGCCCTGCGACCGAGGCCTTTGATACTCGCTCCTTGCGTATTCACTGTACCCTCTTGACAAGCAAACCATTGTGTGTTATCTCATAATACTGGGTGTGCAATTGGCAAACTGCAGGCTCCTTGACAAGACGAAGGTGAAGGAGGTTCGCCATGAACACAGGAAGAACTGTGGTTCAACAACTGGTGGAAGGTAGTCTGGAGTCTCTACTGTCCCTTGCCGAGCAAGCGTTGTGGAACGATACTTTGCGCCGACCGGTAATGCGGCAACTTGAAAAGCGTGTGCTGGCGCATGTGCAGGCGAGTGCCAGTCCGAACCGTCCCCCGCAGGTCACTCGCGACAAAATGGACCTGATGCGCGCGCTTATCCGCTCCATCGACCGGGCAATGGAGCGCAAGCAGGTCTCCCGTACGGTTGTTCGTCGCCTGCTGCGTGCGCTGGTGGTGAACACCATCCTGCGCCAGAACGAGGAGATTGAATCCGCCGAGCGAAGTTTCATGCAGAGGCATGAAGGGCATGCCCCTCCGATCACCATGGTACTCAGCCCCACGAAGGTGTGCAACCTGCACTGCATCGGTTGTTACGCCAATTCCAGCCGAGGCACCACCGACAAGCTGGAGTGGGAAGTGGTTGACCGCATTGTGACCGAAGCGAAGACGCTGTGGGGCATGCGATTCTTCACCATTTCGGGCGGCGAACCGCTGGCGTATCGCTCACAGGGCAAAGGCGTGCTGGACCTGTTTGCCGAACATGAGGATTGCTTCTTCATGATGTACACCAACGGCACGCTCATTGACCGGCGCGTTGCCGAACGGATGGCGCAAGCAGGCAACATTGTGCCCGCCATTTCGGTGGAAGGGCTGGAGGAGCGCACCGATGCGCGACGCGGTAAGGGTGTCTTCCAGCGTATCCTGAAGGCAATGGAGCACCTGCGTGAGGCTGGTGTGATCTTCGGCATCTCGCTGACCGCCACACGCCATAACGCCGAGGAGATTCTGTCCGACGAGTTCATTGACTTTTTCTTCGAGCAGCAGCAAGCGGTATTCGGCTGGCTGTTCCAGTACATGCCTATCGGGCGCGGCTACACGCTGGACCTGCTGCCCACGCCGGAGCAGAGGTTGTGGATGTGGCGACGCACATGGCAGCTCATCCGCGAGCGCAACATCATGCTGGCGGACTTCTGGAACTGCGGTACGGTCAGCGACGGTTGTATCGCGGCGGGGCGCGACGCAGGCTACCTGTACATCGACTGGAACGGTAGAGTGATGCCCTGCGTGTTTGTGCCCTACTCGCCGGTGAACATCCACGACATCTACCGCAAAGGCGGCACACTGGACGACATCTACGACCTGCCCTACTTCCGCGCCATCCGGCAGTGGCAGTGGGACTACGGCTTCGGCAAGGAACGACCGGAAGAGCACGGCAACTGGCTCATCCCCTGCTCGATACGCGACCACCATCGCGACGGACGCGCGATGATAGATCGGCACCACCCGGAGCCGGAGGATGAAGCCGCAGCTGATGCTTTGCGAGACCCCAGCTACTATCAGGGGCTGGTAGCATACGACGAGAAGTTGCGCGAGAAGTTTGATCCTGTCTGGCAGCAAGAGTACCTGAGCGAAGTGCAAGGGGGGAAGAGCCGCTCTTGGAAGAGCTACACATCGAACCGGCGGACGTAGTATCCCGTCTGACCGCGTTCATCCGCCAGGCGGTAGAGGATTTTCGCCGCGAGGGGGTGGTCGTTGGGTTAAGCGGCGGGATTGACTCGGCGGTAGTCACTGCCCTTGCTGTCCGGGCTCTGGGCGCAGAGCGCGTGCTGGGACTGATATTGCCGGAGCGCGACAGCGCACCCGAAAGCAAGCGGCTGGCGCGCGAGCTTGCCCGGAGCTTGGGTATCCGTTATCGAACTGTCGGCTTAACATTGCCTCTGGCTCTGCTGGGAGTGTACCGGCAGGTTCCCCTGTGGCTGGTGCCCGGACGGGGTTTGAAGGCGAAGGCGGTGCTGCATTACTACCGGCAATTCCGCGAGACACTGCCGGAGGGGGAGACACCTTTTTCTGCGGTGATGCTGGGCACGCGCGGGCTGAGCGGCCCATGGCTGAATCAAACGGTGGCTTACCACCGGGTAAAAGTTCGTTTGCGCATGACCGTGCTGTACTACTACGCCGAGCGATTTAACCTGCTGGTCGCCGGTACAGCAAACAGAACCGAGCTGGCGACGGGGTTCTTTGTAAAGTATGGCGATGCCGCGGCGGATATCGCCCCTCTGGCTCATCTCTACAAAACGCAGGTGCGTGCACTCGCGAGATATCTGAATGTCCCCGAGCCGATTATCGCCCGTCCTCCTTCACCCGACCTCCTGCCCGGCTTAACCGACGAGCTGGCGATAGGGCTGGACTACACCACGCTGGACAGGGTGCTCTGGCGGCTGGAACAGGGGGTAGATGCAGAGGTTGTTGCCGCCGAGCTTGGGCTTTCGCCAGAGCAGGTACGGTATGTGCAGATTCTGACCGAGCGTGCCAGGCAGTTGCTGGCTCCTCCGCTGAGAGTGTGTTAAATTTGCTATTCCTTGAGGGCAAGGCTCCTGCCGAGCTGTTACAAATTTTTTCCACACGATAAAAACATGCAGGAATCGTTGCGGTAATCGCTAACCTTATATCTAGCAACCCAAAAGATGGGGGTAACCCATCCATTTCGCTGTGCTGTCGGGATGCAGCGGATGAAGGTTGCTCATTCTCTTAAGGAGGCTCTTGATGGCATTTACCGACCGGTGCGATATCTTCGGCAGCGTGCATGAAGAGGGCATCAACCGCATTGTGCGCCACGTCATGCAACAGCGCCCCTCTCTGTTCAACTACGCTACCGCGTTCTTCCTGCAGCGCCCCGAGCTGTTATGCGAACGCATCAAAGTAGCTCCGGAAGTGCTGCGAGCGCGCGACCCTCTTTTTAGCGTAGAAGACCCCATTCCTGTGCTGGGTTCGCCTGTTCCGCTGGGGTTGAACTGGTGCTTGCAGTTCACCGACCTGCAGATCGACTTCCACCCCGGCAACGTGTTTGACCTGCCTCAGGAACTGGGCAAGCTACCCGCCCAGCGACTTGCGCTCTATATGCGAGGTTGCTTCGGGCTGGACTGCCTGCCGGAAAGATTCATTCGCGAACTCCTGCCGCGCGTCGAGGCAGAAGCGGTTGCTCAGCGGGGAAAGGAGACCTTTGGAATTGCGGCATTTCCGCAAGGGGACAAACTTGCGGAGCCTATTGTCTTCCCCACCCAGAAGCTGCTCTGCTTCTGCGTGAAGCTGTTCACGGTACTGCACTTCGAGTGGGGTACGATACCGGGCAGTCCGCAAATGTGGCTGAAGGTGCGTCTGGACGGGCTGGAGTTAGTGGACCTGGGTCCAGCCCCGCTGGAAGAGATGGTGGAGTGCTACATCAAGATGGTGCTGCAATTGGGCATCCTGCCCCGGCTCAGTGTGCCCATCGAGGCGATGGTGTTGAACATTACCGAGCTGATGCGCAAGCAGGGTTTGAGCATCGGTGAAACCATCACCCTTCAGCCGACGCCCGTGCCTGCTGGCGTGCCCAATAACCCGGCAGTAGAGGATGACCAGCTCAAAGCGTTTGTCAATCTGGTGGTGGAGGTATAAGACGATGGCACACTTCACTTTAGCCGTTTCCGAGAGAACCTTCCAGCGCTCCTTCGATCTGCTGAAGCGCAACCTGACGTTCGCCCAGGCGGACCAGACCAGCTTCGGCATTTTTGTCGCTGGCTACGACGTGAGAGCGCATCTGGAAGGAGGCACCATCGACCTGCGCGCCGATAACACCATCAGCGTCAAAGAGCTGGACATCCGCTGGGACAGGCTACGCTTCATGCTGGGGATCAATATCCCTGAAATCTGCGTGGGTGGTGGATGCATTAACATGCCCTGGCCCATTCCGGATATCTGCCTGCCAAGGGTTTGCGTGTTCAGCGGCAACCCGGATGTTTCCATCTCGCCCGACCTGGCAGCGTTCGTAGCGCAGGAGGTGAGCTTCACGGGGAGCGTGGTCGCCCGCTACTTCGACGCATCCCTTCCCTTGCCCTCGCCTGACCCGTGCGCCCCAATACGCCTCGAACCCCTGCCCAGTCACAACCAGTGGCATATCCATATCGATCCCCAGACCATCGACGTGGACCTGTTCGATTTCCCGGATATCGCGGGCAACCTGATTGAAAACGCCCTCAGCAACGCCATCCGCGCGATTATCCCCGGCGGGTTCGTGCGCGACATCATCCTGGCGATTATCGGGGGCATTGCGGATTTCATCCGCTTCCTGCTGGACATCCCCGATGAGATCGACGAGTGGCTGAGCGACCTCTTCAACGTCAGCTTCGGCTTACTGGATTTCATCGGCACGCTGATACTGGATTTCTTCAGCAGTTGCAACCCGATATATCGCATCGATGACCCCTTCGAGCTCCTGCCCGCAAGGGATGGGCTGATTCCGGTACGTATCCCCCTGCGCAACCTGAGCGTCCGCGTTAACGACGTGGAGATGGTTGCGGAAGTGAACATAGGAGGCTAGCCATGACAACACAGAAAGCGGTCCTCAATCGTCCCGTCTTCACACAACGGGCGTTCGACAGCAGCGCGTTAACGGTGCTGACCACCCTTATCCACCGCTTTGCGGAAGCGGGCGCATACGACCTGTTCATCCGCCGCGGAGAGCGCGTGGTGCATCGTGCTACGGTGAATGTGGTGCGAGAGGCGAACGCAGCGCATCAGATTGACGTGGATATGGCGAGCCTCGGCACGGAACCGAAGGGTTGCGACTGCGGCAAGCACGCGGAGTACACGCTTCGGGAGGGCGGGGTGATGTGCTTCTTCGTGTCCAAGGGCACGTCGCGCTACAGCGTCGTTATCGAACAGATTGGCGCGAAAGAGAAGAAGACACTGCTGGACAGCGCGAAGGGCATCCCTGCAGGCGACCTGTTCGCGGTCACGCTGGTACTGCCGGGCGCATACCGTGCCGTCAATACCGAAGGCAACGCGGAGATGCTGGTGGAGGTCTCCATGCCCGCCGAGCGATACAGGGTCGACCAGCCCACGCTAGTGGAAATCGGGCGCACAGGCAGGTTTGGCACACGACGCGCGAGTATCCAGCTGGGGCAGACTGTCGTGTTCCGCTGTGGAGCGGAGGCACGCATCCAGCTGGAGCTGGTCAAGCCACACGACATCATCCAGAAGCGCGAGCAGGAAAAGCCGCGATTCACCGTGCGCAAGCCCGATAAGAACGAGTGAGGAAGTTCGCGAATGCGACGGAGCGCATCTCTCCACAGGGTAGGGGAGTGCGCTCCTCGCAGTTTTTTCAGAAAAAATGCCCAGACCGCCCTGAAACCCGTTGTTTTGCTCTGCATTTATGGTATACTACCAGTGTTCGGTGTTCGTTGCACGCGACGGTTCGGTTCCGGGGTCCGTAAACCTCATGGGAGGAGACCACGTTCGAGCCTGCCGGCAGCACCGTAACAGAATCCGGGAGGCAGAACGCTTCCCAGCATGAGGTTAAGAAACAATGTCGCAAACCACTTCGCTGTTCGTAGGAAACCTTTCCTACTCCACCACCGCAGAGCAACTGCGTGAGCTGTTCTCCCCGTGGGGTCCCGTCGAGGATGCCCGTGTCGTAGAAGGACGCGGCTTCGGCTTCGTGGACATCCCCAGCGAGAACATGCAGGCGGCGATTGACGCCACCAACGGTCAGGTGTTCATGGGCAGAACCATCACCGTGAACCAGGCTCGTCCACGCACCGAGCGACGCGAGGGCGGCTTCCGCAGCGACCGCGGTGGCTACGGCTCCGGGCGACGCGATAGACGCTGGTAAGCCCGAACCACAAACAACGTGCAACGGCACGCCAATCGGCGTGCCGTTCGTGCTTATCGCAAGGTAACCACCGTAACCCCGTCTCCGCCCTCGGCGGGTTCTGCGTTGCGGTAGGAAGCCACCAGAGGGTGCGTTCTCAAGTATTCTCGCACCGCCTGCCTCAATACGCCCGTGCCTTTGCCATGAATGACGCGCACCTGCTCCAGCCCCGCCGCGTATGCCTCGTCCAGATAACGCTCCAAGTTAGCGAGCGCCTCCTCCACCCGTTGCATCCTCAGCATAATCTCCGACGAGATGTGCGTGGCGCGTGAGAGGTTCACCGGAATAGACACCGCCGGAGCGCGAGCAGTCGGTTTCTCCTCCACACGGCGCAACGCCTCGCGAGGAACCGTCACCCGAATGGCTCCCGCCTGTATCACCGCGTCCTGCTCCATCAACTGCAATACCGTCCCTGTGATGTTGAGCGTGGTCACCCGAACGGTATCTCCCTCCTGTATCTCAGCGGAAGAAGGAACCTCCGCAGGCGGAGCGAGCAGCTGTTTCATCTGCTTGGCAGCCTCGCGCACTTGCCGGCGCGCTTCCTGCGCGGTGCGGTTTTCACGGGGTTGCTCGCGCAACCGACGGTACGCCTCTTCCGCCTGACGGAGTATCTCCTGAAGGCGCTCCTGCATCTCCTGAGCTACCTGCTCGCGCAACCGCTGGCGTTCCTCTTCCAGCTTTTCCAGCCGCTGTTGCAGCTGTTTGCGCAGGCTTTCCGCCTCACGGTGCTCCTTCTCAGCATCAGCACGCTCCTGCTCGATAGCACGCTGTTCCTCTTCCAGTCGGCGCATGATGCTGGAGGCTTCGGTCTCGCGCCCGGTGAGGCGAGCCTGCGCGGTCTCGATCACCGAAGGGGGCAATCCCAGCCTCTGTGCGATCACTATCGCGTGGCTGGAGCCGGGCGTGCCAATGCGCAGGTGATACGTCGGGCGCAGGGTCTGCACATCGAACTCCACCGAGGCGTTCTGCACCCCCTGCCGGGCGTAGGCATAGCTCTTCAGCTCGCCGTAGTGCGTGGTCGCCATCACACGCGAGCGACGCGCCAGCAGGTAGTCTAATATCGCCTGAGCCAGCGCGGCGCCTTCGGCTGGGTCGGTTCCTGCCCCCAGCTCGTCTAACAATACCAGCGTGCGCTCGTCACAGTGCGGGAGCATTCCGGCGATGTTCGTGATATGACCGGAGAAGGTAGATAGTGACTGCTCGATGCTCTGCTCGTCGCCGATGTCGGCGAACACTTTGTCAAACACCGCCATTTCGGTGCCGGTGTCAGCGGGCACGTGCAACCCGGACTGCATCATCAGCGTCAGCAAGCCCACCGTCTTGAGCGTCACCGTCTTCCCGCCGGTGTTGGGTCCCGTGATGAGCAGGATACGGAACCGCTCGCCCAGCTCTACATCGATAGGCACGACAGGCGGTTTCAGCAGAGGGTGGCGTGCTTTGCGCAGGCGGATTTTGCCCTGCGTGTTGAGCGCAGGTTCCACCGCATCCCAATCGGCACTGAGGCGGGCGCGCGCGTCGATGAAGTCCAGCTCGCCCAGTGCATCACATGTCAACAGAAGCGTATCGCTGTGCCTGCCCACCAGCGCGCTCAACTCCGCCAGAATCCGTTCCACCTCGTTCTGCTCGGCAATCTGCGCCTCACGAATCTGGTTGCCGAGGTCTACCACCTCCTGCGGTTCCATAAACAGGGTGGCTCCCGACGCACTCACGTCATGCACGATCCCGCCGAACTGCGCGCGGTATTCCGCCTTCACGGGCAGGCAATAGCGGTCGCCGCGCATGGTGATAACAGGTTCCTGAAGCATATTGCGGATGCGTGAGGAGTTGAGGGTTGCTTGCAAGCGTTCGGTGATGCGGGAGTGCAGCTGTCGAAGCTTCTGACGGATTCGCGCCAGCTCGGGGCTGGCGCTGTCGGCAACGGTAGCGTCTTCACGCAGGCAACGGCGGATTTCGCTCACCACCTCGGGCAGGGGTTCCAGCTGGCGTGCCAGTATGCACAGAGAAGGGCACCTGTCCTCGCGCGCCAGCAGAAAGGTGCGCAAACGTCGGGCAGATTCCAGCGTGTCGGCGACGGACAACAACGCTTCGGGAGTGAGCACCCCTCCCGCACGCGCCAGCGACACCGCCGAACGAACATCCTGCGCCCCACGCAAAGACATCTCCTCCGCTAGGTCTATCAGCCGACGCGCTTCAGAGGTCTGCTGTAAACGCAGGCGGATGGCATCGAGGTCGGTGAGAGGAGCCATTTGACGCGCCCGCTCCGCGCCCATTGGGGTGGTGCAGTGTGCCGCCAGCTTCTGTCGGATAGCCTCGTACTCCAGAACTCTGAGGGTGTGTGCGTTCATCCGGTTTTCAGGACACCTGGTCGGGGTCTATACCCAGCTCACGCAGACGCTGTGCTAACCGCTCGGCGCGCTGTAGCGCTTCCAGCGCTCTCTGTCTTTCCTGCTCTGCCTCGCGCTGTGCTTGCTCTGCTACCCACTGCGCCTGCTCCAAACGCCTGCGCAACTCCACATACGGCACGAAACGCTCGCCATCCGGACGATACAATACCAGCTCGCCACCCTCCAGCGTGAAACGCACGCCCAACCGAGGGCTCACCCAGCCCTCCATCTCCCGAACCGGCGAGAAATGCCCATCCGAGCGCAACCAGCCCTCCAGAATGCCCCGGTCCGGGTCGTAAATGTAATACTCCTCCACCCCGTAGCGCTCGTAGAAACCGAACTTCTCTATCAACTCCGATGGACGGTTACCGGGCGACAGCACCTCGAACATCACCTGAGGCGCAATGCCACCCTCTTCCCACTGCTTGTAACTGTCACGATGCCCTTTCGGACGACCAAACGCCACCATCACATCGGGGGCGGTGCGGATGTCAGGGCGTCCCTCCACCGGATACCAGAGCAGGTCGGCGGCAACGAACACATCCTCGCGGTCGGCAAACAGGGCGCAGAGGTTGTCGTAGAGGTAAACAATGGTCTCCAGTTGCTTCGTGTTATCCGCCATGGGCTTGCCGTCGCTTTCAGGATAGACGATTTTATTTTTGGGTATCGGTTGTACTGCCATATCGCATCACCAGCGTTATTATAGCAGATATACGCTCTTCGTTGTGCTGTTCAGAGGTGATAAGAGGGAATGACGTAGTGCTGCCCGTTTTTCACCACAGAGGGCACAGAGAGCACTGAGGGTATTCTCCGTGTCCTCTGTGGTTTACCTTCACAAACGATATTCTCCTACGCCGCCAGGCGCAGGTTCGGTCGGCTTTCGCCCCCTTCGTAGCGGAATCGACTGACCAGTTCCTGCAGCTGTTGCGCCATGCTTGCCAGCTCCTGCGCGGCAGCAGCTACCTCTTCGCTGGAAGCATTCAGCTCTTCTGCGCTCGCCGCCGCTTCCTCGCTGATGCTCGCCACCGACGCTATCGCCGACGACACCTGCTCCGCACCGGACGCCATCTCCAGCGCCGCACGCGCGTTCTCCTCCGCGCTCTGCAGCACCGTGCTCACCGTCGCCAGCACCTGCTGAACGCTCGCCGACATCTGCTCCGCTACCGCCGTCACTGACTGTATCTCGCCTGCTACCTGCTGGGACGCCTCCACTATCTGCACCAGCGCGGAGCCTACCTGCTCACTGCGATTGAAACCCTCTGTAACGCTCTGCGCGGTCGCCTGCATCTCACGAACTGCGACCTCCACGCCCGACCGCACGTTGGCTATCAGTCCCGCAATCTCTTTGGTAGCAGTGCTTGCCTGTTCTGCCAGCTTGCGCACCTCATCCGCTACCACTGCGAAACCGCGACCGTGTTCGCCCGCGCGCGCCGCCTCGATCGCCGCGTTGAGCGCTAACAGGTTCGTCTGCTCCGCTATCTGCTCGATGGTCTGCACGATGTTGCCTATCTGCTGGCCCAGCTGGTCTAACTGCGCCACCTTCTGCGCGGAGGTCTCCGCCTGCTGTTGTATCTGGCGCATGGTTTGCAACATCTCCTCAACCGACTGCCCACCTTGCTGGGCAATTGCGCTGGCTTGCTGGGCGGAGGCTGCCATCTGCTGGGCGGAGCGGGCGACCTCTTCTACTGCTTTGGCGGCTTGTCTCATGCCCTCTTCCGCCTGCTGGGCGGCTTCGCGCTGTGCCTCACTGCCCTGTTGCACGGTGCGGATGGCTCGGTCCAGGTTATCCATCGCTTGCGCCGCTTCGGTGGCTTGCTGGGCGAGTTGCTCACTACCCTTGGCGATTTCGTTAGATGCCTGCCCCGACTGCTCGGTAGACGCCGCCAGCTGCTGACTGGTGCTGGAGACAGACTGCGAGCTCTCCGCCACGCTGCGCACCAGAGCAATCAAAGCAGCCTGAGCATTTCGGAAGGACTGAATGGTATCCTGTATCTGTGCCAGCATGGCGTTATAGATGCTAGAGAGCTTACCAAACTCGTCTTGCGTGCTAATTTGCAAGGGTTTCGTATCTGCCTTGATAGACACAGACAGGTCTCCTGCCTCCAGCGCCTGAATGGCTCGCTGGAGGTTGGTAATACCTTCCCGATGGATATCCTCCATACTGGCTCCAATGGTACTCAGCATGTATACGAAATACCTGGAGATAAACCAGCCGAGGAACGCGCCTGTGAACATAGCAACGAGCAGCACGCCTACGATATACAACCGGGACTGTCTGTAGGTGCGGTCAGCCTGAGCGGCGAGCTTCTTACCGTAGGCTTCGTTCCAGTCCAGCATCTTCTCAAGCGCGGGCACAACCTCGCCAAGGAAGATGTCTTTCATCTCGCCATTAATCAACGCCTCCGCTTGCTGTCTTTTGCCCTGCCTGTCCAGCTCTGTCAGTTTGCTATGCAGCTGCAAATAGCGTTCCCACGATTGTTTGAGCCTATTGAAGCTCTGGCGGTCCTCCTCAGTACGGATTGTAGCCTCGTACTGCTTCAGGTGTTTCTCAGTCTCGGATAGGCTCTGGCTCATTGCTCCCTCGATATCCTGCAGCAAGGCAGGCTGTCCCGCTGCCATGACGTGCCGATACTCGTAGATGCGGAACTGCCGCATGTCCCCGTTGAAGTTGCCCATCGCGATGCCGCCCGCAAGCGGGCCTGCGATAATAGTGTTGCTCATCGCGTCTATCTGCCCAAGTCTGCTTATAGAAAATACACCCATTGCCAGCATCAGTGCCAGACAGGTTCCAAAGCCCACTGCCAGCTTTGCCTTAGTGCTCTGGTTATAAAACCATCTCATCGCATACACGCCCCCTGCAAAGGTTAGTTGTTGCACTAATTTCATTATTGGAAAAACCATCAAGACCTAAAGGGGCGGTACTCCGGTATTTTCCAGAGTGTGTTCCACAAAGAAAAGGACCGACAATCACACTGAGACAAAAGGAGGTGTGTTGTCATTGCGTGCAGGGATCGCATTGCTGGTTCCGATGATATGCTTGTTCGCGATACAAGCGTACTCCCAGCCGGTTGTCTGCGGAAGCTACACGCTCAGTTCCAAATACGTCTCGCGCGGTGTGAACACTGTGAACAACTGGGTGTTTCAGAAAAGCACCGACATCCAGCTCGGTAACCTCGCTGTATCGCTGTGGGGCAATATGGAGCTGACCAACCATAATGGCTCGCAGTACGTTCGCAGTAAGCCCGCCGGAACCTTCACCGAGTGGGATTTCACCATAGAGTATGCGACCTCGTGGAAGAGCCTGCAAATGGCTCTGGGTTGGACCGACTACCAGTACCCCGGCACCGGCTGGGAGCGCACCCGCGAGGCGTATCTGTCGCTCAGCATAGACAGCCCGCTATCGCCGAACATCACCATCTATCGCGACACGGGAACTGCGCAAGGGACCTACGTGACCGCAGGAGTGGAGGTGCCTGTTCGCGAGCGGTTAAGCCTGAGTGCGCAGGTCGGCTACGGTTGTCCAAAGTTCAACGGTTACTACTACGGTTGTGAGACCGCTTCGTGGGTAGACCTCACGCTGGGCTTGGGCACAGCGCTGGAGATGGGTAGAGGCTGGCAGGTCAAGCCCACAATATGGTACAGCACTCTGCTGAACAGACGCCTGCTGGCTGATGGGTCTAATCGCCAGAACGTGTGGTTTAGCGTGGAGCTTTGTCGGGGGAAGTGAATGGTTATTTACTGCAGAGGAAAAATCCGTAACAGCGCGGTACTACGTGACCACACATGACTATTTGGATATGAGTAGAGCAGTTTCGCGTGTCTGTCATTCTGAGCGTAAGCGAAGAATTTCGTTTTAACGACAGGATAACTCTATTTACTGACGCTCAGAACGATAAAATAGACTGAAAAGCGTTGGTGCAGTCTCCCCACCATTGATGAACTTTGAAAAAATAGTCGTATTTATCCCCTCATCTCCTTTCTCGCAGCTTCGGGAGGGGTTCTGGAGGCGAGGTGTATTCAACCTAACCCCCTGTCCCCCTTCCCTACAAGGGAAGGAGGCATTCGACGCGAGGCTCCCCTCTCTTTGTAGGAGAGGGGCCGGGGGAGAGGTTAAATCGCTTTATTTTTCAAAGTTGCTCTGTTGCAAAGATGGGCATTATCTGGGGTAGCATAGAAACATGAAAGCAGCAAAGGATAACTATTTCGTGCGTTTCGCTGCCTTGGCTTACCAGTTGTGCCAGCGGGCACTGCCAC
>Ga0101941_1000466_pt1 | contig 69561 bp, 69 predicted proteins | sample DewCreD2012metaG_3_FD_75242 | JGI IMG/M metagenome (GOLD analysis project Ga0101941, IMG submission 75242) | Hot spring sediment bacterial and archeal communities from British Columbia, Canada, to study Microbial Dark Matter (Phase II) - Dewar... ... | reverse complement strand
TGTTAACCATCCTCAATGCGATGGTCCGGGATCGCCGGAAATGGTGCCTTGAACTTGCTGGTTAACTGTGGGGCACTCGGCCCGCCGGTTACACCAGTTTGACAGACAATACGGTTGCTCCTCTCCCCATCTCCTCCGCCAGCGGGGGAGAAAGCGATACATCCACTGCACCGCTGACTGCTCCAGGGTTTCCCGCAGTCCTACCGTTCAGAAGCGAAACGGCTGAACGGTTACCCTCCAAGGTATTTGCCTTCCCTCCCGGTTCAGTTATAATGAAAGTCGCTGAACACAGTCCGCGCTCATTAACGTCAATCCGTGTTCAATTTTCCAAACCCTGGGAAGGTGATTATGCGAGGCGTTCGCTGTCAGCGATGCGGTCACATGTTTTCCCTATCCGTGGACCAGGTTGTGGCAGCGCTGGACCAACTGTCCGAAAAGGGCGAGAGCCACTACGGGGTGGAGTGCCCCCGATGCCGTCATCTGGTGAAGGTGCCCCGGGGCGACCTGGAGCGGATGCGGCCGCGCCCGGTAGAGTCCAGCGCGGAGGCAGAGGCGACACAGGCATCGCCTGCTCCCACAGAGGCACCGGAATAGGTACGGGATACGGAGCACGCAATACGGGATGACCACCGCAGTCCTTCGTCGGGCTGAGCAGGGGCTGGTGCCCTTCCATCCGCTGCGCCACCTGGGGCCGGTGGCGGACCTCATGACCGAGGCGTTCGGCGGGGAGTTGGGGCCATGGGCCCGCCAGACGCTGCGCCGGATGCAGCGCATGGCCCGCTGGGGCGCGCTGGGGTTCCTGCTCTGGGGGATGGACCTGGATCAGGAGTCACCCGGATTTGTCTGGGTGGAGGACGGGCGGATGGTGGGCAACATCTCCTTCCGGCGGGCCGCCGCAGCGGGCGGCTGGATGATCGGCAACGTCGCTGTCCACCCTCAGTGGCGGGGGCGCTCCATCGGTCGGGCGCTGGTGGAGGCTGCGCTGGAGGAGATCGCGGCGCGCGGCGGCGCATGGGTCGGGCTGGAGGTACGGGCCGACAACATCCCCGCCCGCCGCCTCTATGAACGCCTGGGGTTTGAACCGGTCGGGGAGTCGCTGGAACTGGCCCGTTCGGAGGGCCTGCCCTGGCCGGGCGCCGGCCCGCGGCCCCTGCCGATGCGGCGGGCCCGCGCGGCCGAAAGCAGTGAACTCTATCACCTGGCCCGCGAGGGGCTCACTCGGACCCATCAGGAAGTGCTGGAAATCCGCCCGTCCGTCTACCGGGCCGGCTGGGAGGCCCGGGTCTCTGCCTGGCTGGAGGGCCGCAGCGAAAACTGGTGGGTGCTGAGAGACGAAGGGAGCCTGACCGGCGCGCTGCGCCTGACCTCGTATCGCTCCGGGCGCTGGCACGAGGTGGAGGTCCTGGTCCGGCCCGAGCGAACGGACGCCCTGGGCGGTCCGCTGGTGGCGACGGCGCTGGCCTTCCTGACCCGCCGTGCTCCATGGGAGACGGTCACCACTCTGCCGGGGGCGCGGATGCGGTTGGAGGCCTTCTTCACCGATGCCGGATTCCACCCGCTCCGCCGCCTGCTCCAGATGCGGCGGATGTTGGGGACTCCCATTAATATTCGGGGGAACCGCGAACTGTAACTATTCAGGCGCTGACGGAAGTCACCCTTCCTGGGCCTGCCGCCGATAGTCGGCCTTCGCCGACCTCATCCCGCCCCCGGCGGCTACGCCGCCACCCCCTCCCCTCTCCCGCCCCGGCGGAAGAGGGGGGAGGGGTGAGGGCAGGCCGACACCCGGCACGAAGGGCCCACGGAGGACGATTCCCATCGGCTGAATCATTACTGCGAACTTTGACTATGGGGCGTTCACCACACACCGTCTCCCTTCTCATCCGCATCTGGCCCCTGGGCAAGGTGCTGAACCGAATGGGCCGGTGGCCCGTCGTCGGCCAGTGGCTCCGGCCCCTCTTCCGTCCGGAGGACAACGAGACCGTTGTCCTTCCCGTCGGAGAGGGAGTGCAGGCCACCGAAAGTGTGGTCCTGCCATACGTTGTCCTGGCGCCATTGGTGGAGGGGGCCAGCGCGCGCTTCATCCTGAACGAATGCCTCTGCCGACGGGCGGAGAACCGGCCCACCTGCCCGCGCGACATTGGGTGTCTGTTTCTGGGCGACGGGGCAGCGCAGATTCACCCGGATCTGGGGCACCCGGCCGATACAGACGGGGCTCTGGCACACATCCGGCGGGCCCTGGAGGCCGGATTGATGCCCCAGATCGTCCACTCCGCCTTTGACGCCTGGATGCTGGGCATCCCGTACCGCCGCATGCTGGCGGTCTGCTTCTGTTGTGATTGCTGCTGTTCCGTGCGCCAGACCCTTCGCCACGGCCCGCCCGTTTTCCAGGAGACGGTGCACCGTCTTCCCGGTCTGTCGGTGACCGTGGGGCCGGATTGTGTGGGCTGCGGGCGCTGCGCGGAGGCCTGCCCGACGGGTGCCATCCGGGTGGAGGGCGGACAGGCGTCGGTCTACCCGAACTGCCAGGGCTGCGGGCGGTGCGCGGTGGCCTGTCCGCAGGATGCCGTCACCCTGTATCTGGACCCGGCAGTAGACCCGGTGGGCCGATTGCTGGCACTGGTAGAAGAACGCACGGAAGTCCGGTGAAAGGGTGCAAGGATACAAGGATGCAAGGATACAAGGATACAAGGATGCAAGGATACAAGGATACAAGGATGCAAGGATACAAGGATGCAAGGATACAAGGATACAAGGATACAAGGATACAAGGGGACGGGGAAATGGTGGACAACGGCCCCCCTCGTTCCCTTATATCCTTGTCTACTTGTATCCTTGTCTACTTGATTCTTGTCTACTCTTGAGGTGACGTATGGCCGAAGAACTGGATCGCTGGTTTCCCCGTCCGCCGCAGCGGGAACCCGGGCGGCGGCTGGGGATTGTGGTGGGCGGCAGCCTGTCCAAAGGGCTGGAGGTGAAACTGGACCCACAGACGGTCATTGAAGGGCTGGCGGTGGGGCGCTACGTCGTCATCCACGGGCGCACCGGCCGGCGCTTCTTCTCCATCGTCAACGACGTTGCGCTGGATGCCACCAATCCGCTCATAGAGAAGACTCCGCCCGATGTCTCCGACCCGTTCATCGCCCAGGTCATCCGGGGCACGTCCACCTTTGGCCGCATTCACGTTGCGCCGATGCTGGTGCTGGAGCCCGGCGCCGACGAGCCCAAACCCGTCAAGACGGTCCCGGAGCACTTCTCCGAGGTCTACGAGGCGTCGCCGGAGGAAGTGGCGCTCGTCTTCGGACGGGAGGAGCAGCCGGGATACTTCGTCATCGGGGAGCCGCTGGACATGGCGGGGGTGCCCGTCACCGTCAACCTGGAGCGGTTCGTGGAGCGCTCGGCGGGCGTCTTCGGGAAGACGGGGACCGGCAAGACCTTCCTGACCCGTCTCCTGCTGGCGGGCATCATCCAGGCCCGGGTCGCGGTCACCCTGATCTTTGATATGCACAACGAGTACGGCTGGAAGAGCCAGGACGAGGCCCGGCGAGAGGTCAAGGGGTTGCGCCAACTGTTTGATACCGGCGAAGTCGCTGTTTTCACCCTGGACGAGGACTCATCCCGACGGCGGGGGAGCAAGACCGACGGGGCCGTCTACATCGGCTACGACCAGATTGCGCCGGAGGACGTGGACGGCCTCTCCGCCCTGCTGGCCCTCACCGACGTCCAGGTGGGCGCGCTCTACTTCCTGCACCGACGACTGGGAGGCCGCTGGCTGGCCCGCCTGCTGGACGAGGAGGACCCGCTGGAGGAACTGCAGGAGGCGCTGGAGAAGGGCACCCTGCACGGCGGGACGTTGGGGGCCATCCAGCGGAAACTGGGCCTCTTCCGGCGGTTTGGGTTCCTGCGCGCGGAGGTGCCGGAGGACCCCGTCCAGAGCATCCTGGAGTACCTGGGCCGGGGGGTGAACGTCGTCCTGGAGTTCGGGCGGTACGGGAACAGTCTGGAGGCGTATATCCTGGTGGCCAACTACATCACCCGTCGCATCCACGAGCACTACGTCCGCCGCAAGGAGGCCGCGCTGGGCGGGCGGGGGGAGGAGCCCCGTCCGCTGGTCATCACGGTGGAGGAGGCGCACAAGTTCCTGGACCCCGCCGTTGCCCGGCACACCATTTTCGGCACCATCGCCCGGGAGTTGCGCAAGTACAACGTGACCCTGCTCATCGTGGACCAGCGGCCCAGCGGCATAGACCCGGAGGTGATGAGCCAGATTGGGACCCGGGTCACCTGTCTTCTGGACGACGAGGCGGACATCCGGGCGGTCTTTTCCGGAGTGGCGGGGGCGGCGCCGCTGCGGGAGGTCCTGGCCCGACTGGATACCCGTCAGCAGGCGCTGATTATGGGACACGCGGTGCCTATGCCGGTGGTGGTGCGCACCCGCTCCTACGATGTGGCGTTCTACGAATCGGTGGCGCGCCGGGCAGCGACGCCGGAAGATACCCTGGCCCGGGGCCGGGCCCTGCTGCGGGGGAAGGAAGAGGAACTCTGACCTGGGTGAAGGGCTCAACGCTCTGCCGGGCCGGTCGGGAAGAAACAGACGCCCACCGTTCCCGGGCCGGAGTGGACGGCTAAGGCGGGAGAGAGGTTGGTAATGATGACCTCCAGGCACTCAAGGTGTTCCAGTACCCGCTCCTGAAGTTGTCTCATCCGGTCCAGTGCTGCCACATGGGTAAAGGCCACCTTGATGCGGGCCCCCTTCCCCACCCGCTCCTCCATCAATTCCACCATCCGGGCATACGCTTTGGAGAGACTGCGGGCCGTCCCCAGAGCGACGATCACGCCGTCCTCCATGCCGATGAGCGGCTTGATGTTCAAAAGCGTCCCCACCAGGTGTTGCGCCCGTCCGATGCGACCGCCCATGTGCAGGTAGCGGAGGGTGTCGGCAGTCTGAATCATCATCGCCTGGCGGGCCACCTCGCGCGCCCGCTCCACGACGTCCCGCAGACTCTGCCCTGCCATGGCCGCGCGCGCGGCCTCTATGGCGGCCCAACCGTGCGCCATCGCCACCTGCAGGGTATCTACGACCTCTACCTGTAACTGGGGCAACCGTTCTTTGATGATTTCCACCGCTGCCCGGCAGGACTGAAACGCCCCGCTCCCTTTGGAGGTCATGGTCAGGGCGACGATTTCGCGCGTCCGCTCCGCCAGCCGTTGAAGACCGCTCAGATAGTCCCCCGGGCTGGGGTTAGATGTCGTCGGCAGGGTGTCCGCCCGCTCCAGGTACCGGGCCAGCGTGTCGGTATCTATATCCACCTCGTCCCGCAGTGTCTCCAGGCCGCGATGGACATAGTAGGGCACCAGTTCTATTCCCAGTTCCTCCACCAGCGGCCGGGGAATACTGGCGGTGGTATCGGTCAGAACACCCACAGTGGCCATCTCTCTCTCCCTCCTCGGTCTTTTTTTGCCACGAATTGCATGAATTTGCACGAATGAAAATAAAAATTCGTGTCAATTCGTGAAATTCGTGGCCAATTCCAATTAAACCCCAGAACGGGGAAAAATGCAACTGGCTCTCTATGGACACCGCACGATGTCCTGCGCCCAGAGGCAGTCCGCACATGAGGGGCACCACCCCCAGCAGCCGTCGTTGGCTTCCGCAATGTCGCAGGTATCCCGAAGTTGGCAGTCCACGCACGAGGGAAAGTGGAATCCCCATACCTCGTTCCGGAAGCGGACGTATTCGTCCGAGGTCCAGATGTCCGCCAGACTCTGTTGGTGGACATTGCCCAGGACGTAGCGGGTCACGTTTTTGCGGCGGCCGAAGATGTAGTAGGGGTACGTATGGGAGAGGGCGTAGCAGGGACTGACCCCGCCGTCCCATCCCACGACCAGCGCCCCCCCGGCGACAAAGCGGCAGCGCCGCTCGGCCCCCCAGTTCATCCGGGGCAGTTCCACAATCCCCCAGAGGAGCCAGCCGCCCACGTTCAGCGCCCAGCCGGGGGGAAGGGGGAGCGACGGCGTCTCGTCCCTCCCGTAGAGAGCGTCGGCAGCCATCTCCGGGGTATGGGGCAGGATGTGGGTGACCAGGACCCGGTTGGCCTCCAGCCGACGGGCCAGGTCCGAGAGCGCGGGCAGGTCGTCCACGTTCCGCTTCAGAGCGACGAATTCCAACTGAATCCGGGGAAGTGGCCGGCCCCGTTCCCGTTTGATGCGGTTCAGGGCCTCCACGTTCTCCACCACGCTCCGCAGGTCGGCGCCCCACCGGACGTCGGCAAAGACCTCCGGACGGGCCCCGTCCACCGAGACGCTCAGGACGTCCACTCCGATTTCCACCAGCGCCCGCGCCTGCTCCTCGTCCAGCAACGTGCCGTTGGTGCTGACGGTCACCCGGACCCCCAGGTCCTTCACCGCCGCCAGGTAGTCCAGGAAGCGGGGGTGGGCGAAGGGCTCCCCGTACCCGCCGAAGAGGACCTCCCGCAGGTCGGGCAGTTCCCGCATCCCCTCCAGCACCCGCCCGAAGGTCGCGTCGGTCATGTCCGCCAACGGCTCCCCCCAGACGTTGCGGACGCAGGTCCGGCAGGCCAGGTTACAGCGGGTGGTGACCTCCAGATAGACCTTGCGGACATCGGGGCGGAGCGGGTACAGGACGAGGCCCATCTCCGTCCCCTCCATCAGCAGTTCCCTTCCGGCCTCCAGCCCATAGCGGCGACGGAGGCCCTCCGGCAGCACCACGCGCCCTTCCGAATCCACCGTTACTTTCATCATCACCTCACGTTTCACGTTTCACTTTTCACGTTTCACTTTTCACCCCCCACGGCTCCTCAAACTGCAACACAAACCGCCCATACCCGTCCACGTAGAAAATCATCTCCTTCGCTCCCGGCTTGAGGGTCTCCAGGAGTTTGCGGGAGACGTAGACGGTCAGGTCGTCGGCCGCGAAGCGGACGAAGTCGTCGGGGTTTTCGGGTTCGCCCATCCGACCGGATGAGCCTTCAAAGAAGATTCATCAATCCAGGCAGACCAGGCGACGGGCGATGTTGAGCACGCCGCCCCGCTGACGGATAAAGTCCTGCAGCCAGGTTGAGGGAATGGTGGCTTTCATAGATGATTTCTCCCTCCGCAGAGAGGACACAGAGATAATCCTATCCTTTCGGCCCTATGGCGGGCAGGTCCACGTCCAGCAGGGCCGCCAGTTCCTCCCGCTGGGGAGCGTACTGGGGGTCCTCAAAGAGCGGCGTGCAGGCCTCCAGCCGGACCTGCCCGGCGGCCAACTTGTTGGCGAAGGCGAAGCAGGAAGCCTCGCCGCAGGCCTTGCAGTTGGTGCGCGGCAGAAGTTTGTAGACTTCCAGGCCGGTGGGACGGCGGCGGGTCTCGTAGTTGGGCTCAATCTGGTCCCGCCGCTCCCAGGTACGGTTGACCAGGGCGATGATTCCCTCCACTTCCTTGATCGCCGCCTCCCGGTCCTCCACGTTGCTGACGCCAATCTGGTTGGGCTGGAAGACGACGTAATGGCCGGCCTTGCGCCAACTCACCGAGGGGACTGCCGGTTCGTAGACCGCGCCGCGCAGGGTGGCGTTGAGGTACGGGAAGACCTCCCGGATGTTGTTGGGCAGATGCGCGATCGCGCTGAACCGCTCCGCTCCCGGCTCGCAGGGCGGCGTGAAGACCTCCAGGTCGTACTTTTCTATCAGCATCCTTTCTCCTTGCGTTGAGTAGAGGGTGAGAGTATATATATGGATATGACTTTCAGCGATTGAAATTGCCCTCCCTGAGCACGCCTCACCCCTCCCCCACTGGCGCAGCCGCCGGGGGGTGGGGTGAGGTCGGCGAAGGCCGACCAAAGGCCTGCGGCCCAAAAAGGTGACTTCCAGTCACCGCAGGAGACGAACCGATGAAAGCGGTAGAACGGGAATTGCTGGAAATTCGGGCCCGGCTGGACCGGCTGGAGCAGCGGGTCCGGCAACTGGAGGGGGAGGAGCCGGAAATCCCTCCGCCGACGCCGGGCGTGCCGCCGGACCCCCAGCGTCTCCTTGCCTGGCTGCGGGCTCAGGGGCTGATCCGGGAGCCCACCCCTGAGGAGCGGCGGCTGGCCGAGGAATGGGACGCGTTACCCGAGGAGGAGAAGGAAGCCCACATCCGCCTGATGCATAGTTTGGTCCTTGACCCACCCCTCAGCCAGATTATCATAGATAACCGCCGGTGAGCATGGCTCTCTACTATTTTGACGCCAGTGCGCTGGTCAAGTACTATGTAACCGAGCCGGGAAGCACCTGGGTCCGCTATCTCGCGGAAGATTGGGATGCCGGGACCGCCCGATGGGCTCACACGATTTTTGCCGCAGAAATCACACGCGTAGAAGTCGCCGCGGGACCGGCCGTGATAGAGCGCACAGGGCGGATTCGGAGAGCCCAGCGGGACCACGAATATCGGCGTTTTGTCAGCCAGTTTGTCTCCCGATATACGGTCATTCCCCTGACTACAGCAGACCTGGAATACGCGGCAGATTTGACCCAGCGCCATCCCCTGAAGGCCTACGACGCCGTCCAGTTGGCCGTGGCCCTGCGGTACGCCAGCATCCTGGCGGCCCTCGGGCTTCCCCTGACCTTCGTCAGCGGGGACGCGGCACTGCTGGTCGCGGCCCGGGCCGAAGGCCTCCCCACCGAGAACCCCTTTGACCACGTCGCCCCCGAGGATGCGCCGGGCCCGCCCTGATCAGGCGCGGCGGGCCAGTGTGCGCACGGCCAGCCCGAACAGAACCGCCGCGAACGCGGCCAGCGCCCCCAGGTCCAACCCGGCGGTGCTCCACGAACGGCCCGCAAACGCGGCCTGCAGGGCTTCAACGGAGTAGGTCAGTGGAAGGAGCCGCGCCACGACCTGCAGCCAGCCAGGCATGGAGGCTAAGGGCACGAATACGCCGCCCAGGAACATCATCGGGAAGCGGATGAAATTGGCCAGCGTCTGCGCCTCAAACACCTCGCGCACGGCGACGGAGACGAACGCCCCCAGCGCCGAGAAGGCCGCCGCCGACAGGAGCAGCGCCAGGATGAGCAGCGGCCAGTTGGCGGGGATGGTGCCGAAGACGAGCAGCGAAATGACCAGCACCACCAGCGTCACCGCCAGGCCGAAGGCCATTCCGCCCAACAGTTTCCCGGCCAGGAGCGCTGGCAGCCGTATCGGAGCCAGCATCAACCGTTCCATCGCGCCGATGCGTTGCTCAAAGACAATGACAATCGCCTCCATAGAACTGGTGCCGAACAGCAGCGTCAATGCCAGCAGGCCGGGCACCAATTCCCGCAGTTCGCCCGGATTGCGGATGGCAAAGGCCAGGACGAAGGCGAAGGGGAAGAGGATACCCCAACTGATGTTGGGCGGCTTGAAGTAATAGGCCCGCAGGTCCTTCAGGGCGATGTACCCCATTCCGCGCAGGTCATCCGCGAGCATCGCTGCCTCCTCTTCCCTTCTCCATCAGCATGACCTCGGCGCTCAGGCCGGTCAACCGGACGAACACGTCCTCCAGCGTCGGGCGAAGTGTGTTGACGGCGAGCACTCGCCGGCCCCCGGCCTGTGCCAGTGCCTTACGCAGGGTCGCTTCCACGTCGTCGCCTTCAAGGCGCAGCGTCTCGGTACGGCCCTCCTCTCCCGCCACCGTGATCTCCACCGTCGGGCGGCCCGACGCCTGAGCCTTCAGTCCGTCCACGGTATCCAGCGCCACAATGTGCCCCCGGACGATGATGGCGATGCGGTCGCACAGCCGCCCGGCCTCCTCCAGGTAATGAGTGGTCAGGAAGACGGTCACGCCCTCCCGGCGCAGGTCGGCGATCATCCCCCGCAGGTGGCGCGCGCTCATCACGTCCAACCCGGTGGTCGGCTCGTCCAGGAAGAGAAGCGACGGGCGATGCGCCAGCGCGGCGGCGATGGTCAGGGCGCGTTTCATCCCGCGCGAGAGTTGGGCGAAGGGGACGTCCCGCTTCTCGCTCAGGCCGAAGCGGGCCAGCAGTTCTTCGGCACGCGGCTTGCGTTCGGCGCGCGGCACGCCGTACAACTGCATGCTGAAGACCAGATTGTCAAAGGCCGAGAGTTCGTCGTACAGGTTAGAGGTCTCCGGGACGACACCGATGTGCTTCTTGATGCGGGTCACCTCCGTCGCCAGGTCAAAGCCCAGCACGCGGGCATGACCGGCCGTGGGGCGTGTCAGGCCGGTGAGCATGCGAATGGTTGTCGTTTTGCCGGCGCCGTTGGGCCCCAGGAAACCGAAGACCTCGCCTTCGCGCACGGTGAAATCAATCCCGTCCACAGCGCGCACCGGCGGACGGCCTTTCGCCGCAGGGTAGATTTTGGTGAGGCCGGTGACGTGAATTGCTTCGGTCACTCTTTTCCTTATCAGAAATATTGGGTGGCGGAAGGCTTCGCCTTCCGCCACCCCGCAGTCTACCAGATGCGAATCCCGAAGTAGCCCAGGACGAATTTGAGGGCGACGTACAGGAAATAGATGCCGAAAATGAATTTGAGGGTGTGGGGCTTCAGGCGCTTGATGATGGACGCGCCGACCTGGGCGCCGATGATCGTCCCGCCGCCCAGCAGGCCACCCGCCACCAGCGCCACAAAGCCCTGGGCCACTTTGATCAGCCCGCCCACCAGCGCCAGCGGGATCATCACCGCCAGCGAGGTGCCCATTGTGATGTAGACGGGGGCGGAGAAGAGGTAAATGAGCCCGGGCACCAGCGCGTAGCCGCCGCCCAGCCCGGCGATGCCGGTGGCAATGCCCACGATGAAGCCGAAGAGGGCCATCCCCCAGCCACTGCCGGGAATCTCATTGCCCTCTTTCTTCGCCGGCCCCTTGCCGGTGAAGCCCTGGATACCCTCCCAGATCATGCGGATGGCTGGCCAGAGGAAGAGCAGACCCAGGACCAGCCCCAGCAGCGCCTGATGCTGGGCCAGGAAGGTGAAGAGCCAGGAGCCCAGGAGCACGCCCAGGACGCCTCCACCCCCCAGCCACAGGGCCGCCCGTCGGTCCAGGTTGCGCCGCACCAGATGCCCCCACGCGCCCGAGGTGGCGGTGAAGATGACGGCGAAGAGGGTGGTGCCCACTGCCAGCGAGGCCGGGAAGCCCATCCAGAAGTGGATGATGGGCAGCATCACGCTGCAGCCGCCGGTGCCGATAAGGCCGCCCAGGAGACCGGCGAAGAAGCCCACTACCAGCAGGATGATCCCCCGTCCGACGCCGATGGCTGGCTCGTCTTTCACGTTATACCCGGCCAGCGCGGCCCAGATGACGACGATGGCCACGATGGCCAGCAACACCAGGGTGACCATTTGCATCCGATACCACGGGACTTTCTGCGCGGTCACTTGTCCTTACCTCCTTGATTTGTTGGTTACGCCTGGCCGTAAGCGACCAGGCGCAGGCAGAAAGCGGGGCACTGAAGCGCCCCTTCCGCCAGCGCGGCTGGTATTCCCGAGATGACCGTCACCTCACCCTACCACGGGCATGCCGGGGCGCTTTTAGCGCCCTTCCCTAACCGAGCCAGACCGTTGACGTCTGGCCGTACAATAGAGTTCATCGGAAATTAGAGCGCGGGGACAGGGTCGGGCCAATAGTAATGTAAAATCCGTGCTCATCCGTGTCCATCCGCGTTCATCCGCGTCCTATTTCCGATGAAGTCTAATGGCCAGCGCCGTAGCCCGGGGCAGGTCGTCACGGTCAGAACATCCCAGGAGGCAAGGTGGCGGCCGCTTGCGGCCCGGCCCGCGCCCCCGAAAGCACAGACAGCGACACCCTCGTTGGCACCTCATGCGCATTCTCCTGACTGGCTATGATACCGAAAGGGCGGAAAAGGAAAAAACCACGAAGGGCATGAAGACACAAAGGATTTGCTTTTTCGTTAAATTTGGTGCCCTTCGTGGATAAAACCTTTGCGCCCATTGCAGTTACAAATCTGCGTCCAGTCTGCGCTCCTCCGCGTCTGATTTCCGATCCCTGGCCCCGTCCAACGCCTCCTGCAGCCAGGCGACCACTTCCTCAACCTTCGGGATGCGGCCGGCGCAGACCAGTTTCTCGTTGATCACCAGGCCAGGGGTGAAGAGAATCGGATATTGGGTGATCTCGGCGGAATCCGTGATGTGCTGGATAGTGGCTTCCAGGTCCGGGTTCTCTTCGGCCAGCACCTCCAGCGCGGCGATGGCTTGCTGCTCCACCCACTCGCAGGCCTCACAACCCGATCCCAAAACCTTGATATTCAACGGCATTCTTTCCCCTCCGTCATTGGTCATTGTTAATTTTTTAATTGTTAATTTCTATCGTCGGCTCTACGATGATCTCCGATTTCACCGAATTGGCGACCAGACTGTATTTGCGGGCCCCCTCCAGCGCCCGGCGCACCCGCCTCTCCACGGTCGCCGGGTTCTCACCCCCCGCCCGCACCACAATCTTCGGCCACAGATGGACATGGGTGAAGATTTCCGTCCGGTCCAGTTCTATCAACTTGTAGGGCAACTGCTCGCAGTTGCCCTACAAAAAACTGCTCGCAGTTGCCCTACACGGCGTGTTTGCGGCAGTACTTTTCGTACTCCCGCGCCAGGGCCTCGGCGTAGGCGGCCTCCTCCTCCGGCGGGATGGGGTTGTAGATGCGGGTGACCTCCAGCAATTCCCGTGTCGTCCCGTCGCCGGGCCGCTTGCCGCTCTGGTAGAACCGCTCCAGGATGGCCGGCAGCGCGATGAGGGTGACCACCCGCCCGTTGACCGAGACCTTCTGCACCGGGATGCCGGAGCCGCAGGAGCAGAGGGAAATGGCTGCCTCCTCGTCCTCCGGAACCTCCTCCGCCGGTTCCTCCACGACGGCCCCCTCTATCGCCCGCCCCGTGCGGCCCAGGAGTCCGTCCACCAACCGGGCCACCTCCTGGGCGACCAAATCTGCGGCCTGCACCCCGGCCTCGTTCAGCCGTCGGCTCCCCTGGATTGGGCCCAGGCCGTTCCCGCTCACCACGTCCGTCACGACGATACTGGCGGCGGGTTTGCCGGAGTACATCTCCGTCGCCCGCGCCGCGCACCGCTTCTCGCAGCCGTCTATGGCGACCGTCGGATAGAAGCGGGCGAAGGCCCGGTCCCCCTCCCCACCCGCCAGAAAGAGCGGCAGACAGATGGTCACCGTGTCGTTCGGGCGCAGTTGCTCCAGCACCTTCAGCGCCGCCACCCGGGAAACCGTTCCCTCTGGCATCTCCTCGCCGGAACAGGCCACAATTCCCACCTTTTTCTTTGGCAACAACGGCATCGCTCCCTCCACCTCACGTTTCACCCTTCACAACTTCGTCCACCGCCTCCGCGACCTCCTCGCCAGGACCCGGGCCAGTTTCTGCCCCTCTGGGTTGAGGGACGAAATCCCCTCCGGCTTCAGGTCCCGGTATTTCCGGAAAGCGTCCAGAACGGTGAACGAACGGGCCACGGGAAGGCCGCTCTCCCGGACCATTTTGGTCGCGCAGGCCAGGCGGCATCCATCAATGGTGACGGTGGGGTGCTCCGCCACCGCCGCCCGGGCCGCCTCGTCCCCCAGCACCAGCAGGGAGAGAGCGACCAGTTCTGCCGCGTCGGGACGAAGGTCCTCCACCACCGCGTACGCGGCCTCCCGACTCACCGTCCCGAAGGTCTTCCCGATGCCGCTGCACGGGACAATCACCACCTTCCCGCTCATCCCCCCTCCTCAATCCGCATCGGAAGCGGATGAACGCAGATTTTCGCTGAGACTTTGATCCTTGATTCTCCGATTCATCTCTTCCTCATCTCCTCCTCGGCGGTCTCCCGCACCCGCTCCAGGTAGGCCTGGGGGTCCAACAGGCGGGCCCGGTCGGCCTCCCAGTCGGTGGCGGCGATGGCCGCCAGCCAGCCCTCCCCGTAGGGGTCCTCGTTGATGACCTCGGGGCTCATCTCCAGCGCCGGGTTGACCTCCGCCACCGTCCCGCTGACCAGCGCCGGGACGACGATGTCCGTCTTCATTGTCTCAATGGACGCGACCTCGTCGCCGAAGGCCACCGCGGTCCCTACCGGCTTCACCTCGGCGAAGGCGACGTCGCCGCCCGACTGCTGGGCGAAGTCGGAGAGGCCGATGCGCACCCGCCCCTCCCCTTCCGGCAGGGCCCACACCCCCTCCGGATGGTAGTACCGGTCGGTGGCAAAGCGAAAGGTGAACTTATCTACCGTCAGTTCCAGGAACCCGGGCATTATCGCTCCTTTCAGGTCGTATTTCACCACCAAGACACGAAGACACAAAGAGAACTTGGGATGGTTCAATTTTCCGGGGAAATATGTTGACACTTTTTACGGGCGTTAAAATTCCGCCAGGCCCTCACCCCACCCCCTGCCCCCAGGTTCATTGATTGCACTGAATCATTCGTGCCCCTCTCCCGCTCGCCTTTGGCGGCGGGCGAGGGGAGGGGGAAATTGGGGTTTTGCGGCGGGCGGCGAAGCCGCCCGCCGCAAAACCCCTCTTCAATCCCCCCTCTCCCCTGGCCGCAGGCCAAGGGGAGAGGGGGGACAAAGGGGGGTGAGGGGTCAGGAAGATTCGGAGATGCAAAAAGTGTTAATCAATTCTGAACCATCCCGAGAACTTTTAAACTTCGTGTCTTTGTGTCTTCGTGGTTATCCTCCCTTCCGGTGGTAATGGATGGTCGCGCCCCGGAAGCCCAGCGCGGCCTCCAGGACGGCCTCCGTCAGCGTCGGGTGCGCGTGGGTGGTCCAGGCCAGGTCGTCGGCGGTGGCGCCCGTCTGTACGGCCAGTGCCCCCTCGGCGATGAGTTCGGTGGCGTGTGGGCCCATTATGTGGACCCCCAGCACCCGCCCGCTCCCGGCCTCGCAGACGATGCGCACCAACCCCTCTGTCTCCCCCAGAATCTGGGCGCGGGGATTGGCGGAGAAGGGGAACTGAAGCACGCGGACGTCGGCGCCCTGCTGGCGGGCCTGCGCCTCCGTCAGCCCGACGCCTGCCACCTCCGGCGAGGTGAAAATCGCCCAGGGGACGGAGCGGTAGTCCACCGCCCGCTTCTGACCGGCGATGTTCTCCACCGCCACCCGCCCGTCCACCATCGCCTTGTGGGCCAGCATCATCCCGCCAATTGCGTCGCCGATGGCCCAGACGTTGGGGACGCTGGTGCGCAGGTACTCGTCCACCGCGACCGCGCGCCGGTTCATCCGCACGCCCACCTCCTCCAGCCCCAGGTCGGCGGTGTTGGGCCAGCGGCCCGTCGCCAGGAGCACCCGGTCGCCCTCCACCGCCTCCTCGCCTCTGGACGTGGAGAACCGCACCCGTAGGGGCGAGGTATGCCTCGCCCCTTCCACGGCCTGGACCGTCGCCCCGGTGCGGATGTCCATCCCCCGCCGCCGCAGGAGCACCGCCAGCCGTTTGGCGATGGCCTCGTCGGCCGCACCGGGAAGGAGATTCGGCATCATCTCCAGGACGGTGATACGGCTCCCCAGTGCTTCGTAGATGCAGGCGAACTCCAGCCCGATGACCCCGCCGCCAATCACAATCAGATGGGCCGGGAGGGTGGAGACGTCCAGTGCCTCCGTGCTGGTGACCACTCCGGGCAGGTCCAGCCCGGGGATGGGCGGGCGGGCCGTCACCGAGCCGGAGGCCAGGATGATGTGGCGGGCGGTCACCTCCGTCGTCCCCCCGGCCCCGTCGGTGACAGAGAGGGCATCGGGGCGGACCAGACGGCCCCGGCCCCGGACCACCGTCACCTTGCCTTCCTTCAGCAGTTGCTCCACGCCGCCCACCAGCCGGTCCACGGCGGCCCGCTGGTAGGCCATCATCCCCTCCAGGTCGGGCTCGGCCTGAGGGATGCGGATTCCGTACTCGGCGGCGCGGCGGGCGCGGGTGAGCAGTTCGGTGGCGGTGACCAGCGCCTTTGTCGGGATGCACCCGACGTTGAGGCAGGTCCCGCCGACGCGCGCCTGCTCCACCAGCGCGACGTGCATCCCCAGTTGGGCGGCCCGCAGCGCGGCCACGTACCCGCCGGGCCCTGCCCCCAGAATGGCAATATCGTACGGCTCAGTCATTCTGTCTCCTTGTGTGAGATTAACAATTAACAATTAAATCTCTGCGCCCTTTGCGTTTTGCAGTGAAAATACTCATCCGCGTCCCGCCTTCTTCTCGCACTCCATACAGTAGTCGGTCTCCCAATTGGTCCAGAAGACCAGGCCACAGCCGGGACAGGTGACCTTCCGGAGACTGCTCTTCTTCTGCTCGCGCGGCCGCATCTCCGGTGGCAGCAGGGCGAATGGGTCCTTGACGCAGGCGCACTGGACGGGGGGCTCCTGGTCCTCGCGCGGTTCGGTCATATCAGTTCACCTCCACCAGGAAAATGGGTTCGGTCAACGAGGTTTTCTGGCAGTGGGGACAGGTGCAGCCCGGAAGCGGCGCGGTCTCCTCCAGAGGGCCGAGGGCCTCTTCAAGCAGGTGCTCCACCCGCCGGTCGGCCAGTTGGTAGTAGACGAAGAGCCCCTCCCGACGGCTGGAGATCAGGCCGGCCTCCCGCAGCACCCGCAACTGCTGGGAGACGTACGGTTGGGGGGCCCCCAGCGCCGCCTGCAGATGACAGACACAGGCCTCACCGCGTCGCAGCATATCCAGAATCCGCAGGCGCGCCGGATGGGCCAGAAGGGAGAACAGTCGGATTGCCGATTCGTAGAGTTCGTCGTCCACAGGGCCATTATATGCAATGAGTTGCATATAATATACTCCCTTTCTTCCCCTTGTCAAGGTGACGATTGTCACATGTCCCCATTTTGTCAGGTCTGGCTGTTCGCCATCCCGCATAGCCGGGCGACGGCAGTGCCGTCGCCCAGCCCATCTCAGGCAAAGGCAGGACGCCAAAGCGCCCCTCTCCCCCAATGCAACCCGGATTCCTGAAAGGCTACAGGTGGGGAGAGAGGGCGCTTCCAGAGCCCTGTGCAATCTCAGCCGGGCCGTTTATGCCCTGGACCCCGACAATTCTGGGACACACCTATCGTCACGGCCGAGCCGAACATCGGGAGGCAGTTTGCCGTTCCGGGCAAAGGTGATATACTTAGGACTGGCTACCTGACACTTTTTATTCGCCTCCCCCCAGCCCCCTCCCCGCTGCCGCTGCGCGGCGCGGGGAGGGGAGAGAGGGGTTGGGGGCGGCGGCTTCGCCGCCGCCCCCAACCCCCCACTTCTTCCCCCCTCTCTCCCCGCTGCGGGGAGAGAAGGGAGGCCAGGGGGAATGAGAGGGGTCCATTCGCCAGCAGTCGGAGTGCTTTGCACGAAACTGTCAGATAGCCAGTACTTGAGACAAGGGTTCACTCTGCACACGAAAGGAGAAGTCGCCATGGATACGACCATTGATGAAATCATCGCCCGGGAAATTCTGGATTCCCGGGGGAATCCCACGATTGAGGTGGAAGTGGCGCTGGCGGACGGTTCCTGGGGGCGGGCCGCCGTCCCCTCCGGAGCCTCTACCGGCGCCCATGAGGCCCTGGAACTGCGGGACGAAGACCCCCAGCGCTACGGTGGCAAGGGAGTCCTCAAAGCCGTCCAGAACGTCAACGACCTGATCGCCGATGAACTCTTCGGCTGGGATGCCACCGACCAGTTGGGCATTGACGCGTACCTGCTGGAACTGGACGGCACGCCCAACAAGGAGCGGCTGGGCGCCAACGCTATCCTGGGCGTCTCGCTGGCAGTGGCCCACGCGGCCGCCAATGCTCTGCGCATGCCCCTCTATCGCTACATCGGCGGCGTCTACGCCCACATCCTCCCGGTGCCGCAGATGAACATCCTCAACGGCGGCAAGCACGCGGTGGACGGCCCCGACCTGCAGGAGTTCATGATTGCCCCCGTGGGCGCGCCGACCTTCGCCGAGGCGCTGCGGTGGGGAAGCGAGGTCTACCATGCCCTCAAGGCCGTCCTCAAAAAGCGCGGCTACTCCACCGGCGTCGGCGACGAGGGCGGGTTCGCTCCCAGCCTGAAGACCAACGAGGAAGCCATTGAGGTCATCCTGGAGGCCATCGGGAAGGCCGGATACCGGCCCGGCGAGCAGATTTTCATTGCCCTGGACCCTGCCGCCAGCGAGTTCTACGAGGACGGCCGCTACGTCCTGAAGAAAGAGGGCCGGACTCTCACCGGCGCCGAGATGGTGGACTTCTACGCCGCATGGGTGGAGAAGTACCCCATCATCAGCATTGAGGACGGCCTGGCGGAGGACGACTGGGAGAGTTGGGCGCTGATGACGCAGCGCCTGGGCGACCGCATTCAGATTGTCGGCGACGACCTGCTGGTGACCAACGTGGAGCGCATCCGACGGGCCATCCGGGAGCGGTCCTGCACGGCCCTGCTCTGCAAGGTCAACCAGATTGGCACTCTCACCGAGACCATCGCCGCCGTCCAGATGGCCCAGCGGGCCGGTTGGGGCGTGGTCGTCTCCCACCGCTCCGGCGAGACCGAAGATGCCACCATCGCGGACCTGGCCGTGGCGCTGAACGTCGGTCAGATCAAGACCGGCGCGCCCTGCCGCTCCGAACGGATCGCCAAGTACAACCAGTTGCTCCGGATTGAGGAGGAACTGGGCGACCAGGCCCGCTACGCCGGGATGGGGGCATTTGCCCACGTCCCGCGCTGGCGCTAACGCGCGGCTTTGGGGGCGGTCTGACCGTTGACTGCCGGAAATACCCGCATCATCGCCATCCGGGGCCAGCGGAACTGATCGTAGCGCAGGCTGTCAGCCTGCGAAGGCCTTCCCGCAGGTGGGGCCGCGTCAACAGGCCTGGCGGCCTGCGCTATATGGCAGGGCGTGCCCGGCACGCCCTCCAGACTACGAAGGGAGTCCCATGAAACGACCGAATCTCTGGATATGCGGATTTGTGGCCCTGTTGCTGGCCGCCGGATTGGGCTGTAACCTGACCGCGCCCTTCCTCTCCCCTACACCTGAGGTCACTGCCACTCCCCCTCCCACACCGACGGTGCCGGTGTCGGAGATGACCCCTCTGGAATACCCCGTCGGCGGCTATGACCTGGCCTACCCCGCCGGGTGGGTCGCCGCCCTCCAGCAGGGCGCCATTATCCTGTCCCCATCTCAAGACGTCGCTGACACGATGGACTGGACCTCCGGCGCGCTGATGATTGTGCTCTCCGGCCGCCCGGAGGAGGTCTTCGCCACCACCCCGGAGGAAGAGCAGACGGCTGCAGCCCTGCTGGAAAGCACCCTGGAGGGCTTCCGTTCCCAGGAGGACGCCGAGATCGGAGAGGTGGAGACCCGCCGCTTTGCCCGCCAGGAGGGCGTCGGTGTCCTCCTGGGATGGACGGAGATGGGCATCTCTCTGAAAGGCTATCTGGCCGCCTACGTGGATGAAGAAATCGTCGCCCTGATGCTGGCCGCATCCCCGGCGGACCAGTGGGAGGCGGTCTGGCCCCAGGTGGATGCCATCCTGGCCAGCGCTGTCTTCTACGCCCCCCGCGAGGCAACGCCGGAGAAGCGCGGGAATCTTCAGCGGGACGTCCCCGCAGAGGCCGCGCTGAAAATCGGCGGCGTGGACGAGTGGACGTACTGCTCCCCGGGCGATGAGTACGTGACCATTGACGTGGCCGCGCGGGGGGATTGGGACCCCTTCCTGGAGGTCCTGAACCCGGCTGGCGACTCCATCGCCGCGGATGACGACAGCGGCGGCGAGTTCAACCCCTACATCTTCGGCCTGCACCTGACCGGGCCCGGCTGCTACGCCCTCCGCGTCTCCGCCTACGCGGGCTACGGTGCCTACGAAATTGCCCTCCGGACCGGCGAGCCACCCGGTGGCGGCACCATCTCCTACGGCAAGACGGTGGAGAGCAACCTGGCCCTGGGCGAACAGGAAAACTGGACGTTTGAGGGCCAGGCCGGCGACGGTGTCCGCATCTCTATGGTCGGGTCGGGCGAACTGACCGATACTTACCTGGAACTCTTCGGCCCCGACGACCTTCTCCTGGTCAGCGACGACGAGAGCGGAGAGGGGGGGTTCGCCCTGATCGCGGGCTACCTGCTCCCCCGAACCGGCACCTACCGCATCGTCGCCCAGTCCTACGCGGGAGAGTCCGGCCCCTACACGCTGAGCCTGGAGCAGGTGACGGTCACCGTTCAGTCCATCGCCTACGGCGAGACCCTCTCCGGCACGCTCACGGCGGATTCCCCGTACGGCTACTGGACCTTTGCGGGCACGGAAGGGGACCCGGTGACCATCTCTATGGTCGGCGCGGGCGGGATGGACACCTACCTGGAACTCTACGGTCCGGACGGCACGATGCTGATCGCCGATGACGACAGCGGCGGGGACTACGCGGCCCTCATCGCCGACTATGCGCTCCCCCAGACCGGCGTCTACCGCATCGTCGGCCGGTCCCTGAGCGTTCCCGGCCCGTACACCCTGAGCCTGAAAAAGAAGCAAAAAATCACGAAGGAACACGAAGGGATAGGTGTCGGCGCAGGCCGACATGGGGCGCGAAGCGCCCAAAGAGGGCAATTTCAATCGGCCCGAGGATTCAGCACTCATGCGCACCAAACTGGTCTGTACCTTAGGGCCGGTCTCGCGGGACCCGGAGGTCATCCGGGGGCTCCTGCGGGCCGGAATGAACGTCGCCCGCATCAACTTCTCCCACGGCGACCTGGAGACCCACGCCCGCACCATCGCCACTGCACGACGGGTAGCCCGGGAGGAGGGCCGTCTCCTGGCACTGATGGCCGACCTGCAGGGGCCCAAACTGCGGCTGGGGGAACTGCCCGCCGACGGAGTCGTCCTGCGGGCGGGGGAGGAGGTCGTCCTCTCCCCGGCCCCCTTCGCGCCGGGCCGCCTGCCGGTGCCCCATCCGGAGGTCCTGGCCGACCTGCGGGAGGGCCAACGGGTCCTCCTGGACGACGGCCAACTGGAACTGCGGGTGGAGAAGGCCGACGGCGAAACTGCCCGCTGCCGGGTCGTCTTTGGCGGACGGCTGACCTCCCACAAGGGCCTGAACCTCCCCGGCGCCACCCTGCGCATCTCCGCGCTGACGGAGAAAGACCGCCGGGATGCCCGCTTTGCGGTGGAGCAGGGCGTGGACCTGATCGCCCTCTCCTTCGTCCGTTCCGCGCAGGACGTGCTGGACCTGCGGGGACTGCTGACGGAATGGGGCGCGGGCGACCTGCCCATCGTCGTCAAAATAGAGAAAACGGAGGCGGTGGAGGCGTTTGACGCCATCCTGGAGGTCGCCGACGCGGTGATGGTGGCGCGCGGCGACCTGGGGGTGGAGACGTCGGCCGAAGAGGTGCCGTTCCACCAGAAACGGATCATCCGCGCCAGCAACCAGGCCGGCAAGCCCGTCATCACCGCCACCCAGATGCTCCAGACGATGATAGAGAACCCCACCCCCACCCGCGCCGAGGCGTCCGACGTGGCGAACGCCGTCCTGGACGGCACCGACGCGGTGATGCTCTCCGGCGAGACGGCGGTCGGGGCCTACCCGGTGGAGGCGGCGCGAACGATGGCCCGCATCTGTGCCAGCGCCGAGGCCCACCTTTCCCCGGAGCGCTTCCTCTACGAATTGGAATGCCCCAGGGGGTCGGTCACCGGGGCCATCAGCCGGGCGACGGTGGAGATTGCCGCCGAGGTCGGCGCCCGGGCCATCCTCACCGCCACCATGTCCGGCACCACGGCCCGGATGGTCGCCCGCTACCGCCCGCCAGTCCCCATCATCGCCGCCACCCCCAACCCCCGCACCCTGATGCGGCTGGCACTGGTCTGGGGGGTGACGCCCGTGCAGGTGGCGCCGTTCACCACCACTGATGAGATGGTCGCCCGGATGATCCAGGCGGCCCTTCAGACGGGACTGGTCCGGGAGGGGGACCGGGTCGTATTGACGGCGGGCGTGCCGTTCGGCGGCGAGGGCCGCACCAATATGCTGCAGGTCCACGTGGTGGGAGAATAAACTGACGGGCCAAGCACTTTCAAAGTGCCTGGCACATTCAGAGGAAGGAGATGGAGCGACTGGAGGCTATCGGTGAGGAAATCCGGGCTGACCTCTCCGCCCGCGACGCGGCGCGGGACGAGGCTCTCCGCCGCTCCCGCGAACTGGTCCGCCTCTGCGCCACCGCCATCCGCGCCATCCACCGGGAGGAGTGGGACACCGCCGGGCAGTTGCTGGCCCAGGCCAATGGCATCGCTGCCGGGATGGTGGACGCGGTGGCCGCATACCCGGACCTCCTCTACGCTGGCTACGTCCAGGACGGCCTGAAGGAACTGACGGAGGCCCATCTGGTGCTGGCGATGGTGACTGGCGCCCCGCTCCCCACGCCTGATGGGCTGAGGGTTTCCTCCGCCGTCTACCTCAACGGTCTCTGCGAGGCGGCCTCCGAACTGCGGCGGCGGTGCCTGGACCTGCTGCGGCGGGACCGAATGCCGGAAGCAGAACGGTTGCTTTCAGTAATGGAAACCGTCTACGACCTGCTGATAACCTACGATTTCCCCGATGTGGTGACCGGCGGCCTGCGCCATCGGGTAGACCAGTTGCGGGGCGTGCTGGAGCGGACGCGTGGGGACGTGACCCAGGCCCTCCTGCAGGGCCGACTGCTGGCGGCACTGCGGGGAAGCAGGTAGTACCGTCCAACCCGCACGGACTCACTGTCTAATGGTACTAACTTTTTTGTGGTGCAGGCTGTTGGTGCTTTAACAAATTGTTCCGACAGTGGCTGAAGAAATGTTTTGCTTCCCCTTACCCCCCTTGATCCCCCCTCTCCCCTTGGCCTTGCGGCCAGGGGAGAGGGGGGATTGAAGATGGGGTTTTGCGGCGGGCGGCTTCGCCGCCCGCCGCAAAACCCCTATTGCCATCCCCTCCCCTCTCCCGCCGCCGCAGGCGAGCGGGAGAGGGGCACGAATGATTCAGTGCAATCAATGAACCTGGGGGCAGGAGGAGGGGTGAGGGCGCAGCCGGGGGAACCCAACTCGGGAGCAAGGCAACGAATTGTCGGAATAATTTGTCGGGTTGCAATTAGCCTGCAAAAAAGATCGCAGGGAGATTTGCCCTCGTCGGCAGGCCTGGCGGCCTGCGCTACCTGATGACAATGAAAGAGACAGCGGACCGCATCATCCGGGCCAGTGAGATTGGGCAGTACATCTTCTGCGCCCGCGCCTGGTGGCTGGGAGCGGTGGAGGGGGTGCCTTCCGCCCACCGGGAGGAGATGGACGCCGGGGAGAGCGCGCACCGTCAGCACGGGCGGCGGGTGCGCGCGGCGGTCATCCTCTCCCGCCTGGCCTGGGCATTGCTGGCGCTGGCTCTCTTCCTGGCCGTTCTGGCCCTTTTGGGGCGTTGATGATCGCGCTGGTCCTTCTCCTGCTCCTGGTCGGGGCGGTTCTTCTCTGGCTGGCGCGGCGTCTGCGGGCCCGCTCCGGACTGCCCGCCGGACGGGTCGTTGCCGCCGATGTGGGGACCTGGCGACGGCTGGACCGCCCCCTCTTCTCCCGCCGCTACGGGCTGACCGGTCGCCCGGACTACGTCGTGGCCGACGGCACGGACCTGATCCCGGTAGAGGTCAAATCCGCCCGCGCGCCGGCCCGCCCGTATGCCTCCCATGTCCTCCAACTGGCCGCCTACTGCCTTCTGGTCGCCGAAACCTCCGGCCGACGCCCGCCCTACGGCATCCTCCGCTACGCCGACCAGACGTTCCCGATTCCGTACACGCGGGAACTGGAGGAGCAACTGCTGGAAGTTCTGGAGGCGATGCGGGAGGACCTGGCAGCGGGGGACGCGCCGCGCCGTCATCAGGACCCGCGCCGCTGCGCGGCCTGTGGGTACCGGGAGGTCTGCGAGGAGGCGCTGTAGAGGACAACTGCAAGCAGTTGTCCTATATCAGAGGGTTCGCCACCAGGCAACGATGCGAGGGCCGACAGGCCGGAAACCGAACCGTTCGTAGAGGTGCCGGGAGGAGCGGTTGTCCTCCTGGGTGTTCAGCGTAACCTCTTCCACCCCCTGCTCCCACAACCGCGAGAGCATCGTCCTCAGCAGGAAACCGCCCACTCCCTGCCGCTGGAACGGTGGCGCGACGGCCAGACGACCGATATGGGCGCCGTGATTGGCCGGGCGGGCCTCCGCGTAGCCGATGAGGAGACCATCCCGTTCCGCCACCAGGAAGCAGGCCGCCTCCTGCCGGATTCGCTCCAGCGTGGCCACGCTGAACCACCACGGGGACGGGAAGGCCTGGTGGTCCACGTCCACCAGCGCGGGGATGTCCTCCGCTGCAGCCGGGCGGACGGAGCAGGGAGGGCCCGGCGGCTCCGGGGGCAGAAGCCGGTCATCCTTCACCAGCGAGACCAGACGGGCGAGGGGGCGGAAGTTCCGGGCGCGCAGGGCCTCCCCCAGCCAGCCCCCCACGTCGGTCCAGGCCAGCATGCGCGCGTCCATCGCCCGCAGCGGGGGCCCCAGGCGGGGGAGGGTGGCGTCCAGCCAGAGGCCGGCGGGGATTTCGGGGACCAGCACGCTGAGCCGGACCCAGGCCACGGGGCTGTCGTCGGGCAGGGCCAGCAGCGCACCGACGAGTTGGTCATCGGCGAAGGCCAGCAGGAAGGTCTCCGCCCCCAGGTACTCCTCCCACCACCAGGAGCGGACGCAGGGGCGGGCGCTCCGGGCCAGCAGCCGCCGGATGGCGGCCTCATCGGCCGGAACCGCCGGACGGATTTCCAGCAGACCACGGACCATAGACCACAGACCACTGACCACAGACCACGGACCACCTAAATGGGACACGGATGGGCACGGATGGTACGGATTTTCACGGATTCTTATCCGTGTCCATCCGTCCAACCCGTGTTCATCCGTGTGCCATTGAATCGGACACGGATGGGCACGGATGGCACGGGTTTTCACGGATTCGTATCCGTGTCCATCCGTCCCACCCGCGTTCATCTGTGTCCTATTCTCCGACCGTCTCCTGTCAGCATTCGCCAGACTTCGCGGACGCCGACCTTCGTCAGTTCGCCCACGTTGAAGGGCAGCCGCCCCACCGGGACGTCCAGTTCCGTCTTGTCGCACACGGTGGAGGTGTTGGCGCGGTCAATCTGGGGCTTCAGGCGTAGCATCTCCCGCTCCACCTCCTCGGGCGAAGCGGTCGCCAGCAGGCGGTCTATGTGGGCCATCAGCGCGGTGGCCTGCCGGATGCGCTCCTCCGTCTCCGCCGCCTTCTCCGGGGAGATGATCCCGTAGCGGGCCTTCAGCGCGTTCAGCCGTCGGCCCGCCTCGTAGGTCGTGGCGGCGATCGTATCCCGGTCCATCCAGACCGTCTCGTAGGAGAGGATGTGCTTCCAGGTGGGGGCCAGCAGGGCCCGCCGGTGGTCCTCCAGTGTCCGGCAGAAGAGGCGGTAGCCGAACCGGTCCGGGTGCTCAAAGGCCGGGCTCCCCGGGTCCAGGAACGGGGCCAGCGGGGCGGTGAAGGGAACGAGCCGCCGGTCGCCGCCCAGTTTCTGCAACAGGTACTCGCAGTAGTCTGCCGTTTCCAGGGCCGAGGCCGCCGTCTGCTTCGGCAGGCCGATCATAAAGAACAGGTCAAAGCGACGACATCCGACGTCCAGGCAATTGCGCACCGTCTCCTCAATCCCCTCGTTGCTGTAGCCCTTGCCCAGGGCCTGGCGGACGGTCGGGTCGTGGGAGTCGGGGGAAAATTCCACGATAAAGTCGGGCAGTGCGGCGGCCAGTTCTTCGGCGTAATCGCGGGGGACGGGCCAGAAAAACTCCAGCATGAAGGGGCCGGGGACGCCCTGGACGGCGCGCAGGAAACGGCGGGCGTAGTCCATTCCCGCCAGACGGAGTTCGCCCAGGATGAAGATGGGGCCTTTGCTGAGCCGCCGGGCCTCCCGCACATCCCGCGCCAGGTCCTCCGGGTCGCGGAAGGCCGGGTGCTCCCGTCCGGATATGCGGACATGCCCTTCGGCACACCCTCCGCAGACGGAGCAGTGCTGGGTACAGCCGCGCACCGTCAACGTGGCCATGATGGGGTATTCCAGCCAGTGGGCGAAGGGCGTGCAGGAGATGAGGTCCCGGTCCCGGATGACGGAGCGGACCATCTGCAGGAACCCCGGGCGGATGTGGCTCAGGTCGGCGGGGAGGTAGGTCTGGGGGTTGACGTGAATCTCCCCCCGGGCGTCCTTCCAGGTCAGGTTGGGGACGTCCACCGGTTCGCGGCCGTCCCGCAGACATTCCAGCAACATCCGCAGGGGCTCCTCGGTGGAATCGCCGCGCACGACGTAGTCCACCTGAGGGTAGCGGATGAGTTCGTCATGGTAGTAGGTGGCGGAGAAGCCGCCGAAGATGATGGGCGTTCCGGGGTGGTGCTCCCGGATGATGCGGGCGACCTCCAGCGCGCCCTGGGCGTGGGGAAGCCAGTGGAGGTCTACGCCGAAGGCGCGGGAGGGGTGGCGGGCGATGAACTGCTCCGCATCAAACCGGTCGGAGCGGACCATCCGCACCGCCAGGTTGACGATGCGGGTGCAGAAGCCGTGGCGTTCCAGGTAATCCGAGAGCGCGGCGAAGCCGATGGGGTACATATCGTAGATGGGCGTGGACGGGACGACGTCGGAGATAGGGCCCCAGAGGGTGGCCCGCCGCCGGAAGTCGTAGAGGCTGGGGGGATGAAGGAAGGTCAGGTCAGGTACGGACATTGGGGACTCCTCAGATAGAGATTTCATCGCGCGTAAGCGGCTGTATCGTCAGACCTGCGCTGTATGGCCCACAAACTCACCCGCGCCAGAGCATAGAAGAACATGCACCAGAGGAGAAGATGCAGAACGATGCCGTACCAGGTCCGCTCATAGCCCTGGTAAGGACTCATCACCGGACCGACGGCCCATTGGCTGATGGACCACGCTATGTCAATCAGCCAGCCACTCACCGCCAGATAGATAGCGTTGAAAAACACAAAGAGCCAGGGCAACCAGGCTTTGGGATGCCCTTTCAGCATCCTGCTGACAAAGATACCAGCATTCACGGCAACGAAAATCACCGAGAGCAGATGCTTCCCGGGTGAGCCCCTGAAGAAATCGCTCAGTGTTCTCCGCCACGTGCCAATCGCTGGCAAGTCCAGTTCTGTCACGCAGCAGTAGTAACCCATCAGGTGGGACTCGGTGAAGAGTGACTCCACCCAGTACAGAACCACCCAGGTGCCCAGCAAGAGCATCCCTCCGAAGAACCAAAGCCAGAAACTCGTTCGTTTCAGGGTGTGGAAAGCCCGAAGAACCAACGCTCTCATATCAACCATCCTCATTGCTGTGCCTGTCCAGCACGGATGAGAGAACCGTATGGACTATGGTTACCTCTCCTGGTGGGGGATGACGCAGATGAAGCGCAGGACGCCCGGGCCGGTGTTGCGGTAGCCATGGCGCTCGTTCGGGGGGATGTAGAGGGCCACGCCGGGCCGCATAGGAACTTCCCCCTCCGGCCCCTGGGCGACCCCCTCCCCCTCCAGGACGAAGATTTCGTGTTCATACGGATGCTGGTGGGGCGAGAAGACGGCCCCGGGGGCGAACTCTATGACCCGCATGGCGAAGTTGGGCGCGCCCTGGGGCTTCCCAACCACCCAGCGGATGGTGATGCCTTCGCCGGCCACTTCGGCCGGTACTTCATGGTAGTCTCGGTGAAGCATGGTTTCCTCCTGCGATGGGTTGAATCTACAATTACATGACCCAGCGGATGAGCCCTGCGACGAGAACGGGGATCAGAAAGCCGACCTCCAGGAAGAGATGGACAGCAAAAGTGTCCAGGGTCAGGTCGTTGATGCCGTCGCCTTCGTAGGCCCGCTCCAGGGTACGGCGGCGGTTCCGCCAGACGACCGGGGTGGCCATAGCCAGCGCCAGCAGGGCCGCGTACCAGGGGACGCCGAAGAGAGGGGCCAGCGCCGCCGCGGCCAGCGACCAGACCTGATTGGCCCGGTAGAGACGGGCCGCTTTTCCCGGGCCCAGGCGTACCAGCATGGTCCGTTTGCCGGAGAGGGCGTCCGTCCGGCGGTCGGCGAACTCGTTGATGAGGATGACGTTCAGAATGGAGCCGGCCAGCGCCACCGCAAGGGGGATGAGAGCCAGGTCAAAACGGTTCGCCTGCAGGTAGTAGCCGCTGACCACCGTCAGGGCGCCGCAACAGAGGGCAATCGCCAGTTCCCCCAGCCCCCGATAGACCAGTTTCACCGGTTTGGCGGTATAGAACCAGCCGCACAGGGCACCGAACAGTCCCAGCGGAATCGTCCAGGGGCCGGTGCCAAAGATGAACCGAAGGGAAAGTCCCAGCGGGAGTGCGGCGACCAGCAGCCCGAAGGCAAACCACAGGGCCCGTCTCCGGTCGGTGATTTTGCCTTCCACCAGTACCCGGATGCCGCCGGAGTAGGCGCTAAACTCAAAATTCTTGCTGTCGGTCTCGTAGTCAAAGTACGTGTTGCCAGCGTTGGTCGCCGCCATAATCAGGAAGACGGTCAGGGAACTGATCAGGAAGACGGGCCAGTGGACCGTCCCGTGCTGGTAGAAGGCGAGAACCGTACCCAGCCAGAAGGGCAACATGGCGGTCACAATGATGAAGCGGACCACCATGATTTCGTAGAAGGCGCGCCAGGAGTCGGGTGGGATTTTCTCCAGGCGGTGCCGGTAGGCCCGGTGGACTTCTTCCATCGTTGGCATGGGGGTCCTCCTACGCAGTGATGATGCGGAAGAGGCGAAGCGCCTCCCAGATGGAAACGGGGTTGCCCTGCCAGATGGACTGGACTTCCGCCATCACGCCGTAGCCGCACATCTGGCAGATTTGCGGGTCCAGGTGACGGGCGCCGCAGCCTTCCACAATCACCCCCTGTGGGTGGCCCAGGACGATCATCCAGTGGGTCCGGTTCCAGCCCGGCCGGAGCATCAGGCGCATGGCCGGAACGGAGTTCAGAATGGGGTAGCCCCGCCGTTTCAGCGCGGCGACCCGCTCCACCACTTCCGCCCGTTGTTCATAGGAGAGGCTGAACTTTTCCACCTCCGGGTAGGGAATCTGGAAATTGACGGAAATGCCCCGAATGTTGGGTATGTCCCGGACGATGCTCTCCACGCAGTTCTCCAGGTCGTGGACGTTGAGGCGGGAAAGGGTGACGTTGGCGTAGATGTTGGGATGGCGGCTGGCGACGACGTTCGCCCGCAACGCTTCGTAACTTCCCTCCCCGCGCACCCGGTCGTGGACCGGGGGAGAGCCGTCCACGCTGACCCAGACCAGGTCGCAGGGGTTATCTATGGGCAGGATGCCGTTGGTCACACAGGCGACGCGGAAGAACCGTTGTTTCGCGTCGCGGACCAGGTCGTTGAAACGGTAGTCGCCATCGTGCCAGAGGGTTGGCTCACCTCCCTGCAGGAACAGAATCCGAATCCCGTGGTCCAGAAAAGTCTGGAACATCTGCTCCAGTTGCGCGCGGGAGAGATGCTGGCGGGGGAACAGGTCCGCCGCGTACGGGCAATGCGCGCACCGCAGGTTGCAGAAAGAAGTGATGTTGATCCCGCCGACGAGGGGACGTCTTTCCCCCCGCAGGCGAACGTCTATGAAGTACCGGGTGTAGTAGAGAAGTTCACGGGTGTGCAGTCGCATAGGTGCCAGGCCTCCTGACGAGAGTTAAAGTACCGCAAACCCCCTTCCCAATGGCAGTGGGGCGGGGGGGCCCGTAGGGGCGACCCTCGCGGTCGCCCCTGATGCGGTCGCCCCTGATGCGGTCGCCCCCGAAGCGGTGGCCCCCCAATGGACAATGCAGTCGCAATTATACCAGAAGACGGAGATTTTGGGGATTCGGGCCCAGGGGGGCGTAACGAGTTGGGGACATCCCCCGCTGATCATGCATCTGCCGGTCTGAGGCCCGAACCGCTTGTACAGGGGATTCGTCGCCGGCAATAACCCTATAATGGGCCACTTCCACGGATGCAGGGGGAGCCAGCCGCTTCGGACCCCTCCTCATCCCCCCAGCCCCCTTCTCCTCCCCGAAACGGAGAGGAAAAGGGGGAGAAAGGAGGGGTTTGAGGCGGGCGGCTTCGCCGCCCGCCTCAAACCCCCTCTCCATGTTCCCCCCTCCCCGCGCCGCGCAGCGGCAGCGGGGAGGGGGGTAGGGGGGAGGGGCAGGCAGCGGAGGGCCCAGAGGGCTCCAAATATGGGCAGGGGGTAGCCCTTTTTTGGCCCTTCTACGGAGCCCAGAGGCCCCTCTTGCCGAACAGGATGTCCCTAGCGCGATACGCTCACGGCCCATCAGGCCACCCCCAGAGGCGGGAGAAACACAGGGTTTGGTCATTTGTTGGTCAAAACATTTTCATTACTTGACAACCGCAGCGTTGTGGGGTATAACAGACTTCATCGGAAATAGGACGCGGATGAACGCGGATGGACGCGGATGAGTATGGTTTTTCCTTGAACTTAGCATAACCCGGATGCTGCGCTCTAATTTCCGATGAACTCTAATGGCATCAGGAGGAGACAATGAGCGAGGAACAGAGGCCACTCTTCAACCTGAAGGCCGTTGTCCAGGAGACCGGGGTGGCCGCCCCCACGTTGCGCACGTGGGAGCGCCGCTACGGGCTCCCTCGCCCTCAACGCGCGCCCTCCGGCCGTCGCCTCTACTCCCGACGGGATGTGGAAACCGTCCGCTGGCTGGCCGCCCGCCAGTCCGAGGGAATGACCATCGGGCAGGCCGTCGCTCTCTGGCGGTCGCTGGAAGAAATCGGGAGGGACCCGCTGCTGGAGTATCATCGGATGAGCCTGGAACGGCCCCCCGCGGAGCAGGAGGCGCTGGCGCGGTGGCGGGATACCTGGATTGCCGCGTGCCTGGCCTTTGACGAATCGGCCGCCGACGCGGCCTTCGGGCAGGCGCTGGCCCTGGTCCCGCCGGAGGTGGCCTGCACGGAGGTCCTGCGGGAAGGGCTGGCCCAGATCGGCGAGGCCTGGTATCGGGGCGATGCCACCGTCCATCAAGAGCACTTCGCATCACACCTGGCCGCGCGCCGGGTCCAGGCCCTGCTGGCAGCCACCCCACCCCCATCCCGGCATGACCCGGTCCTGGTCGTCTGCCCGCCGGGGGAGAACCACGCCTTCGGCCCGCTGCTCCTGACATATCTGCTGCGGCGGGCCGGCTGGGGGGTCATTTACCTGGGGGCCGACCTGCCCGTAGAAGAGACGAAGGCCGCAGTGCGCCGGGCCGCCCCGCGCTGGGTCATCGCCAGTGCCTACCACCTGCCCCCCGCCGTCGGGACCCAGGCGCTGGGACTGCTCTTGCAGGAAATGGGGGTCCCGCTGGCCTTCGGCGGGCGGGTCTTCAACCTGGTGCCCGCGCTCCGCTCCCGCATCGTCGGTCACTTCCTGGGGGAACGGATAGAGGAAGCCCCGGCGCGGTTGGGGGAGTGGGCTGTCCGTCCCCCACCGTTCCCGCCCGTTCCATCGGTATCGGAGGAATACCAGCGTGCCCGGACGCTTTACCTGGAACAGGAATGGCCCATCCGGACCCGCGTTCTCTCCCTGATTTCCGCCCACCCTCTCACCCAGGACCTCCCGGACTGGCTGCCCGAGTACACCTTCTCCCATATCCGGGCCGCGCTGACGCTGGGGGATATGGCGCTGGCCGACGCCTACGTGGACTGGCTGAGGGACCTGCGGGACGGTTTCTCTCTGCCCGAGGGGTGGGTGGGGCCGTTCCTGGAGGCGTACCGGAAGGGGATAGAACGGTACCTGGGCCCGGACGGCGCGCCGCTGACCGGGTGGCTGGAGCGCCAGGCGAGCGTCACCTTGAAGGAGGAGCAATGAAACGGATCATCATCACGGGCGGGACGGGCCTCATCGGCCGGGCGCTGGCGGCAGAACTGGCCGCAGCCGGGTATGAGGTGGTGGTGCTCAGCCGGGACCCGTCGCGGGCCCGGGGATTGCCGCCGGGCGTCCGGGCTGAGAAGTGGGACGGGCGGACGGCCCAGGGCTGGGGCTCCCTGGCCGACGGCGCGTACGCTATCGTCAACCTGGCCGGGGAGAATCTGGCAGGCGGGCGGTGGACGGCGGCGCGGAAGGAGCGCATCCGCCGGAGTCGCCTGAACGCCGGGCAGGCGGTGGTGGAGGCGGTGCGCACAGCGGAACGGAAGCCCGCCGTCGTCGTCCAGGCCTCCGGGATCGGCTACTACAGCCCACGCGGGGACGAGGAGGTGACGGAGGATGCCCCGCCCGGTTCGGATTTTCTGGGCCGACTGGCCGTAGAGTGGGAAGCGTCCACTGCTCCGGTGGAGGCGCTGGGCGTGCGGCGCGTGGTTATCCGGACCGGGGTGGTGCTGAGCGCGGAGGGCGGGGCGCTGCCCCGGCTGGCGCTCCCTTTCCGCTTCTTTCTGGGTGGGCCGCTGGGGAGCGGCCGCCAGTGGACCCCCTGGATCCACATCGCCGACGAGGTGGGGGCCATCCGGTTTCTGGTGGAGCATGAGGAGGCCTGGGGGCCGTACAACCTGGCGGCGCCCCATCCGGTCACCAACCGGGAGTTGGCCCGCGCGCTGAGACGGGTGCTGCGCCGCCCGGCCTGGCTCCCCGTCCCGGCCCCTGCTCTGCGGTTCGCCCTGGGGGAAATGTCGGCGGTCCTGCTCACCGGGCAGCGGGCCGTGCCGAAGCGGTTGCTGGAGGCAGGCTTCGTTTTTCGGTTTCCGGACATAGAGGCCGCGCTGCAGAGTCTTTTTGGAGAAAGGAAGTGACATAGCCTGGATAGACGTTCTGGACGAAAGCCGCCTGCCCGAGGGGGCGCGGGAGGTGGTGGAGGTCAGTGGCGCCCCTGTGCTCCTGATCCGGCATGGGGGCGAAATCTTCGCCGTCGCCGCCCGCTGCCCCCATATGGGCGCGCCGCTGAAAAACGGCCGCATCACCGAAGACGGGCACCTGGTCTGCCCCTGGCACCGCAGTGCCTTCTCGCTGCGCACCGGGGATGTGGCCGAATGGACCCCCTGGCCACCGGGGGTGGGGCGGGTGCTGGGCGCGCTGCGCCGGGAACACGCGCTACATGTCTATCCGGTTCGGGTGGAAAACGGGCGCATTCTGCTCGGGGTGGGCGGCGCCCGATGAATTTTTCACCGGAGGTAATTATTCAGCGCTGGTAACTACCTACGTACCGACTCAAGTCGCCCTCCATAGGCCTTCGGCCTCCGATCGGCCTTCGCCGACCGGGGGCGTCGGCGAAGGCCGACACCTGGCACGAAGTGTCCAGGGAGGACGGTTTCCATCGGCCTGATCCGTGGTAACCCTTCAAGCCGATGGAAGTCGTCTTCCTGGGCACACCTCGCCCGGTGGAGCGAGGGCGCAAGGGCCGACCAGAGGCCTGCGGCCCGGCAGGGCCGACATCCGTCAGCGCCTGCATCATTACGACGCGCTGGCAAAGGCCGATGCATACATAAAGGACATAAGGATGTCTCGTATACATTTTCGGATTCTGATAGTACTGTTGCTGATCGGGTTGGCTCTGATCGCCACCCCGGTCTGGGCCCATCAGCCCTTCTTTGAGGAGACGGACATCCCGCCTGACCGCCCCTGGCGGATAAACGACCCGTCGGTCTCCACCGCCGTCTATGCGACGCTGGAATCGGCCACCGACGTGGACGTTTTTGCCTTTGACGGCAGGGCAGGGCAGGCGGTCTACCTTTCCATCGTCATCCCCCAGATTCCGGGGCAGGAGAATTTCGCACCCACTGTGGCCCTGATCGGACCGGGCCTGCCGGGGAAGGCGACGGCCCTTCCGGTCGTGGTGCCGGTTGCCGACGAGGGGGTGGAAATGATCCCGCCTCCGGAGGGGACGCCGTCCACCTTCTTTGAGCCGTTCACCCGCACGTCCTACTGGGAGCGGCAGGAACGGACGGTTGTCCTGCCCGCCGACGGCCCTTACCGGGTCGCCGTCTGGCATCCGCGGGGAGAGGTGGGGCGGTATGTCTTCACCGTCGGGCGGGCGGAGCGGCTGGGGGGCGACCCGGCCTTTATGGCCAAATTGCGGCAATACTGGACTCCGGTGGGAAGCCAGCCCCCGGGGCCGCCCCTGGGCACGGTGCTGGTGTGGACGGCCCTGGGCTTCCTCTCCGGCTCGCTCCCCTTCTCCGTCTGGGTGGGGCGACTGGTGGCCCGGGCCGACGTCCGCCGCTACGGGGACGGCAACCCCGGCGCAGCCAACGCCTGGAAGGCTGGCGGCTGGCGGGCCGGAGTCCCGGCGCTCCTGCTGGACTACCTGAAGGGCGCCACACCTGTGGCGCTGGCCCGCTTCGGGGCCGGCATAGAGGGCTGGGGACTGGTCCCCGTCGCCCTGGCGCCGGTCCTGGGGCATGCCTTCTCACCGTTCCTGCGCTTTCGCGGCGGCAAGGCCATCGCGGCCACCTTCGGCGTCTGGAGCGGGCTCACCCTCTGGACCGGCCCCACCATCCTGGGGCTGGCCCTGACACTGGCCGTCGCCGTCAACCGGACGGACGCCTGGTCGGCGGTCTTCGGCGTCGCGGTCCTGGGGGTCTACCTGCTCTTCTCCGGCGCGCCAGGGGCTCTGCTGGCGGTCTGGGTGGGAAATCTGGCCCTGGTCCTCTGGAAGCACCGGCGCGACCTGCGGACACCGCCGCAGGCCCGGCCCTGGCTCCGCAGGTGACAGTCCCCTTGAAGTGACTGTCACCTGAACTGTGGAGGCTCTGTTGACCCCTTTCTGGCTTCAACACCAACTGGGGATCGTCACCTTCCTGGGCATCCTGCTGCTCATCGCGCTGGTCAATCTGCTGGCCCTGCGGCGCCTGGGAACGTATCCCCTTCCCCCGCGCTTCCCCCGTGTCTCCGTCCTGCTCCCTGCGCGCAACGAGGAGGCCGTCATCGGAGATTGCGTCCGTTCCCTGCTGGCTCAGGACTATCCCGACTTTGAGGTCCTGGTGCTGGACGACGGTTCCACCGACGGGACGGGTGACGTGCTGGCGGCGCTGGCCCGGACGGACGACCGACTTCGGGTCCTGACGGGCCGTCCGTTGCCGGAGGGTTGGCTGGGCAAACACTGGGCCTGTCAGCAACTGGCGGATGCGGCGACGGGGGAACTGCTCCTCTTCACCGACGCGGACACCGTTCACCATCCCCAGGCGCTGCGGGCAGGGGTCGCCGCACTTCTGGCGGAGCGGGCCGACCTGATGAGCGGCTTTCTCCGCCAGCGGCTGCTGACATGGAGCGAGCGGCTGACGGTGCCGGCCATCTTCTGGTGCTTCTTCTCGTTCCTGCCCATTCCCCTGGCTCACCACATCCGGGCGTCGGGGCTTTCGCTGACCAATGGGCAGTGGATGCTTTTCCGCCGGTCGGCCTATCAGGCCGTTGGGGGGCACGAAGCGGTGCGCCAGAGCCCCATAGACGACATCATGCTGGGGCGGCGGGTGAAGGCGAAGGGATTGCGCTGGCGGGTGGTGGACGCCGGGGACTACGTCTCCTGCCGGATGTACTCCGGATTCCGGGCGGCGGTGGAGGGGTTCACCAAGAACCTCTTCGCCGTCTTTGACTTCCGTTTGGCGGAGTATCTCTTCGTCTGGATGTGGATGTGGCTGGTGACGGTGGAGCCGCTGGCGGTCTGCGTCCTCTGGCCGCTGGGGCTGGCCCGGTCGGTCTTCGCCCTCTGGCCGGCGTTGCTGGCGGTGGGGGAGATGCTGGCCCTCTGGGGGATCGCGATGGCTCGCCTGCGCTTCCCCCGTCGCCTGATGTTCCTGTATCTGGTCAGCATGCTGCTTCTGGTCTTCATCGCCTTCCGCTCCCTGCTCTGGACGGCGACGGGCCGGGCGACGTGGAAGGGCCGCCCCCTGCCCCGCCAGCGGATTAGAATTTTGTAGGGCAACTGCTACAGCAGTTGCCCTACAGCAGTTGTCCCACAGGAGGTTCCCGTGCCCAACTATCGCCGTAGCCTGACCCTGCTCTTCATCTTCGTCTTCGTGGACGTCCTGGGCTTCAGCCTGATCCTGCCGTTGCTCCCGTACTACGCCGCCACCTTCGGCGCAACGGCGGAGGTGGTGGGGTTGCTCCTGGGGGTCAACGCGCTGACCCAACTGGTGGGCGCGCCGGTCCTGGGCCGCCTCTCCGACCGCTACGGCCGCAAGCCGCTCCTGCTCCTCAGCCTGGCCGGGACGGTGGTGGGGTTCCTGATGCTGGGCCTGGCCCGGTCGCTGGCCATGCTCTTCGCCAGCCGGGTTGTGGACGGTCTCCTGGGCGGCAACATCTCCCTGGCCCAGGCCTACATCAGCGACGTGACCGAGGGCAGGGAACGCACCAAAGGGTTCGGCCTGATCGGGGCCGCCTTCGGCCTGGGCTTCATCTTCGGGCCGGCCATCGGCGGCGCGCTGGCCGGAGGCGGCAACTACGCGCTCCCCGCGCTGGTGGCAGCGGGGCTGTCGCTGCTGAACCTGCTGGGGGTGCTGGTGTGGCTGCCGGAGTCGCTCCCGCGCGCGGAACGGGAACGGCGGGCCCGGGAGCCGCGCGCCGCCTTCTCCCTGCGCGTCCTCTGGGAGGCGCTGAGTCTCCCCTGCGTGGGGCCGCTCCTGCAAACCCAACTTGTCTACAGCCTGGCTTTCACCCTCTTTGAGACCGTCTTTGCGCTCTTTGCCCGGGAACGGTTGAGGCTGGACGCCCGGACGACCAGTTTCGTCCTCACCTACGTGGGGGTGCTGGTGGTGCTGGTACAGGGGGTGGGGATTCGGCACCGCGCTGACCCGCTCCGTCTGGCCGGAGGAGGTGGGCGGAATGCTGGGGCTCTCCGCCGCGCTGGGCAGTGTGACCCGCGTCGTTGCCCCGACGGTCGGCGGCTTCCTGCTGGGCCGGGTAGGGGCACCTGCGCCGGGCGTGCTGGGGGCGCTGCTGATGACCTGGCTGGTCTACTACACCTGGCGGCGGGTGCTCTTCGTGCCCGACCTGGCATGTCCAGCGCCGAGGTTGACCGACGGTTGACCGGGCGGCAGGCCCTGCCGAACGCCTGCGGGAGCATGAAAACCAAACCGTATATCCTGATATGGCTTCTGATTCTGCTGGGCTTGAGCAGGCTGGCCGTTGTTTCCTTGCCCGATCTCAACGCCCAAACTTTGCTCACCCCGCGCGCCTACCTGCCGTTGGTGATGCGCTCATATCCTCCGTCTGTCGCGTCCCAGGAATGGAGCCAGCACGCCCACGACGCCCAGCACACCGGCTACACGGCGCAGACCGTCCCCTATCCCTGGCGGCTGCGCTGGATTTGGAACGGAGTGAACGCCAGCGGCGGGGTAAGCAAAGTCACCACCGGCGGCTCGCTCCCCCGCAACGTCCAGCCGGTCACCGGCGGCGGACGCGTGTACATCGCTGCTGGAGTAGACGGCATCTTTGCCCTCAGCGAGGCCACCGGCCAGGAACTCTGGCGGCGGGGCGGCATCGGCGCGATCCGCTCCACCGTTGCCTACGACCCCGACACCCAGGCGGTCTTCGCCGTCTCGGCCAACGGCACGCTCTACAAACTGCGCGCCTCCGACGGCGCCGTGCTGGGCCAGTTCGCCACCGGCCAGAGCAGCAACCTGCCCCTGCCGCCGGCCGTCATCAGCGAACGGGTGCTCTTCTCCATGGGCAACTCGGTCTACGCCGTCAACAAACAGACGATGCAGCAAATCTGGCGCTACAACGCAGGCACGGGCCTGACCGTTGCCGTCCCGCCCGCCTATTCCCCCTCGCGCGACCTGGTGATCGTCGCCACCGAGCCGGACCTCTACGTCCACGCCATCCGCAACGCCGACGGCGCCCGCCAGTGGCGCGTGCGCCCGGTCCACTCCAGCCGCTCCTTTGAGGACCCCACTGAGTACCGCTACGGCTGGCCCGTGATCGCCGAAAACGCCGGCTATGTGCTGATCAAGGTGCGGCTGGATTGGCAGACCCTCTGGCGCGACTGGCCGCAGACCAACAGCGGAATGCGTCAGTTCCTCACCGACAACCCCGGCGAGCAGGCGCTCTTTGTACTGGACCTGGACGACGGGAATGTGCCGTACATCGCCAACGTGGGCCACGGCGGCTACGGCGACGGGGGCTACATGCCGATGGGGCCGCAGCCGGTAGTGAAACGGTTGCCCAACGGCAAAGAAGTCGTCTACATCATCATCCGGGCCAAACACGCCTACGACCCCCGCTGGGATTCCCACTTTGGCGAAATGGTGCTGGATAACACCACCGTGAGCGGGTTGACCGGCGGCGACGTGCGCTTCATCGCCTTTGACTGGCCGCCCGGCTCTGAGGCCCCCTTCCTGCTCACCGACGAGCAGCCGAACGTCTCTATGGCCGGAGATTATCTGTTCGGCGGGCACTGGGAGGCGGGCTTTGCGCTCCGGATTCTGGACCGCTCCGACGCGCGCGGCAGTTTCACGAACAAGATCACCAGCCAGCGCCTCTCCACGGTAGCGACCTCGCAGGACGACACCGGCGCCTGCGCCTTCAGCGCCTCCCACTACTGCGCCAGTGGCCTGGAAAACACACGCCAGTACGACTTTGGCTTTTACATCTACTACAACCAGGGTGCGGTCTACGACCAGTACTGGAGCGAATACGCCACCTGGGTGGTGAGCAACGATAACGTCTATTTTCGCAGTTGCGACGGCGCGATTGTGGCCCTGACGGGCGGCAACCCGCTGGGGGCGGCGTCTGTGCCTGTGGTTACCCCATCCCCGTCCCCTGCCCCCGACGAGCGCCCGTCGGCGGTCATCCCGCACACCCAGGCGCGCCAGTGGGCCGGGCAGACAGTGACCGTCACCGGCACGCTGCGCTACGTCTTCAACAACGGCAAACAGGTCCTGCTGGGCTTCTCGGACCCGCATCAGGGCAGTTTCAAGGCCATCATCCGCCAGGCCGACTGGGCTTCCTTCGGCGGGCCGCCGGAACGGTTGTACCGCGCGGGCCAGTGGGTGGAAGTTGTCGGCCGGATCGCCTGGTACCAGGGCAACCCGGCGGTCTACGTCACCGCGCCGGAGCAAATCCGGGTGTTGGGCCCGGAGCAGAAAGGGGGCCACAATGGCCGCTGAATCTCATAAAAACAAAGGATTCATCTTTTGGCTGACGGCGCTACTGGGCCTGCTGGCGCTGATCGTCTCGGGTCCGCCCGTCGTCTCCGGCCAGCCCTTGCAGCCCACAGGCGAGACCTTCATATATTTGCCATTGGTGATGAGGGGGTACTGCGCGCCGGAGACGCTGCCCCGCATCAACGCCCCCAGTTTCTTTGGCCATATTCCCTTTGAGCAGACCGCCATCGCCTGGTTCGGGCAGGTCTCGCCCACGCAGAACTATGCCGACATCCGCGTGGGCTATAACGCCAACGAGTTGTACGTGTACCTGGCGGTCTTTGACCGCCACCTGTGGTACGACGAGAACCCCACGCCGCAGACGTTGACCCAATGGGATGCGGTGACGCTGTTGCTGGACACCTCGGGGGGCAGCCCGGGCGGAGCATCGCTCTGCCCCTACTCCCCGACCTGTTGGCGCTTTGTGGCCCAACTCTACGGAGAGCCCAGTTCGGCGCACCGCGCAGTTTATCGGGGGGGCGCATCCGGCTGGCAGGCCGTCAACGTCCCCTTCGGGGCCGTGCCCGGCTGGCGGGGCAACGCGCTCAACGACGATAGCGACAGCGACCGCGGCTGGGCGATGGGCTTCACCATCCCCTTCAGCAGTCTGGGCCTGGCCTCGGCCCCTTCTATGGGAACGACCTGGCGGATGGCCGTCCTTCTCCATGACCGGGACTCGCGGGCCGGCCCGCCCGTGGGCGACCAGTCCTGGCCGCCCTCCGCCGCGCTGGCCAGTTCGGCCTGCTGGGGATTTCTGACCTTCGGCATCCCGGCTTACCGCGCGGTCGGCCCATCCACCGACCACACCCTCATCCGCCGGCCCACGCAGAACAGCCCGCTGGTCCCCGACGCCGACGTGGGCGGCACCATCGCCAACCAGTGCCCCGGCGACGAGTACCACATCTGGAACGTGTGGGGCAACCGCAACGATGGCCACGCCCCGGATTTCAACATCCAGAACCAGTCCGACGTGGCCGACTGGCCCTGTTTCGCCAAATACTACGTCACCTTCCCGCTGGATAGCATCCCGCGCGGCAAGACCATCATTTCGGCCACACTGACGCTCTACCAGTTCGGCAACGCCGGCGGGCCGGGGGAGGCGCAGCCCTCGTGGATTCAGGTGCTGATCGCCTCGGCGGACTGGCGCGAAGAGACCATCACCTGGAACAACGCGCCGCTGGCCTGCGAGAACATCGGGGGCAGTTGGGTGAATCCCATCACCGACTGGCCGGGCTGGCCGGGCGTGCCGCGCACCTGGAATGTCTCCTACGCGGTGGCGCGGGCCTACGCGCGGGGTGAGCCGCTGCGCCTGGTGCTCTACAGCGCCGACTCGGCCTACCACAGCGGGAAGTACTTTGTCTCATCGGATACCGGGGACTGGAACGTGGAAGGTCGCCCGCGGTTGGAGGTGTGGTGGAGATAGAAAGGGGTTTGGGGGCAACGGCTTCGCCGTTGCCCCCAAACCCCCATACTCTCCCCCCTCTATAACCGCACCCAGGCCAGGGGACGGTCCGGCGCGGGGTTCCCGACAATCCAGCCCGCCGCGCGCAGCACGTAGCGCATCAGCCATGCCGTCAGCAGGTTCAGCCGGGGGGAAGGACTGGCCACTGACCGGCTGGGTCTGGCGGGCTTCCAGTGCCTGGCGCAGGTCCTGGGCGGATCGGCCGGGGAAGAGGGTGGCCCCGGCGCCGATCATCCAGAACATATGGGCGTCGCTGGAGCCGACCCGGGCGACAGGCAGGGTGTCGGCCAGGGCCTGGGCGGTGGAATTGCTTCGGGTGTGGAGCAGCCCCGCGTTGAAGGCCTCTACTCCCACCAGAATCCGGGCCAGGTCGGGGTGGGCCAGCGCGCGGCGAATGGCCTCGGGGGTCAGGCTGTTCATCCCCCGCGCGGCGGGATGCGCGGCGACCGCGCATCCCCCCAGGTCGGCGACTCGCCGGAGCGTCTCTTCCAGCGACAGCCCTTTCGGAATGGGGTGCTGGATAAACAGGGCCAGCAGGTGCCCCTCAGCGGTGGAGACTTCGCTTCCGGGAATGACCTCCACCCCGTAGACCGGGGCCAAATCCTGGGCTTCCAGCCCGCCCCGAATCTCGTTGTGATCGGTGATCGCGATCACATCCAGTCCCAATTCTGCGGCCCGCTTCAGGACCGCCTTGACGTCGCAAGTGCCATCCCAACTATAGATGGTGTGAATGTGCAAATCTGCCAGTCCCATGCTATACTCCTGATCGTGTTCTTTCCGCTCTGAACGTACTGCATCCGTGTTATTCACGGTTAAACGGCGTGTTAAGGATTTGTTAGCACGGGTTGGCCAAGAGGTGACAGTCTCCAGGATGACTGTCACTGGATGGACTCCTTTTTGCCCAAAAGAGCACGTAAGGAGGATCATTTGAGAGAATGCGCGACGGGCGCAGACATGCGACCATTTTCCTCTGCGGCTTCCTGATGGGGACGGCGGACGTGATTCCCGGGGTTTCGGGCGGCACCGTGGCCTTCGTTCTGGGAATCTATGAGGAACTGATTGACGCCATCCGCGCGGCGATCCCATTTCTGCGCCGGATGGTTTCGCTGCGCTGGCGGGAGGTGCTGGAGAAGTTCCCCTGGCGCTTCTTGCTGGCGCTGGTCGCGGGAATCGGCAGCGCGGTTTTGAGCATGGCCCGATTCCTGCACTGGGCGCTGGAAACGTATCCGGTCTATGTGTATGCCCTCTTTTTCGGACTGATCGTCGCTTCCGTCTCCGTGGTCCGCACCCGGGTCCAGAAGTGGGGCCTGCCCACGTTGCTGGTGACCGCGCTGTTCGCGGTGGGCGCCTACGGGCTGGTGGGGTTGCGGCCCGCGCAGACACCGGAGGCTCTCTGGTTTATCTTTCTGAGCGGGATGCTCGCCATCTGCGCGATGATCCTGCCGGGCATTTCGGGGGCGTTCATCCTGGTGCTGCTGGGAAAGTACCACGATCTCCTGGGCGCGCTGATCCGTTTTGACCTCGTCACCATCGTGGTCTTCATCGCGGGCGCGGCGGTGGGCATTGTCTCTTTTGCCTATATCCTGCGCTGGCTGTTCAATTACTATCACGACCTGACCGTCGCCGCATTGGTCGGGTTTATGCTCGGCGCGCTGCGGGAACTCTGGCCCTGGAAACGGGCCCGGCTGGTGGATGATATTCCGGTGGAGACGGTGGGTTTCTTCCCCACCGCACTGACCGGCGAAGTGGCCCTGGCACTGGGGCTGATGGTACTGGGATTCGCGGTGGTCATTCTCATTGAGCGGATGGCGGAGCGCCGCAGAAGGGGATTCAGGTGACTGTCACCTGGGAGGTGCCTATGCTCCAACCCCGTCTTGTCGTCAGCAAATGTCTGGGGTTTGACCACTGCCGCTATGATGGCAGCATTATCCCCGACCCGGTCGTGGATTCCCTCCGGCCGTGGGTGGAGTTCCTCCCCGTCTGCCCGGAGGTGGAACTGGGCCTGGGCGCGCCGCGCCCGCCCGTCCGGCTGGTCCGTGTGGGCGGGGAGGTCCGCCTGCTCCAGCCCGCCACCGGCCGGGATCTGACCGACGCCATGCGGGCCTTCGCCGCCTCCTTCCTGGGCTCGCTCCCGCCGGTGGACGGCTTTCTCCTGAAGAACCGCTCCCCCTCCTGCGGGGTCAAAGACGCGAAGGTGTACGCCGGGCCGGAGAAAGCCCCCGTGGTGGGGGGCAGACCGGGGATGTTCGGAGAGGCCGTCCAGGCCCGCTTTCCGGACCTCCCCGTGGAGGACGAGGGCCGCCTGACCAACCGGGCCCTGCGGGAGCATTTCTTCACCGCCGTCTTCGCCCTGGCCCGGCTGCGGGAAGCGGTCGGCACGGGGCAGATGGGGGCGCTGGTGGACTTCCACACCCGTCACAAATTCCTGCTGCTGGCCTACAACCAGGCCCGCCTGCGGGAACTGGGACGGGTGGTCGCCAACCCCCAGCGACGGCCCGTCGGCGAGATGATGGAGGCGTACGTCGCCGGTTTCCGGGCCGCGCTGGCCCACCCGCCCCGCCGTCCCTCCGTCGTCAACGTCCTGATGCACGCCCTGGGCTACGTCTCCGACGGGCTGAGTCCGGCGGAGAAGGGGTACTTCCTGGACCTGCTGACCGCGTATCGGGAGGGGCGAGTGCCCCTCAGCACGCCGCTGAGCGTCCTGCGGGCCTGGGTCCTCCGCTTCGGCGAGCCGTACCTCTCCGGGCAGGCGTTTCTCTCGCCGTTCCCGGAGGCGCTCCTTTCCCTCCGGGATTCGGGGAGAGGGGAATCTTAGCGTAACACAGGCTGTTAGCCTGTATCAAGGGAGTCCCACCGTGACCCGAATTGAACCCGAACGCATTCACCCGCTGAACGCGCGGCCCTTCGGCCCGGGCCGGTACATCCTCTACTGGATGCAGGCCTCCCAGCGGGCCTTCTGGAACCCCGCGCTGGAGTTCGCCGTGGACCTGGCCGACGAACGGGGGCTGCCCCTGCTGGTGGCCTTCGGCCTGACCCCCCACTACCCCGAGGCCAACCTCCGCCACTACGCCTGGATGCTGGAAGGGCTCCGGGAGACGGCACAGGCCCTGCGGGAGCGGGGCATCGGCTTCGTCCTGCGCCTCCAGTACCCGCCCGATCTGGCGCTGGAACTGGCCTCTGCTGCTGCCGCCGTCGTGGCTGACCGGGGGTATCTCCGCCACCAGCGGACGTGGCGGCGGTACCTGGCGGAGCGGGCCCCCTGTCCCGTGATAGAGGTGGAGGGGGACGCGGTGGTGCCGGTGGAGGTGGCCTACCCCCGCCAGGCAGTGCGGGCTGCCGTCCTGCGCCGCCGGATTCAGCCTCTGCTCCCCCGCTTCCTCCAGCCCCTCCAGGAGCGGGCGCCCCGAATACGGGCCGACTTTGCGGAACTCTCCCTGGACCCGGCCCACCCGGAGAAGATTCTCTCCCTCCTGGACGTGGACCGGACGGTGGGGCCGGTGGACCTCCCCGCCGGGACGGGCGCCGCGCGGGAGCGACTCCGGCGTTTCCTGGAGGAGGGCCTGCCGCACTACGCCGACCTCCGCAGCGACCCCCGTCGGGACGTCACCTCCGGCCTCAGCCCCTACCTCCACTTCGGCCAGATTTCCCCGGTGGAGGTGGCCTGGGAGGTCTCCCGCGTCGGCGCCCCGGGGGCGGACGCGTTCCTGGAGGAACTGATCGTCCGGCGGGAACTGGCCCTGAACTTCGTCTGGTACAACCCCGACTACGACCGGTGGGAAGGGCTCCCCCGCTGGGCCCGGGAGACGCTCCAGGCCCACGCCGCCGACCCTCGCCCCGCCTTGTACCCCCTGGATGACCTGGAAGCGGCCCGGACGGACGACCCGGTCTGGAACGCGGCCCAGTCCGCCCTGGTCCGGACCGGTCGGATGCACAACTACCTGCGGATGTACTGGGGGAAACGGCTGCTGGTATGGACAGCGCAGCCGGAGGAGGCGCTGCGCATCGGCCTCTATCTGAACAACAGGTACGCGCTGGACGGCCGGGACCCCTCCAGTTACGCCGGGGTGGGGTGGTGCCTGGGCCTGCACGACCGCCCCTTCCCGGAGCGCCCCATTTTCGGCCGGGTGCGCTCTATGACACCGCAGGGGATTCGGAGAAAGTTTTCTTTATAAGCAAAGGGAGGGAAAGTGGCCAACGTACTTATCTGGGGTGCATCGGGGGGCATTGGCCGTGCCCTCACCGAAACGTTCGTCGCTGCAGGCCACACCGTGGTGGCGGTGGCCCGCCGAACCGAGGGGCTGGATTCCCTGACCCCCCACGTCCTGGCTGGCGATGTGGCGGACCCGGAGGCAGTGTCCCGGGTGACCCGGCAGGCCGCGGAGGTCGTGGGGCCCATAGACGTCTTTGTCTACGCGGTGGGCGACATTCTCTCCGCGAAGGTCGCCGAAATGGACCTGGAGAATTGGCGACGGATCCTGGATGCCAATCTGACGGGCGTCTTTCTGACCGCGCAGGCCCTCCTGCCACATCTGGCCCCGAAGGCCCACCTGTTCCTGCTGGGCGCGCAGCACGAACGGCTGCGCCTGCCCGGCCTGGGCGCCTACGCGGCCGCCAAGGCGGGCCTGGAGGCGCTGGCGGAGGTCCTGCGCAAGGAAACCCGTCGCCGGGTGACGGTAGTCCGCCCCCAGGCAGTAACCACCCCCCTCTGGGAGAAGGTCCCCTTCCGGATTCCTGCCCACGCTCTCTCCCCCCGGCAGGTGGCCGAGGCGGTCCTGCAGGCCTGGGCCGAGGGACGGGAGGGCATCCTGGACCTCTGACCCCGGAGCGAGATGCACATCGGCTACCCCTGCATCAACCTCTCCCTGGATTGTCGTCCCAGTCGGACCTTCCGGCTGGCGAACCTTACCTGGGACCGCCTGCAGGAACTGGTGGCCGGGAACCTGGCCTGCCTGGAGCGCATCGTCCGCTGGAACGCCGAGCGGGGCCTCCTCTTCCTGCGCATCACCTCCGACCTGGTCCCCCTGGCCTCCCATCCGGCCAATCGCTTCCCCTGGGACGAGGAATTCGCCCCGGACTTCGCCCGCATCGGTGACCTCATCCGCTCGGCGGGGATGCGCATCTCCATGCATCCGGGCCAGTACACCCTGCTCAACTCCCCCCGTCCGGAGGTATTGGCGGCGGCCCGCGCCGACCTGGCCTACCACGCCCGCGTCCTGGACCTGCTGGGGCTGGACCGGACGGCGAAGATTCAGATTCACGTCGGCGGCCGCTACGGGGATAAGGCCGCAGCGCTGGCGCGCTTCGTCCGGGAGGTGGAGCGGCTGGACCCGGCGGTGCGGGCGCGCCTGGTGGTGGAGAACGACGAGCGTCTCTTCAACCTGGACGACGTTCTGGCCGTGAGTCGGGCAACAGGCCTGCCGGTGCTCCTGGACGTCTTCCACCGGGAGGTGTATCCGGACGGGCGCACGCTGCCGGAGGCGCTGGCGGCGGCCCGGGCCACCTGGGGCCCCCAGGACGGCCCGCCCATAGTGGACTACTCCTCCCCCCTTCCTGGAGGCCGTCCGGGGAGCCACGCGCACACCCTGGACGAGGCCCACTTCCGGCGCTTCCTGGTGGAGAGCGCCCCCCACGACTTTGACCTGATGTTGGAGGTCAAGGACAAGGAGCGGAGCGCACTGCGCGCCCTGGAGATTTGGACTTCGTTCCGGTTGGGGGTATAATTGAATAACAGCCGGCTTGAGCCCGGCGAACTGGACCATCTGCTGGCAGAATATGAGCAGTAACACGAAGATGACCGTTGCTCCGAAGGCGACTGTTGCCCGGGCCTGGACGCGAAGGACCTTTCTGGCCCGCATGCTGGCCCTGGCCGGCGCCGGAGCGCTGGCGCCTATGCTGGCGGCCTGCCGGGCCCTCCCGGAGGCCGGCCCCCCGACGGCAGGGGCCACCCCGACCCCGCCGCCTCTCTCTCCAACCCCCGCCGCGCCCTCGGCGACATCCCCGGCGCCCGCGCCCTCCCCCGGCCCGTCGCCGACCCCCGCTCCGGCCCCAGCACGGGTGGCGCTGGTGCGGACCTCGGACCGGGCGGAGGGCGTCCGCCGCGCGCTGGCCCTGCTGGGGATGCCCCCGGTGGAGGGGAAGGCAGTCCTCCTCAAGCCTAACTTCAACAGCGCCGACCCCGCCCCCGGCTCCACCCACAACGACACCCTCCGCGCCCTGGTGGAGGCCCTCTGGCAGGGGGGCGCCCGGTCCATCACCGTCGCCGACCGCAGCGGCATGGGGGATACCCGGCGGGTGATGCAGCAGAAGGGCATCTTCGCTCTGGCTGCAGAACTGGGGTTTGAGACCCTCGTCCTGGACGAACTGGGGCCGGAGGACTGGGTGCCCGTCCAGCCGCCGGATAGCCACTGGTCGCGCGGCTTCCTTTTCGCCCGCCCCATCCTGGAGGCCGGCGCCGTCATCCAGACCGGTTGTCTGAAAACCCACCGCTACGGCGGCCACTTCACCCTCTCCCTGAAAAACTCCGTGGGCATGGTAGCCAAATACGGGCCGGACGGGTACAACTACATGGGCGAACTCCACCGGTCCCCTCACCAGCGGAAGATGATTGCGGAGATCAACGTCGCCTACCGGCCCGCACTGGTCGTTCTGGACGGAGTGGAGGCCTTCGTCACCGGGGGGCCGGACCGGGGGAAACGGGTGCTGGCGGAGGTGGTCCTGGCGGGGACCGACCGGGTCGCGCTGGACGCGGTCGGCGTGGCCGTCCTGCGGCTCTTCGGCACGACGCCGGAGGTGGAGCGGGGCCCGGTCTTCGCCCAGGAGCAGATCGCCCGGGCCGTCGCCCTGGGCCTGGGCGTCTCTCGCCCCCAGGACATCCTGTTCCTGACCGACGACACCCTCAGCGCCGAATACGCCGCGCGGGTACAGGAGATATTGGCAGGCGCTGGCTGAAGTCGGCCTGGGGGCGAGCGCACAATGACCGTGAAATCTGCAAAATCTGGGGGCACTTTCAATCCGGAGAAACAGCGCCTCCGCCAGGAGTTCTGCCAGTTGCGGGAATGTTTCCCTGCCGGGGATGTGGAGGCCGCGTCCGAGGCTATCTGTCGTCATCTGGCCTCATGGCCGGTGATGCGGGCCGCACGGGTCGTTATGGCCTACCTGGCGTTCCGCAACGAACCGTCGCTGGAGCCGCTCTTCGCCGCGCTCCCCCACATTCAATGGACCGTGCCGCGCATAGAAGGGCGGAGGCTGGTTATCCACCCCTATGATCCGAACCGGCTGACCCGGCACCCCTTCGGGATGCTGGAGCCGGCGGCGGACCTGCCGGTCGTTGATCCGGCCCTCCTGGAGATTGTGCTGGTGCCCGGGGTGGCTTTTGACCGGCGCGGGGGACGGCTGGGCTTCGGGGGAGGCTTCTATGACCGCTTCCTTCCTACCACCCCGGCCCTGCGCGTGGGAGTGACGTACGATTCCTGCCTGCTGGATGAGTTGCCCTGCACCGAGGCCGACCAGCGCATGGATTGGGTGGTCACGCCGACAGGCCTCCTGGAGGTCCGGCGAGGAGAGGATAGGGTGGAGCGCCCCTCCTCGTGATTCGCTGGCAGTTTTCCCAAACGGTGGTAAAATGCAGATGCATATCGCACAACCTTCCCACCCCTTCCCGAAAGGAGATCTATGGAACAACCGTACGGCTCTTACACGCCCCCACCGTCCTACGGATACCCGCCCCCGCTCCTCCAACCAACGGCCTGGCCATCGCGTCGCTGGTGCTCAGTCTGCTGGGACTGATTGGCGTCCTGCCCCTGTTGGGCACCGTTCTGGGCCTCATCTTCGGCTATTCGGCCCGCAACCAGATTGCCCAGAGCCGGGGCACCCAGGGCGGTGAGGGGCTGGCGAAGGCCGGTATCATCATCGGCTGGGTGACGCTCGGCATCGGGGCCCTGGTTGCTTGCGCCGTGCTGGTTTTCGGTGTGGCTCTGCCCGCATTGGGCCTGGGGAGTTGTGCCCTCTGCGCCGAACTGGAATCCCTGATGCAGGGGTATTAAAGTCCGTTTCCCTGCCCTTAGCCAGGAAAGGAGTTGAATGGAAACTCAGCCGCCGGAAACTTCCTTCACGCCCCAGGAGACGTATGAGACCGAGGCATCCCCGGAGAAAAAATCCCGCACGGGTCTGATCATCGGCATTGTCGCAGGGGTGGTGCTCCTCATCCTCTGCTGCTGTTGCATCATTGCCCTGGTCCTGGCCACTCAGTGGGAAAACATCTCCCGGGCATTGGGTTTCTGACCGTCTGAGCGGCGTCTGCCGCTGGTCCCCTGCCTCTCCTCTCCTGCTTGCCCATCGGCAGCAGTTTAGGATACGGCAGGGGTGCACCCATAGCAAGGGGGATCGGGGGTTTTGCAGCGGGCAACTTCGCCGCCCGTTGCGGAATCCTTCCGTTCTCCCCTGCGGCTCGTCTGCTGGAATCCTTATGGAGGTGCCGGACTCCATCCAGACCGTCCTCTCCAGTATGCCCCCGCGCCCCGGCGTGTACCTGATGCGGGACGCCGGGGGGCGGGTCATCTACGTCGGCAAGGCCGTCAACCTGGCCAGCCGTGTCCGTTCCTATTTCACCCCCTCCGCCCAAGAGAATCCCAAAACCCGCAGGCTGGTCGCCGAGGTCGCCTCGCTGGAGTTCATTGTCACCGACAGCGAACTGGAAGCGCTCATCCTGGAGGCCAACCTCATCAAGGCCCACCGGCCCCGCTTCAACGTCCGCCTGCGGGACGATAAGCGCTACCCGTACATCAAAGTGACCTGGGCCGAGCCCTTCCCCCGCGTCCTCATCACCCGCCGGATTGAGCGGGACGGCAGCCGCTACTTCGGCCCCTTCACCTCCTCCGCCGCCGTGCGGGAGACGCTGGACCTCCTGCGCCGAACCTTCCCGTACCTCACCTGCAGTCGGGAAATCACTGGCAAGGATAGCCGTGCCTGTCTCTACCACGACATGAAACTCTGCCTGGCCCCCTGCATCGGCGCGGTGAGCCAGGAGGAGTACCGCGCGATGATCGCCGGCCTCATCCGTTTCCTGGAGGGCCGGAGCGAGGAGGTCCTGGCCGACCTGGAAAAACGGATGCGGGAAGCGGCCGAACGGCTGGAATTTGAACGGGCCGCCCGGCTGAGGGACCAGTTACAGGCCGCCCGGCGCATCGTGGAGCGGCAGAAAATCGTCGCTGCCACCGGTAGCGACCAGGACGTCATCGCCTTCGCACGGGATAACGGCAACGCCTGCGTCCAGGTCTTCTTCATCCGGGACGGCAAACTTCTGGGCCGGGAGTACTTCCTGCTGGAAGGCGCGGAGGCGGAGGACGACCGGGAAGTCATGGCCGCGTTCCTCAAACAGTTCTACGAGGAGGCGGCCTACGTGCCCCCGGAGGTCCTCCTGCCGGAGGAGGTGGACGAGGCCCTGGTCATAGAGGAGTGGCTGCGCTCCAGGCGGGGCGCCAAAGTAGTGCTGCGGGTGCCCCGCCGGGGGCGCGGGCGGGAACTCCTCCGAATGGCCGCCGCGAACGCCGCCCAGATGCTGGCGACCTTCCGCGCCGCCTGGGAGGCCGATGCCCACCGGCAGGAGCAGGCGCTGGAGGAACTCCGTCTGGCCCTGGACCTGCCCGCCCGTCCGGCCCGCATGGAATGCTACGACGTCTCCACCACCCAGGGCGCCGAGCCAACGGCCAGCATGGTCGTCTTTGAGCAGGGGGTCCCCCGCAAATCCGAATATCGGCGCTTCGCCCTGCGCACCCTGGAGAAACCGGACGACTACGCGGGGATGCGGGAAGTGCTCACCCGCCGCCTGGAACGCTGGCGGACGGCGACCTCCGGGGAGATGACCGGCGTGCGCGGCATCAAAACGTGGGCCCTCCTCCCCGACCTGATGATTGTGGACGGCGGGAAGGGACAGTTGGGGGTGGCGCTGGATGTGCTGGATACCTTTGGCCTGCGAGACCGGGTGGCGGTGGCCGCGCTGGCGAAAGAAGAGGAGGCGCTGTTCCTGCCCGGACGGGAAGAGCCCGTACGGTTGCCGGAGGGTTCCCCGGGCCTGCGGCTTCTCCAGCAGATGCGGGATGAGGCCCACCGCTTCGCCGTCGCCTACCACCGGCTGCGGCGGGAGCGGGCCGGTATGGCGACGGAACTGGAGAACATCCCCGGCGTGGGCCCGGCCCGCCGCCGTCTCCTGCTGAAGACATTCGGTTCCCTGGAGCGGATTCGGCTGGCCAGCGTGGACGAACTGATACGCGCGGGCATCCCCCGCGCGGTGGCGGAAGCCATCAAGGAGCACCTGGGATGATACGGCCGGATATGTAGGGGCAACCCTTGCGGTTGCCCTCTTGCGGTTGCCCTCTTGCGGTTGCCCCAATGGGGCAGGGGCGGGCAGGGATAAGCCCTGCCCCTACACCCCTACAATGGATGTGTAAGGGCAACCCTTGCGGTTGCCCCCCACCGAAACCTATGCGTCTGAGCGAACTGACCGCCCATCTACCCGCCATCCATCAGCGCCTCGGCCCGGACCCCGAGGTCGGCGGCATCGCGGCCGATTCCCGCCGGGTGCGCCCCGGCGACCTCTTCGTCGCCCTCCATGGCGTCAGCCTGGACGGGCACGCCTACATCCCCGACGCACTGACGGCGGGCGCCGTCGCCGTCGTCGGGGAGCGCGCGCCCGAACAGATGCCGGGCCTGCCCTGGGACACCTTCGCCTACATCCAGGTCCCCGACGCCCGTCAGGCCTGGGGCTGGCTCTGCGCCGCGTGGGAAGGCCTGCCGGGCCGCCGGATGACCCTGGTCGGCGTCACCGGCACCGACGGCAAGACCACCACCGTCACCCTCATCCACTCCATCCTGCGCGCCGCCGGCCTCAACGCCGGACTGGTCAGCACCGTCGCCGCCCGCATCGGCTCTGAGGAGGTGGATACCGGCTTCCACACCACCACCCCCGACCCGCCCGACCTCCAGCGCTACCTGGCCCGCATGGTGGAGACGGGCGCCACCCACGCCGTCCTGGAGGTCACCTCCCACGGGCTGGCCCAGCACCGGGTGGCCGGCTGCGACTTTGACGTCGCCGTCGTCACCAACATCACCCACGAGCACCTGGACTTTCACGGCTCCCTGGAGGCGTACCGGCAGGCCAAGGCCATGCTCTTTGAAGGACTGACCCGCTCTTTCCGCAAGCCGGGCGTCCCCAAAGTCGCCGTCCTCAACCGGGACGATTCCTCCTATGACCTCCTCCGCCCCATCCCTGCCGACCGTCACCTCACCTACAGCCGCTCCGGCCCGGCGGACGTGACCGTTGGAGAAGTCCGACACGCGCCCGACGCCACCCGTCTCACCCTGAACCTGCCCGACGGCCCGGTGGAAGTGACGACCCCGCTGGTCGGCGCGTACAACGTCAGCAACATTCTGGCGGCAGCAGCGGCGGCGGTGGCCCTGGGCATCCCGGCGGATGCGATTGCCCGGGGGATCGCGGCGGTGCGGGGGGTGCCGGGGCGGATGGAGCGGATAGACGAGGGGCAGGACTTCCTGGCGATTGTGGACTTCGCCCACACCCCCAACGCGCTGGAGCAGGCCCTGCGGACGGCGCGGGAGATGGCCCGGGGGCGGGTCATCGTCGTCTTCGGCTGTGCCGGACTGCGGGACCGGCAAAAGCGGACGCTGATGGGGCGGGTCGCGGGGGAACTGGCGGACGTGGTGGTCCTGACCGCCGAGGACCCCCGGACGGAGAGCCTGGAAGAGATTATGGCGACCAGCGCGGCGGCAGCGCAGGAGGCCGGAAAGCGCGAAGGGGTGGACCTCTTCCGCGTCCCCGACCGGGGGGAGGCCATCCTGCGGGCCTGTCAGATGGCCCGCGCCGGAGACGTGGTCATCGCCTGCGGCAAGGGGCACGAACAGTCTATGTGCTTCGGGACGGTGGAGTACCCCTGGGACGACCGGGAGGCGATGCGGCGGGCCCTCCATGGCCAGACGCTGGATACGCTTCCTACCGCTTGCCGGAAATAGAGACGTTTTTCAGGACTTCACCGAAAACCCCACCGGAGATAACCGTTCCCCCAGCCGCCAGTAGTCCCGCCCCGTGTAGAGGAACGGGGCCAGGCGGGCGAAGTCCACCCGTCCCTCCGCATCCAGCACCGCCTCATCCACGTGGACCGCAACCACCTCGCCGACGAACAGGTCGTGGCTGCCCAGCGGAACGGTGTGGCGAAGGCGGCACTCTATGTTGACGGGGCACTCGGCGATGAGGGGGACCCGTACCCGGGTTCCGGCAGCCCGGGTGAACCCGCAGGCGGCCCACTTGTCGGCGTCCTTTCCGGAGACGCGACCGCAGTAATCGGCCTCTCGGGCCTGGTCGGCGGTGGGCAGGTTGACGACGAATTCCCCCACCTCCTGGATGAGGCGGTGGGAATGGCGGGATGGGCGGACCGCAATGCCGATCATCGGCGGCGCCGAACAGACGGTGCCCACCCAGGAGAGGGTGATAATATTGGCCCCGTCGCCCACGCCGCAACTGATCAGCACGACGGGCAGGGGATACAGATAGGTTGCCGGTTCACGGATTTGCTTTGCCATTGATGCACCTCTAATATCTGGTGTGGTAATGACCTTGCCGACTAAAGTCGCCCGCCAAAGCCTTCGGCCTTTGGGCGGCCTGTGCCGACGCCCGGCACGGCGTGCCCAGGAAGGCTGATTTCCGATCAGCGCCCGGCGGCGGGCATCCAGGCAGGTAATTGCCTGGTGGGGTCCCTTAATCGGCATCTATCAGAAGCGAGCGCACCCGGTCGGCGGTGACCCCGGCCACCCGGACCACTTTGTGGCGGGAGGTGTGGCCGGAGAGAATTTCCACTGCGTCCACAGACACGCTCAGTTGTTCAGCCAGAAAGGCCCGCAGGGCCTGATTGGCCCTCCCCTCCGTCGCCGGGGCGCGCAGGCGCACCCGCAGTGCGTCGCCGTAGAGGCCGACGACGGCGTCCTGCCGGCTCCCCGGCGCCACGTGAACGCCGAACGTGCACCCCTCAGGACCCTCCTGAACCCTCAGTCGCTCCATAGTTCCGTCCTGCGGTGACTGATTGCGCTTTAACAAGCCGAAGAGGCATTTTGCTTCCCTTCACCCCCCTCAATCCTCCCTCTCCCCCTGGCCTTACGGCCAGGGGATAGGGGAGATTGAAGAGGGGTTTTGCGGCGGGCGGCTTTGCCGCCCGCCGCAAAACCCTCCCTCATTCCCCTCCCCTCTCCGCACAGCGGGAGAGGGGAGGGGCCAGGGTAGGGGTGAGGACCCCCACCGCCGCAGGCCTCGGCCCGAGGGCGAGCGGGAGAGGGACACGATGATTCAGAGACAGCGATGAACTTGGGGGGCAGAGGGTGGAGTGAGGGCCGCGGCCCGGGAAGCCCCGCCCAAGGACAGGGCGACAGATTGTCAAAATAATTTGCCAGGTTGCAAGAAGTCACATTTTGGGGCCTGCGGCCCAGCGGTCGGCCTTTGCCGACCACCCTACCCCCCGACGGATTTTTTATTGCGGCGGCCCTGCTGCTATCCGCTGGGGTCCATCGTCGGTCGTCAGAACAGCAACCAGATGAGCATCTGCTCCGCCAGCCAGAGGAGCAGGATGAGGACCAACGGGCTGAAGTCCACCGGTCCTACATACGGGAGACGGCGGCGGATGGGAGCCAGGAGCGGCTCCGTGATGGTGTAGAGAAAGCGCATCACCGGATGGGCATACGAGAGGCCGAAGACCGGCAACAGCGCCCGGGCGATGATGGCAAAGGTGTACAGGGCGAACAGGGTGTGGATCAGTCGGTATAGTACAAAGGCTACCATTCCTCCCTCCGGGGTCCGAAGATGGCCCGTCCGATGCGGACTATGGTTGCGCCTTCCTCCACCGCGACCTCAAAGTCGTCGGTCATCCCCATAGAGAGTTCGCGCCAGGCCAGATGGGGGAATCGCTCCCGCAGGGCGTCCCGCAGCGCCCGCAATCCGGCGAAGACCGGGCGCACCGCCTCCGGGTCATCGGTGAGCGGCGCGACGGTCATCAGCCCCTCCACCCGCAGGCCGGGCAGAGTCAGAATCGCCGCGCAGTTGGCGAAGAATGCCTCCCGCTGGGCCGAGTCCTCCTGCCAGCGGTCCACCGGGAAGCCGAATTTCGTCGCCTCCCCGCTGACGTTGCACTCCAGGAGGACCGGTATCTCCCGTCCGGCCTCCACCGCAAACCGGCTCAGCCGCTGGGCGATTTTCAGCCGGTCCACAGAGTGGACCACGTCAAAGTGGGCCACGGTCAGGTCGGCCTTGCGGCTCTGGATGTGGCCGACCATGTGCCAGATGGGGCGGGGGCCGGGGACGGCGGCGTTGACGGCGGGGATTTTCGCCGCCCCCTCCTCGGGGCGGTTCTCCCCGAAGTGGCGCAGGCCCGCCGCGTACCCGGCCAGGATGACCTCCACCGGGAAGGTCTTGGTGACGGCGACCAGGGTCACTGCAGCGGGGTCCCGCCCGGCCCGCAGGGCGGCCTCCGCGATCCGTTCCTGCACAGAACGCAGATTCCGCTCAATCCCTTCGTTGCCCAGTCCCGGTTTTTTTCTCACACAGAGACACAGAGACACAAAGGTTTCTTGTAGGACAACGGCGAGCAGTTGTCCTACATTTCTTTGTTTGAGATTCACCCTTCTCCCGCCCGGAGCACGACTCCGGAGAGGGGTGGCAGGGGGAGGCGCAGGACGCCGTCGGCCGCTGGAAAGGTCCTGCCAGAGAGCAGATCGGTCCAGGGGCCGTCGGTGAGGTGACCGTCACCCTCCCAGGGGACGGTCACCTGGGCCTCCGCCGGGGCCTCCCCGGCGTTGACCGCCACCACCAGCGGCGGGTTCGGCGGGAGCGCGCGGGCGAAGGCGTAGACGGTTCGGTCGGCCCAGAGGCGGCGGAAAGTGCCCCGCCGCAGGGCCGGATGGGCGTGCCGCAGCGCGACACAGCGGCGGACCCAGTCCCGCAGGTCCGTATCCCAGCGGGACTCGTCCCACGGGAAGGCCCGACGGCAATCGGGGTCGTCCCCGCCCTCCATGCCGATTTCGTCCCCGTAGTAGATGCAGGGAGCACCGGGGAAGGTCATCTGCAGCAGCACCGCCAGCCGCACCCGCCGTTGATCGCCCTGGAAGAGGGTCAGGACGCGCGGGGTGTCGTGGCTCCCCAACAGGTTCAACTGGACCAGCGTCACCTCCCAGGGGTAGAGGGCCAGCAGGCGGTCTATCTCCGCCGCGAACTCCGTCCCGGAGAGGGGGCGGAGACGGAAGCCACCGGGCCGGAAGGAAGTGTCCAACATCGGGCCGCCGCAGAACCCCCAGACCGCGCGGGTGAAGACGTAGTTCATCACCGCGTCAAAGTGGTCCCCCCGCAGCCACTCCCTCGCGTCGTCCCAGATTTCGGCGACGATGTAGGCCTCCGGGTTGACCGCTTTGACCCGCCGTCGGAATTCCTCCCAGAAGCCGGGGGTCTTGATCTCCAGCGGGACGTCCAGCCGCCAGCCGTCTATCCCCTCCCGGAGCCAGTGTTCGGCGACACCCATGATGAACTCCCGCACCTGGGGGTTGTCGGTGTTCAGTTTGGGAAGGGCCCGCAGGCCCCACCAGGCCTCGTAGTTGGGCCTCCGCCGGGCCGCGTAGGCGTAGAGCGGGAAGCCCTTGACGATGAACCAGTCCAGGTACGGCGACGCCGGGCCGTTCTCCAGAATGTGGTTGAACGGGAAGAAGCCCCGGCTGGCGTGATTGAAGACCCCGTCCAGGACGATGCGGATGCCCCGCCGATGGGCCTCGTCCAGCAGGTCCCGGAAGGCCTCGTTCCCGCCCAGGATGGGGTCCACCCGGTAGTAGTCGTGGGTGTGGTAGCGGTGATTGGCGGTGGACTGGAAGATGGGGTTGAAGTAAATGGCGTTGACGCCCAGGTCCTGGAGGTAGTCCAACCGCTCCAGGACGCCCCGCAGGTCCCCGCCCTTGAAGCCGTAGAGGGTGGGGGGACTGTCCCAGGGCTCCAGGTTGTTCGGTTGGGGCACCCGGCCGCTCCGGGCGAAGCGGTCGGGGAAAATCTGGTAGAAGACGGCGTCCTTGACCCAGTCGGGGGTGTGGAAAGTCAACTCACTCCTTTCATACGGATTTTTCACCACCAAGACACGAAGACACGAAGAATTGTTAATTGTTAATTTTTTAATTGTTAATTTTAGTTCCTTTTTTGTCTTCGTGGTTTGCTTTCATCCTTTCGGCCAACGCCAGGGCCAGGAAGAAGGCGTAGGCCAGGTCTATCAGGAAAAACGAATGGTCTACCAGGCCGTGAGCCAGCATGTCGGCGACGCCGCCCATGAGGCCGATGGCCAGGGCCCGGGCGTCCGGGTCGGGGTGGCGGCGCAGGGGCAGGGCCGCCCGCCAGAAGGCCACCTGCAGGCCGATGCCCACCGCCGCGCCCAGGACCCCCAGCCGGGCCCAGAAGTCCAGCAGGAAGTTGTGTGGGTGGGAGAGGTCCGGCTCCTGCCAGGCCGAGGGCAGGATGTAGCGGCTCCGGTAGTGGTAGAGGAAGTTATCCGGCCCCACTCCCAGCCAGAAGTGATCCCGGATCATCGCCACGGTTCCCTGCCAGAGTTTGATCCGGAAGAAGGTGGTGCCCTCCTGAGTGGTGAAGAGGGAGGCGAAGCGGGGCAGTTGCAGGAGCGGGACCAGGGCCAGGGCCAGGATCAGGAGGAGGGCCAGGGTGGCCCACCGCCAGCGCCCGCCCGCCAGCAACCCCACCGTCACCAGGGCGGCGGGAACCCCCAGGAGGAGGGCCCCCTTGGAGAAACTGAGCAGGAGCGCCGCGCCCACGGGCAGCGCGGCCAGCCCGTAGGCCAGTTTCCGCCTCCGGTCCCGCGCCAGCATCGCCACCGCCACCAGCAACGGCAGCACCCGCCCCAGGTAGAGCCCCACGTTGTTCGGTGACCCATAGACCGAGCGCAATCGGGGCAGGCCCCCCTCGGCGGTGATGAGGTTGACCCCCAGCGCGTACTGGACCAGGCCGATCACAGCCACGGCCACCCCGCCCAGAACGAAGAAATCGGCCACCCGCCACTGTAGGGGCAGGCCTTGCGCCTGCCCCTGGCCTTGCGCCTGCCCCCGGCCTTGCGCCCGCCCCTGGCCTTGCGCCTGCCCCTGGCCTTGCGCCTGCCCCCGGCGATTCATCGGCAGCGTCCGCAGCATCAGGTAGAACAGGGCCGGCTCCAGAATCGTCGTCCGCAGTTCCCGCCAGGCCACCCGCTGGAAGTCCGCCTGGAGGGTGGAGGCCAGCGCGACCAGGAGCAGGGCGAGGGTGACCCTCACCCCCACCCCCTGCCCCCTCCCCCTCTCCCGCAGAGCGGGAGAGGGGGAAGGGGTGGCGGCGAAGCCGCCGGGGGTGGGGGTGAGAGCTTTCCCATTTCTCCTCTCCCACCAGTGGGAGAGGGGGAGGGGTTGGCCCGAAGGGCCGGAGGTGGGGGTGAGGGCCCGCACCCCCCATGCCACCAGCGTCATCAGGGTGACGATTTCGGCCATGGAGAAGGCCTTATCCAGAAGCGGACGGGGGAGGGTGTAGAAGGGAGCCAGGGCGGCGATGAGCGCCAGCCCGAACTCCGGGCGCAGGAGCAGACAGACGAAAAGGATCAGGGCGGCCAGGACCGTCAGCAGGAACCAGGGGGAATAGTAGAAGAGACCGGCGGCTGCCAGGGTGACGGCCATTCCGCCGCCGTCGCCCAGGCGACGGAACGCGCCGCTGGCCGTCTCCGTCCCCCAGGTCATCCAGGCCCCGGTCCAGAGGAGGCCGGTGGCGATCAGGGTGGCGGCCCACTGGACCCCCTCTGAGAGGCGCGACCAGGCATCCACCGTCGCGCGCCCCACCCGGCCCCAGTCTATCTTCCGGCCGACGAGGATCAATCCCGCCAGCACGGCCAGCGCCAGCGCGGCCAGCCCGCCCAGCGCGGCCCGGTAGGGGCGATCGTCGGGGGAATACCCCACACTCCACCCCGCCAGGGGCCACTGGTCCCACCCCCGCTCGGCGACGACGACGGCGGTGTGGAGACCCGGCGGAAGACCGCGCGCGACCGGAAGGGTGACCTCCTGGGGCTGATAGTCGGGAGATGTGAGGACAATGTACGCCCGGCCCGATTCGTCCCGGGGCAGGGCGTTGGCGGGCTCCCCGTCTATCGTAACGTAGAAGTAGGCCCGGTAGTTTCCCCGCCGCGCCCGCAGGCCGAAGTCGGTGCCCCAGAAGGGAATGGTCACCGTGTACGTCCCCTCCTGCCCCGGGTCGGCGCCCAGTTCTGAGAGTTCCCAGCCCCCTTCCCAGTCGGCGATGCCGGAGGCCGGGGTCCAGTAGCCGGGGTCGTTGGCTGCGGGGCGACGGGCCCACCCGGTCACCGCGTCGTAGACGGGGCGGGGGACGCCGTCGGGTCCGATGAGGGCAAACCCCCAGTGGCGGCGGGCGTCGGGGGTGCCCGCGCCGGGCGCGGGGAGGCTCAGGTCGGGCTGGAGGTGGGCCAGACACATCGCCCCCACCCAGGGCCACTCCCGGCGGGCCCGCTCCAGCGCGCCCACCGTGTACGCCGCCTGGGCCGCTTCGTCCACCGTCCCCCAGATGGAGGGGATGTCGTCCCATACCGGCCTGGCGGCCGGCGCCACAGACGGCAACGCGTTCCAGCCAAAGTGGGAAATCCAGAGGGCCTTTCCGCCGTCTCCGTGGGCCTCCATGACCTCCCGGATCAGGACGGCGCGGGAGAAGTTCAGCACCCCTTCCCCCACCCGGCGGTCCTCCGGGCCGGTCTCAAACCCGTAGGCCTGCGCGGTGATGATGTCCACGTAGGGGCAACCCTGGCGGTTGCTCCCTTTGCGGTTGCCCTGAGGGGCAGGGGCAAGCCCTGCCCCTCCAGGGTTGTCCCCGCTGCAGGCGACGTAGAATTCATCCAGGAAACGGACCTCGGAGAGGTTCTGGGGGCCCTGTTCCACCGTGGGGGCCAGACTGCCCAGGAGGATGCGGGCATCGGGGTCGGCGGCCCGGATGGCTGAGGCGGCCTGGCGGAGGAGTTCGGCGTACTGGGCCGGACGGGGCGGTGCTCCCCAGCCGTCCTGCAGGTTGGGGTTGTGCCATATCTGGTAGTAGTGGAGACGGTCGCCGTAGCGGGCCGCGACGGCTCCGGCGAAGCGGGCGAAGTCCGCCGGGGCCGGGGGACTTCCGGCCCAATCCGGTGGCCGCTCCAGGACGACGATGAGCCCCAGCCCCCGCGCGGCGGTCTCCGCCACAATCCGGTCCCAGAGGGCCCAGTCGTACTGGCCCGGCGCGGGTTCTATCAGCGCCCAGGGGAAGGACTGGCGCACCCACCGGAAGCTGCCGTCGGCCACCCGGTCCAGCGCCCGCTCCAGCGGGAGCACAGGCTCCGGGGCGTGTAGGGCCGCGTTGACGCAGAGGAGGGGAACATCGGCGTCGGCGACGGGTTCGGGAAGACCCGGCGGGATGCCGCGCGTGGCCGCGCGGTGGTCGGCGACGACCGCCGTCCCCGCCAGCAGGGTCAGGAGGAGCACAAAGACCAGCAGGAGAAAGGGGGAAAACCGGCGACTACGTTTCACTTTTCACTTTTCACGTTTCACTCTTCAGCACCCGGACAATCTCCCCCGGGTCGGCCCGGGAGGTCAGGTCCAGACTCAGCGGCGTCACCGCCACCACCCGGTCCACCACCAGCGCGTAGATGTCGCTATCCGGTTCCAGGTCCCGGACGTCCCACGCGGCCTCGTAGTCCATTCGTCCGGGCTGGGAGGGATCGCTTCGCCGGGGTGGGACCGGGCGGAAGTAGGTCCGGCGGGATTGCCGGGTCAGCCGCCAGGGGGTCTGGGGGGTGGCCGTGTCGGGAACGTCCACTTTGAGAACGTCCACGTCAAAGGGGAGCGCCGCCCCCAACATCCGGCGGGCGAAGAATCGGGTGAAGTGGGCGGCGGCGGTGAAGTCCATATCGTCCGAGAGATGGATGTGGACCTCTTTGGGGGCCTGTCGGGAGACGGCCAGCGCCGGGACGCCGCAGGAGGCCCCCTGGAGCGCCGCGCCGACGGTGCCGGAGCAGGTCACGTCGGCGCCGGGGTTCTCCCCGTAGTTGATCCCCACCACCAGCAAGTCCGCAGGCCGGGGGGCCAATTCCAGCAGCGCGTGCAGTACCACCTGGGCTGGCGAGCCGTCCACGGCAAACGCCGATACCGGTTCCCCGTCCACTTTCAGCGTTCGGGGGACAATGACACCGGTGGTCTCCCGGGCGAAACAGCGGCTGGCCCCGGACCACTGTCGGGTGGGCGCGGCGACCAGCACGTCCCCCAGCCCCCACACGGCCCGGACCGCCGCATAGAGCCCCGGCGAATCTATCCCGTCATCGTTGGTCACCACAATCAGCGGGCGGCAGCGCATCCTCCGTCGTCCATACTGGCATTTTCAACATTCCGTAGTATAATCCAAAAGAACTCTGAAGGCAAGGGAAGTCTGGGGAATGAGAAAGGCGCTCGCTCCGTTCATCCTGGTCATCATTCTGGTCACCACCGCTGTCACTGTGCGGGGACTGGTGATGCCCGTGGTCCCGATGACCGTTGTGCCGACGCCCACGATGGTGGTGCCCCGCCACAACCCGCACCCGCCGTCGCTCTCGCCGACGGCCACCCCGACCCCGACGGCCACCCCGACCCCGACGCCGATCCCGACGCCCACGCCCACCATGATCCCGCCGTCCCCCCCGGCCCTTTCCCACGCGACGCCGGTGTACGACCTGCCGATCAGCGACACGCTGCCGATCAGTTTGCCCGTCCCCACCCCGATGCCCGTCGTCTCCCTGCCGGAGGGGGTGATGAACGTTCTCCTGCTGGGACTGGATACGCAGGAGGGCAACGGGGGACGAACGGATGTGATGATCGTCGTCAGTATCCATCCCGACATCCCGTCGGTGAGTATGCTCTCCATTCCCCGGGACTATTACGCCTGGATTCCCGGGTACGGGTTCGGAAAAATCAACACGGCCATCAACCGGGGGAAGGATTACCCTGGCGGACGGATGGCCCTGGTCAAGGCGACGGTAGAATATAATTTCGGCATCCCCATCCACTACTACGCGATGGTGGACTTTGCGGGTTTCGTCCGCATCGTGGACGCGCTGGGAGGAGTGGACGTGCCGGTGGAGTGCGAGTTCCACGACACCTTCCCCGACCCGGCCAACCCGGAGCAGGGGATAGATATAGACCTCTACCCGGGCATCCAGCACCTGAACGGTCAGCAGGCCCTCTGGTATGTCCGTTCCCGCTGGTCCACCAGCGACTATGACCGCAGTCGGCGGCAGCATCAGGTCCTGCGGGCCCTCTACCGGCAGGCGCTAAGTGGAGGGCTTCTGGGGCGGATCCCGGACTTGTGGGACGCTCTCCGCCAGACGGTGGAGACCGACCTGGGGCTGAAGGAGATGATCTACCTGGGGTGGCTGGGAACCCGGTTGGACTGGGCCAATGTCAAGAGCCGTTTCATTACCCCGCCCTATGTGGAGCACTGGACGGACCCCAACGGTGGCTGGGTGCTGCTACCGGTCCCGGGGGCGCTGGAACCGCTGATTGCCGAAGCGCTCCAGCCCCCGGCGACCGGGCGGGCGCGCCAATCACCCTTTCGGGTGGAGGTCTGGGACGGGACGGGACGTCCGGGGATGGCGGAGGTGGCGGCAGAGCGGCTGCGCTGGGAGGGCTTCCTGGTGACGGGCATCACGGCGACGGAACCGGTCTCCCGGACCCGGGTGGTGGATTTCACCACCACGGCGAAGGGCTCTCCCCTCTGGCTGCTCACCCGCCTCTACCACCTGAAGCCGGAGGATGTGGAGAAGCAACCGGGGGCCGGGGGCGGGGTGGATTTCCGGATCATTTTGGGGACGAACTACGATTCCTGCGTTCGGCCGGGGGCGATTCAGTACGTCCCGACACCCACCCCCACGCCCACTCCAACCCCGACCCCGGGGCCTTGACAACGGTCATTATGCGCGATATTCTCTGGACTCCATGGCGTATGGCCTACCTGCGGGGTGAGCAACCGCTCCCGCAGGAGTGCCTGTTCTGCCTCAAACCCCGCCAACCGGACGAGGAGGCCCACATCGTCTACCGGGGACAACTGTGCTACGTGGTCCTCAACCGCTACCCGTACAACAACGGGCACCTGATGATCGTCCCCTACGTCCACGTCCCCTCGCTGGAGGACCTGGACGGGCCGACGTTGACGGAGTGGATGGCGCTGACGCAGACCAGTTTGCGGGTGCTGCGGGAGGCATATAACCCCCAGGGGTTCAACGTGGGGCTGAACATCGGCACTGCGGCTGGGGCGGGGGTGGCGGACCACATTCATCTCCATGTCGTCCCCCGCTGGGGCGGGGACACCAACTACATGAGCGTCGTCGGCGAGACCCGCACCATCCCGGAGTGGCTGGACGATACATACCGACGGCTGCGGCCGTTGTTTGAGAAATACGCGTCAAGATAACCGTGCCGGTCAGTTGATGGAACGTCGGAACCCGAAGGTCGCCATTCAGCGAGGTTATGTAGTCCTGACCGCCGACCAAGCGCGCCAGATTGCTCTGGAGTGGTTGAAGGCCGGGCGGCTGGAAAATGCCATCGCGCTGGGGTTGCCCGAAGTGGATGACCGATACCACGTCTGGCGGGTGCCACTCCTGGGTGGTGTTAGCAGCGAACGGATCGGGGAAGTGGTCATAGATGCCTATACATCCCTGGTCATAGAAAACCGTTCTACCCGTTTTGACGTTCTGGAAGCCCGCCTGCTGGGCCGTCCGCCCGAAGCAACCCCTATGTCGCGCCGCTCCGATAGATACCTGCTCTCATCCCTCCGTAACATTGTGGCGCTGGGTGATTGCGAGGAAATTCTTATGGAATTGCCGGCCCAGTCGGTGGACCTGGTATTTACCTCGCCGCCGTATTACAATGCCCGTCCGGAGTACAGCGAGTTTCTGAGTTACGAAGATTACCTGGACAAAATGAGGCGGGTCATCCGGCAGGTTCATCGGGTTCTCAATGAGGGGCGCTTTTTTGTCATCAATGTTTCCCCTGTACTGATTCGTCGTCCCAACCGCCAGGGACAATCCAAACGGCTGGCAGTGCCTTTTGACCTGCACCGGATTTTCGTGGAAGAGGGGTACGATTTCGTGGATGACATTATCTGGGTCAAGCCGGAAGGGGCTGGTTGGGCCCTGGGGCGCGGGGGGGCGGTTTGCGGCTGACCGAACGCCTTTACAATACAAACCTGTCACCGTCACGGAATACGTTCTGGTCTACCGTCGGCGGACCGATAAGTTGATTGACTGGAATATCCGTACCTACCCCGACCAAGAAGCCGTCCGCCAGTCCAAAATCATCGGTGACTACGACCGCACCAACGTCTGGTATATCCAGCCGGCCTACCACCCCGTTCATCCGGCGGTGTTTCCGCTGGAGTTAGCCGAGAAGGTGATCCGATATTACTCGTTTAAGGGCGATGTGGTTTTGGACCCGTTTGCTGGTGTGGGAACGACAGGAAAGGCGGCTTGGAAACTGGAGCGGCGCTTCGTTTTGATTGAAAAGGAACCGGCATATGTGGACATTATCCGGGAGGAAATTCTGGATTGGATGGGCAAGGCGGCTTTAGAGGTTCTGTATTTTAACTGTGAGCCTCCCCATGTCCGGCAGGGTATGCTCTTTTAGGATAACTATTCAGCGCTGACTGAAGTCACCCTTCCTGGGCCGCAGGCCTTTGGTCGGCCTTCGCCGACCAGCGTTCTCATCATGCGCACTAAGGGTTGTCGGCGGAGGCCGACAACCGGCACGAAGGGCCCAGGGAGGACGATTTCAATCGGCCTGAATAGTATACAAGTTACCTTTTAGGAAGATGCTGTAATGGCCCATTCCGAGCCGATAACCCCGATCAGAGAGTTGATCCCGCCGATGCTCCGGCATCTGCTGGAAGTACGGGGGACCGAGTTTGTGCGCCAGATCGGAGAAGATGTCATCCGGCAGGTCGTCCTGGATGTGATGTGTGGGCGCAATCTCCGAGACGCGACGGAGATGCTGACCCGGCGGCGCATCGCTCTGGTTAACGCGGGTCTGGTGGTGCTATTCCTGAAAGGGGCCCGGACGGATGCCGATTTTGTGAGCCGGCTGACCGACCTGGCAGGGGACGAGTTGAGGCAATCTTGCTCCAAGTTCGACCGGTGGGTTCTTCAATGGCTTTTAGGGCTGACAGATAAAGCCGCCCAAAACGTGCTCCGGGACGACCCGTCGGCTTTGGATACCTACAAGGAGCAATACCTTCAGGTAACCAGAGAGGTTGTAGAGGAGTGTGAGCGCAATTTTGGAACGCTTCGGGGAACCTTGGGGCTGGATGGCGAGGAATGGGCGCAATTGAACTGGGCATTTCTTTACCATTTGCTGAACGCTGTCGGTGCGGGCACTTTGGCCATCCGCGGCTCGGAAAAGTCGGTCTACGGAAAACTGTTTGAGCGTCTCATTCTCGGGTCAGCCCTGCATGTACTGGGCTTCCAACTGGTGAAGCCAGGTACCGCAACTGCACGGGAGAGAGCCTTCTGGTTATCCTCTCGGGCGACCCGCCGGGAAAGCGATGCAACGGCCCTCATCCGACCAGGTGTCGGCGTACGTTTTGACATCGGCTTCATCGGGCGGGGAAACCCAGAAATCACGCTGGACAAACTCTCCCGCTTTGAACGAGAAGCAGAGGTCGGACGAGAGAAATGGTATATGGCGAGTTTCATTATCGTAGACCGTGTGGGGAAAGGGAGCAGGATTTCGGAGATCGCCGCGCAGGTGGGTGCGACGGTCAACCAGATGAGTATGAGTTACTGGATGCGCCTTCTGGCCCGGGAACTGGAACGGCAAACCGGCTACCACCACGAGTTGTCTGCCATACCCGATGAGCGAATGGAAGAGTACTTGCGGGACAAACTGGCTGAAGTCCCCGTAGAAATGTTCATCACATCGGGCGCGGAGCGAAAGCATGAAGTTGAAGTATAGGAGTTTAAGATATGGTTAAGGTACCGACTCCCGCTAAACGCCGCCGTATCCCGATGCGTCACTGCGCCGACTGAAGTCGGCCTCTTTGGGCCTGCAGCCAATGGTCGGCCTTCGCCGACCTCAGAGTGTCGGTGGAGGCCGACACCCGGCACGAAGGGCCCAGGGAGGACGATCCTCTTTGGGTCTGCGGCCAATGGTCGGCCTTCGCCGACCTCAGAATGTCGGCGGAGGCCGACACCCGGCACGAAAGGCCCAGGGAGGACGATTTCAATCGGCTGGATGATGTGCGCGCTTTGGTGCGTCAAAAACTGGGGTTGCCCTGAGAACCCATACCCGGCGGGGAGAAGTGGCGCAAGACCTTGTTGCTATCAAAGGAATCCGCCAGGGACTGTTGATCACCCTGGGTGAGGGGCTATGGGACACGCTGGTGGAGGCCCTGGAACGGCGGCTGGAGAAAGGGGCCGCCTTCTTTCGGGGCGGGCGCGCTGCGTTGGATGTGGGCTCCCGGTCGCTGGATGAGGCCCAGATTCGCCGGGTGCGCGACCTGCTGGCCCGCTACGGGGTGGACCTCTGGGCCGTGCGCGGCACGGCGGAAGCCACTATCGTGGCAACAGTACGGTCGGGCCTCTCCCCGCTTTTGGATCCGGAGGGGATGACCAGCAGGACGGAACCGGCGGGGGAACGGGAGGGGACCCCGGCTCCGCCTGCCGGTGGACTGGTGGTAGAGCGGACCGTCCGCTCCGGTCAGCGCATTGAGCACCCCGGCGACGTCATCGTCATTGGCGACGTTCACGCCGGGGCAGAGATTATCGCCGGTCGTCACGTCATCGTCTGGGGAAAACTGCACGGCGTGGTGCATGCCGGGGCCCTGGGAGATGAGAGCGCGGTCGTCTGCGCGCTGGACCTGGCCCCGACACAACTCCGCATCGCCGACCACATCGCCCGCTCTCCGGAGGAGCGCCGCCGTCGGCCGGTGCCAGAAATGGCCCGCGTCCACAGAGGGCGCATAGAGGCCGTTCCCTGGCCCCATCGGTAAGGAGGTGGAATGAGTGCGCGGGTGGTGACCATTACTTCGGGGAAAGGCGGGGTCGGCAAGACCACCGTCACGGCCAACCTGGGGGTCGCACTGGCCATGCGTGGCCAGCGGGTGGTGACCATAGACGCGGACATCGGCCTACGCAACCTGGACGTCATGCTGGGTCTGGAGAACCGCATCGTCTACGACCTGGTAGACGTGGTGGAGGGGCGCTGCCGGTTGCGGCAGGCCCTGGTGCGGGATAAGCGGCTCCAGGAACTCTACCTGCTCCCCGCTGCCCAGACCCGCGATAAGAGCGCCCTGCGCGCGGAGGACATGGTCCGCGTCTGCGACGAACTCCGGGAGTCCTTTGACTTCCTGCTGGTGGACTCCCCGGCAGGAATTGAACAGGGGTTCCGCAATGCCGTCGCGCCCGCCGACGAAGTGCTCATCGTGACCAATCCGGAAGTGGCGGCGGTGCGGGACGCCGACCGGGTCATCGGCCTGATAGAGGCGGAGGGAAAAGGTCCTGCGCGGCTGATCATCAACCGGCTGAAGCCGGAACTGGTGCGCCGGGGGGAGATGCTGGATATGGAGGCAGTGCTGGAACTGCTGGCGATAGACCTGATCGGCATCATCCCGGAGGACGAGACCGTCATCATGGCCGCCAACACTGGCCGGCCCGTTGCCTTCGCAGATAACAGTCCAGCCGGCCGCTCGTTCCACCAGATTGCCCGCCGACTGATGGGCGAAGAGGTCCCCTTCGCCCCGCTCAAAGAGCCGGGCTTCCTGGAACGTCTCTTTCGCTGGATGCGCTCCGAGGGGGAGGAACAACGATGAAACTACTGGACCGCTTGCTCCATCGTCAGGAACCGCCCAGTGGCGAAATCGCCCGCGAACGTCTGCGCCTGGTGCTGGCCCACGACCGGGCCAACATCTCCCCCGGTCTGTTGGAGGTCCTGAAGGACGAAATCATCGCGGTCATCTCCCGCCATGTACCCATAGACCCGGAGGGGGTACAGGTAACCTACACGGAAGGCCCGCGCATCAACCGGCTGGTGGCAGACATCCCCCTGCGGACGGAGCGGAGAGCGCAAAGAAGATGATCCACGAAGGACACGAATTTCATACCTTTCGTGTCTTTCGCGTCTTTCGTGTCTTTCGCGTCTTTCGTGTCTTTCGCGTCTTTCGTGCCTTTCGCGTCTTTCGTGCCTTTCGCGCCTTTCGTGCCTTTCGCGCCTTTCGTGCCTTTCGCGCCTTTCGTGCCTTTCGCGCCTTTCGTGCCTTTCGCGCCTTTCGTGACTTCTATGCGACCCATTCAACCCTGGAGACAGTTTGATTTTCTCCTCCTGATCGTGATGCTGGTGCTGGTGGCACTGGGGGTGGCGATGATCCGCAGTGCCACCACCAACACCCCCGACCTGGCCGATCTGTGGCGACGTCAGGCGAACTTCGCTATCATTGGCCTGGCGCTTTTCCTCCTTGTGGCTGCCGCCCCCTATACGTGGTGGCGTCCGGTCTGGTGGCTGGGTTACCTGGTCGCTCTGGGCCTGCTGGTGCTGGTCCTCTTCATCGGCCGGAGCGAAATCGGCGACGTCCGGCGCTGGTTCTACATTGGCTCCTTCCGCTTTCAGCCCTCGTTTCCGGCCATGCTCCTCCAGGTGGTCGCCGTGGCCGCTGTTCTGAATTCCCGGTTTCGCCTGAAACGTCGTGGATCAGGAGATGAGGAATCAGAGAACGCGCCGCCGGGGCTTATTCCCTACGTCCTCTCCGGCCTCCTGACGCTAATTGTCGCTGCACTGGTCTTTCGGGAACCCGATCTGAGTACAGCGGTCATTTACGTCGTGGCCTGGATTGTGATGGCATTCGTTTCCGGAGTGCGCCTCCTGTATCTCATTGGTACGGGGCTGCTGGCGGTAGCCGGGATGATCCCTTTCTGGCAATTGATGAAAGAATACCAGCGACAGCGGCTGCTGGTCTTTCTGAATCCCGAACGGGACCCCGGCGCACTTTACAACATCCATCAGGCGCTCATCAGCATCGGCTCCGGCGGGTTGTGGGGGCAAGGCTACGGCGTGGGCAGCCAGAGCCAATTGCACTTCCTGCGGGTCCGCCACACGGACTTCATTTTCTCCGTCATCGGAGAAGAACTGGGCTTCATCGGAACGATGCTGGTCTTCTTCCTGTTCACCCTCATTGCCTGGCGGTTGCTGCGAGCCGCCGTTCTGGCTCCTGACCGGTTCGGACGGCTGCTGGTAGTGGGGGTAGGGGTCATTCTTTACGTCCCGCTTCTGGTCAATGTGGGGATGAACATCGGGCTTCTGCCCGTGACCGGCCTGCCTCTTCCCTTCATCAGCTACGGCGGCACCGCCCTGGTGACCTATATGACCGCGCTAGGGCTGGTAGAAAGCGTCGCCATGCGCCATCAGGAAAAGTGGTGAAGCGATCTTTGTTGCGGCAGGTTACAATTTTCGTGCCCTTTATGCCAGTTTGAGCATTACTCTGGCTATGGCCGCTGACCTGAACGACCAAGTGGGTTCTGTCAGAGAACTGACGCCATACGCAGCTTGATTTGCTGAAAATATTTGCAGCCTATCGGGCACAACCGCCAGATTGCTACCCCCTGCCCCTCATAAGCGAAGGTTTTTGCAGATTCGTTCCGGCTGGGCAGGCGAGCCCCTTTTGCGTTTCTTCTCCTTTATCTCCCCCTCTTCGCGTTTGGCCTTTTCGCCAGTGAGGTAAAAGAGAATATATTTTTCATTGTAGTGGCTTCGCCGCTGCAATGAAAAATATTCTACCTGCCCGCCGCCCTCAAACCCCATTCCTTGGATCGGAACGGGTGGCAAATTTGACGACGGACGACGCTGGGGAACCCGGATTGACAAATTCCCGTTTGGTGGTATATTGTTGACAGTTGACAGTCAACAAACACAACCGTTTTTTATCGTAGCAGTGCCATTTGTACTCCGTCGTATACCCTCTTCGGAACCACAG
>Ga0101941_1000465_pt1 | contig 69598 bp, 60 predicted proteins | sample DewCreD2012metaG_3_FD_75242 | JGI IMG/M metagenome (GOLD analysis project Ga0101941, IMG submission 75242) | Hot spring sediment bacterial and archeal communities from British Columbia, Canada, to study Microbial Dark Matter (Phase II) - Dewar... ... | reverse complement strand
GCCTGGACCGTCTGATCTGGACGTTGCCCACACAGGTGACCTCTAACGCGATGCGGGAGCGACTGGCCCGGGTGTTCGGGGAGGAACGGGTCGGCCTTTACCACGGGCGCTCCAGCCTGGAACATCGCGAACGGATCCGGGCCCGATTGCAGCGGGACCAGGTAGAGTTGCCCTCCATCGATCCGGATCCCGCCCTCGAGCTGGAATGGGCCCGCGAGGCGAATTTCTGGAGCGAGGTCCTGGCCTATCCTCTGGTGGTCACTACGGCGGATCACCTGCTGTATTCGTTCGTGCACGGCTTCCCTCAGGCCGATTTCGCTCTGGGGATGCTCCAGGGGGCCGCCGTGGTGTTCGACGAGGTGCACGCCTACGACGACCAGATGCAGGCCGAGCTGCGGGAGGCCATGGCCCTGTTGCGGGCGATGGGGATCCCCCATCTGGTGATGAGCGCCACCCTCCCGGATCCTCTGATCCGGGCTGGACGCCTGGAAGATTACCCCCTGATCGAAGACACAGCGGGAATGATCCGCCACCCCTTCCGGGTCCTGAAGCGAGCGCAACCGCTGATCCGGAACGAGAACGCTTGCCTGATTGCGAACGAAGAAGTGATCGAGGAGGTGCTGGACGGGTATCGCAACGGGGCGGTTCAGTTCCTCATCGTGAACACGGTGCGCAAAGCGCAGGCCCTTTACCGGCAACTTCGCGCTTTCCTGCCCCCGGAGGATTGCCTCTGCCTCCACAGCCGGTTCGCCTACGCCCACCGCCGGGCGAAGGAGCGCCGCGCGATCGAGCGCCTGAAGCGTCCGAAGGCGGCGCGCGAACCCTTTGTCCTGGTGGCCACTCAGGTCATTGAGGTCAGCCTGGACATCAGCGCCGACCGGATCCTCTCGGAGATCGCGCCGCTCGACGCCCTGGCCCAGCGGGGCGGGCGAGTGAACCGGGGAGGCGATCTTCCCCATGGCCTTTTCATCGTTTTCCCGGTCGACGATCCGCGGCCCTACGACGAAGGACGGCTATCCCGTAGCTGGGAGCTTCTGGACGAGGGGCCGGTCTCCTACGCCGATCTTCATCAATGGGCGAATCGTGTGTATGCCGATCTGGAGGGTGGGATGGCCCGGCTGCCGGAGCTATTCACGGAGTGCACCCTCTTCGGGCCGGATCCGGCGGAGATCCGGTTCGATGAAGAGCACGGGCGACGCTACCAGCCCCGGCGCATCGAGCAGCCGACGATCGATGTGATCCCCCACGATCTGTGGACCCAGCTGGAGCCTGGGGATTCGCCGCTGGAGTTCCTCACCCCGGTTCCCCTCTGGTGGCTGGCTCACAGCCAGCGCCAGGGGCTGGGCTGGTTCTATCTGGCGGAACGTCCCCCCTCCCGCCGCGCCTGGCTGATCTGCCGCCGACCATATAGCGAGGAGATCGGATTTGAGGAGGATATCGAGGCCGGAACATCCGGTGTGATCGTGGAGTGAACGGGTCGAAAAACCAGCATCTGGGCAGAGGATGCAACCATTGCGTCCGAACGCCACCTGCCGAGCACTCCATCTGAGGAGGAAAACGCGATGAAAGCCCTCAGCTTTCTCGGCGCCAGTCGATATCAAACTGTTACTTATGTGTGGGAAGGATTGTCTCACACCACCTCGCTCTTTCCGGAAGCCCTGGCCCGGATCTTTAGCCCCAAGGAGGTCATTGTCTTTGTCACCAAGACGGCAAGGGACTATCGACCTTCCGAGGCAGAACCTGCTTACACGGAAACGTTGAAACAGCGCCTCGAGGGCCTCATACGGTTTGAGGAAATTCCCGAAGGGCGCTCGGAAGCAGAGCTCTGGGAGATCTTCAACCGGGTATCGGGTGCCGTCAGGGAAGGGGAGACGGTGATCCTGGATATCACCCATGCCTTCCGGTCCATTCCCATGATCGTCTTCGCTGTAGCCAGCTATCTGCGGCGGACGAAAAACGTCAACGTCGAGCGCATCGTCTACGGCGCCTTTGAAGCACGAGAGCCTCTCCGCACGCCGCCCCAGCCGCAAGATCGCGCGCCCATCTTCGACCTCACGCCGCTCCTCGAGCTCATGGACTGGACCGGCGGCGCCGAAGCCTTGCTCAAGCGCGGAGACGCCGGGCTCATCGCTGACAAAATGATCGCGGCCCACCAGACCCTGTGGCGCACGCGCACGGGCACGCCAGCCAGACTCAAAACGCTGGGGCGGAAACTCCAGGACTTCTCGCAAGCCCTGCACCTGAGCCGTCCTCGGGAGGTCATGCGCACGGCCCATGAACTCTTGTCGCTTCTGGAGGAAGCTCAGGATGAGTTCCAGCGGTGGGCCCTCCCCTTTGCTCTCCTGGCCGAGCAGATCCGGCGTGAGCTTGAACCCCTTGCCTTTGCCGAACCCGACGCGCTTAGCCGGGAAAACCTGGAACGGCAGGTCGGGCTCGTGGAGTATTACCTCCGGAAAGGGCTTGTCGTGCAAGCCGTCACGCTCGCCCGGGAGTGGGTGATCCCGTTCGTGCTCCTCTGTCGGGGAGGCGGCAACTGGCTTCGCCGTGTCGATCGGGAAGACGTCGAACGCGCGCTCGGCGCTGCCGCGGCCGGCCTTCGGGGAGAAACCGCAGAAGTCCCGGGTTGGTTTGACGGGCTCCCCCAGAGAGACCGCCTGGCCCATCTCCGGAACAAGCTGGGGCAGTTGCGCAACGACCTCGCCCACTGTGGCATGAGCGAAGATGCCCGGAGGGCCGATGCCATCGCGAACGATGCACGGGCGATCCCAGAAGAGCTTCGGGAACTTCTTAAATCAGCGTCCGTGTGATCAAGGATTTGAGCTTACGAGGAGACGGTGCAGGTATTGAGAGTATTCAAAGAGGAGGAATCTTTCAAAGATTGCGTTGGAAGCGTCAGCACCCCGCAGCAGGTTCTGGAAAAAGCGGCTACTGTTGTGCCGAAAGCCTTTGAACTGCTGGGAGGTGATTGAAGATGACTGTTCTGCAGGTTGAGCTGCCCCTTGAGGTGTCTGAGGAGGAAGCCCGACTGCTGCTCGCCATAAAGCTGTATGAAGTCGGCAAAGCGACCCTGGGACAGGCGGCCAAAATCGCTGGCCACTCGAAGCAGACCTTTATGGAGTTGCTGGGGCGCTATGGCATTCCGGCGGTCGCCTACTCTCTGGAGGAATTGAGGGAGGAAGTCCAGAGTGAAAGAACCGACCGTTACGAATAGCACACGTCTCATTGGGCCGCATCGGTCGCCTGGATATCCTTCGCGAACTTTTCGAACCCATTATGATTCCGCCCGGATTTCAGTAAGAATTCGGCAAGGCTCCCGATTGATCAACAGGGGTCACACCCAGGAACACAGCATGGATTAAGGTGCAGTCACCATCGTGGATGAAGGGGAAGACGCCCACTCCATCCATCCTCTGCCGAGCCCAGACTGTGAGAGAAACCGGTGGGGCGGCCTTCTCCAGCCGCCCCACCGAACCCGACCCTCACCGCACGCCCCAGATCTCCACAATCCCCTCCCAGCCGCCCATCATCACCCATCGATCATCGGGGGACAACGCCATCCAGAACAGCGAGAGGGGAACCGGACGCTCCCATACTTTCTGCATCCTATCCAGATCGAAAGCCTGCAACTGCCCTCCCGTTTTGAGCCGCCATCGCAACGACCACTCATCTCGCTGAACAACACGGATGGATTGCGCCCCTGCCAGCAGCAGTGATCCATTCCCGACCCGCTGAACGTCGTGCACCCAAAGATCTTCCTCGCTATGCAGAGAGCGCATCGTAACACTAGGGCCCTCCATCCAGAAAACCATAAGCTCATCGAGGAGATTGTTCACCACCCCCATCCGGCGATCAGGCCACCAGTAAATCGATGTGCTGTCATCGGGTGACCGAATGCGCGGATTGGCTACTTGCCGCCCGTCCGGGATCGAGAAGATGAACGCGTAGCCGGAGGATCCCGAAAACATATGCACGATTAGATGGTCCGAGGACCATTCGAGACGATAGATATTCCCAAAGTTCTGACGATCGCTCAGGGTGTTCCGGATGTTGCCCTCGTGATCCATCACCCAGATCCGGTTATACTCGCCGAAGCGGGTGTCCTGTCCGTAACGCGGCGCGACGGCGATCCACTGGGGGGAGACAGCGCCGATCAGCCGCAGATCCCGGGGAACCGGAAGGGCGCGCTGCCAGACCGGGGCCTTCCCCTCAACCGGCCAGAGCATCACCGTGTTCTCCCGCAGGCCGATCAGGCCCCGACCCTGCCCATCCGGGCCCAGCCACTTGATATCCCGCAGCTCCAGCCGCCCTATGGATTCCCCGTCCTCCAGCTTCAGGAACTCAGCCCCGCCGTCCTTCAGCGCTGCAGCCACCCATCGCCCCCGGGGATCCGCCCAGACAGATCGAACGGGGGATTTCAGCGTCCGCTGCCATCGGAGGCGTCCGGTGGCGAGATCCAGCAGCGCCACTTCCGGATCCCAAGGCCCCAGAGGCTGTGAGCTCAAAATCACTGCGCGCTGCTCCCAGAGAGGGATTCCGAAATCCGTCATGGGGTGCGCCCGCCGCCCGAGAAGCTCGCCGTCCGATAGCGAGCGGGCCTCCAGGCGATTGAAGTCGGCGAGGTAAGCCCGGCCGCCTGTTTCGTCGAGGCGCACGTGGAAGAACGGCCGGTCCAGCAGGGTGTTCACCACCGATTCCCCGCTCTCCCAGCGCAGGACCTGGAGGCGCGTCCCTCCGCCTTCTTCGGACAGAATGGCCAGAAACGATGCGCTGCCATCCATCCCCCGAACGCCTGACCGGCTGAGCTGCCGGAGGATCTCCGCACGCCCTCCGGAGGGATCGAGGCGGAGAACGACCACGGCATCCCTCCCGGCTACAGCCGCATATTGCGCCTCCGGATGCAGGGCAACCGACTTCGGGCTGGTGAAGGGGACCGTGAAGCTCAAGATCCGGGTCCCCGACGGAACTTCATACAGGCCGCCGGCGCCCTGCTTGTCCACCGCCAGCGCCCAGCGGCCGTCCGGGCTGAACTGCCCCTCATAGTCTTTCTGGGGAAGCATCCCAACCGGCGACGACAGCGAACCATCCGACCCCCAGATCCGCAACCCATCGGCCAGAACCGCCACGCGTTGCCCCTGAGGGTCCAGGAACGCCAGCGCCTCAATGGACTCCGATATCCTCGCCTCGCCGTGGATCTCGCCGCGGCTCAGATCCACCCGCCACAGATCCCCCCCGCTGGTTCCCACCGCAGCCGTCCGATGGTCTCCACTGACCGCCAGGGCGGTCGGAAACTCCGTGCCCGCGGGGAGCGGAAAGGACTGCCGGATCTCCAGGTCGGACGGGGATATGACCATGACTTCCACCCCCACGCCGATCAGGGCCTCGGAGGTCGGCCACAGCCTGTGCCACATCGGCCACTGGGCCCGCCAGATCGGCTGCAGGCGGGGGAGGTTATTCAGGGAGATGGGCTCCCCATCGGTCGGCACCGGATGCCCCAGGCCGGGTATAGCCGGGATGGGAGTGGGCGTCGGCACCGTGAAGGCCGGCATCGCTGCCGGGGAAACCGGCGTGGCTGTCGCGGCCCCTGGAGCGAGGCGGGGCCGGCATGCGAAGCCCAGCAACGAGAACAACACCGCACAGGCCATCCAGCATCTTTTCATCACACGCCTCCCGATTTTTAGGGATTCCAGGAAAAGGGAAGGGGAAACCGCTTCCCTCTCCGCCCGGAGAAGGAAATTGGCTGGCCGGGCAGCGGGATCGCTCCCGGCAGACGGCGGGTTGAAAAGCTACCATAAGATGATAGCCGGCCGCCCTCTTCTGGCCCTTTCCCTTTGTCCCTTTCATCCTCCAGCCCGCGCGGCTCGAGGTTTCGGAACTGGAGCGTCTCCCACACCCAGCCAGCTTATGGGAAGGTCAGGAAGAGCATGCCACGGATCTCCATTCATCGCCTCCAGTTTTCCCCCGAAAATCCTCAGGAGATCCCCCGGGGGAGGGATTCAGGGCCATCCCGGAACCGATTCGGGTGGAAGCCGGAGGCGCGTGTCGCCCCCGAGATCTATGCTTGAAGAAGCCGGGGCGTTTGGAGAGCCGATCGCGGGGAAGGGAGCGGCATGGATCCGGAGCGGGAAGAGGATCTGTGGGATCTGCTCCGCCAGGCGATGCGCCTGAGCGAGGATGATTTCGAGCGGCTGAAGGTCGGCGGGCTCAAGATGAACTACCTGCGGGTCTGCCCGCGCAAGCTCTGGCTCTTCGCCCATCAGGTCCGCCTGGAGGCCGATGCGGAAGCGGTGGCCCTGGGGCGGCTCACCCACGAGCGGGCTTATCGCGACCGGCCCCGCCGGAGCATGATCCTGGAGAACCGGATCGCCATCGATGTCCTGGAGGACGAGGGGACCCTCCTCGAGGTCAAGCACGCGCCGACTTTTGTGGAAGCCGCGCGCCTCCAGCTGCGCTACTATCTCTACTTCCTGGCCCGGCGAGGGGTTCACCTCCGTGGGGAGCTGCGGTTCCCCCGCCAGCGCCGACGGGAGACGGTGACCCTGGACGCGGCGGCAGTGGCCGAGGTGGAGGCGGCGCTCGCCGAGATCGCCCGCATCGAAGCCCTCCCCACCCCGCCCGCCGTCCCCTGGATGCCCGCCTGTCGCCGGTGCGCCTACGCGCCCCTGTGCTGGGGATAGATCATCCGCGGGCAGGCCCGCGAAAACGCCGCCGCTGAAGCGGCTCCGACCGGGAGGTCCTTTTCAGATCGAAAAGGGTGATCCGATGGGACGCACGTATTATCTGTTCCGCAGTGGGCGTCTGCGGCGGCGCCAGAACACCCTGTATCTCGAATGGGAGGCCGACGGCCAGACCCTGCGCCAGGCCATCCCGGTGGAGGACGTGGAGGCGCTCTTTGCGATGGGGGAGCTGGACCTCAACACCCGGCTCCTGAGCTTCCTGAGCCGCCATGGGATCGGCCTGCACGTGTTCAACTACTACGGGTTCTATGTGGGCTCCTTCTACCCCCGGGAGACCCGGGCCGCCGGCCAGGTGGTGGTCGGCCAGGCCCTGCACTACGCCGACCCGGCTCGCCGGCTGGCCCTGGCCCGGGGCTTCGTGGAGGGCGCCCTCTTCCATATGCGCCGCAACCTGCTCTACTACCGGCGTCAGGGGCTTCCCGTGGAAGAACCCCTCGCGGCGGTGGAAAGGGCGATGGGGGAGATCGAGCGCTGTCCGGATGTGGCGGCGCTTATGGGCCTGGAAGGGCGGGCGCGGGACGCTTACTACGGCGCCTTCCCGACCATCCTCTCCCTCGAGGGCTTCCGCCGGAGCCGGCGGCCGCCGGAGAATCCCATCAACGCCCTGCTCTCCTTCGGCAACGGCCTGCTCTACGCCGCCGTCCTCTCCGAGCTCTATCACACCCCCCTCCATCCGGCCGTGAGCTTCCTCCACGAGCCCTCCGCGGGCCGCTTCTCCCTGGCCCTGGACCTGGCGGAGCTCTTCAAGCCGCTGGTGGTGGATCGGATGGCGTTCGCGCTGATGAACCGGGGCGCCCTGGGCGAGGACGATTTCCTGGAGGAAGTGGGCTTCTGTTATCTCACCGAAGGGGGGCGGAAGAAGGTGGTGATGGAATTCGAGGAGCGGATGCGGGAGACCATCCAGCATCCCCGCCTGAAGCGCCCGGTGAGCTATCGGACCCTCATCCGGCTGGAGGCCTACAAGCTGGTGCGGCACCTGCTGGGGATGGAGCCCTACGAGCCCCTCAAGGCGTGGTGGTGAGCCGATGTATGTGATCATCGTTTACGATGTGGAAGTCGAACGCGTCGCCCGCGTCTGCCAGTATCTGCGCCGCCATCTCCACTGGGTGCAGAACTCCGCCTTCGAGGGGGAGATCACCCCTGCCCGCCTGGAACGGGTGAAGGCGGAGCTGCGGGATCTGATCGACGAGAAGAAAGACACCATGTATTTTTACATCCTCCCGGACCCCGGCGCCATGCGCCGCGAGGTCCTCGGACGGGAAAAGGGATCGATCGCTGCGATCATATGACCCCCATCCCGGATCCCAGCCTCGTCCTCGATGCGCGCCAGAGCGGTCCGCCCCCGCGCCCCTGCATCATCCGCTGATCACGGCAGATCCGCATCCTTGATGCGATAACCCACTCCGAGCTCGGTTTGTATATACCGGGGACGAGAAGGATCTGGTTCGAGCTTGCGACGCAGGTTGCTGATGGTCACTCGGAGTAGATGCACATCGTTCTCATAACCCGGCCCCCAAACCGCTCGTAACAGCTGGCGATGGGTAAGCACCTTTCCGGCATGCTGGATGAGGACGCGCAACAAGGCGAACTCGGTAGGGGTCAATTCGATCCGCTGGCCCTGTCGGGTGACCAGGCGCCTGGCCAGATCGACCCGCAGATCACCGATTTCAAAAACAGGATCCGAGGGCGGCGATATCGATCGACGCAGGGCCGCCCGGATACGGGCCAGCAGCTCCCCTGCCCCAAAGGGTTTGGTCAGATAATCGTCCGCCCCCGCATCCAGGGCGGCGATCTTGTCCTCCTCCCGCTCCCGGACAGAGAGCACAATGACAGGCACGCCGGTCCACTCCCGAAGCCTTCGGAGCACCTCTACTCCATCTATATCGGGAAGGCCGAGGTCGAGCAACAGAAGGTCGGGGCGCTGGGTCGCCGTCAGCTGCAGCGCCTCCTGGCCATCCACAGCCTCCAGCACAGCGTAGCCATGCGCTTCCAGGATCAAGCGCAGGAACCGGCGAATCGCCCGTTCGTCATCAACGATGAGAATCCTCTTCCCGCTCATCTCCATGACCGGATCGCCCGTCTCCATCAAGAGGGAGAGAGATGCGGAACACGGTTCCGCCCCCCGGCCGGTTGAGGGCGCGGATGGTGCCGCCGTGAGCTTCGACCATCGATCGGGCGATGGTCAGCCCCAACCCCAGACCTCCGCTCTCCCCTGCCCGAGGGATTCGATAGAATTTTTCGAAGATGCGCTCCAGCTCATGGGGGGGGATTCCTACCCCACGATCGGCCACATCGATCTCCAGGCGATCTCCCACCAGACGGGCCTCGATCTCGATCGGGGATCCGGGTGGGGAATACTTGACGGCGTTGTCCAGGATATTCGCGAGGGCCTCCTCCATCAGGGTCAAATCCATGGGGATCAGCGGCAGATCCGGTGGGAGACGGACGTCGATGGGCCGATCTTGCAGGCGGCTCTTCAAGCGCTCCAGGGCGGCGTTGAGAAGATCCTGAACCTCGCATGGCTCCTTCCGAACGCGCAGCCCTCCGGCCTCGATCCGCGTGACGGCCAGGAGGTTGCTCACCAGCCGGTTCATGCGTTCGGCCTCCTCCCGGGCGGTGCGCAACAAAGCCCGCCGGGTCTCAGGAGCCATCCCCTCATCAGATTCCTGCAATGCGGTCAGGGCACCCAGGATGGTCACCAGAGGCGTCCGCAGATTGTGAGAGATGGAGCTCAGGAGGGCGGATTGCAGGCGATCTCGTTCCTCCAGCAAACGGGCTTGATGAGCCTGCTCGGCTAAGTAAGCCCGCTCGAAGGCCAGTGCGGCGAGGTTTGCGAAAGCCTCCAGACGCTGACGCTCGAGAGAGGTCAAAGGACCACGCTCGGACGGCCAGCGGATCCCCAGCACGCCGATCGTTCCATGATCGGTTCGCATCGGGAAGTAGCTCCCCTCCACAGAGGCAAGGGTATCCGTTCCCCGGCCGGCGGGACGCCCGTTCCGATACACCCACTCTGCCACTCCCCTCTCCTCTGGAGATAAAGGCCGCTCTGGATGCCGCGCATAGAGCTCCAGCTTCGAATCCGCCCCTGGCAGGAAGATCCAGACCTCCCCACCCGTGGCTTCTTCGACATGCCGGACAAGCGCGGAGATGATCTCCTCGATATTGCTGGCCCGGGTGAGGGCCCGGCTTAAAGCATATAAGTTGCGGGTCTGAGCCTCCCGCTGCTGAGCCGCTTCGGCCTGCCAGCGGAGATTGGCGGTCAGCGTGCCGATGATCTGGCCCACCGCCAGCAGCCCGAGGAATGTGAGCAGATACTGCGTATCCGAGACGGCGAAGGTCAGCCGGGGAGGAACGAAGAAGAAGTCGAAGGCCAGGGTCCCGGCGATGGAAGCGAGGATGGCTGGCCCACGCCCCAGGTAAAATCCTGCTACGACCACTGTGGTCAGGTAGAGCATGATCAGATTCGCTTCCTGCAACTTCGAGTGGAGAAGGGCTCCCAGGCCGGTTGCCACGGCAACCAGGAAGAGGCTCTGCAGGTAGCTCACCCAAGCCGCCCGGGGAGGCGGATTCCAGCGAGGAAAGGCATGAGGAGAGGACGCGCCCGCCTCAGCCTCGCTGCTGATCACATAGACGTCGATAGGGCCGCTTTTGCGGATCAATCGGTCAGCGACGGAACCTCGGATCAACTCATACCAGCGCGGCCGGAGGGGCTTCCCGATGACGATCTTGGTTACATTATGATGTCGGGCGAAGTCCAGGATAGCCGTCACCACGTCATAGCCGGATAGAACAATGGGATGACCCCCCAGTTCCTCCGAAAGGCGCAACAGATGGTCGAGTCGCTCCCGCTGGGCCGGGGAAAGGGAAGCATCTCCAGGGGTCTCCACATAGAGGGCAAACCATTCGGCGTTCAAATGATGCGCCAGACGATACCCGGTGCGAACCAGGCGTTCGCTCAGCGTGCCCGGGCTGACGCAAACCAGGATGCGCTCCTTCGCCGGCCATGGTCCAGCGATCGCATGGGCGCGCATGTAGGCGCGCATCTGGCGATCCACGCGATCGGCCACGTAACGCATGGCCAGCTCGCGCAGGGCGATCAGGTTCCCCTTCCGAAAGAAATGCTGAATCGCCCATTCGGCCCGTTCCGGAACGTAGACCTTGCCTTCCCGAAGTCGCTGGAGTAGCTCATCGGGGTCCAGATCGATCAGCTCGATCTCGTCTGCCTCCTGAAGGATGAAGTCAGGCACTGTCTCCTTCATCCGGACGCCCGTGATCTGAGCGATCACATCATTGAGGCTCTCCACGTGCTGAATATTAAGGGTGGTGTACACATCGATGCCGGCGTGGAGGATCTCCAATACATCCTGATAGCGCTTGGCATGGCGAGAGCCCGGAGCATTGGTGTGGGCCAGCTCATCGACGACGGCGAGCTGGGGTCGACGAGCCAGCACGGCGTCCAGATCCATCTCCTCTAAAACGATCCCCCGATATTCAACCCGGCGGCGAGGGATGATCTCCAGGCCCTCCAGCAGGGCCTCGGTCTCCGGACGGCCATGGGTTTCCACATAGGCAACAACCACATCGACCCCCTCCAGCCGGCGCTGGCGAGCGGCGTCCAGCATCGCATAGGTTTTTCCAACCCCTGCCGCATAGCCCAGGAAGATCTTCAGCCGGCCACGAGGTCGATCAGGCTCTTCCTCCTTCACCTGAGCCAGCATCGCCTCCGGGTCAGGGCGCTCCACCTCTTCCCACATGCCAATCTCCCTCCCTCCAGAGCCGGAAAGGCGCCTTACTTCGCTCCACCCTCCGAAGCAGGCCGGCCAAACTTCTCATCCAGTGACAGATTCAGCAACAGGACATTCACCCGCGGCTCGCCCAGGATCCCCCATGTTCGATCTTCAATATGTTGCTCCACAAGAGATCGCAGGAGGGATTCCGGAAGGCCTCGGGCTCGGGCCACGCGCGGGATCTGATAGAGCGCAGCCGCCACGCTGATGTGCGGGTCCAGACCGCTACCGGAGGGGGTCACCAGGTCGACCGGAATCGGACCCGAAGCATAGGGGTCGGCATCCCGCAGGGCTTGAATGCGAGCCCGCACCCGGGCTTCCAGCATGGGATGCAAGGGTCCAGTGTTCGCACCCGCGGAGGGAAGCGGATTGTAAGGGAAAGGCTCCGTCCAGGAAGGGCGTCCCCAGAAGTATCGGGGATCATCAAACGCCTGGCCGATCCCCTTCGACCCGCGGATTTGCCCATCGACATGAACCAGGCTCCCGTTCGCCTGAGATGGAAAGAGCATCTGGGCCAGCCCGGTGATTCCAAGGGGATATGCCAGGCCCAGGATCAAGCTCCACAGAACGAGCATCCGGATGGCCGGACGCAGATGGACTCGCGCTTCTAGGATGCTCATAGCGTGCCCGTCCTCCTCCCCGCTGATGGCGAAGGCTCTGGAGGCCTCATGGCAGGCCCACCAGGCTCAACAACATGTCGATCAATTTGATGCCGATGAAGGGCGCGATCAGCCCGCCCAATCCATATATGAGAAGATTCTGCAGCAGGAGCCGTGCCGCTCCGAGGGGGCGGTAAGGAACGCCGCGCAGGGCCAGAGGAATGAGGGCTACGATGATCAGGGCGTTGAAGATCACCGCCGCGAGGATGGCGCGCTCCGGGGTGGACAGACGCATGATGTTGAGCCATTCCAGCTGGGGGTAGATGGAAGCGAAGGCTGCCGGGATGATCGCGAAATACTTCGCCACATCGTTGGCGATGCTGAAGGTCGTCAAAGCCCCTCGCGTCATCAGCAACTGCTTGCCGGTCTCTACGATCTCAATCAACTTGGTCGGGTTGCTATCCAGGTCGATGAGGTTCGCCGCTTCGCGGGCGGGCTGGGTGCCAGCGTTCATGGCGACCGCCACGTCCGCCTGGGCCAGGGCGGGGGCGTCATTGGTGCCGTCTCCGGCCATGGCGACCATATGTCCCTCGGCCTGATACCGCCGGATCAGACGGAGTTTGTCCTCTGGACGGGCTTCGGCCAGGAACTCATCGACCCCGGCCTCCGCGGCGATGGCTGCTGCGGTCAGCGGGTTATCCCCCGTGATCATCACGACCCGGATCCCCATGCGACGTAGTTGGGCGATGCGCTCGCGGATGCCGCCCTTGAGCACGTCCTTCAGATGAACCACGCCAACCACTTCGCCGTTGCGGGCGACCAGCAGGGGCGTTCCCCCGCCTCGAGCGATCGCCTCTGCGGCAGCCCGGATCTCCGGGGGGATCTCCCGGCCGCATGCCCGGGCCCAGCTTTCAATGGCATCCAAAGCGCCCTTGCGAATCCTCAGCCCATCCAGGTCCACCCCGCTCATACGGGTGCGCGCCGAAAAGGGGATAAACCGGGCGCCGGGCGGAAGGCTGTCGCGTCCGCGCAGGCCATAGCGTTCCTTGGCCAGGACGACGATGCTTCGGCCTTCAGGGGTTTCATCGGCCAGGGAAGCCAGCTGCGCCAGCTCAGCCACTTCCCGCGTTGAAAACCCCGGGGCGGGGATGAATTCCACGGCTTGACGGTTCCCCAACGTAATCGTTCCCGTTTTATCCAGTAATAGCACATCCACGTCTCCCGCCGCCTCCACCGCACGTCCCGAGAGAGGGATGACGTTCTTGCGGATCATGCGATCCATTCCGGCGATCCCGATCGCCGGAAGCAGGCCACCGATGGTCGTGGGGATCAGACAGACCAGCAGGGCCACCAGGATGGTTACCGGCACCGGAGAGCCGTGGCCAACCGCCCGGGCGCTGTAATCCGAGAAGAACCAGAGGGAGAAGACGACAACCAGGAAGATCAGCGTCAGCGCAGCCAGAAGGATGTCCAGGGCGATCTCGTTAGGCGTTTTCCGGCGCTTGGCGCCTTCGATCAGAGAGATCATTCGATCCAGGAAGCCATGGCCCGGATCCGCTGTGACCCGAATCACCAGCCAGTCGGAGAGCAAGCGCGTCCCGCCGGTCACCGCGCTGCGATCTCCACCCGATTCCCGGATTACCGGCGCGCTTTCTCCTGTGATGGCGCTCTCGTCCACCAGAGCGGCTCCCTCGATCACCTCTCCATCCGCGGGGATGATGTCTCCAGACTCCACCAGGACCAGGTCCCCCCGGCGCAGCTCGGTCGAGGGAACCAGGTCGTAGGGAGCGTCCCGCCGGGGCTCTCGCAGGCGCTTCGCCTGCGTGACCTTGCGCATGCGACGCAGGGAGGCCGCATGGGCCTTCCCGCGCCCCTCGGCCAGCGCTTCCGCGAAGTTGGCGAACAGGACGGTAAACCACAGCCAGAGGGCGATCATCCCGATGAAGCGAGGGGGAGCTTCCCCATATCCCGCCAAGGCCTGGATCCAGAGGGCGGTCGTCAGCAGGCTTCCGACCTCCACCACCCACATCACGGGGTTCCGGATCATCCGGCGAGGATCCAGCTTCAGCAGCGCATCCACCAGCGCGCGCCGGTAGATCTCCCCGGTCCATGCCATCGGTTTGCGCGGCGAGACCGCCATTCCCGTTCACCTCCCCATCCAAGGCCCGGCCGAGATCATCTGCAGATGCTCCGCCACAGGGCCGAGGGCGAGAGCGGGGAAGAAGTTCAGGGCCCCAACGATGATCACGACGCTTGTCAGCCAAGCGATGAAGAGAGGCGTATGAGTGGGCAAGGTCCCCGCCCCGGCTGGGATGCGCTTTTTGCGTCCAAGACTGCCCGCCATCGCCAGAGCCGGGATGGCCGTTCCATATCGCCCCAGAAACATCGCCAGGCCCGTCGTCAGGCAATAGAAGAGAGAACTGGCGTCCAGGCCGGCAAAGGCGCTCCCGTTATTGTTGGCTGTGGAGGTAAAAGCGTAAAGGATCTCGCTGAAGCCATGGGGGCCTGAATGAAAGGCCGCCTGACGCCCCGCCGGGAGAGCCACCGCCAGGGCGGTCAGCCCCAAAACCAGCACCGGCATGATCAGGATCATCAGGGCGGCCATCTTCATCTCATACGCCTCGATCTTCTTCCCCAAATACTCCGGCGTCCGGCCGACCATCAGCCCCGCCACGAAAACCGCGACGACGACGAAAGCCAGCATCCCGTAAAGGCCACTGCCCACTCCGCCCGGAGCGACCTCCCCCAACATCATCAGCCACATCGCCATGGCCCCTCCCAATGGTGTCATCGCATCCAGCATCGCGTCGACCGCCCCGGTGGAAGTGCCCGTGGTCGAAGCCGTAAAGATGACGGAACGGACAATCCCGAAGCGCACCTCCTTGCCGGTCATGTTGCCCCCGGGATTCCATGGAGAGGGCCGAAGGTCCACTCCCAGCGCCGCCAGGCGCGGATTCCCGGACGCTTCCGCCAGATAGCCCACCCCGAGGGGCACGAGAAGCAGGATCAGCATCGCCGCCAGCAGCGCCCATCCCTGCCGCACATCCCCGACCATCCGCCCGAAGGCGTAGGCAAAAGCCACCGGGATGGCCATCAGCGCAAGGGCCAGCATGAAGTCCGTCAGCGGGGTGGGGTTCGCGAAAGGATGCGCCGCGTTCGTGTTGAAGAAGCCGCCGCCATTGGTCCCCAGGTGCTGGATCGCCGTCTGAGAGGCCACCGGGCCCAGCGGGAGCTGGATCTCGGGAAGGACCCGACCCTCCGGCAGGCGCACCGGTTGGATCAGATGCACGGTGACCGATCCCTGCAACGTTTGAACTGCACCCTGGGAGACCAGAAAGAGGGCCAATAAGACCGAGAGGGGCAGGAGAATATACAGCACGCTCCGGGTCAGATCCACCCAGAAATTCCCCAGGGTCTGAGCGGAGGCCCGGGCGAAGCCCCGGATCACGGCCACGGCGACGGCCATCCCCGTCGCCGCCGACAAGAAGTTCTGCACCGTCAACCCCATCATCTGGGTGAGAAAGCTCATCGTCGTCTCACCCGCATAGGCCTGCCAGTCCGTGTTGGTGACAAAACTGACCGCCGTGTTGAAGGCGATGGTCGGAGACACCGGCCCCCAGCGCAACGGGTTCAAAGGGAGCCACCCCTGCACCCGCTGAAGCCCGTAAAGCGCCAGCATGCCCACCGCATTGAACAACAGCATCGCCATCGCATAGGACTTCCAATCCATCTCCTGATCTGGATCCACCCCCGTCCACCGATAGATCGCTCGCTCCAGAGGCCCCACCACCCGCCCGACGAAGCCCGGCCGTCCCTGGTATACCCGTGCCATATACTCCCCTAGCGCCGGCGCCAGGATCAGCAGCGCCATCCCATACAGCAGAATCTGTAGCCCCGCATTCTGAGACATTCCATCCCCCTTCCGGATTATTGGAATTTTTCCGGATATAACAAAGCTATCACCAAGTAAATAAATAAAATAATCGCTAAAATCGCGCTAAAAATATGCAATAAATTCATTCAGCCCCCCCCGATCGGGCGATAAGGTCCAGGGCGTGAATCAGGTAGAAAGCGAGCAAAAACAAGATTATTATAATCGAAATCATTAGAAAATCGTGAATCAATGCTCAAGCCTCCGAATTTGGTTTCGATATTCGATGATTATCCACGGATCCGAATGGCCAAAGAATACATGAACGCGATAAATTCCTCCGGCCCTCTGTTTGGGCGATCCAGCGCGACGCAAAGGATCGGCCTGGCCAGGCTTGGATCGCCCCTGGGCGCCTCGGCTGGGAGAAGGCAAGCCCGACTGTGGAAGTCCCAGACCATGGTGGAGGTCCGTCTGGAATCTATAGTGTATCGCCCTCCCCATCAAGCATGGATCAAGGAGGGTTTTCTCCTCATCAAGGAGAGATCAAAAAGCTGCCCGATGCGTTTGCATGGAACCATCCGCTCGGACTACAATCGTCATCACTTCAGCGGGAGGAAGATTCCATGCGCGGGATTCTCCCCTATGGTCTCTGGCCCAGCCCGCTGGCCCCGGAACGCATGGCCGCGATGCTCCGCATCACGGATGTCCAGTGGGATCGCTCCGGCCGCGCCCGGATCTGGCGGGAGGAGCGCTCGGGCCGCGGTGTTCTGGTCGCCCAGGAGAACGAAGACGCCCCCCGCGACCTCACGGATATCGAGTCGGTCCGCGCCCGCATCGGCTACGGCGGCGGGGATTTCACGACCGGCGATGGCTTCGTGATCTATGCCGGGGAGGACGGCCGGCTGTATCGCCTTCCGTTGCGCGCCGGCCTCCCCCAGCCGATCACACCGCCCTTCGGGAATGTCGCTTCCCCAGCTCTCTCCCCGGATGGGCGCTGGGTGCTCTATGTGCACTCGGACGGCGCAACGGATGGGCTGGCCCTGGTCGATGCGGAGGGACGAGGGTGGCCCCAGAAGGCGATCGAAGGCGCCGACTTCTACATGCAGCCCGTCTGGCACCCCACCCATCCGCTCATTGCCTGGGTGGAGTGGGACCATCCGAATATGCCCTGGGATGGGGCCCGCCTGGGCCTGGCCCGTCTGGAGGGCGATCCCCCCCGCCCCTCCCGGATCGAGGTGGTCGACGGCGACGCCCGCACACCGGTCTTCCAGCCCGCTTTCTCCCCTGACGGCCGTTTCCTGAGCTATATCCTCACGGAAGGGGAATGGGATGCCCTCGTGGTGATGGATCTGGAGACCGGCGCTCGACGGATCCTGGTGGAGGGGACCACGCTGGCGCCGCCCGCCTGGGTTCAGGGCCTGCGGGTTTACGGGTGGAGCCCCCGGGGAGATCGGATCTTCTACCGCCGCAGCGAGAACGCCATGGCCTTTCTTGAGGCCGTCGACCTGGAAGGGCACATCGTCCGCCTGGACCTGGGGCCTTACACCTGGTTCGAACAGCTCGCTGTCGCGCCGGATCGGGAGGCCCTGGCGATGATCGCCTCCTCGCCCCTCCAGCCGCCCCGCGGGATCTCCTGGGAAGATGGCCGTATCCGCGTCCATCGCTACGCCAGCGCGGAGCGGATCCCCCCGGAGGCGCTCTCTTTCCCCCAATCGATCCAGTGGCGCGCGCCCGATGGGACGATGGTCCACGGGCTCTATTACCCGCCTGTCGGGCCCAGGGTCGAAGGAACGGATTTTCCCCCTGCGATCATCAGCATCCACGGAGGCCCTACCTCTCAGCGGGTGATGAGCTACAACGCCGACGCCCAGTTTTTCGCCACCCGGGGCTTCGCCTATCTGGAGGTGAACTACCGGGGAAGCACGGGCTACGGCCGCTCGTATCGGGATGCCCTGAAAGGGAACTGGGGCGTTCTGGATGTAGAGGATGCCGTAGGTGGCGCCCGGGCCCTGGTGGAACGGGGCCTGGCGGATCCCCGGCGCCTGGTGATCATGGGCGGCAGCGCCGGCGGCTACACCGTGCTCAATGCCCTGATCCGCTATCCCGGCTTCTTTCGGGCCGGTATCTGTCTCTTCGGCGTCGCCAACCTGTTCACCCTGGCGGCGGAGACCCACAAGTTCGAGGCCCACTATCTGGATACACTGGTCGGACCGCTGCCGGAGGCCGCGGAGCGCTATCGGGAGCGATCTCCCATCTTCCACGCGGATCGGATCCAGGATCCGGTGGCGATTTTCCAGGGCGCGGAGGATCGCGTGGTGCCGCCCAACCAGGCCGAGGCCATCGCCGAGGCGCTGCGCCGGCGGGGCGTTCCCCATCTTTACCGCTTGTATCCCGGGGAAGGCCATGGCTGGCGCCGCGCGGAGACGATCACCGCCTTCTATCAGGAGGTTCTGGATTTCCTCCGCCAGTATGTGCTGTTCGAATAAAGAGGACAGCCGCTTCATCCGGTCGGGGTGGAAGCCATGCGGGATGCGCCGAAGGAATTCGGCCTCAAAAGGCCTTCGGCCACCGGCCGGCGGGAGCGTCGAAGGAATTCGACCTTTAGAGGCCTTCGGCCGATGGCCGGCCTCCGCCGGCCAAAACGCCTTTCGCGTCGGCGCAGGCCGACGTGGGGCGCGGAAGCGACCAACAAGGCCGGCTTCCAATCGGCGCAAGGGACTAACGCGTGGCGCAGGGGAGCAACGAGGAGATATGAGGGATGGGCATATCGCCGAAAGCGCCCCGGGATGCCTCCAGAAAACAAGGCCGCCCGACCCCAGGGATCGGGCGGCCCAGATGATCGGTCTCTTACGGCTGCACGGTCAGGGTGCCCACCATCCCGCCTTCCCGGTGGCCGGGCACTGTGCACACATATGGATAGGTCCCCGGCTTCTCCGGCGCCTTCAGGGAGATGTTCACCTTCTGGCCTGGCTGGATCCCGTCCTGCTCGAAGAGCACCGTTTTCCCATCCGCGTCATAGAGGACAAAGTTATGCTCCAGGGAACCCCGATTGTCCAGGGTGATCTGCAAGGTCTGGCCCGGCTTCGCCGTTAGCGTGTTCGGCTTGAAATACAGGTCGCCCATCTCGACCGTGAGGGTCGCCCCCCCGCCGCTGGTCCCGCCGGTGCCGCCGCCGCACGCCCCCAGCAACAGGCCCACGATGGCCCATGCCGCGACAAGATAGAGTGTCCGTCGCATCGCTTCGCCTCCTGAAGCCTGGAAGATTCAACCGCTCTTCATCCTAATCCTCAAACGCCGGGCCGTCCACACGCGGCGCATGAAATCTGGAGCCCTCGATCGAAAAAGCGACCGCGGATGCGGCGCTATCGCTTCGCCTTCCACCACTCCCGGAAGGCGGCCTCAAAGGCCGCTGGATCCGTCCCGAGATGCTTCCGCATGAGATCCGGGGTGACCTCCTGGGCGATGCTTTGCATGGAGGCCTGGAGGAGGATTCCTAACCCAATGGAGGGCAGATGTTTCTCCACGATCTCCACCGGGACCTCCGCATACGCCCGGTAGAGGGCGAGGAAGGCGGCATCCCCGTAGCGCTCCCGGACGAACTCCGCCATCGCCGAGGCCAGCGCATACTGGCGCGCCGTCGCCGTCCCGAAGATGTCCCCGATGTGGCCGAACTCGGTGGTGTAGGTCATGTTCTCCAAACTCTTGATCTCTTCCTTCAGCTCCCGCCAGTAAGGCTGTCCGGCGTAGGTCATCGCCGCCCCTTCCACCAGCCACCCCGGAGTCCACGGCCGGGTCCACGGCGCCAGGATCACGTGGACCAGCTCATGCCGCAGCACCGCCGCCCGTCCGCCGATGGGATCCGCGGCCCGGTAGCTTTTCACCCCTTCCGCGTTGAGGGCCAGCATCACCTCACTGGTCCGGAAGCCCACCACCTCTTCATCCGCAATCACCGGAACCGTCCGGTAGAAGGCCGCGCCCAGGGTGAGCTGGGGGTTCTTCCCGGTCAGGGCCTCGAAGGTTTTGCGATCCGGAACGTAGAGGGCCAGATATCGGGGGCGGATGGCTTCCTGGGGCAGCCGGGCGGAGAGATCCCGATAGGCCCCCTCCAGCTCGCCCAGCACCGCCTGCGCCGTCTCTTCCGGGAGGTTCTCCGGGCCGATCAGCGCGAAATGCGCCGAGGTCCACGACCGCCCGGGAAGGCGCACCCAGGGCGGGGTCATCCCCCAGGACCAGCGGGTCACCCGCCACACGCCATCGATCTTGCGGAAATCCGCCTCCACCGGGTAATGCCATCGCTCCTCCGAGGGGAACCCTTCCAGCCCGACGGAAAGGTCCAGCGAGACCTCCCGGGCCTCCTCGGGATCGAAAGAGCCTCCGGTCACCTCCAGGCGGAGATCCTGAAGGGGCCATCCGCCTCCGGAGACGACCGCCCGGATCCCCTCGCGGTCCACCTCCGCCTTCGGGTCCAAGAAGGCCAGAAACGCTTCCGGATCGCGCTGGCGGAGGGCTTCCGCCATTTTCCCCACCACGGCTTCGATCTCCTGGCGGGCCATCGCCTTCGGAGAGGGCGTGGGGGTGGGCGCCAGAACGAAGGCCCGCCCATCCCATTCCGCCTCCGCCAGCGACCCGGTCGAAGGATCGAATCGGATCAGCGGCCAGCCCTCCAGCCGGAAAACCAGCGGGCCCGCCGCGGCAGGAGCGGGATAAACCAGCGTGACCGTCATGCGCGAGGTTTCCCGCGGCGGGACCATTTCCCGGATATCCGACGGGTATTTGGATGGGAAGCGCTGCTGGCCCGTGGCGTCCACCACCCCGAGCGCTCCGGGCCCGGGAAGCTGTCCGATGACCAGCAGGCCCTTCGGCTGCCGGACCTCCAGCTCCACCTCCATTTGCCCTCCGTCCACCCGGATGCGCCGGAAGACCAGATCCACGGCGACGTTCCGATGCCGGAAGCGAGGCGCGTTTTCGAAAACCCACTCTTTCTGCGGGAAAGGATCGGAGGGGAGATCTCCCCACACCTCGCCGGAGAGGGGTCGCTCCGGACGGAGCTCCACCCGGTCAAAGTTCGGGAAGCGGAAGACGAAGGGCGGCGAGGCATCCTCCGGCAGCCGGAACTCGAACCATCCCCGCTCCACCGCGCCGACGATCCAGAGGCAGGTCTTCTTCGACGGCGGATATTCCGGGCAGATGTCCTCCCGGAAGTTCTCGCTCACCGCCTCGGGGTCCAGCCACTCGCCCCCCGCCCGCAGCTGAGCGGATCGGCCGGGCTCCAGAGGGGCATAGAACGTCCGGCTCCGCTCCCCCCGCATGGCGAAGGCGGCATACACCCGCAGGCGGCGATCCCGGATCTCAAAGGCCGGGACCTCCATCACGATGCCGTAAGACGGATCGCTGACGAACCCCACCGCGAACCGTCCCTGGGGAAGGGCCCTGGCCTCCTCGGTGGGTGTAGCGGCCGGCCGGGATGTCGAGGTAGGAAAAGGGCGTGACGTCGCCGTCGGCGTCGTCCGCTCCCCCGAAGGAGGCCGACCGCATGCGGAGAGGACGGCCAGTGCAAGCCCCATGAGAAACACCCTGCGTTCCATCGCTGAACCTCCTCCTGGATCAAAGGATGCAGGGGAAATTCAAGGCTGCGCCTGCATGAGGAGCTCCAGGAGCGAACGGAGCAGCGCCGCCATCGTGGGATCCCGCAGGAGCGGATCCAGCGTCTCGCTGGGGGGGAGATCCTTTTCCGTCACCCCGGCACCGGTCACCCATCGCTGATAGAACGCCTCCGCCCGCTCCTTCCCCATGAACTCCGCCAGGGTCTCCCGCCAGGAATCCCCCGTCGCCCAGCTCCAGCGGTGGCGCTGAAGATACCGCCGCAGGAAGGCGAAAAAGCGCTCCTCCCCCATCTCGCGGCGCAGGACCTCCATCATCCAGGCCCCTTTCCCATACACAATCGCCGCGTAATCCCACGGCGAATATCGCTCCGCCGGCATGTTCAGGGGGAGATCGCCCTCCATCAGCCGGAAGCGATAGGGGAACAGGACCAGGAGATCCCAGGTCATCCGGGCGGCCTCCGGGCCGTGGGCCTGCTCCACCCAAAAGACCGCCGACCAATTCGTCAGCCCCTCGTCCAGCCATGGCTCCCGATGGGCGTCGTTGCCCACCATCCCATACCACCACTGATGGGCCACCTCGTGGGCCACCACGAACCCCAGAAGGTCCAGGGTTCCGCCTCCGGGGGAGAGCCCTCCGAACAGCCCGTTCAGATCCCCCATCCCATAGAGGTCCTCGCCGATCATCACCAGGCCGCTGGCCTCCACGCCGGCCGCCCCACCGCGCAGGGGAACCTCCACCACATCCAGCTCCGCCAGGGGGTAATCGCCGAAGGCCCTCCCGAACCGCTCCAGGGCGTCGGCCGCGTCCTCCAGGGCCCGGCGCGCCTCTGCCGCCGGCGCGTTCCGGTAAAACCCGTTCACCCGGATCCCATCCCGTTCAACGGAGATCCGGCGCATCTCCCCGGCGACCATCACGAAGTTCCGCGTATATGGCGCCACGATCTCCACGGTCTGCCATCCCCCTGGCCCGGCGGATTCCCGAACCGTCACGCCGCTCGCCGCCAGCGCCATCCCTTCGGGAAGGCGCAGGCGGAGGGCGAAGTGCGCCGCCTCCGCTTGGTGCAGATCCCCGTTCTCCCACGGCGGATCCAGGACGCAGCGGCCTTCCTGAATCCGGGCCAGCTCCGGATAACCGTAGTAGAGGACGAGACGCCCATCGCCGGTTTTCTGCATCAGGCCATAGCCGCCCGCTCGGGCCCCGATCGTCACCGTGAAGGGCATCTCCAGCTCGACCGTCTCGCCGGGCTGGAGAGGGGAAGGCAGCGTCACGGTGAAGGCCGTGCGATCGAGGCTCCAGTTGGGGGAAACCGGTCGGCCGCCCTGCCGGATGATCCCCACCTCGAGACGGGAGCCCCCCGAGGCCGGGGCGTTGGCCCACGCCCGGAAGCAGAGGGCCCGGAGGGGCGCGCCCCGCTCATAAGGGAAGGTCAGGATCAGGCGGCCCCGCAGCCGTCCGGACTGCGGCTCCAGCACCCCGCCGATCCGGTAAACGGGACGGCGGTCCACGCCCGCGGCCCTCGCCGAGGGGGAGAGCCCGACGAGCCATTCTGGCTCGGATGGCGGATCGGGCACCTCCAGCGGGAGGGCCTCTGGGGTTTCGGGGAAGGCGGGCGGGGGCGCCATCCGCGTCCGGGGCGGCGTGGGAGTATACGTCGGGAGGGGTGTGGCGGTGGGAACGAGGGCCTCCTCCGGCGACGGAGAAGGGCGAAGGGGGACGGTGGCCGCTGGAAGGATCGGCGTGGCGATCGGGGCAGCAGGAACGGTAGGGGCACGGTATGCCGTGCCCATACGTCGGGCGAGCTCAGGGACGGCCAGCGCCCCGAGGGCGAACCCGATCCCGCACCCCGCGCCGGCGATCGCGATCAGAATCGCTGCCCACGCCCATCGAGACATCACGCCTCCATCCGGTCCCAGGAATCCAGGCCCATGCGTCGACTGCCGGGCCGAAAATCTCCTCCATTGTTCTGCAACGCCTCGCTCTTCCTTTCACGGCGATGGGCGAACGAAAGGGCGGATGGCTTCCGGACCCCTCGGCCGATGGTCCATGGACCTTCCTTTCATTGCTCCGCCGTCCATGGAGCGCCGCTTCCGAGCCGGGTTCATCCTCCGCCCATGCCCGCCGTGGGCTTGGGGAGCCTTCCACGAACTCCCTCACCACCTCGAGTTCTCCAGGACGAGCTCCAGGGTCTTCCAGTCGGCCTCCATGGCTGTCACCACCCAGGTCACATCCTCGAAGTGGAGGATGACGGACCGGAAGTCGCGGTGGACTCCCATATACGCGCCGCTCCCCTGGAAACGGACGGCCAGCAGCGCCGCACGGCCCCGGGAAGGGCGGTGATCGAAAAGCTCCGGCGGCTCAATCCGGACATCCGTCCATCCGGCGTTCTCCATGAAGGAGCGCATGGGCTCCACCAGCATCTCCGAAACGCTCTTCCAGTTCTGCTGGATCAGGTCCGCCTGCTCCCGGGTCATCGCTCCGCTCTGGCGCACCACCACGATCAGCGAGCTGGGAGACTTCGGATCATAGGCGATCGCCTGGGCTCCCTGCCGGACGATTTCCACGTAGGGCCGGACTTCCGGCGGGACGCTCTCGGGAGACATCAGGCGCTGGATCTCCTCGGGGGTCAGGACCTTCCATCCCGGCGGGAAAGCGAAGGGGGTGACGGCCGTCGGCGCCGGGGTCGGCGTGGGCGTCGATACGGCCCGGCGGGTCGCCGTCGGTGCGGGGAGAGCTCGTGCGGCCTCCTCTCGCTCGGGAGCGAACCGGGAGGATTCCAGCAGGAGACGGAACCCCTTTTCATCCCCCACGCTCAGCACGCTGTAGATGCGCCGGGGGAAATAGACAATGGCCATCCACCCATCCTGGGTCTTCTGGCCCTGATGGTAGGAGAACCGGATCTCCAGCATGCCCAGGGTGCCCTTCCGTTCTGACCATGTCATCCCATTCAGGACGACCTCGGCGTCCGGAACCGACGAGCGGATCGCATCGGCGGTGAACGCGAAGGCCTGGCGGTAGAGTTGCTCCTGATCGGCCCTCCACGCCTCTCGCTCCGATTCCGGGATCTCCTCCAGAAGCGCATCCTGCCCGGCGACCAGGAGCATCCGGTCGCCCCGGCGGGCGGCAAAGATGGCCCGATCGGAGAAGCTGCGGAGCAGGGATCGCGCCGGCTCCTGGAAGGATCTCTCCGCGCGCTGCATCAGAGCAGCGGGATCCCGGATATCCAGGGTTTCATAGCCGGACGGGCAGACGATCTCCGAGCCGTCCGCGGCCCGAACTTTCTGCGTTCCGGTCACCCCCGAGGCGATCTCGCCTGGACGGCGGAGGAGGAAATAGAGGGCGAGGCCTCCGCCGGCACAGAGGCCCAGCAGCACGAGGGCCCCGACCGCCATCACCAGCACGAGCTTGCGCATCGGACACCTCCGGGAGGGATTGGGTTCCAGAAGGAGGGGAATCGGTCCAGCGCTCCTCTTATAATTTACAATGTGATAGCGAAAAGGGGGCAGCCTTCCCCGTTTCCGCGATCGCTCAGAGGATTATGGCTCCCGATGGATCGAGCGGACCAGCACGGCGCCCAGATAGCCGCCGGCGGCGGAGAGCGCCATCGTGGACAGAGCGACCAGACAGAGGACGAAGAGAACACCGATGATCGCGCCGGCCTGGGCCTGCGATTCGGGGACGTTCTGACCCAGCTGGCGCAACAGCTCCCGCTGGGTGGCCTGGATGGCCCCGGTAGCCAGCCCCAGCCCGGCCTCCAGAGCCGATCCGATAAAGGCCCCAGCCCCGAAGGATAGCCCGCCCAGCAACCCCACCCGAGAAGACTCCGGTCGGGATGGACGGGGTGGGACCAGACAGGCGGCCGCCCCTCCCGCCAGCCCGCCCAGGGGGCCACAGCAGAAGCAGGTCAGCAGGGGCGTGAGCAGGCTGGCCAGAAAGCCGCCCGCCAGCCCGGCGATCGCCGACAGACCATATAGGAGCATCCTCCACATATCCATGCCTCTGGATGAGGGTCTCCGCCATACACAACGGACGGGATGGGGGATCCATTCCCATCCCGTCCCAGATCATCGTTCCATAGAATTCATCGCCATCATCCTGATCCGGACCGCATCACCACCCAGGTGCGCACCAGCTTATCGTGCCACCCCTGATGTTCCCGATCGATCAGCACCCACAGGTAGCCCAGATAAAAGACCAGGGCCGAAAGGGGCTTGCCGATGATCTCCCGCACCAGCATCGTCCAGAAGCCGGCGGGGCGCCCATCCTCATGCACCACCTGCATGCCCAGCAACCACTTCCCCAGGCTCATGCCCTGGGTCCAGAGATAGAGCGTGATCGCCAGGTAGGCCAGACTCAGGCCACAGATCAGGAGGAACCCAATTCCGCCGATCGCGGCTCCAGCCGTTTGAGAAGCGGAGGAACGCCGATTATCCAGCAGCGCGCCGATCACCCCCAGGGGAGTCAGCACGGCAAACAGGTCGATATAGAAGACCAGGGATTCCACCACGCCAGCCATCAGCCGCCGAAACGGGGAAGCCAGATGCAAGCCCCTCGTCTCCATGGCTCACCTCCGGAGAACAGATTTGCCGCAGGACACCATGGGAATCGGTCCATGCGCCCGTCGGGCGATGCTGGAAGGGATCTGCGATCTGCGGAGAGGATAGGGGATCATCTGCATCGCCTTCACCGTACCAGACGGATCCTCCACGTGAAGCGAAACCAGTAGTAAACCATGGGGGTTTCCGGATTCGGGCTGCAATCCCAGGCATTGAATTCATACCGGCTCAGATAGACCTCGGCCGTCGCCTCCGCCCCCATCTCCCCCTGACGCCCCCCCACCACCGGTCCCGCCAGCCCGTAGGGGCGCTTCACGGCGCTATCGACCAGGATCTGCCGCAGCGGGTATCCCTGCACGTTCCAGGTTTCGGCCCCCCAGCGCACCCGGTAGCGGGTGAGGCGGCTTCCGTTGGCGGCCGCATAAGCGGAAGCCTGGGCGAATCCCATCTGGGACCACACCGCCGCCTGAGGGCGGGCCATGTCGTATTCCCTCACGATCTCCGCGGGTGGCGTCCCGGCAGGGGCGCACAGCTCCCACGTGGTGCTCAGATACCGGGCGATCTCCTCTGCGCCGGCCAGGGCGGCGGCATCGGCCCCCGTCACCGCCCGGTGCCGGACGTAGCCGAGGATGGCGAAGTTGAAGAGCACGGCCGCCCCGAGCACCAGCAGGAAGCCCAGGATGATCATCAGCAGCGTCGAGGCCCCCCGTTCTTCCCGCCACCACGCCCTCACCATCCGAACCTCCTCTCCCAGCGCATCCAGGCCGTGACCACCACGGGCGGCAACTGGATGCGCTCATGGAGCCGGAAGGGCAACGGCACCTGGGGCGGTCGCAGCGTCACCTGACATCCCCGGGCATCCCCGCCCCCGAGGGGTTGCACTTGGGCCCCCGGCGCCCAGGCTCCGATCACCCGTTGGGCCGCGGCGATGCCGCTGGCGCCCACCGCCTCCTGTCGGGCGCACTCCCGGGCGGCGGCCGAGGCCACCATCGCCGTGTAGCCCACCGCGAGCAACTGCCACCCCACCAGCACAAACAGAAACAGGAGCGGAAGCCCGGCGATGAGCTCCACCGTCTCCGCGCCGCGCTCATCCCAAAGGCCACGCATGGCGTCGTCCCCTCCTTCCAATCGACGATCCCTCGACCCTTGTATGATCATCAGAAGGTGGGCAACAGCCCGATTTCCCCTCCCCGAAACGGGGAGGGGAGGACCCCTCCCCCGGCCCCTCCCCGAAACGGGAAGGGGGATTTTCAGGCTCCCCCTTCCCTACGAGGGAAGGGGGCCGGGGGGTTAGGTCCAGGAGCCCCTCCCCGATTCGGGGAGGGGTGGCGTGGAGGCCCCCTTCCTTCACCAGCCCGAGATAGGTCATCAGGCTGACGAAAAGGCCAATCGCCACCCCACTGAGGATCACATCCACCAGCGTCCGCCGGCCTTTCTCCCATCCCTCCTCCGGAATGAACATCATCGCGCCGGAAAGAATCACCAGGATAAAGAACCCCAGAACAACAAGCTTGTCCTCCAGCCACGTGATCTCCCCTCGAGCCAGACGAGGCTTGGCCCAGACAAACGCATAATAATCGAAGGCAATCATACTCAAAATAAGCAATACGGTCCCAATTGTTGATTCGGCCTTTTTCATTTTATACTTCACAAATCTCTGGGCCCATGGAACGTCCCGGAAAACCCGGGAACGGGACGGCTCATCGCCGGGCGATCAGGGCATAAAGGGCACCAACGATCGCCCCCGAGATCACCGCCTCCAATCCCGACCGGGCCGCCTGCTTCCAGCTCCAGCGGTATTCCGGCAGGTTCTGGATCACGTAGCCCATGTAGCCGATCACCCAGAACCCCATGAGGATCAGCTTATCCAGGATCTCATCCCACCACGTCCACGCCCCCGCCGCTTTCAGCGCAATCGCTCGGGGTTTTTGAATCTCCATCGCCCAGTAAGCAGCAGCAATGAGATCCACCACCATGATCAGAAAACCCACGATGAACAGCGGATGAAGCCGGCCACCGGATGACCTACTCGGCATCTCTAACTCCCGGTTGCCATTGGGATAATGTTCTACCGTCGGGATATCATGGCATAAAGGGCGCCAACAATTGCCCCCGAGATGACCGCTTCCAAACCGGACCGGGCCGCACGTTTCCAGTCCCACTTGTTGTCCGGCAATGCCCCAACCGTGTAGCCCATATAGGCAATCACCCAGAACCCGATGATTATCAATTTTTCGATGACCTCATCCCATAGCGTCCACTGCCCCGCCGCCATCTTGGCGATTGCCCGGGGCTTCTCGATGGCCAGCGCCCAGTAGCCCACGGCAATGAGATCGGCCACCATGATCAAAAAGCCCACAATGTTCAATGGATGAATCTTGGGTTTGTTAGACATGGCCTCACCTCCCAGTTACATACCAAATAGCTTGCTTTTTATGATATCCCATGAAACCCGATTCAGAACGCGCATCATAAAATTCGGAGGAGATATAGAGATCCCTTTCCCCCGCAACCATCCAATCCCCTTTCCGACAACCCGACCAAAGCCCCTGTTATACGCTTTGCCCCCATGCTCATCCAGTAAGAGCGATTGACCAAAGCTCCGAATTGGGGTTGCCAAGGAAAGTTCCTTCCGACGGGCGGCTTCTATCGTTCCCAGGATAGCAGCCAGCGCGGCTTTCGCCGATGGCACCGTCGGCATTTCCGTCAAGACCCCCGCCCCAAATGCTATGGCCAGTCCCTGAATGGACCACTCATTGGGTGGGGTGAGTATTATGTAACTGAGTGCAGATGAAACCCCACCAATAATTCCCTTGCTCACGAAAAGCCTCAGAATTCCGGACCACCCTAATGCTGCCATCGCGCTTATGCCTTGAGCAAGCAGAGGGACTGCGATTGCTCCCATCCCTGCTAGTCCGAAGGCCTCCAGCCACCCCTGCAGGCCGGCTTTGGGACTCGATAGCTGATACAACCCGCCGAACAGCACGGCCCCGCCTGCTGCCAGCCATATCGGCAAAGCCACGCCACCCGTCAACAGGATGGATCCAAGGATCAGCAAGCCAGCAACCACAACCCCCGCCACGATTCCCTTATGCTCATCCAGCCACTTCCATACCCCCTCCGCCGTGGATTTCAGGCCCTCCCACGCCTGTCCGGCCCCCCGTTTCACATCCTCCCACTTGTCCGCCGCCCACTTCCCGAAATTCGAGAGACAATCCCCCGGATGGGTCACGCACCACACCGGATCCGGCGGCTTCCCCCCCGGGGGATTCACCCCGGGGGGGTTCCCTCCCGGTGGATTCGCCCCCGGCGGGTTCCCCCCTGGCGGCCGAACCCCCGGCGGGTTCGCCCCAAAGGCGTTCCCTCCCCCTGCCCCCGGGCAGCCTCCAGCGCCCTCCAGACACCACGCATACCGTTGCAGCGCCTGCTGGATCGGCGCTGCCACCTGGACGCCCCCCGGCCCGTTCATCCAGGCCGTCACCGCCCCAATCAGCGCCAGCACCACCAGCGCCAGCGCCACCCACTCCAGCGTCTGCACTCCCCTCGATCCCCGCATCCACCTCCGCACCATCGTTCACCTCCTCCCGCCCACGGATTCCGATCGGGCACCGGGAAGATGCCACCGGGCTACGACCCTGTCCGAACCGGCTCGTTCCAGATCCAAGCAACCGCCCCGAACGATGAAACCTCCTGTCCCTATCTTAATCCGACCCCCTTTCCCCTGCGTTAACCCAACATTACAACATCGATTTGATCGTTACAACTCCGACCGACCCGAGGGGGAAGACCGGGTCTGGAGAGGCGCCCGAATCCCGATCATCCCCGCTCGCCGAGCCGCTACAGGGCCTCTTCCACACCCGGGCGAGCAGCGCCTCCCGCCCCTCCTCCTCCAGTTCCCTCCGCCGCCGCCATGCCTCCCGGAGATCCCGCCGGGCCCCCTCCAGATCCCCCAGGCGCTCCCGCAAAAGGATGCCCCCGCTCGATCGCCCGCTCGATGTCCTACAAAGCCCGCGCGAAATCCCCCCGCTCCGCCTCCACGATCGCCCGCATGTTCCAGGCCTCCGCGTCCTCCGGGTCCAGCCGCAGGGCGGCGTCCAGATCGGCCAGCGCCCGCTCCAGATCCCGCAGATCCAGCCAGGCCATCGCCCGGTTGTAATACGTATCCGGATCCTCCTTCCGCCGCAGGCTCTCCGTGAAATCCCGGATCGCCGCTTCCGGCCGCCCGCTCTCCAGATACGCCATCCCCCGATGAAACCACGCCTGCGCATTCCCGGGATCCCGCTCCAGAACCCGGGTGAACCGCTCCATGGCCTCTTCATGTTCCCCCTGCAGCAGCCTCTGCATGCCCTCCCCCATGTCATCCTTCCCGAACAGCGCCTCCAGGATCCCCATCGCTGGCCTCCTTTCCCGGATGGAATAGAAACGGGCTCACCGGCGGGATCGGCGGGCCTGCCCCCGGCGCCGCAGCCAGCGGCTCAACCCATCCCGATCCACGCCCCAAGGATCCCCACCGCGATCATCCAGATCCATCCCTCCATCTCCGCACCTCCCGGTGTTCAGATGCCCTTCCAGATCCCTCGAAACGCTGGCCGCATCCGCCTTTCTTCCGTCGTCTCCATGATCCCCGCCCCTCGGGAGGATCTTCGGGCGCCTTTCCCTGGAAAGCTTCCATCCCTCGACCACCCCAGGAAACGCGCCGATCCGGTCGCTCACCGGCCTTCGCCGACGGCCTCGGATTCCGGAATCTTCCAGAGCAGGCCGCCCAGCAGGGGGATCAGAAAGGCAGGACCAAAGAAGAGATAGGCGGCCCCAGCGATCGGATCCACCGCGCCCAGCGCCACGCCCGCCGCGCCCGCCAGGGCGCCCAGCAGAATGGCCCCCCAGGGAGGAACGGAGCAGGCCCTCAGGTCCACACCCGCGTCGGCCTCCAGGATCCGGCTCATCGCCTGGGAAACGCGAAGAAAGCTCAGGAACATCCACCCGGCCAGCGCGCCGATCGCCCCCATAGGGAGAGCGACGATGAGGAAGTCGCCGAGCCGATCCGGCCCCACCGTTAGGGCAGCCCACAGGGAGAGAAGGAGCTCCAAGACAACCCCGAAGGCCATCCGCCGGGCGCTCGCCACCCCGATCGGGTTCTGCCGAAACCGATATGCCTCCAGGAATTCCGGAAACCACATCGGGGCGGATTTCTGGAATTCCTCCCAGGCCTTGTCCTCCCCGCCCATCTCCTCCATCGGAAGGCCGGTCAACCGTCCCAGCTGTTCCGCGAAGGAGCGGGCATCCCAAGCGCTCCGTTCCCCCCGGGCGGAGAGGAAAAGGAGGCTTGTCGAGTTCTCCTCCCCCCACACAACGGCCAGCCCCGGATACCGGGCCTTCTCCTCGATGCCCGTATAGCCGCCCGGATCAAGAACCGATGGGTCTGTCATCACCCCGATCCGCCCAATGGCCTTCCATCCGTCCAGGAAATCCCCTTCCTCCCGCATCTCCGCCGCCTTCCCCAAGCGATCCAGAACCTGCTCCACGGGAAGGGGGATCTGGAACCGGACCACAGGGGCCAGGGACGGAAGGCGAGGCCGTCTGGCTCCTATCAGGAGCGCGAAGACCACCAACAGCAGAAATCCAGCGGCCACACACGAGCCGATCAGGATGTTTCCCATGGCTGTCCCCTTCTCCCGCCCGGGACCATTCATCCGATCGCCGGCTCATCGTGGGACGAAGGATGGGGAAGACCTCCACGGAAGCGCAGACCCAGCGGACGCAAATGCCCGTTCGGGGCGATCCCCGCGAAAAACAGCCAGTATCCGATTGCGGTCATCCCCAAGATCACCAAGATGTCCACCAGCCCATACCCCCCGACCGGGAGGCCTGCATCCCCAGATGCGCCCCCAGCGGACCCGCCGCGCTCCCGCCGCTGAACAGAGCCACCACCCAGAGCATCCGCTCCAGGCGATCCGTCAGCGCATCCCACCCGCGCCGCCACCCATAGGCCAGGCCGATGACCAGCCCCAACCCATAGGTGACGACGGGAACCCACCCCTTCGGCAGAAGCCGCGGCCAGTAAACCACCGGATAGGAGAGGACCCACAGGCTCAGGATCCCCATCCCCAGGGTTCGGGAAAGCCAGGGGATCCACCCCGGCCGTTCCCCGACGAGAAACGCGATAAGAGCCAGCGGGCTGATGAGGAAGGCCGGGAAGATCTCCACCCACGAGGGAAAGCGCGCGACCTCCCGCAGCCGCACCGAATTCATCATCCAGGCCAGGAAGGGAAAAATAATCAGAAAATATAAGAACCCGGCGATCCCCCACAGGATCTTCGAGCGCCGCTTTCGGGAAAGTTTCCGCCATCGGACCATCTCACCGCCCCCCAGCCGGGAGCTGTCCCGAGGTCATTCGGGCGCGCGCCCCATTCACCTTCGCCATCCAGCTTGAAACCAGACACGGGCCAGGATGGGACTGATGACAAGATGGGGCAAGGCCAGCAAACTCCCCACTCCCACGGAATCCCTTACAAAACCCGCCGGGATCGTAACCGCCAGAAACAATGTCAAGCCCCAAATCCCCGCTACAATGCAAGCCGAGGAGAAAGGCGAGAAGTAAACTCGATAACGCAGAAAATAAGCAGAATATATTGTAGCGTGAAATCCGATCCCTGTTATCAAAATAAACAGAATAAGAGAAGGGTCGATGGGAAGGTGGGGCAAGACGCCAGGCCGGATCCCCATGATCCGATCAAAGGGCGAGGCGGCGGTCCAGAGAAGAAGGAGATCCGTCATTGGCTCCCGGAGCCCCGGATCCGGAACCCTTCCCAACGGATCCTCATTTCGCGGAGCGCCCCCCCTGACAGGGGAGACCGAAACACCCATATCAGAACGAGAACGAAGGGGATCCATCCGGATCGCAGGGGAGCACGATCTTCCCTCCAGATCCTATGGAGCAGTCAACGCGATGACACGGCACAGCAGGAACAGGAAAATCGGCAGCAGCCAGAGCATCCCCCGGAGAACCCGAACGTGCCGGGGCTCTCCCGCCGGTCCGTTCTCCCAGAGGACCCCCATCCCGGCCACCAGCGTCAGGGCCGCGATGACGGCCATGGCATAGCGGCCAGAGGGATCGCGATCCACACCGGCCGCCAGGCCGACGATCAGCGCCCCCAGAAGGCCCAGCGTCACCCCCATCCAGTATCCCATTGGGCGTTCTCCTCCCAACCGTATCGCCTCATCCGGGAAGCCTGCCTCAGCGCCCGATCGAGCGAAGAGCGGACATGATCCCCCGGGCCAGCAGGATCGCCAGCCCGATCCAGATCACCGTCACCACCAGTCCCCCCACCCCCATCTCCCGGGCCACACGGCGCGTATAGAGAAGAACCGCTGTCCCACCCAGCAGGGCAAAAATCAAGAAAACAGCCCACCCCATCCAGACCCTCATCGTGGGAGGCAACCCCAAACGTATAGACAGCCATAGCAAAGGGGGGCTTATCACAAAAAACCATACAAATGCTAGGATGATCAACGTTATCTCCCTTCGATTTGGAGAGATCATCACCTCCTCCTTCCACGTTCGAAGTCAAAAACCATGGGATCGGTTCTAAACAGGCGGATCGTGCAACAGGGAGAAGTGGTGACTAGAGATCCCGACTTCCTGCCGGCGCCGGCTTTGCAGCCATCCAGCACCTCCCGGCCCTGCGAGATCCACTGAAGGATCGCCTCCGGCAGGCAGGATCGGCGCCGCATCCTTGCACCCCCGGGAAGCCAGTCTCAGCGCCCCACCGAGCGAAAAGCCGTCAGAAGCTCCCGGGCCAGCAGGATCGCCAGCCCGATCCAGATCACCGTCACCACCAGACCTCCCATTCCCATCTCCTGGGTCACCCGGAGCGCGTAAAGCGAGAGCCCTACCCCCGCCAGCAAAATCCAAATCAGAACATAGATGAATGCGATCCAAAACGACAGCTTCGGCCATAAGCCCAACTGCATCAATAGCCCGATCAAGAGAGGGCCCACCAGGACAAACCACACCAGGCCCAGGGCAAACCACATCACCTCGGTCCGATTGGGGGAGATCATGGGCACCTCCTTACAGGCTCGAAGCCAAAAATTCGCAGATGGTGATTACTTCTTGCCTATCATTGATTTTATGGTATCTGACGTCCATTTCTGAGAAATTTGCTGAATAAATTCTGAAATATATTCATTTAATCCAAGGGCTTTTCCAATCTCGAAACCAATAACTAGAAAACCAACAAATATAGTATTAGAAATATACTCTTCTATCCCTATACTTTGACCAGTTAAAGCTCCGGTCAAGTATAAACAAGAATTACTGACAGAAACAACAGCCACAATATTCGCAAAAGTAGCCTTTGGGGAAAGCAACAGCCATCGATAGCGCCGAATCAACTCGCCGGCCGTATAGGGTGTCCCTGCTCGCCAGGCTGGAATCAAATTCTGCATCAGCCCCCATGTGGCAAGGGATGTTAAATAAGTCATCCCGGCATTCATCAATCTTGCACCAAACCATGCCAAAACGCCTTGCAAGTTGCCAGAAGATAAATCTAATATCAGCTGATTAATATTCATATATGCATCCAAAATCGCACTCACGATGGTTGGTATCCCACCACTTGCAAGCCACTTGACCACCAACCCCTTTGCGATGGCCGTCCCGGCGCTGATCACCAGACCCGCTACGGTAGTGCCCACGGCCAAGGCATTGCGGAAATAAGCCCAGAAGCTCCCGGAGGGATTCAAAAGCTGGGACATGATACCAGCGATGATCGCAACGGCAGCCCCCACGATCGCGGCCGCGATGGCCACCCACCCTCCAATGAGGCCCAGGCTGACCAGCACGATAATCCCCACGATGATCAGAACGGCGGCCAGCAACCCGGCCACGGCCCCTTTCAGCCATGTATTCCATTGCTGGACTATCCACGCCCACGCCCGCCGTCCGGCCTCCGCGATCTGGCGGCCCACCCACTTCACGCCTTCCCAGAACGCCTTGGCCCCCCGTTGAATCCCCGGCCACACCACCTCCCGCCAGCAATCCAGGGGATGCCTCACACACCACCCCAGATCGCGTCGCGTCTCCCCCTGCCCCGTTCCCCCCAACCCCTCCCGCGCGCAATCCCAGTCCATCCGCTTCGCGCACTCAAAGAAATGCGCAATCGTCTCCCCCACCGTCCGCCCGGTCGACTCCGAAGCCCGATAAGTGATCCAGAAGGCCACTGCCCCCATCATGGCCAGGATCGCCAGCCCGATCGCCACCCACTCCAGCGTCTGCAAGCCCTTCGATCCCCGCATCCACCTCCGGATCATCCTTCGCCTCCTCCTGATGCCAAAGGATCCCTGTTCAGCGTCATGGCCCGCCCCAATCCGCCTCTATGGCCGCGGCCTCCCATCCCGAAGATCCCCCCACGACCGGATCGGACGCCCGGTCCATACCCCGTGGGCATAGGAAGGATGGGCCCAGGCCACCACACCCCATCCGCCACCACCAGGATCCGCCCGTTCATCCCCCGAACGCCTTTCGAGGCCGGATCCGGGGCCGCCATCCGAGCCAGCGAGTTCGCAAGGGTCAGAGCCGCCAGGGTCCCATCGATCGCCAGAAAGCCCATCAGGGCCGGGAGGATCGTGAGCGCTCGCCGCCAGAGCGGCCTCCCCGGAGGTCCGGATTGCGGATGGAGCCCGCTGAAGCAAAACCCGCTCCACAAGGCCATCGCCTCCCTCCCAGGGCGCTTCTCCATCCCTCCCCTTCGATCCCCATCCCTGAACCTCCACCCCCCTCACGGCCGCAACGACCAGTCCGTCATATCCTCTACGCTTCGTATCCACCTCCCCGTGATCGCCCAATGAACGAGCTGCACGTGCACAAAAACCAGGAACAGGTCACCGATGATGAGAATGACCTCTGTAGATAGAGACAGGATCCTGGATGAGGGGTCAGGAGAGGTCAACAAGAAGACCGTGTTGCTTAACGTGAGAAGGAACAGCGAGACATCAACAGGCAAAAGAAATGGCACCAATATAGCAACAGCAAACGCCCGTTTCGGGAAGGAGATTCCAGAACCATTCCCGTTCCCTGGATCTCCGGGAAGCCTTCGATCCGCCAGAAATCCAGCTCCGAGAAGCATGAGCATACCCACCATCGGAGCCAGGACATTGTTCCAAACTTTCCCCCATACTCCCTTCACGGGGACCTTCGAGCCCTCCCACACCTGCCTGAACCCCTGTGTCGCATCTTCCCATCGATCCGCCACCCCACTTCTCACAGGGGCATCCCTTTCCTCGGTGTCCGCCCTTCGAACGGGGAGATCCCTCTGGAGTTTCGCCGGAGGGGAACCGAAACAAGGGGCAGGGGCACCATGGACCCCTGCCCCAGCGAGCGATGTGCACGATAGGCTTTTAGGGATTACTGGCCTTACTGGCCTCCATTCGCGAGTTGCTCGAAGAAGTGCTTGATCGCATTTGCCACGGCCTGACCCACGGTGTTCTCCCCACTATTGCGGAGATAAGCTGCAACGGCACCCAGCAGGGCCAGGATGACGATGGCCAGCGCCACCCATTCCAGGGTCTGAAGGCCGCGGGCGTCCTCCACGAGGCCCCTCAGGCCCCCGCGAAGACGGACATACCCCTCCACCATCCGGTCCATCGCCTTGCGCATCATGGTCCTTCACCTCCTTCAGGATCTGAGAAAGATCGCAGTCCCGGGATCCGCTTCCCGACCTGATCTTATCCCAAGCGCCTCCCCGATACGTTAACCGGATGTTACAGTTTCGATTTGAGCGCCACAACACCATGATCGTCCTCAACGGATCGATGCCGCCCTTCGGGGTCAGGCGGGGCCCCACATGATCCACAGGGCACCGAGGGCCAGCCCGGGCGCCATCGGAAGGATCCGATCGGCCGGCAGGCGGCGCCCGATCCACAGAACCAGGCCGGCCATGGCGGTGACCCCGAAGGCGATCAGCAGCAGCTCGATCACCCGGGGGAACCCTGCGAGCAATCCCAGGGCCACCCCCAGCTTGAGATCCCCCGCCCCCGCCCGCTCCGGCCCCACGATGGCCACCGGAAGAAGAAAAACGAGGGCCGCGATCAGCGCCCCGGCGACGGCGCTGATCGCCTCCCCCTGCGCCAGCCGGACCCCCGTGGTGATCCCGATGGCCGGGAGGGTGAAGGCGTTCGGGATACGCCGCGCCCGCAGGTCGGTGACGGCGGCGATCAGCACCCCGATCGTCATCGCGGCTCGCAGAAGGATCTCCACCGGATGCATCGCGTGTCTCCCGGATACCGGATCGAAGAGACGGAGAGCGGCTGCCGCCTTATGCCGGCGGCGGAACCCCGGCGGAGGGATCCAGCGGGAAGATGAGGCGGACATGCAGGACCCCCTCCGCCCCCTCCAGGAATTCCATGGATCCCCCATGCCCCCGCATGAGCTCCTCGACGAGGGCCCATCCCAGCCCCATCCCGAAGCTCGCCGCGCCCGACGCCCCGCCGCAGATCTCCACCACCACCCGCTCCCCCCGTCCGGCGATCACCTGGATAGTCTCCCCCGGGCGGCTGTATCGCAGGGCGTTTTCCAGCAGGTTCCCCAGGATCTGGCGCAGACGGGTGGGATCCCCACGAACGGGAAGGGGAGCCGCCTGGAGCCAGAGCTTTATGAGGCGTCCTCCGGCTTCCATGCGCGGCGCGTAGGCTTCCACCACGGAAACCAGGAGATCGGCCAGATCCAGTGGCTCCTTTCGCATCGGGAAGGCCATCTGGTCCTCCCGGGCGGCGATGAGCAGATCCTCGATCATGCGCTGCAGATGGCGCCCCTGGTCCAGGGCCCGGCGGGTTCGATCCGCCGCTTCCCCCCTGAGCTCCAGGGCTCGGAGATCCTCCAGCTCGCGGATCAGGAGGGCGAGAGGGTTCAGCAGCTCGTGGGCCGCGGCCATCAGAAAGCGACGGCGGGCTTCCCGGAATCGGGCCATGGAGGCGGCGATCTGCCCCATGGCCTCCGCGATCTGGCCCAGCTCGTCCGGAGAGACCGGCGGAAGGGGCGGATGCACCTCCCCCGCGATAATGGCCTGGGCCGCCATCTGGATCCTTCTCAACCACGTGGAGAACCGGATCCAGAGCCACAGATGCACGGCGGCGAGGACGAGCCAGATCGCCGCGGAAAGCCCGAGCAACCGCAGCCAGAAACCTGGATCCGCACACCCCGCGCAGCCCACCGGATTCGACCCGATCGCCAGCCGACGGCCGTCCGGAAGCGCGATCCCCAGGGCGGAGACCCCAACCGGGAACTCGGGGACCTCCGGGGGGAAGGCATAGAAGGCGTAGCCGGTGAGCCATGGCCCCACTTCCCGCAAGGCCTGTTCGAGGGGGACGCCGTCGCGCTCCCTGGCCCGCAGGTAAGCCCCGAGGAGCCCGGCGAAGGCCTCCCGATGTAGCGCCTCCTGACGCTCCAGCATGCCGGCGATCTCCCGGGGGAGGCTGATGAACAGGTTGAGGTAAACGGTGATCGCCCCCAGCAGGGCGACGGTCAGATACTGAACCCGCCACATCGGCGCCCGGCCCTTCATTCCCGGACCTCCAGACGATAGCCCTCCAGGCGGTGCCAGCGGATCTCCACCCGCTCTCCGAAAGCCTGATGGATCTTGCGCCGGATTCGATGGACCAGCACCCGCACCGCTCCCTCGCTGAACGCGATGGGATCTCCGGCCCGGGCTTCTCCCAGATCCCCGGCCCGAAGGGGACCCCCGCCGGCCAGCGCCAGACGATAGAGGATCGTGAACTCCCCGGGCGTCAGCTCCGTCATTCGACCTCCCAGCCGAACCGTCCGATGGGAAGGATCCAGGATCAGAGGGCCGAAGGTCAGGGGAGCCCGTCGGTCCGATCGTCCCCGGCGGGCCAGGGCGCGCAGCCGCGCGGCCAGCTCCTCCATGGCGAAGGGCTTGACCATGAAATCATCCGCCCCCGCCTCCAGGGCCTGCACCCGCAGTTCCAGATCCCGATAGACGGTGAGAACGAGCAACACCGGCGGATCGGATAGAGGAAGGGCCCGAAGGGCCCGAACGGCCTCCAGCTCATCCGCATCCGGCAAAGAGAGATCCAGGACGATCATCTGCGGCCGGGGATCCTGCAGGATCCGTCGCAGCGCTGCCTGCAGCGTGGTCACCAGCTCCACTTCGAACCCCTCCCGGATCAGCCCCTGCCGGATCGAAGGGCCCAGTTCCGGATGATCCTCCACCAGCAGAACCCGGGGTCGAGGAAGAAGCGCCCCTTCCCCCATCTCAGCGCACCCCCCACAGGACGATGGTCCCATCCTCCCCTCCGGAGGCCAGCACCCGGCCATCCGGCGAGATGGCGAGGGCGATCACTGCTTCCCCTCGATGTCCATACAGGGTGCGGATCCGCTGGCCGTCCGGGAGACGGATCAGATCGATGCGCCCGGAGAACCCGCCCAGGGCGAGCAGATCGCCCCGTGGCGAGAGGGCCATGCTGAGGACGGGCTCGGAGATCAGCCGCTCCGCCGGCGAACCTTCCGGGAGAGGAAGGCGCCACGCGCCTCCCCATGTTCCCGCGAACAGCCAGCGACCGTCCGGACTGAAAGCCATGACCCCAGAGAGGCCCGGGCCTTCTGGAAGGAGCATGCGCTGGAGCGAGCGGCCGAACGCGAATGACGAGTCCAGGGCGATCTCGCCCGGGAGGCCGGGGAGATGGAGCGCCAGGCGCCGTCCATCCGGGCTGAGAGCGAGCGTGGAGCGCAGGTGGAAATCACGGGTCCGGAGGAGATCCCTCAGCGGACGCCCGGCCTCATCGGTCACCTGGAGGAAGCCGGTCTCCATCACCGCCCGTTCTCCAGTGCGAACAGCAAACCGATAGATCCGGAGATTGAAGCCCCCGGCGATCAGAAATTCCCCATCCGGGGTGATGGCCAGATCGGAAGGCCAACCGGGATCGACCTCGAAGGCAGCGATCCGCTCTCCTCCTGGAAGGCTCCACCCGTAAATCTTCCCATCCACGCCGGCGGAGGCCAGCCACCGTCCCTCCGGGTGGAAAACGATCCGATCGACCCAGAGGGTATGGGCACCCCACGTCGCGAGCGGTCGGGTGGAGGAGATGGGCCAGATCCGGAGGGTGCCGTCGGCAAAGCCGGCGGCCAGCCAGCGTCCGGCGGGATCGAACGCGAGGGCGTGGGGATACATGCCGGAGGGCCGCTGGATCTCCCGCTCCGGTTGTCCATCCGGCCACCGCCAGATCCGCAGATGGCCATCGGAGAACGAGGCCATCACCCGCCCATCGACGGTGATCCCCACGCTGTCCACCCATGCGATCCGATCCTCATACCACACCTTCCCGGCCCGATCGCGGAGGGGCCAGATCCGGATCGTCCGATCGGTGCCTCCGGAGAGCAGGGCGGCTCCGTCCGGAAAGAAGGCGAGAGCGGTCACCCCGCCTGCGTGGGCGGGGAAGGCCGCGACCGCAGCGCCATCCGGGAGCCGCCAGAGGGAAATCCGTCCGCTGGAATCTCCGGCGGCCAGGAGGGCGCCATCAGGGCTCCGGGCCAGGGCGGTCACCCACGCCCCACCGGGCTCCAGGCGTCGGATCTCTTGGCCCTGGAGATCCAGGAAATGAATGGCCCCGGCTCCGCTTCCGGCGATGAGCCCTCCCCCATCGGAAGCAAACAGCAGATCGAAGATCCGCATGGGACGCCGCTCCAGCGAAAGGGCGCTGACCGGCGAGAGCCGGACCCTCAGGGTGGCCTCCACCGGGATAGCGAACTGGGCGGAGAGCTCCCATTTCGCAGGGACGCCCGGGATCTCCCAGAGATCGATCTCGCCGGTCTGTCCGGCCGCCAGGCGGAGGGAATCCGGGGAGAAGGCCAGGCTTTCCACCAGGACCCCGCGATGTTTCGGGACGAGGGGGCTCACGATGGCCTGCTCCGCAACCGATCCCAGGTAGATTCTTCCCCCTTCCGTTCCCACCGCGAACCAGCGGCCATCCGGGGAGAAGGCCAGGCGGGAGATGACATCGACCGCCGGGATCTCCAAGGTGCGAACGGAGCGCAGGGTGTCGGCCTCGAACCATTCCACCCGATTCCCGATGGGGAAGGCGATCCAGCGCCCATCCGGGGAGAGGGCCGCTCCGGCCGGGACCCCTTCCGTCCCCCAGCGGGCCAGAACAGCGATGCGCTCGGGGGCAGCGCTCAACGGCATCGCGGGGAGCGGGAAGACCGACGGTTCGTTTTCGTCCGGTGGGACAGGGGAAAGCGAGGGAGAGGGTGTTTCCAGAATGAGGGATGTGGGGGATGGGGAGGGCTGGATGGGGAAGAGGCCCGCCGCGCTGTGCCAGACGAAGACGACCAGGGCGATCCCGGCTCCGCATCCCAGCGCGGCCAGGACGAATCCGAAGACGGCGGCGAAGGCCCGGTAACGTCTCTGTCGGGCCGCCCGCTCCCGTTCCAGATCCTCCAGCCATGCGCGGGCCGTGCGCCCTCCCCTCTCGAACTCGGGATGCCGATCCACGATCCGACGGAGGGCGGCCCGGGCGGCCTCCCGATCGCCGGCCTGATCCGCCTCTTCCGCGGCCGCCCAATCCGCTTCCAGCTGGAGCATCTGCCGGCATCGATGAACGCCTTCCTCCCACTCGGATCGCTCCGGAGCTTCCGGGAAGCGCTCTATCAGCCAAGCGTAGATCTGCGCCGCCTCCTCCCAGAGCCCTTCGGCCTCCCGGCGGCGGGCCCGCTCCAGGCTGCGGGCGAGGATCTCCGGGGCTTCCGGGTTCCCCACGGATCCCATTCACGCTCTCCTTCCGGTTCTGAAAGCTCCCTTCCCTGGGGGCCGGCCGCATCCGGCGCGCTCAGCGTGGGAAGAGACCCTGGCGCAGGAGCTGGAGGAGCATGCCTCCGCCCAGCATGCACATCACTGCCGGTCCGATGATCAGAGCCACCAGCATGGAGGCGACCGGGCCCACCCGGCCGACCCACTCCCGGGCTTTCTGAACGCGCCGGGCGCGCATGTCGGCGGCGATGCGGGTGACCGTGGGAGTCAGGGGCTGACCCAGACGCTCCGCCTGCAGCATGGCCTCCACCCAGATCCGCAGGGCAGGAGCGTTGTTGCGTTCCAGCAGACCCCGATAGGCTTCCACCCGCGGGACGCCCATCTCCAGCTCCTGGAGGAACCGGCGCAGCTCCTCGCCCAGAGGGTTCCCCAATCGCTCCGTTAAATGGCGCAGCGCGGCCTCGAATGGCAGCCCGGCCTCCAGCAGCACGGCCAGGGTGTCTAAGAAATCGGGAACCGCCCGATCGATCTGCTTCTGACGCCGCTCCATCAGGCGGTTCATCCAGAACGTGGGGGCGAGGAACCCGCCGGCCACGGACAGGACGGTGAAGATGAGCATGCAGCCGCCGAAGCCCAGCAGGATGTCCATCAGATAGAGAAAAGCCCCCAGGGCAGCGCCGGCCAGGCCGCCCAGCACATGCATCCCGTAGAAAGCCTCCACGGTCAGCCCATGGGGATGCCCGGCCTGCGCCAGGGTGCGAGCCAGACGCTCCCGGCCCAACAGGCTCCAGAACGTTGGGACCTCGCGGGCCAGCCGGAGGGACCAGCGGTGGATGCGCTCCGAAAAAGACGGGCCGCTGATCCCCATAGGGTAGGTCCGTTCCAGACGCAGCCGGGTCTCTGAGGGAACAGACCAGTGCCAGATCGCGGCCGCGGCCAGGGCCACGGTGAGCAACCCCATGCAGGCCCACAGCTCCAGCAAAGGCTCATACCTCCACCCGGGTGATGCGACGGATCAACAGGAATCCCCCGATCTGCATGGCCAGGCTGATCCCCAGGATGACCCAACCCAGGGGCTGGGTGATCAGCGCATCCACCATTCCCGGCATGATGGTTCGAAAGAGGAGCAGGAAAGCGAGGGGCAGGGCGATCACCAAGATCGCGCTGAAGCGGGGTTCCTCAGTGAGGGCGCGGATCTCCCGCTGCATGCTCCGGCGTTCGGCCATCGTGATCGCCAGGCGCTGCAGCACCCGCGACAGATTCCCGCCCGCCCGCTGCTGGGCCAGGATGGCGGTGATCATCAGCTCCAGGTCCGGGGAAGGATAAAGTTGATAGAGATGCTCAAGCGCCTCCCCCAGCGAGTATCCCAGCAGAAGCTGCTGGTAGACCCGCCGGAGGGCTCCGGCGGCCGGCTGGGGGAGACGGCCAGCCGCCTCCCCGATGGCCTGGACGATCGTCTGCCCGGCACCCAGCCCCCGGGCCAGGGTATCGGCCACCTCCGGGAGCTGCTCGGCGAAGCGCAGCGCCCGGTGTCGCGCCCGATGGGCCAGGTAGCGACCGGTCGCAAAGCGCACGCCGAGTAGAGCCAGGGAAAGGATCAGGAAGGGGTCCAGGTGAAGGAACAGGGCGTTCAGGTAGAAGGCCACGAACACCGCAAACCCCTGAAGGGCCAGCAGCTCATGAGGCCGCAACGAGAGATCCGCGGCCTCCAGCAGCCGGGCCAGCCGCTGGCCCCGTGGGCTGGCGTCGAAGCGCGCCCCCAGATCCAGCAGGAAGCTGCGGGCCTCCGCGGAGCGGACCACCAGGGATTGAGCGCGGCTGCTGATCTCCCGGCGCTCCAGATAATGAACCAGATGCGCGCCTACCGCCAGGCCCGTTAGCACGCCGGTCAGGATCAACCCCACCAGATATCCAAGGCCCTGCATCGCTGCCATCACGGCCATCGCTCCCGAGAACGCTGCATCAGCCGGCGGAGGAGAAGGAAGCCTCCGGCTCCCACCGCCGCGCTCAGGCACAGCCAGACCGGCGAGAAGCCCCCGCCTTTCGCGGGGGCAACGAGGAAAGAAAGCTCGCCTCCTTCCACCGGAGCCCCCTTCTCCTCGCGCAACCGGATCCGAACAGACTGCGGATCCGGAAGGCCCTCCCCGCGCACCTGGATCTTCCGGCGGATCACCTCCCGGGCAGGAACCGGGACCAGGGCGGGGATAACCTGCACCCGATCCTTCCCCTCCACGATCTCCAGGCGGAGCTGGGCGGGACGATCCAGGGTGGAGGTGATCACGAGGGTGAGCTCCCCGGGCAGGGTCAGGCGCTGCGGCCGCTTCTCCAGGGTCACGAACAGACGGCCCTCCGTGGGAGCGACCACCGCCAGATCCACCACGACCGCCTGCGGATAGACCCGCGCCGTCGATATCCGCACTTCCCCCAGGGCCAGGAAGCGGACCTTCCCCCCCGTTGGCGTCCGGAACGTCCATTGCCAGCCCGACTCGGTGGCGATCGCCGCCTCCGGAGGCTGATAGCGAGCGCTCCCCAGCCGCCACCCGGCCCAGCGCCAGCTCACCGTTTCCACCCCATCCGGGCGATCCACCGTGATGGTGATGGGCATGCCCGGTGTGGGGGAGACCGGAACCCGAGCCTTTAGGATCGGGAGGTCCGGCTCCAGATCCAGCCATGCCGGCTGCTCCCAGATCCCTCCCTTCCAGCTCAAACGGAAAGCCCCTTCCACCCGTCCAGAGAGGGTGCCCGGATCGAACAGGCCACTGGCCCGCCCGTCTCCCGCCTCCCGATCGGCTTCCCCTCCATCATCCCGCAGGGGGATCCGAAGATCCCCGGCCTGCCACTCCAGGATGGCGTCCGGCGGCCAGCGAGGGACGATCGCCTCCAGGAAGAGAGGCGCGCCGGCAGGGACCGTCCACCGACGGGCTGGAGCCGGCCCCTGGGGAAGCAGGGGACTTCTTACACTGACCACCACGCCCAATCCGGCCTCCCGCTCTCCCTCCGATCGGATGCGCCACTCCCCCTCATAAGATCCGAACGTCAACAGGGTAACGATCTCCAGGCGATCGGTGGAAACCCGATCGATGCGCGCCTGAGCGGCGGGGCCCAGCCAGTCCGTGCCCTCATGGATCAGGTTCACCAGACGGACGGAAGGGGACGGACGGACAAGGACAAAGGCGGCCCAGATGGTGCCGGGGGGCAACTCCAGGCGCTGCTCCAGCCCGGGAGGGAGCACCAACCAGGTTGTCCAGCGATAGGGGGAGAGCGCCCCCCAGAGGCGGAGGGCCGCCGGGTAACGCCCTTCATCCAGCGGGGCCATGGCCGCGACGCCGCCGGAGGCTTTCGCCAGCGTGGCATCCAGGCGGCCCAGACTCTGCTCCAGCGAGAGCGCGAAGAACGGACGAGCGGGTGGGCCTGCCAGAGCGGCGGCGGCCGATGACAGGGCCTCCGGATCCGCCGGATCTGCGCGAGCCAGCGCGAGCAAACCGCTGGAAGGCGCGGGGTCCGGAAGTCCGCTCAAGCTGCGGACCGCCAGCTGGGCGATCGAGAGCCAACGGGCATCCCCCCGATCAAATCCGCCCAGGCGAGTAAGCATCCTCTGGAAGGCGACCCGATCCTCCGCATCCCGCATGGAGAAAACCTCCCCCATCATCCGGGGGAAGGGCCCGCCTCGCAACAGGAACAGCCGATCCTGAGGGGCCGCCGTGGCACCCCATAGGGTCAGCAAATCCCCCATCGCGCCGCGAAGCCCAGGATCCGGCGCACGGCCGGAGCGATCGGCGATCAGCACCAGGTCGATCGCATCACCCTGGCCCTGGGCCGTCGCCGGGATGGAGGCGACGCCGAGCCAGCCAGAAACAGTGAGCAGGAGAAGCAGTCGGGAAACCCACGAGCGCGGCAAGTCTTCCTCCAGGCTCACGAGGAGCTCAAGGGCTTGCGACGGCAATCATCCGGCACGCCATCCGCAGGGCGATGGGGAGCAACCACACCATCATGCCCTCTAAGGCGCCGTCATGGCGATCGCCCGGCACAGCAACAGGAGCCCGATTGGGAGTAACAACAGAAACATCCGTGCCCAGCGAGCGGACTGGGATTCCCGGGGCGGCCCGCTCTCCCAGAGCAACAGTAGAGCCGAGGCCATGCCCATGGCAGCCACGGCGGTCATCGCCCAACGCCCAAGGGGATCGCGATCCAGGCCTCCCACCAGCCCGGCGATCATCACCCCCAGCAGCCCGAAGGTCAGCCATCCCAGGCCCGGCGTTCCTGAACGAGCCCTTCCACGATCCTGTGCCGACATCGGAACCCTTTCCTCCATCCGGAATACCCTCCGGGTTCTCCCCATGGATCGCGATCCCAGAGACCCCTCCGTCATCGCCCATCGAACAGAACCCACTCCTCTGGAGAGGATCATCCGGGCGAGCAGAATGGACCCACCGCCCTTAAGCCCTTTCCCACCTGATCCCCTATCCTCCGCGCAGAAGCTGCCAGATCGCTCGCCCGAGAACAAAAATCAAAATTATCTGAAAAATAAATAAAAAAATTCCAGATATATCGCCATATTTGATATAAGAACGAACCTGAAAATAGATAGAAGTCATAGCAACAATCCCCAAGGAGATGAGATAGAGGACGGCCAATCCCTCTTCCAGTCCCGGGTATGCGATTCCCCATGCTGTCCTTAGCCATCGGGCCAAGAATGCAAAGAGGATAAGCCCTCCAAACATCCAGATTGTTCCGATTGCCCCCAGAATCAGACTTATCTTTTCGTTTTTGTCGGTCATTTATTGCCTCCTAACAAATCTTTATACAAATTTTTAATAGTCCATTTAGAAACGGTCTTAATTGAATCTACAATCCACTTGTTCCACCCCGTCGTGTCCAATCCAATGGCAATCGGAAGGATAAACACGCTGGTTATCAAGCTTTCCCCAAGATCAAAATCCTTTCCCATCATTTTTGATTGCGTATAAGATCCAAAAATGTTTACCGATATAATCGAAATAACAGAATAAAACAGTTTTCTTGTTACCGGCGTCGAAAAGGTCCATTTAATTCGGTTAATAAGGACATTTAAATTGACTGACTTTCCTTTAAACGCTGGAAGTTGGACCTTAAACCTTTCCATGAATCCAAAGGTGCATATAGAGATAAGTAAATTGGAAGCAAACATTAAACCAATTTCCTGTAGAACACTCAAATCTCCTCTGAGTGCTTGATGGATCATCTCGGGTTTCATTATTAAATTGAAAAGAGTAGCGATATAAGGAATTTCGGAGGGCGCCGAGTAACCACTTTGCGATCCCTTCCCATCCACCTGCCCAAGCCGCCCAGAAACTGATCACAAATCCAGCTACCAGGAATCCAGCCATAAGGGCGGAGCTAAAGCATCCCCAGAACCCCTTGCCCTGTATCTGCTGCCAGATCCCTACCCCAATTGTAGCCACCAGCACCAGAATCGCAGCAATCACAGCAACAGGCAACGTGATCAATCCGCCCAAAACGGCCAGAGCGATCAGGCCGATCACCACGATCGCCGCCAGTAACCCGGCCACGGCCCCTTTCAGCCAAGTATTCCATTGCTGGACTATCCACGCCCACGCCCGCCGTCCGGCCTCCGCGATCTGGCGGCCCACCCACTTCACGCCTTCCCAGAACGCCTTGGCCCCCCGTTGAATCCCCGGCCACACCACCTCCCGCCAGCAATCCAGGGGATGCCTCACACACCACCCCAGATCGCGTCGCGTCTCCCCCTGCCCCGTTCCCCCCAACCCCTCCCGCGCGCAATCCCAGTCCATCCGCTTCGCGCACTCAAAGAAATGCGCAATCGTCTCCCCCACCGTCCGCCCGGTCGACTCCGAAGCCCGATAAGTGATCCAGAAGGCCACCGCCCCCATCAGGGCCAGGATCACCAGCCCGATCGCCACCCACTCCAGCGTCTGCAGCCCCTTCTCGTCCAGCCACCAGCGTTTCCCTTCCCCTGCCTTCATCGCTCACCTTCCCGCTGAAAGCTCAACGGGATGCCCTTGCCCTCCAGCGGAAAACCCGCATCCCTCAAGGAGTCAACGGGTCATGCCTCCTCCTCCGGCGCCTGGATCCAGCGCTCCCCTTCCACCCAGATGCGCGGCTGAGGATCGAACAGATCGGGCGACCAAGTCACCCCATGTTCCTCAAGGCGCCGCAGACAGAGGGCCGGACGATACCCCGTCGCCGCGAAATAACCCCGCACCCGCTCTTCATCTTCCGCTGTCCCCACCGGTCGAAACACATAGATCGGCTCCGTTCGGATCAGGTTCTCCTGGACCCCGACCACCTCATCGATCCGGATCACCTTGCGGGTGCCATCGACCAGGCGAGCGACCTGGACCACCAGGTTGAAGGCGCAGATCATGCGTCGGAGGGCGGCCTCCGGGAGATCGGCCCCCTCCCGGGCCATCCGCAGCATGGTCTCCAGCCGGGCGAAGGCGTCCTCCGGCGAGTTGGCGTGCAGGGTGGTCATGGAGCCGGGATGGCCGGTGTTGATGGCCTGAATCATGTCCAGGGCCTCGCCGCCCCGCACTTCCCCCACGATGATCCGATCCGGTCGCATCCGCAGGGCGTTGATCACCAGATCCCGGATGGTGATCTCCCCTTCCCCGAACTCATCGGCCGAGCGGGTCTCCAGACGGACCCAGTGGGGCCGGTTCAGGCGGAGCTCTGCGGTGTCCTCGATGGTGATGAGGCGCTCCTCCTCTGGAATATAAGAGGCCAGCAGGTTAAGCAGGGTGGTCTTCCCACTGCCGGTGCCGCCGATGACCAGGATGTTCAGCCGGGCCTGCACGGCCCGCCGCAGGAAGATGGCCATCCGGCGCTCCAGAGAGGCCCGACGGATGAGATCCTCGGGGTGGATCAGCTCCTTTCGGAACCGGCGGATGGTGATCACCGGTCCATTGAGGGAGAGCGGCGGCAACACGATGTTCACCCGGCTTCCATCCGGCAGCCGGGCATCCACCAGAGGGCGCTTCTCATCGATGCGCCGGCCGGCGTGGGCGGCCATCACCGCCGCCATCTCCATCAGCTGCAGCTCATCCCGGATGTTCAGGCGATCGGGAGAGACCGGCTGCAGCTGGCCCTGACGCTCCACAAACACCTGGCGGGGGCCATTGATCATGATCTCGGTGACCGAAGGATCCCGCAGCACATCGGGAGGCAGGCGCCCCTCCAGGGGATCCACCCGCATGGCCGCCTCGATCCGATCCACCTCCGCCGGATCGACCCAGCGGCGCATGCGGCCCAGGCTACGCGGTCGCACCCCAGTGGGCGTGAAATATCCGTAGGCCCGCCCCATCTCATCGATGCCGAGCTGATAGTAGACGAACAGATCCTTGAGGATCAGCTGATCTCCTTTCAATCCCTGGACCTCCGTAATGGTCACCACCTTGCGCTCGCCGCCCGGCAGGCGGGCCATCTGGACCACCAGATCGATGGTGGCCAGCTGCTCCCGGATCGCCCGCAAGGAGAGCTGCTGGGCCGCCTCCGCCCACATGACCATCGTCTCCAGCCGGGAAAAGGCCTCCTGGGGAGAGTTCGCATGCACCGTGGTCATGGATCCCTCGTGGCCGGTGTTCATCGCCTGGAGCATATCCAGGGCCTCGCCGCCCCGGACTTCCCCCACCACGATCCGGTCCGGCCGCATGCGCAGGGAAAGGCGGACGAGGTCCCGGATGGTGATCTCGCCCTTTCCTTCCACATTCGGAGGGCGGGCCTCCAGGCGCACCACGTGGGGGTGCTGCTCATAGAAGCGCAGCTCCGCGATATCCTCGATGGTGATCACTCGCTGTTCGGGCGGGATAAAACCGGCCAGCACGTTGAGAAGCGTGGTCTTGCCAGACCCGGTTCCCCCGGAGATCAGGATATTCAGGCGGGCCCGCACAGCGGCCTTCAGGAAAGCGGCCATGGTCTCGGTGAGGGTGCCGTTGGCGATAAGATCCTCTATGGTGAATGGCCGTTCCCGAAAGCGCCGGATGCTCAGGACCGGGCCATCCACGGCGATGGGGGGAATGGCGGCGGCCACCCGACTCCCGTCGGGCAGCCGGGCATCCACCCGGGGGTTGCTCTCGTCGAGGCGCCGTCCCAGAGGGGCGAGGATGCGATCTATGATATGAAGGAGGTGTTCCCGGTCTTCGAACTCCACATCCTCCCGGCGCTCCAGGCGACCGAAACGCTCCACGAAAACCTCCGCCCGCCCTTCCTCCTCGGGCCGGGCCCGCCAGTTGACCATGATCTCCGTAATCTGCGGGTCGCGAAGCAAGGCCTCCAGAGGGCCGAGGCCGACGGTTTCATCCAGGATCAGGTTGACGATCTCGGCCTGCATCGTAGGGGAAAGGATCTCCCCCTCCCCCCGGATCATCTGGGCCAGCATCGCCTCCAGGCGGGCCCGAAGGATCGAGCGAGGAAGCTGGAGCAGCGCGCCCAGATCCCTCTCCTCCATCAGGCGCCGCCGATAGTGCTTGGCCAGGGCCCGCAGGGAGGACCGCTCCTCCGTCCGGGCGCCATCCCCCCGCCGCGCGGCTTCCAGTCGCTCCAGGACCGCCATCGGATTCCTCCTCTTCGGAACAGATCGCGAGATGGAGCTTCGAAAGGCCAGCAGGCTTCTTCCCCCGCGCCAGAAGAACCCCGGAAAAGGAGCCCACACCATCTGTGGGGGGACGCCAGCCTCCCGTTTCAGCGCGTGACCGTCAAAGAATAAGGGGACGGGCTGAGCCCACTGTATCGATAGACCAGCACGTAGAACCGGCCGAGATGGGCGGCATCGACCGGATAAACGATCTGCTCATTGACCCCCGCGCCCGTTCGATTGGACCAGGCCGTCCATCGCACGCCCACATCCGACTCATGCTGAAGATACAGATCCAGATCCACTCCAGATGGCATCTGGAGCGTTAAGGTGATGGGCCCCGTCGTATCTATATAAAACTGGAAGAAATCATACTGATCCGTCGGATCATTGGCATACCCCTGAACCGTGGACGGAACCCGGATGCAATTGGCCTGGCTGCGCGTATCATTGGGCTCGATTTCGATAGTGACCGGCGGGCAGTAATTCCGCAGGACCAGGGGGAGGGCGATCACGGCGGGGCGAACGCGAACGGTTCCCGTGGCTGCGCCGATATTCCCCACCGCATCCTCCACCCGGGCGGTGAAGGTGTAGACCAGGGTCTGGGTGAAATAGAAAACCGGCGCGGAGAAGATTCGCGAAACCGCGATGGATCCCAGCGGGGATGTGGTGCCGGTCAGAAAATCGGTCCAGCCGGCACATCCATCACATGTGTAGGCAACCGTGTAAGAGACGATCCCGCTGTGGTTATCGCTGGCCGTCATCGTAACCGGAAACGTGCGATACGCCGTGGCCGGAAGATCCAGAGAGACCGAGGGCGGCGTGTTGTCCACTTCGAACGGTCCGATCTGGGAGGTCGCCGACCGGCGGTTCCCCCATCCATCTTGGGTTCCCAGGGTGACCGTGTAGATTCCGGATCCCACTGGGAAGGTCACGGCCGCGGTGCGGGTCAGCTGGCTGTCGAAGGCATCTCCGGAAAGCTGCACCTCATACCACACGCCCGCATTGTCGGAGACGGCGGTCCATGTGATGGGGAGACCATCCGGGAGCCGCGTCCAGGTGTTAGTAGGGACGCGACTGAACAGCGGGGGGACCTCCGGGGCCCGGGTGTCCACGCCGACGGACCGGGTCACGGTGGAGGAATTGCCCACCCCATCCGTAGCCGTCACCCGCAAGGTGTAGGTGACCCAGTCCTGGTCCGGAGGGAGGCTCCACAAGGCCTGCCAGGTCGAACCATCCCAGCTGGCCAGGGATTCGGTGTCGGTCAGCACGCGGATCTCCTGAACCCCGGAAGCATCCGAAGCGGTTCCCGAGATCACCATCGGGGTCGGGAGCTGAGCCTGGGTGAAGATCGCCCCGGCGATCGGCGAGATCCATGTGATCGCCGGCCCCCGCCGATCGATCACCGCTTCGCGGGTGATCCAGGAAGCATTCCCCAGAAAATCCGCGGCGGTGATCCGCAGCGTTTGGGTGACCCGATCGCTGGCGGGCAGCGGCCAGGTGGCGGTCCAGATCCCCGTGGCTGGATTCAGAACAGCAGGGGTTTCCGTCGCCGTGAGCACCCGCACGGACTGAACCCCGGAGCCCGGAATGCGACCGGCCCCCACCTGGGCCGTGTCGGTGACCGTCCCCGTCATCACCAGAGGGGAGGGATACGCCGTCGTGATCAGCGAAGGAAGGGCGGAGTCCAGCGTCACCGTCGGGGGGACCATATCCGGCAGGACATTGAGGGCGACCCGGTTCAGGCCTGGCGCGCTGCTTTCCGCCGTGAGGACCGCCGTGTAAAAGAGGGGATCGGTGAGCTGGGCGGTGTAGGTGATGGCGAAGGCGACGGGAGAGCCGGGGCTGGTGAAGACCCGGAGGTTAGTCCACTCGAAGGCCGGGCCCGCCGTGAGGGTCAGCGGAGGCGTGCCTGTCAGATCCACAGTGAAGGTCAGCACTCCGGCCCCCGAGAACCAGATCGCCCGGCTGATCCCGACGCCGGGAAGCGTGTCCGAGATGGGCAGCGACGCGGTCGCCGTGATCCCCCCGAAGGCTGGATCCGATGTCGTCCCATGGGCGGGCGTGGATCCCAGGGCCACCACTCCGATCAGCAAAACGAACCCGAAGAGAAGAAGCGCCACGAGACGTCCCACGCGACGGAACTCGCTCATCATCTGCCTCCCCACAGGGCGGAATCCTGAGGTCGATCCAAGGGCTCGGGTCATGCTTTCAAACATCCTCGCCCACCGTTCGCATCCCCTCCACCTCGAAAGCGGAGCGGCACCAGGCCCCATGCTTCATCGTCACCCCTCCGAGAGTTTCCTCACCGGAAGGCCCGGAATCTATGGTCCAATGGAAGGGGTGGGATTTCCTCCACCTCCACCTCCACCTCCACCGCCACCGCCACCCCCACCGCCTCCACCGCCGCCACCACCCGATGGCATCGGAGAAGGCGTCGGTGTAAAGGTCGACGTAGGCGTGGGGGTGCGGGTGAAGGTCGGCGAGGGCCGGGGGGTTGGAGTCGGCGATGGGGTCGGAGTGGGCACGGGCGTAGAGGTCGGCTCCCCGGATGGACCGATCACCGGAGCATGGGAAGTCGCCCCTCCGCCCTGGATGACGATCGGCGTTCCAGAGCGGGAACGGCGAAATCCGCCAGCATCCTCCTCCCCTGACCCTCCCCGGAAGAGCCAGGCCCAGGCCAGGATCAGACCCAGACCGAGGACAAGGGCACCCGCCGCCATTGGGAGCGTCAGGGGAGGCAGAGAAAGCCGGAGGGGAGGACGCGCGATTTTGCGCCCCGGCAGCTCGATCATAGCGACCGAGATGTTGTCCGGGCCGCCCGCCGCATTGGCCGCCGCCACCAAGGCCTTCACCGCCTGATCTCCGGGACGGGTGCGGACGATCTCCAGGATCCGCTCGTCGGAGATCAGGTCGTGAAGCCCATCGGTGCACAGCAAGACCACATCGCCCGGCTGAAGGGCGAGGGGCTGATGGCGGGGATCTGGGGGACCATCCCCGTTCGGCGGCGTGATCCGAAGATCCACTTCCACCTCCGGCTGGATGCCCACATAGCGTTTCAGGACGTTTCGATTGGGATGGGTACGAGCCTCCTCCGGGGTCAGCCGGCCGGCCTCAATGGCTTCCTGAGCCCATGTGTGGTCCACTGTGAGCTGCACGATCCGTTCCCCCCGGATGAGGTAGGCCCGGGAGTCGCCCACGTGAGCCAGATACAGACAGCCGTCCTCCACCACCGCGATGGTCAGAGTGGTGCCCATGCCCTTCCAGAGATCCTTCTTCTGGCTCTCCGTAAACACCGCCTGGTTGGCCCGGGTCACCGCCTGAACCAGAGCCTGGGGCAGAGGAGCCATCGGATGCTAGTTCAGGAAATCCATCACATGGCGGAGGGCCATATGGCTGGCCACCTCGCCGGAGGCGTGGCCACCGATGCCATCGGCCACGATCGCCACATAACGCGGCCGCCCGTTCGGGCCCGGAACCACTCCGGTCTCCACGGCGTCCTCATTGTTCTTCCCGCTCATCCCGGCATGGGTTTCCTGAAACATCCGGGGGGCCTGGGCCTCGGGAGGAACCTGGCTGGGACGATGGGGCTTCCTGGCCCCTGGGTCCTTCGGACGGATGCGAACCGCCATCCTGAACCTCCTTTCCCTTATGCTGGCATGCCCTCCGCTCGGCTCGAAGGGAGGTTGGGGCCTTCATGGCGTCGGCAAAGGTGTGGATACAGGAAGCGGCGTGGGTGTGGGCAAGCGTGTGGGGCTCGGAATCGGCGTGGAAGTGGGCCCCGATGGGATGGAGATCGTTGGAGTAGACATCGTCCCCTGCCCTCCCCCCGTCACAATCAGAGGGGTGGGGCTTACACGCACCGCGGGAGTCGGCATGACGGTAGGTTCGGAGAGGCGAATGCTCCGCCCACTGCTGAGATACAGGCCCCAGCCCACCACCGTTAGAACCAGCAGGGCCAGGGTGATGAATCCCCACACGGGAGAGAAACCGGATGGTGAGGTCGCTGGCCTGGGTGAAGCGGGACGCGGGGAGAGATCCCCCTCTTCCTCAATGAAACGACGGTGCCATGGCACCGCCTCGTTCAGCCGGCGGGCCACCAGGGAGGCTGTCGGCCGTCGATCGGGATCCTTGGCCAGCATCTCCGCGATCAGATCATCCAGCGGGGCCGGGATCTCCCTCCGGAGAACCGACGGGCGGGTCGGCATGCTCTTGCGGATCGCGCTGGTCAGCTGGTCCCGATCCCGCCCCTCGAAAGGCAGGCGGCCGGTCACCATTCGATACAGCACCACCCCCAGGGCATAAATATCCGCCGGCCGCGGATCCGGGCGAGCCGTTCCCCCTCTTTCCTGCTCGATTTGCTCGGGAGCCATATAGAGCAAGGTCCCCGCTTCCAGCCCTCGGGCCCGCTGGCGCTGGGCGAGGCCGAAATCCACGAGCACGGCCTCGATCCCCTCCTGAACCGGCCGTCGGAACAGGATATTGTTTGGTTTGATATCCCGATGGGCGATCCCGCGGGCGTGGAGATACTCCAGGGCCATCGCCACCTGGTAGGCGATCTCCACTGCCACCTCGATGGGCAGGCGGGGATGCCGTTTGAGCAGCTCCTCCAGGCTGCCCCCTCCCAGCCGCTCCATGGCGAAATACCAGGAGCCATTCGGAGCTCTCTTGCTGTAAATCGCTCGAGGTCCTTCCTCCAGAGGATACAACCGCACGATATGAGGATGGTGGAGATCCCGCAGGACCTCCACCTCTGCCTGGAGCGCCTCTTCGTAGAAAGCCTGTTCGGCGGCTGTGCGCTCCCGGTCGTGATCGGCACGGGGCTTCACCTGTCGGGAAACCTTGAGGACCACCCACGCGCCCCGCCGGGTATCGCGGGCCAGGTATAGGATCCCCATCCCGCCCTCGTGGAGGGGGCGCTCGATCTCGAAATGATCGATGCGCGGCAGAGAACCGCTTTGCATCTTCACCTCCGTGGTCGGATTCGCGGAAAGCCCGGATGCACATCCTGGGAAGCCCGCCGGGCCGCTCATCCAGCGCCGGGCTCATGGAAAACCTGGGTTCGATCATCCACCTCCCGCAACGGCTGGGTTTTGCCCTCGTCCTGGGTTTTCTTCTCCTCCGGCTTCGAGGCAGGCCCGGGCGGACGGATCTCCTGCTGATTCAGGCGCAGCTGGAAGTGCAGCTGCACCCGGCCCAGGTTGATCAGATCCCCATCCTGGAGACGGGTCCCATTAATGGGAACCTGCTCGTAGTTCACATAGGTGCCACTGGTGCTGCCTTCATCGTAGATGTAGAAAACTCCCTCCTCTACCTCCTCAATGCGACAGTGCAAACGGGAGACCGAACGATCGGTGAAGGTGATATTAGCCAGGGTTTCATCCCTCCCCAGACGAACGTGCGTGCTGCGGATGGGGATGGTGCGCCGCTCCGCCTCCCCTTCCACCACGACCAGCCAGGCCCGGGCGGGCTCGGATCCCCGGGCCGCTCCGGATGGGAAGAAAGGCTCGGTGACCTCCTTGATCCGCTGGACGACGGGCTGAGTCATGGAGACGGCGGCCTCCCGGAGGCGAGGCACCCGGGTGATCGCGATGGCCGCCACCATCAGGGCGACTAGAGCGACCACGCATGAGGCCAACGGCAGGACGTCGAGCAATCCTCGCCCGGCCGGCGATGGGGGCACGATCCGCTGGCGGATCAGCGGGCCTTCTCCGGTGCCGGACAACCCCAGGCCATCTTCCACATCCACCCGGATCGGATAGATGCCCTGGGGAGCCTGACTCAGGTCCACGATGCCCTGCACGATGACCGCGCCCCCTTCCACCTGTCCGCCGGTCTTCTCAAAACCCGCCACGCTCTCCCCGATCCGAATCTGACGGATCGCCACGTTCCCGTGCTCATACGAATCCGCCCATCGGATGCGGATCGTGAGCGGAAGGGAGGGCGTCTCACTCACCAGGATGGGGGAACTCTCCCCTCCCCGACCCTCGGAACGGCCCTCCCAATCCAGCTCGACCTGAGGCGGGCTCAGATGGATCGCATAGCTGGCCGAAACGCCCAGGGGTTGCCCGCCGGAAACCATTTGCAGATCGATCTGGTGCGTCCCGCTCTGACGGACCCGAGAGCGGTAGTGCAGAGTCTGAACCTGTGCCCACGCCTTGAGGGATTGATAAAAGGGCTCCGGATCGCTCTGGCCGAAAATCAGAACCTGCCCGCCGGTCTGCCCGGCGATGCGACGCATGTTCTCCATGGCCCGCTCGCTGCCCTTCCCCTGGGCCGGCCCGATCTGAACGGCATGGACCACGATGCGGTTATCCATAGCGCGCCCGGTGACATCGACCACCTGCTGATCGCTCAGGAAATCAATGCCGTCCGACAATACGATCACGACTCCGGGGCGTCCTGTAGCGTCCGGCCGCTGCGTCAGGATCTCCACAGCGCGGCTGAGCAGATCGAAGAGGGGCGTGGCCTCCTTTCCCTTGGGGCGCGGAGGGAACGAAAACTGCTGCAGAGCGTTCGAGACATCCCCGCCATTGTTCGTTAATTGCCGGGGGCCGATGAAATCGATCCGATCGCCAACCGGGGCGATCAGCACCATCCGGGACGAAGCGGACTTACCCTGGGCCACCTTGGACACAAACTCTCGAGCCTCGCTCAGACGGGGTTCCCCGGTATAGCCTCGGGATTGGGGGCTGAGAATGCTCTGGCTGGCATCCAGGAGGATCACAATATCTGCCCCCCGATCCTCCAGATCGAGCTTCCATTCGCCCGATGGGATCTCCTGGCCATCCTCCCGCACGGATCGGACCTCCACCCGCTGGGCGGTAGGCAGCCCCCTTGAGAGATCCACCAGCTGAAAGAAGACCGTCACCGTGGGGAAACGGGTGATGTCCACGCTGTGGGGCCGGGCCTTCAGGAGGCCACCCTGAGCCAGAGCGGCCGGAGCTCCGAGATTCAGCGACAGGCCCAGCCCTCCCAGAGAGATCAAGGGCAGGATGAAGGCCATCCACAACCGGCGCATCCGCTTCATGCATCCCCCCATTTCGGATATTCAAAGGCCACCTCGAGCTCCACGTTCCCGATGCGCAGCCGAACGCCATCGTGGAGCGGATAGGGCCGGCCCCGGTCCATCGGAACGCCGTCCATCCACGTCGTGTTGACCGTCTCGGGGAAGATCTGAATCCACCAGGCGCCTTTCTCCCACCATAGACGGGCATGGCGACGGGAGACATATCGCCCGCTATCCTCGGGGGCCAGATCCACCTCCGGCCCCTGGCCTTCCCGTCCGGAGCGACCCATGATGCCCTCCCCCTCCAGGCGGAAGGCCCGCCCGGATCGGGTGCGCAGCACCAGCGCGGGCGGATGGGCCAGGATCTCTTCAACCCGATCCCGAAGCGCGGCGGCCTCCGGATGCTGGGGCGCGCGCTGCAGGACCCATCGGATAGCCTCCCGAGCGGCCTCCAGCTGCCCTTCCCGGAGAAGCTGACGGGCCCGCTCCAGCCGCTGGCCGATCTCCTCCTGAAGGCGGGCCTCTTCGATCTCCCTCTTGAGCATCAGCGCTTCGGGATGATTGGGCTGGACCTGAAGAACACGCTCGACATGCTCTGCAGCCAGGTCCAGCGCCCGAAGCTCGAGGAGGGCCTGCGCCTCAGCGCGCCAGAAGTCCATGGCCCATCCCCGCTCCAACAGGATCTCCGCCAGGGCCTCCAGTGCAGCGGCTGGGTCCTGAAAACGATCCTGAGGCTTCTTGGACAGGAGCTGCAGCAGCCAGCGCTGAAAAGCCGGAGGCACATCGGAGCGCTGCAGCGGCGGAGGGGATTGGGTGCGATGGGCCTCGCGACAGCGAGCCGGATCATCGGACGGAAACAGGGGGCGTCCCTCCAGCATATGGTAGGCGATGGCCCCCAGGGCATAGAGATCCGTAGCGGATCCCGCCTCACCTCCCTCGATGAGCTCCGGAGGCAGATAATCCGAGGTCCCGATGGCATCCCAGGGGCTGATCCCTGGCTGGGTTCGATACACCGCCCGGGCCAGGCCCGGATCCGTCACATAGAAACGTCCCCTCTCACCCCGGACCAGATTGCTCAGCTTCAGGGAGCCATGGAGGCCGATGGCCTGGCTCAATACCCGCAACGCCAGAAGCGTCCGCCAAAGGCACTCGGCCACCTGGCTGAACGATAGACGCCCCCCCTCCTGCTGCAGGATCGCCCCCATCGGCGTCGCCCGCTCAATCCATGGGGAAACCACATACACCACATCCTCGTTCGGGTCATAGCCTGTTTCCACAGGAACCACCACATAGGGATGGGAGATCCGTTGCAAGCGCTCCACCAGATGCTGGAGAGCCTCCTCCAGCCCAGGCCGATCCTGAATCAGAAAGGAATGGAAAACCTTCAGGGCCCGGAGATTCCCCTGCGTATCCCGAGCGCGATACAGGGTCCCCAGCTTGCCCTGCTGGACTTCGCTCTCGATCCGATAGGGTCCGACGCGTCGCCGGGCTCTCATGAACGCACCTCAGCCGCCCGGGATCCGGAAGCCCCCATCGATCGCCTCCGGCTGGCCTCCTCTCCCGGCGGGGTTGAGGGGAACATATAATCCACCATCCGTCCGATCGCCTCCAGCAACCCGGGCCGTCGCAGCACATCCCCCGGAGACCGGTCCCAAGCCATCCAGGGATCTTCCGGGACCGCCGCCAGCCAGCTGATGCCACGCAGCAACCGCTGAAGAGTATCCGGGCGGATCTCACTACGACGGGTAGCCCGGTTCAACACTACACCGATCTCCCCGGGGATGGCGCTCCGCTGCAGGAGATCGAGGCCCAGATGGGTCGCTTGCAGGGCCGCCAGATCGGGGGTGAGCACCAGAACGATTCGATCCGCCCGCTGCAAGGCCAGGAGGGTGAGGAAATCAGCGGAGGGAGGGAGATCGAGGACGACATACCGGTAATAGGCGCGGAGATTGATCAGAAGGTGATGCAGAGCGGTGGCCAGGGCGTGTTCGATCCGAGCGTGCTGAACACATCGCCGGTTCACATCCTGCAGGATCTCGTCTTCCACCGCCCGTCCATCGGAAAGCAGCCGGGCAAGGCGGTCCAGCTCCGGCGCCTCCTCCGGGGGCAGGCGATGGAGGAGGAAGAGATCCCGCAACATGCCGTAGTGATCCTCCTCACGCGGGGCAGCCAGGAAGTCGAACCGTAACGCCTCACGGGCCCGGGTAATGAGGGCGTCGACAATGGCCGGGGACCATTGCTGGAAATCCAGGCTCTCCAGCCATGAACGAGAGGCCGGATGGCCGACGAGCGTCTCGGTCATTCCCGCGTGCCAGTTGAGATCGACATAGACGACGCGGGAGGGCTCGGGGGGCGCTGCGGCCAGGCGATCCGCCAGGCCCAGGGCCAGGGTGGTTTTCCCGACGCCTCCCTTCAGGCTGAACACCGCCACCACCCGTCCGGTCTCGCGGCGGGTGGCCACCGTGCGCGCCCGCAGCAAATCCCGAACCCGCTCCATCGACTCGATCCATCCCTGGAAGCGCATGGGGCGGGTCATTCGCAGCACATCGTCAGCGCCCGAAGCCATGGCGCTCCGTAGATAGCGCGGATCATCGAAGAGGGTATCGCTCACCACCAGGATCACCGCCGCCTGGGGCATCATCTGGGAGATCTGCCGGCACGTGCTCAGCTCCGGAACCCCTCCGGCGTTCTCCGTTAGCAGCACAATCTCCGGAGAGGGACGCACATGGGGCAGCAGTTGAACCGCCTGATCCGGGCTGGCGAAGACCCGCACCAGGTGTACTCTCCCGCTGTTTATCAGAAACTCCCGGATCCCCTTTTCCCACTCCGGATCGCTGGTGATCAGAACCACCGGGATCAGATCCCCTCGTTGCTCCATCCTGGATTCCCCCCACCGATCCGTGCATTGTGCCCTGACTATCCAAGGATCCAGCTCATGGCCCAATCGCGCGATCCCGCCTGATGAACGGGACGCTCTCGATCTGTTCGTCCCCAAATCGGCGCAGGACGAATCGGATTTCCTTCGCAAAGTTACGCATGTAGGTCAGACGGGCCGCATCTTCCAGGCTGAGATCCAGGATCACTACCATATCCGGCGCCAGCTGGCCGCTGGGCAGCAGCCGCCCAACCGTTGCCCCCACCAGCTCCCCTTCCCGTGGCAGCAAACTGCTGACCGCCAGAACCCGGACGTTCTGCAGCATCACCATGGTCTGCCCGCCCCCATCGGCACCTCCTTCCATGGAGACCAGCACATCCACATGGTTGCCCGGTCGGATCAGACCGGACAGGCCGGTCTCCGAATTCACGCTGATCGCTACCGCCCGCCGCCCCGGCTCCAACCCCAAATTCCGATCCAACATGCTCCACGCCAGCACCGAGTCCTTCGGGATCGGAACCATCACCACCCATCCGTCCAGATCGTCGCCCGCCCGCACCAGACCCTGCAGTTGATTAAAGTAGTAGACCGGCAGACGGGCCCGCCGGAAATATTCCCCCACGTTGTCTCGACGTAGGACGGTGAACGGAGGCACCTCTTTCTGGGCCACCAGCACCTCCAGCTGCTCACCCGTGACCCGGGTGGCCTGTTGCACGATGCCCAGCCCAAGCCCTACCGTCACGAGTCCAATGACCAGCGCCGCACCCGTCAGAATCCACGCCGTCCGCCTCATTCTCCGTCACTCCACCTCCTGGCAAAGCCAGGATATTGATTCTGGTATGAAAACTGTAACCTTGTTTTTTATTTTTATCAAGCCAATTATGATTATTAATGTTTTATTACGGTTTGAAATTGTCCGTAAAATTGAATTCATCAAACCTAGATATCCTGAAACCCGAGCACTCAGCAGGCAGTTTATATCCGCTGACGGAACACGCTGTGAACAGAGATCGGTGATCAGCGGGATCCCCGGGCGCTACGCTGCGCATCCATCGCTCCGCGGCCTGGGCCAGAAAGATGGGTCATGGGGTTATGCCCATCGCCAACCATGAGCGAACGGCCTTCAGAACTTCCCGGGCGGCTGCGAGGGTTGTCCCCTCGCTGGGATCGTAGAGAACAAAAGTCCGGATCTTATCTCCCATCCAGAAGCGCAACGTGTAGATGAATCCATCTGGAACCGGGGCCCCATACCCCGTCTCGGGAAGGGCGGAGAGTTTCCCGAGCACCCGGCGCGCCTCGAGCGGATCGATCCAGACGCGCGCGGCACGGCGGGTCCGCCGATCGAGGAGATAGAGGGTTCCCTGCTCCGTGATCATCAGCTCCTGGTCGAAGCCGGCCAGCCCTCCCTGGCGACGGATCCGGAGGAGGACGCCCACCGGCAACCCCTCCACCGCCTCCCCTTTAGCGACCCGAAGGTAGAGAGCGCCGGCCGGCGTTCGCTCCACCGTCCCTCGCAGTCGCCACAGAATCTCCGTGGAAGCCGGATCGAACGGCCGCAGGGAAGGCCCCCACGGAAGGGCTTCCGGCCCGGCGGGCGCGATGTAGATCGCCCCGGTGGCATCCGCCACGGCCACATCGCTCCGGGTGAGGGGTGGGCCATGCCCGACCTCCCCGAACCAATCCCATCCCCGGTAATACGCCACGATCACGACTTCGCGCCCCAGGTAAGCCTCTGGGCGGGCCAGGATCTCCCCGATCGGGATCGCGCCCTCCCAGAGGGGAGGGCGAGCCGTCGGGGAGGCGCCCGGTGGAAGACCCGGGCCGCAGGAAGGGGAAAGCGCGAGGAACATGAGCAGCCAGAGGGTGAGGGGTTCTTTCATGCGCTTCATCGTAAACCTCCGGGATGTTCAGAATCCATCTACAGGACGCCGGAGACACGGAGCCGGTTCCATGGGGGAAACGCGTTCATCCCCTCGGAATTTGCCGCCCGGGCTTACAATGGATAACCAGGAGATCGAAGAGCATCCTCAGGGATGGTCCACCGCGGAGCGACGCGTGGGCCTGCCCCTCAGGCGGGGCCCGAACGGGGCGTCTACCGGAGGCGCTCCATGGGTGAGGCCGCCGGGGGAGCTGGCTCCATGATGGGAGGTGAAGGCGATGAGCGCGGAGACCCCTATGCTCGCCCAGTATCGCCGGATCAAGGCCCGCTTCCCCGATGCCATTGTGATGTTCCGGCTGGGCGATTTCTACGAGATGTTTGAGGAGGACGCAAAGATCGCCGCCCGGGAGCTGGAACTGGCCCTGACCTCCCGCTCGTTCTCGAAGGATGTGCGCCTCCCCATGGCCGGGGTGCCGGCGAACCATGTCACCTCTTACATCGGCAAGCTCATCGCCAAAGGCTACAAGGTCGCCGTCGTCGAACAGCTGGAGGATCCCAAAAAAGTCCGGCGGCTGGTGAAGCGGGACGTGGTGCGGGTGATCACCCCCGGCACGGTGGTGGAGGAGGCGCTGCTCCGGGATCGGCTGGAGAACTACCTGGCCGCCATCGCCCCATCCCCGGACGGTCGGGCCTTTGGCCTGGCGGCCATGGATCTCTCCACGGGTGAGTTCTTCACTACCCAACTGGAAGGCCCGGAGGCGGAATCCCTTCTGCTGGAGGAGCTGGCCCGCCTGAACCCGGCCGAGCTCGTGCTCCCGGAATCCCGGGCTCGCGATGAGGCGTGGGTGTCCCGCCTGAAAGGAGAACGCACGGTCCGCATCTCCCCGATCCCCGATGCCGCCTTTGATCCGGACGAGGCGCGCCGATCTCTGCTGGAGCACTTCCGGGTTCCCTCCCTCCAGCCCTATGGATGCGAGGGATGGCCCTGGGCGATCGCTGCGGCCGGCGCGGCCCTCCACTACGTGAAAACCTCCCAGATCTCCGATCTCCGCCATCTGCGTCATCTCAGCACCTACCATCGCGATGCCTATATGGGGCTCGACCCCATCACCCGTCGCAACCTGGAGCTCACGGAGACCATCCGGGAACGCCGGATCGAGGGGAGCCTGTTCTCGGTGCTCAACCACACGGTGACCGCGATGGGGGCGCGCCTGCTGCGCCGCTGGCTCCTCCAGCCCCTTGTGGATATCGAGGCCATCCGGATGCGACTCGATGCGGTGGAGGAGCTGGTGCGCGACGGGTTGCTCCGGCAGGATCTGCGGCGACTGCTGGACGGGCTTTACGATGTGGAGCGGCTGGTGGGCCGCATCGGATTCGGCAACGCCAACGCCCGCGATCTGGTCGCCCTCAAGCGGACGCTGCAGCGCATCCCCCAGATCCGCAGCCGGCTGCTGTGGGTCCAGTCCGCCCGGCTCCAAGCCCTCCGGGACGAGCTGGATCCGTGCGTTGAGGTGGTTTCCTTGATCGACCGGGCCATTGTGGAGGATCCACCGATCCTGCTCCGGGAAGGGGGGCTGATCAAGCCGGGCTACCACGAGGAGCTCGACCGGCTGCGCCGGGCCGAGGAGGAGGGTCGTCGCTGGCTGGCGGAACTGGAGCAGCGAGAGCGGGCCCGCACCGGCATCGATACCCTGCGGGTCCGGTATAACGAGGTCTTCGGCTTCTTCATCGAGGTCCCCCGCTCCAAAGCGAACCAGGTGCCTCCGGATTATGAACGTCGAGCAACCATCACCCACGCGGAACGATTCGTCACGCCGGAGCTCAAGGCGCGGGAAACCGAGATCCTGGCCACCCAGGAGCGGATCGAGGATCTGGAATACGAGCTCTTCGTGGAGGTCCGGGGAAGGGTTGCCGAGCATATCGAGCGGCTCCAGGGGGTCGCCCGCCGGCTGGCGGAGCTGGACGTCTATCAGGCGCTGGCGGAGGCCGCCGCCCGCTACGGCTACACACGGCCCATGGTGGAGGACAGCGATCGGATCGAGATCCGGGAGGGCCGTCATCCCATGGTGGAACGCTATCTCCCCCCCGGCGAGCCCTTCGTCCCCAATGATGCGGAGCTCAACCCTTCGCGCCGGCTGATCATTCTGACGGGCCCCAATCTGAGCGGCAAGTCGGTCTACATCCGCCAGGTCGCCCTGATCGCCCTGATGGCCCAGATGGGCTCCTTCGTGCCGGCCCGGTCCGCCCGCATCGGCGTGGTGGACCGGCTGTTCGCCCGCGTGGGGGCCAGCGATGACATCACCGCAGGGATCTCCACGTTCATGGCGGAGATGCTGGAGACGGCCTACATCCTTCATCACGCGACGCCGCGTTCCCTGGTGATCCTGGATGAGGTGGGACGGGGGACCAGCACCTACGATGGGATGAGCCTGGCCTGGGCGGTGGCCGAAGCGTTGCACGATGAGATTCGGGCTCGCACCCTCTTCGCCACCCACTATCTGGAGCTCACTCGCCTGGTGGACCATCTGGAAGGAGCCGTCAATATGACGATGGCGGTGAAGGAAGTGGGGGATCAGGTGGTGTTCCTGCGACGGGTGGTGCCGGGGGCGGCCGATAAATCCTATGGGATCCACGTCGCGCAGCTGGCCGGCCTGCCCGAACGGGTGATCCGGCGGGCCCGCCAGGTGCTGGAGGAGCTGGAGGGGAAGCGAGGGGAACGCGATCTGCCCGCGCTCCATCGGGAGCGCCCCCCGGCCCGCCCGGAGGAGTTCGAGGAGGTCCGGCATCTCCTGCAGGAGCTCCTCGGGCTGGATCTCGTGAACATGACCCCGCTGCAGGCCCTGCTGACCCTGAATGACCTCCAGGGACGATTGCGCCAGCTCGTGCGGAACAGCTGATCCTGCTCCGGGAACCTGGAGGCGGCCGGGCCGGCCCCCTGGGTTTCTTCTTTCCCGCAACCGGAAGGGCCGTGAGGGGATGAAAGCGCCAATCTCTAAAGCTCGTCCAGAGGGATGGTTTCCAGAGCCTCCAGCCCCGGGATCTCCATCTGATAGCGCTGCAGGGCGCGGGCCAGAAGGAGCATGCCCTCGATCTGCCGGCGGCTCTCCAGATCCAGCCGAGCTTCCCGCTCCCGGTAGAGAACCCCCCACCCGATCCTCCGCCGCGCGGCCTCCTGGAGGATCCCCTCCAATGTATGACAGGCTTCAGGGGGAAGCATCCCCTTCAGCCAGGCCACCGCCCATGCCGCCTCCTCCGGGTCCGGTTGAATCCGAACCGCGGGCCCGCTCTCCACCCGGCAGCCGGCCACACAGCGCTGCCAGCCCTGCGCCGCCACATAGGCTTCGATGACATCCAGATCCAGATCCCGCGCCAGCAAATGAACGGCCTCCCCATCCAGGGTGATCCCTTCCACATCGGCCCGGGGCTCCTCATATCCGAAGCGAACCAGCCACAGGGTAGCCCACGGTTCCCGGACCCTCAGGCCGCGCTCGGTCAGGATCTGTCGGGGAATCACGCGATGAGGCCGGGTCCACTCCGGGAAGGCGAAAGCGATCTCCACCACGCCGGTTATGAGGATCTCCATCCCCCGGCGTCGGAGAGCCCTCTCGAGATCCTTCAGATGAAAGGGCGGGGCGGTTCCCCAGAGGAAAACACGCCCCGCATGGCGGGTCACCACCGTGGAGAGCTGAAGCATCGCCTCAGGCGGGCTGCAGCGCAGCCATCGTGTTGCGGATCAGTTGAACCGAGCGCTCCAGCATGGCCCGCTCCTCGTCGTTGAGCGGCAGCTCGATGATCTGCTCCACGCCCTTGCGGCCGAGCTTCACGGGGACACCGAAACAGATATCGTGGAGACCATACTCGCCCTGGAGGTAAACCGAACAGGGGACGATCAGCTTCTGATCCTTTAGGATGGCCTCCACCATCTGGGCCACGGCCGCGCTCGGGGCGTAGTAGGCGCTCCCCGTCTTGAGGAGGCTGACGATCTCTCCCCCGCCCTTGCGCGTACGGTCCACAATCGCGTCGATCTTCTCCTTGGGCAACAGCATGGAGATGGGGATGCCAGCCACCGTGGTGAAGCGCACCATCGGCACCATCTCGTCCCCATGCCCGCCCAGCACCATGGCCTGGACGTTCTCCACGGATACATCCAGCTCCATGGCGATGAAGGTCCGCATGCGGGCGCTGTCCAGGATCCCGGCCTGCCCGATCACCCGCTCCCGGGGGAGGCCGGAGAGCTTATAGGCCAGGTAGGTCATGGTGTCCAGCGGGTTGGTCACCACGATGTAGATCGCGTTCGGGGAGAGAGGGACCGCTTTGCTGATCACATCCCGGATGATGTTGGCGTTGACGTTAACCAGGTCCTCCCGGCTCATCCCGGGTTTGCGGGGAACACCGGCGGTGATGACCACGATGTCGGAGTTCGCCGTCGGCTCGTAGTCCGTGGTCCCGATGAGGCGGGTGTTGTAGCCGACGATGGGGCCGGCCTGCATGAGGTCCAGGGCCTTTCCCTTCGGCATGCCTTCGGTCTGAGGGATATCCACCAGCACGATATCGCCGAGCTCCCGCTCGGCCAGCCAGTGGGCCGTCGTGGCGCCCACGTTCCCCGCACCCACGATCGTGATCTTAGGACGCATGGGAGACTCCTTCCCGAATTGTAAAATCCTTCACAGAAATTATAGTCCCATCCCAACGCGGGGGTGTGCCGCTTTGAGCAGCTCCCCTTTTCTGGGTGCGACTTTGCCACGCCAGGAGAAAAAGTGAGGGATGGCCTCCCACCTCGGGATTCGACGGGCACCTCCGGACTTCGATGGGGCATATCAATGACTCGCCCTCCGCTTCGAAAGCCCCCAGATGGGAGACGATAGAACCCGGCAAGGCATCCCCTGCGTGTTTACGATGCATCCTCTCGATAGATCTCGAGCGGAGAAAAGCGAGCCATCCAGGCGATGCGCCAGGCCAGGAGGAGGGCACCGACGCTGAGGAGGGCAGCCACCGCCAGCCAGAAGAGCTCCCCGGAGCGCAAATAGGCTCCTATGGCGTTGGCGATCCACACGTGGATCAGGCGGGCCAGCGTGCTCACGGCGAAAGCGGGGATCAGAGGAAGGGGTGAAAGGCCGATCGCCCAGGCGAGGAGGTCATCCGGGGTGAACGGCAGCAGGAAGACCACGATCACCACGGTCAGCCCATAGCGCTGGATTAAGCGTTCCATCCGGGCCAGGCGCTCCCGGGGAAGGAAGGCGATCAGAAGGGGGCGGCCCAGGACACGAGCCAGCACCATCGCGACGCCGTTGCCCAGGCTCACTCCCAGCCATGTGAGCAAAGAACCCCACCACGGCCCGAACCAGTAGCCACTGATCCATCCCAGCAAGGCGCCGGGAAGCGGGGCGATGACCACCTGGATCGCGTTCAACACGACCAGCGCGATCGCACCAGCCGCCCGATGGGTGGCCAGCCATGACTCGATGCGCTCCCGCTCCGTTAGAAACGGCCACAGGTAAGGAAAGGCGAGGAGGCCAGCGCCCAGGAGCGTTAGCAAAACGGCCGCGCGAATCACCAGCCCTCGTGGAAATCCTTCCGGTTTCCCCTCGTTCATTGCGGAGGTTTCGATCCATAAGGGGAAGCTATCGAACAGCCTTTCTGGATTCCCGATGCTCCCTCAGGAGGCTTTAGGGGCAGCTTCCCTGGTGACCCGCCTCGCCCCCGAAGCCTCCGGAAGGGAATCCGCGACGTCGTCATGAGAAAAACGTCGGGGGCAGCCGAAGCCACCCCCGACGTGTCGGGACGGGCGGATTTGAACCGCCGACCCCTGCAACCCCATTGCAGTGCGCTAACCTGGCTGCGCCACGTCCCGCTGCCGTTTTTATTATAATCCGGCCTTCCAGATTCAGCAAGGCCCGCATGGTTGACCTTGAGCGGAGATCGGACGCGGCCCTGGCCGAGGGCTTGAAGCCGGCCCCGGGCCAGTTCGATGGACCGCCCGCATACGGGTCCGCGCTCGAGCCCGCGCGGGAGCCGGATCCAGAACCCCCACAGACCAAACCGCGCCCCGAAAATCCGGCCAACCCCACCCGTCGCCCTCACGGACGGGGCGTTCCGGTGGGGCGTGGAGCCGGCGTCCACCCCCCCGCGCCCCCCGGCTGGATCCGACCATCAAACCCTCCCGGCGTGGGCGCAGGAGTCATCCCCGCCCCCTCCAGGCGAATTCCCCCAAGGGGCTCCTTCCCCCACCCCGGCCCCTCCCAGTCCACAAAAAGACTGGATTCAAACGCCGGCCCCTGGGCGTATTCCACCGTGACGGAGATCAGCCCACGGGGGAGGTCCCTCTCCACCATCTCATCCCGGGGGCCATGAACGATCCAGGACGCCCAGGACTCCGAAACATATTCGTTCTTCAGGAGAAGCCGGCCACCGTCATCCAGCTGGTCGAAGAAGAAACGAGTGGTGATGATAGGGGGCGGAGTGAAGGTCTGCCAGGTGATGGGACCATTGAGCGTCCACCGCCCATCGTCCCGGTCCTGGAAGAAGGTGGCAGCCCGGCCCGGAGGGCAGAGGCCGCGGGGGATGGGGATGGAAATGAGGCCCGCCGTATCGTCGGCCAGGAAGATCTGCAGACGGGCCATCGGACAGGCCGCCTCCCCGGGCCGGTCGGGGCGGCGTTCCACCCATCTCCTCCAGAACTCGTAGATCCCCGCGCCCACCTGGAAGCCGCGCTGCGTGGAGATCGCCCAGATGCCGTTCTGGCGGGGGCCGTTGAGGCCGTCGGCGAGGATGTCCCAGGGCTCAGGGGCGTCATCGTAAAGATCCCACAGGGCCGCCGCCACCGCCCACTCATTGTCTCCATTGTCCTGCGCCTGACTCCACGGATCCACCTGGGGGAAACGCGGATGCGCATTCGGATCCTCCAGGGGCCATCCCCTGTGCTCGGACATTTGAAGGAGGGCAGCGGCCAGGAAGGAGGCCCAGCCCTCGCTCCAGGCACAGTGGGGATTGGTGTGCCATTCTGGACTATGCTGCCCGAGCCAATTGGCGCAGGCAAAGACAATGGGCCCATCCCCATGGAACCGGCTGAGCACAAAGTGGGCAAACTCGTGCAGGATGACCGCCGCATCTGTGCCGTCCCCCTCGGCAAGCCGGATGGCCCCGCCGTGATAACAGGAGCCCCCAAAGTGCCACAATACACAGGCGCTGGGCCAGTAAACATCCACCGCCTGAGCGGGAGCCCACCCCACCCGCCGCATCAGCTCCTCCCAGCCCCGCCGCGTCAGCGTGTCATAAATGAAAAAGGCCTTGGCCAGATCCTCATCCTCAATCACAACATCCAGACGATGCGCCCCAG